>Ga0080006_1205954_pt1 | contig 16799 bp, 17 predicted proteins | sample RS3BMetagenome_FD_69209 | JGI IMG/M metagenome (GOLD analysis project Ga0080006, IMG submission 69209) | Ferric oxide microbial mat and aquatic microbial communities from Rainbow Spring, Yellowstone National Park, USA - RS3B (SPADES... ... | reverse complement strand
TGCAAGTCAGAGATCCTGTTCTGCAAGTGTCGCCGGCTGCCAGAGAAAAGCAAAAAGCAGTGTCTAGTCCAGAGGAAAAGGAGAGGACAAGAAAGAAACGGCAGGAGGCCCGAAGTCAAGGGCCGCAAGAAAGACGAATGTACGACGATACGGTGGTGATAGCCTGTCTTTTCGGACATATCACGGATACGTACGAGGAAAAATTGCGAGACGCCATCAGAAATCGTGTCGATTCGTACTCCATGAGTATTAGAAAGGCGTCGTCAGGGCTAATGCATTTGGTGATGAAGATGAACAAAAACGTGACGCACATGGAAACAGTCGCGGTTCCGGACGAGTTTTTTGACAAGACCTTTATTCGTAGCCTAATGCTTGACACAGGGGAAACACGGAGTGAAAATAGCGGATTCACGCCCTCCACGAAGAACATCCCTTTTACAGGTTCGAGGGTACTCGAAGCAGGGGTGACCAGGATATTTATGCATACGCAGCGATGAAGTAGCTCACGGAACTGATGAACCATTTGACGATGAACCTCGAACGTTTCATGACACGTGCCGTCTTTGCGCTGTACCCGGGCATCTCTTGTCATGGAAAATTGGCGATTATCAACTACATCACGAACGATCGCAAGCATGAAGATGAGGTCGAATTCGTGGACAAGAAGGAGTCAAACGAGAGCGCGAATGAAGCTTCTGTATTCCTTGCGGTTATACAAGAGCACCTTGCGGTACTGGGGTTGGCGAATCCAACAAACAGGGTACCAGAGCTGAAAAAGATAAGGAAAGATACTATCGCCTCATTCTCCGGTATTCCGTGTTTCTGGACCGTGAACTCGAACGCAAGGCAGAGGTGAAGCTGAGTGAGGGAAAATATGAAGAGTCGGAGAGACGGAAGGCTGTCCTGATGCGAAAGCGTTTCGACGTGGTTCCAATGTGCAATAGCAAGGCATATTTCGTGACTATCGTCCCCAGAATCCTTCACGGCATTATGAAGGAGATCAGTCCGGAGTACATTGTCAGCAGGGAGGACTTCACCGGCGAGAAACCGGGACACGTACTGGAAGAGTGTCGTCGATTTCAAACGGCTCAAAGTCAGCAAACAAAAGGTATTCAATGGGATGATCGAAACCGATGGAGTAGCCTTGTGTGTACATTATCGGGCGGCTGAAGAATGATCGTCCAGTTCCGCGCTCGGCTTCGTTCCTCACGAAGGATGAAGAAAAGGATCGGGCGGATACTGAGACGTAGAATGTGGAGGATAACGACCTTGTCGTTGGCACGGCGAAGCATGAAGTTGAGAAAGAGGCGGATCCTGCGACGCAGGAAGTGGAGGATAACGACCTTGTCGTTGACGCGGCGGAGCATGAAGAATACAAAGAGGAGGATCCTGCGACACAGGAGGTGCAGGATAACGACCATGTCGTTGGCACTGACCCTACACACACAAATATCATAAGAATCGCAGCACCGAAGCGTTCGGAAAATGGTACTGATGGTAGTTTACGTCAGAAAGACATGCGCCTTTTGAGGTTCCCGAGAACGAGATACTGTAGAGAATCTGGCATAACGAATGCGAGGAACAAAATAGGTACATGGAATGCAGGAATGAAGGATCACCTGGAAGCTTTGAGCGAGGTGACGCGCCGAGGCGCGGACTGTGGAGTTTTTCGGAAATCCATGGAAGTTCGTGTTGCCCATTCGGATCCGTTGTGGGAGGAGTATACCAAGCCCCGGCGGGCTCGTCTGCGAATGAATCTGTATTGTGGTAAGCAGCGTGCATTCGTGAACTTTTTCATTCAGTTGAGTGCCCTCAAAGAGGACAAGGCTCGAGGGCTCGTAGTAGCCTACGGAGCAGGGCGATGGAAGACCCAAAAAGTGTGTACACCAGCTCCAACGACGTGAACGTACAAGGAGTGCGCACACCGGTATGTTACAATACCTGTCGGTAAGTTCCGAACATCGTATACACACCATGAACTAAGGTGTACACCCCAGAGGGTCGAGATGGAAAAGTGCCAGCGGAGCCCCGAGGCTATAAAAAAGTACGGACCGCTCACAGAAGAGCAAATGGAAAGGAGAGCGAAAGTTCGAGGGCCTGCTTGCATCAGTAAGTACAACCAGTGATGGTAAGAACCGGAAAGAGTTTGTGAACAGAGACTTTAACGCCGCTATCAATATAAGGAGATGCGCTGTGATGGAGACGAGACCTTCAGAGTAGACAAGAGAGAAATTTGTTGGACAGCCTCTCAATGTAGAACCATATGAGACAAGGTTGAAAGCTGTAGTGGGTGGCCGGTCCAAAAAGACGGGGAGGCGTCTGTACGTCAGTTGGAGACTTCTTGTTTAGGGCGCGTTCACCACTACTGTACAACGTTGGCGTCGTTCGACTTTCGAACGGCGTTGATGGTGCGTGAGGCGGCGCTGCGGCTTATACAAGGCCACTGCTTCACCTAGCACCCGAATCAGTGCCCCTAACCAGCGTCAGGCAGTTTCGTGCGAGGATGTATCTAGCTTTGAGGTCGAAGCTGCAGAGTCACTTGAGCCGGAGCAAGCTCTGTGGTTTCGTGCACGCCAGTGGATATCGAGGCGGCTTTTCGAGCGACTCGAACACAACGCAAACTCTGTGGGCGCGCTACATTTGTAGCGTTCCAGTCACTGATGCCAAACCATGTGGGGTAGTCGTAGTTGGTATAGGGCGAGCATTTGTAGCCGCATCAGTTCGACTCCCGGTACAGAGGCGACGTCGCCTGCAGTGCTGCAGGCTCGACACTCGCATGCGCTCCACTGCTACAACGAGCCCCGGCTCAGATGACCCAACCGAAGAGACGCGATCAAAGGAAAAGGAAACCGGTGTGTCTGCGTGGGCGGAGCGTCAGCACCGTACCCGCATAAACCTGGTTGGAGTCTTCTTTCTGCTCGTGACCTTTGCCTGGTCGCTGCCGCTCTTTATCATCATGTTGATCCTATACCCGTTCGTGCTGATCCTTGATCCGTATCGAGCTCGCGTTTACGACTGGATCGCGATGCTCTGGATGCGACTGTCCATGCTGAGCACTGGTATTCATCCGCGTGTCGTGGGTACGGAGAATCTGCTTCCACCTGATGCCACTGTGCTTTATGTGTGCAACCACAATTCGTACCTGGACATCTACACGGTGGCGTTTCTAGGCCGATTTTTCAAGTTTGTGTCCAAAAGAAGCATTTTTGCGATCCCTATTATCGGCTGGGCGATGGGAATGGCTCGACAAATCGGGATTGAGCGGGATAGTCGACGGGATCAACTGCGGGTCTTTCGAGAAATGGTTTCGCGACTGGAACGCGGGGTGTCGCTGTTGCTTTTTCCGAAGGGCACGCGCTCGAAAGACGGGATGCTCCGTGCTTTCAAACAGCGTCCGTTTCGGGTCGCAAAGCAAGCTGGGGTACCGATAGTTCCACTGACGATTACAGGCACGGCGGAAGTGATGCCGCCCTGGGCGCTGGCACCGTTGCGGTGGCCCAAACAGCGAATCACCCTAACCATTCATCCTGCGATCCAAACTGCGGATCATAGTGTGACGGACCTTATTGAGGCTGCGCGAACAGCAATAGCGAGTGCGTTACCTCCGGGACTCCGCCGCCGCTAAGCACGTGCTATGGCTATTTGGCGGCCTCTCGCGGATACGCTCACTAGAATTGTGCATGGATGTCCTCATTCTGGCAGAGGACTCGAGATGTTCGTTTAGCGGGTGAAACAGATAGGACCTGCGAACCTGCTGGTGATATCGGGAGCATGCTGCCGAGGTTTCTTGTCGCTGCGACCTCGCACTGTGCCGCAGCAGGATTAAGGAAACTCACGTTCCCAATATGATCGCTGGTGCATTACGGGGAGCGTCGCCCGCTGAGGTGCAGTGCGCACGGGCGAGGCGTCACGCAGCGTTGTCGCTTTGCGAAGTATTCGTTTGGCGGCACACTTGCCTCGATGATGCGCGTGCAAACGCAGGGCATCGTAACAAGGGCTCACGACTTGGGCTCCAAATGTATGCACTGAAGGAAGATCCGTCTTATATATGGTTGCCTCAATACGGGAATGCACTCTATCCGCTCTGGCGAATGTTGCGCGTGGATGCATTCTTCGCTTTGTATGCACGAAACCTTTTCGGTACTCATTCGTTGCTTCGTGATTGTTGGGACGAAACTGAATCAAATGGACACCGCGCTGTTTCCTGGTCTCCTGCCCTACCTTTGCATGTCTGACGTTCAGCGCGTTATGCCAGTGCGTCCGACTGTCGATGCGACGCTGCACCAGCACTGACATTGCGATATGTGATCGTTGCTAGTCGGCGCGACACGATTATATTGACTAGACTTTACAAGGAATCACGTTCGCTCGCTGCCACAGCTTTTTGCTCGTTAATCGGTATTGCCTACGCCCATCGATCTCATGAGGCACGAAGAATCAGAGCTCTGGGCGCTGGGTATTGCCAGCCTCTCTATCTAGACTATATATTGAACAGAAGTTCGACTCGGGGCCTCCATGGCGAACAGTAGGAGCGCCGACTCTTGTACAAGAGCCCCCGTCTGCTTCTCATACGCCGGACAGGAGAGGAGCTATGCTGTGCGATATCCTCGGAAAGTCAGCAACGCGCTTCTAGAAGTATGCTGGACAATCAAGTGACCAAAAATACGACGTGACAGATAGGGCGTTCGTTACATACTGGACGTATCATGCAGAACGCTGATTCGCTGTCGCGACACAAGCGCTTGACGATTTTGCGAGCCCGGTGGAAAAACGTCATCTTTTGCACTTGCGCAAACAACTTCGGTTGGGTGCCCGCCTGCACATGTGACTGCGGTAAACTTGTCGTGGGCGTCCATGACACCTGTCTCTGCGTTCACGATGCCCCTCTACGAACGCGAAATTTTGGGTCCTCTTTTCTGTGGCAGCACCTTGTGCCGAAATACGGATTCGCCGCCGATCACTGCCTTGCCAGTCGACATTCGTCCCACCACACTCAAAGGACAGGAACGCAAACCGGGGTAGCATCTATCAGCTCCTCATACCTGACATTTTAGTCGAGTTCCTCCTGATCGTACACCGATAACAGAAGCACTTTTCGGGTTTACATCTAGACTGTGACGGATCCATGCCGCTGAAATGCCTCGACGCATAGTGCTCAGTGTAAGAGGGTAGAACGCGAATGCCACGCATGCGCGGACCTTTCCACAAGACCGGAGTAGGTGACGTGCCCCAAGGGCGCGGACTCTCAAATTTTGGGCGCGCTCGATACATAATGCTCCTTCCGTTGAGGCCTAACGCGCGCACCTTGCTACAGTGCGTTCGGCGAGGCAAGGCGTCTTGCAAGGAAAACGCGCTCTCGGGCGGATAGTGCCCAGCGCCCTTGTTGATTCCTCAATGCCACCAGATCGCGAATCCGCTGCCGTACTGGCAAGCGAATTCAAAGGAGTTTCTCCAGCAGCGCTGCAAAAAAGACATCGAAATCGACGATGGAGCCGACCTTCCGAATTTGTGTTGGATACTGGGTGCTGACAACAATGTCCGTGCGTTCGTGGTATCTTTTGCGTCTGGAAGCAGACGCAGATCCAGACTGATGGACGGAAGTGGAGCACTCCCAAAATTTCCAAGACTTTTGTAATCTGACGTGCGCCCTTTAGGTGCCCGATATTGTTGAGGCCATCCTCTCGAATGCGGCTTTCCAATGATGGCCCTGTTCGGCAAAAGATTCAATCCATCCCGGCATTAACGTTGGTCTGCGTACGTAGAAGTCTTGCTCGATCAATAAAATGAGCTAGCATTGCCACCGCTGCCTCCTCTGCCGCCGTTTGCTGCAAGGCCTCCCCCGCCGCCCACGCCACCATTACCTCCGTTCCCCCCCTCAAATGCGTATCCACCATTGCCTCCAAAGCCACCGTTCGCAACTGCGCCACCGAACCCGCCAGGGCCACCAGTGCCTCCGAACCCGCCACAATCACCCTCGCCTCCAACACCACCGTCAGCACCATTGCCAGAGGGTCCACCTACACCGCCATCACCGCCGGTGCCACCAAATGCGTAGCCATCTCCATACCCACCATTACCACCATATCCTCCATTGCTCGCATCACCTCCGTCACCTCCATTGCCACCAGTTCCGCCAAAGCCCGAATATGAAGCATTTCCACCGTCTCCTCCAAAGCCGCCGTTACCAACAAAGCTGCCAAATCCACCGTCCCCACCTGCACCTCCGGAACCACCGAAGAAGCCAGTGCCTCCATCGCCAGCATTTCCGCCATTGGCAGCGTTCCCGCCGCCACCGCCAAAACCACCATTACCTCCGACACCGCCAAAAGCACCATATCCACCCGCTCCTCCATAGTTACCATTACCTACAGCGCCACCAGCCCCGCCTGCGCCACCGGCACCACCAACGGCGGGCGGTGGCGTCGGCGTTGGCTTCGGCGGAGGCGGAGGCGGCGGCGGCAGACGTATACGTGCCTGGCTGCGGAACTTCAGTTCCGAGGCCGTTCCTCGCATGTATGCAGCAGGTGCCGGGGCTGCGCGACGGACAACCGCGGCCCGTACGACCGCTGAGTACCCAAACAGCAGAATTGCGACAATAATCACTGCTAGGCTACGCTTCATGACTGGTGTTGCTTACGGTTGCAGGTACTTGTGACTTGGGAACCAGACTTTCAGAGGGTTTCCTGCTCAGAGTGCAGTAACCGGTTACAACCCAAAGTCAAGTCATCTAAATTGTTTTCTTACGGGACGAATACGATGCCGTGCTCCCGCGAGCGCCAGCACGGAAATTCCGTGCGGTAACATTTGCGGGCACTGTTCTTTGCACCGACGTGTACCGACGCTGGAGTCTGCCTCGCGTTCACGTCAGCATCACGCACACGATGTGATCGCATGTGTCGGCTGATCTGCAGCTCCGAGCGCGTACGCGCATAGAAGCAGGCAGCCGGCACGTGCGGTGCGATGCGATCGCACGCATCGACTGCGCGTGATCACGATCCCCGTGACAGCGCGCGCGCGCGCGGGGATCTAGCCCAGCGTATCGAGTCAATGGCGCGACGCCGCCTGCCTCGCGCAAGCCGCGATTGCGTCTTCGTGGTGCCGGGCAGGGGTGCGCATCCCGCCCTCCAGCGTGTGTGTGTGCGGTGCGCTCGCGCGATCGCGCTGTTCCTGGGTTGTTCGCTCGATACGCATCCGGGGATGTGATCGTCGCACGTGCGTTCACGGGCGATGTGGCGCAGACGCTGCCGCTGCGCTTGTGTTTAGCGGTCACCGTGGAGTACACTGCTCGCTTCGTGCCTGCATAAAGATTTTCTTTTACTTGAAAGATACAGAGTCACGACAAGACAAGTACGGCAACAGGGGCTTATAGATTCCACTGTAGTTTAAGGTTTTTTGGTTGTTTTTTGAGGGCGGCTCCTGTGACGAATTTTTCGGTTGAATCGGTTCCGTATTCGGAAAGGGGTCGCGTCGCAACGTTATCGAACAAGAGTTCGACACAGAACGCATGCCATGATGTAGTGTATACGCGCAAGCATACGCTCTTCTTAATTGCTTCTATGTTGCATGCCCAAAACATGTATTCTTCAAGTTTTCGATCTTTGTACGTCAAACGCAACTCGTGGCAGAGCGGCTCGCGCAGCTGGGTGGATAGTCACTGAACGAGTCGCTGCTCGATTCCCGCTCATAGTATTCGAATGCTTTTTTCGCAATGTATAGCGAGAGAACGAAACCTCGATGCAATGTACCGTATAGATCGTAGACGAATGGCCTATGGGATATATTCTTTACTGAACAGTGCAAGGAGGACTGCATTCATCTTTGAGGTCAGCTATATCACAGTGCTCTGATGGTTCAGAACAATGAAGGCAGGGCGTATATGCGCACCACGCCAAAACCCATTTTCTGAGAAACGCTTGCTGTCAATGGTAGACAACGATTCGTTGATCGCCTTACGGACAGCAAAAAGCGACGATAGTAACCGCCACGCTCGTCGCTGTTTCTCAGCAGCTTGTTCGAGTGGCCCCGAAAACACTGGGACACAATTGCCAGAAAAGTCCTTGTTTGCGTACCGCCATCTTCGACTGGAATCGCAACTACACCAATGTTCCCGGAAAGTGACGATCGATGTTAGCAAGGGGACGACTGTGTGTCTTTTCAGTAAATGAGACATGCTTCGGACGAGATGGTATGAGCGTATATCGGTATTCGTGGAGCAGTGAGCTCGTTGTGTGTACGATCGAACTCGAGGACAAGGGTCATAGAATAGCACCAACCACTTTGTCGAGTCATAGAAGACTTTTCGCTGACGTCCGGCGGCAAGCTTTTATGAGACAACGTGGCGTTTCACCGTTATCCTTCGTTTTCGATCTTTTGGCGATTCTGTCTGGCTAGAGCTGGTTTTCATTCCTTAGAACACAGGGTGATTCAACCCCATTGAAGGAGTGTTTTCTATCGTGCAACGGAATGATCGATCCACTGGGCGAATCAATGCGGCTTCCAGCACACGGATACAAACCGGTGGCACGTTTTGTCTTTCCTGCGCAGGTCCGACTCCCTCGGGGACTGTTCTCACCTAACCGCATAAAGCTTTGCGTTAATTTGAAAACATAAGGGATCAGCTGGGATGCACACCTCAGAAGGTCGAGATGGGCAGCAGGCTGCAGAGCGCATCGGCGGTAGAAAAGCACGAAGAGGTGACTGAGCAGCAAATCGAAAGAAGGGCGCGAGTTCGAGGGCCTGTTGCATTAGTAAGTACAAACAACGGGGGCAACAAACGTACGGAGTTTGTGAAGCGAGACTTGAATGCCGCTATCCATAGAAGGAAATGTGCGGTGCTGCAGACGAGACCTCCAGACTCGACAAGAATGAACTTTATTGGACAAGCTCTCAAAGTGGAATTATTTGAGAGAAAGTTGGATGCAGTAGTAGGTGGCCGGTTATGAAGGACTGGGAGGCTTCTGCGCGTCAGTTGGAGACGTTCTGACTAAGGCGGGTCACTCGCCACTACTGTACACCGTTGACGTCGTTCGACTTTCGAACGACGTTGATGATGCTCTTCGTGCCTGCTTTACGGCCGTTTCTTGGGCGCACCACGTTCAGGTGGTCTCCTCCTCCTCGAGTTCACACTCTAAAGCTAGATTCGAAAGTCTCGGTGCTTTTAGGATCCAGTGCTCCGCGAATGCAACACGGTGGGGTGAACCGCGCAGCGAACCGCGAGACTGAGCGCAAGTTTCTGGTGCACGCTGACCAAGTTCGTCGGCTGTTGTGCACTTCGCAGGGCACACATCTCGCGCAAGGCTACCTGTGCAGTGAACCCGACCGCACCGTACGCGTCCGTGTTGCTGGCATGAGCGGCTTCTTGACGATCAAGGGACGCACCCACGGTTGCACGCGGGCCGAGTACGAGTACCCGATCCCAGTCGAGGACGCTCGAGAGTTGTTGAACACACTCTGTGTACAGCCACTTATCGAAAAAGTGCGCTATCGAATACCGGCAAAGGAAGCTGGCCTTGTTTGGGAGATCGATGAGTTCTTGGGTGATAATGCTCCTCTTATCCTCGCGGAGATCGAGCTGCCAACCCCCGAGACGGCGTTTGAGCGGCCGACCTGGTTGGCGGACGAGGTCACACTCGACGAACGATACTACAATTCCGCGCTGCAGAAGCGACCCTATCGTGTATGGGGTACCGAAACGGACGACTCGCGATGAGGCTGAGCAGCAGGCCCTGTCGTACGGAACCTCATCAACGCCGCGTTAGACAACGTTCTGTTGTGTCCATACTGCAGTGTATAGACCGCGTCAGAAATGAGCATGCCCCAAGTAGATCGGGCCTGCCGGAGAAGCATACCATTGCCGCTCATTAAATGTGTCCAGGGTCTCGCAGAGGTCAAGCGCTGAATCACCCGACACACTCGGGTGCCTCGTCTCCGAGCGGATCGTAGGCGCCGTCTCGCCCTTCCGATGACATCGGTGGATGAAGGCTCCGCGTTGCCCCATTGTTGCGGATATGGGTGTCGAGTGCACGAGCATCGACGGTTAGGAAACAAATTCGCGATCGCTTTTCGGGGTCGTAGACTGAGACATCGAGCCTGGATGGCTCTGCAGGGATGTTGCGCACCGCCGGGGCCCTCCATGCAGTCCTTTGAACCTGCAATTTCTTTAGGCGCGTCTCCGCGTTTGGAATACATCGAGCGTCGACTGCATCACTTTTGATGCCCAGTTCTGCGCCTGTGCTAGACGCGGCGGCGGGCTTGTGTCGCTGCTCTCGGGTTCAAACTACACGAATGATCTCTGGGACTTGTCGCGTACACATGATCGTATTCAATGGGGATCATGTGTTTGACACCTAAATGTACCTGGTGCACTTCTCCTGCAGTTCTTTCAACAACAAGCGCCCTGCATATCCATCCATCCATTCATCCATCCCAAGAGAGGATGTGCAGCGAACGAGGATATCGCATCCGGATCAGAGGCCCCGACGCATTGTCGACTCCTTCGTGCGCCCAGGGAATGCCCTGGATATACACAGTGAATGCTCCAGGAGGATTGAATGCAACCGAGCGCATCAGTAAAACATACCTAAAAACCAATGCAATTCTCTGTGGACGTTATCGTCCATGCTCCATACACGGTCTTATCTTCCATTTCGAGTCTGCCAGCTTGTCTTGTTTGGCAGTTGCACATCGCACTTTACGACGACACCGGAACGCGTTCCCACAGGTCGTGCTGCGTCGAGCGCAACGCCTCGGTTTCAAGCAGCCAATAACGACGTTGGTTAAGGTTCACGGAGACAGGACACTGCCGCTTTGGGCTTCTGTGGACCACGGTTCGTACCTTGCTGGACTGACGCTCTCCGCTGACCCTATGTACCGAAGTTGAAGTCCTTAAAGACTACCACCGTGCCGTGTTCCGGGGGCTGATCGTTTTCGTGGCTGCTACAGCAGTCTGTGGCGGCATTCCTGCAGAGCGCAGTGCTGCGATCCTCCGAAAAAGCATGCGGCTTCACGCTAGGATTGCACCGCAGAACCTCGAACCTGGTTCGCTATTCTGCCTCGTGCTGGTACTCGACACGACAGGGAACGAGCCGACTGGCACGGCTCGCCAAGTTCCCGTCCCAGAACACGAGCTAGAGTTTCTGGCTTGTGCTGTGGCTGGCGCCTGGCGAACCGATGCTCGCTGGACCAAGCCAGAGGCTCATCGGCGCCCTGCAACTGCCGCTGTAGTAACAGGGCAAGCAAAAGCGAACGGCGAACACGAACCGTCAACCGCTCCAGGTCTAGTTGAGGCGGAGCGGACCAAACGCTTCGCTACCACTTTCTGGGACTGGGAAGGCGAAGAGCTGGCCCCGGACCTCTTGGACGGACCAGAGGATGCGGTACCAGCGGAAGCGATGCCTTGGCTCGCTGCCCTCTGGGACCTGCTTGAAGCGAACGCTTACCCGGTGCGCTCGGCGCAGGGCAGTCAGCACTCTGAGCTTCCAGCGCATCACGGACTGGTGTTTGCGAGTCGAGCCTGTTGTGTCGCCAGGAAGCTTCGTCTGGAGCGTGACAAACTGTTGGCGTTCCTGGTGCGTGGATGCCTGCCGTCGATGATACCACCCTCGTTCGACGGCACTTATGTACGGTACGAGTATGGCGTCGCTGTGGTTGCCCAGCGAACTGGCTCTGCGCCAGTAAAGCTCCACCTGCGGTTCCGCATTCATCCTCCGATTAGCTCTCGAATGGCAAAGGTACCGGTACTCTCCGCGCCGGATGCTATGTCTGCTGCTACTGCTACTGCTGCTACTGCTGCTGCTGCTGCTCCCGTGGCGGCGCTACGTGATCACGAACGCGATGCGTCGCGAGCCGACGGGATGCCTCCACTACAGGATCCAAACGAGGTCCTGCGCGTACGCTTGGATGCAGTGTCGCGCGCTGCAGTTACGAGACCGGATAGGATGATGGCAGAAGTGATCAGACCGGCCTCTGCAGCGGGGGCTCGTGCCGCGGGGAGCTCCACGGGCTCGGCATCGCCACCACCGTTACCGCAGATGTCGCCTACCTGGTCGGAGCGCCGTATCTCCTCGCCGTCGCTCCTGACATTGTCGGCATCTGTGCCACGCTCGCCTGCTATGCCCGAGTTCCTGCCGTCGGCGTCGGCGTCGGCGTCGGCGTCGCTGGAACAAGTCTGTACACGAGGCGAGCCGCCACAGGAGCACGCAGCGGGAAATGCCGATGCGCCGCTCCGCATGGAGCTGAAGGCTTTCCAGGTGGCTTTGGAGATCTCCAACAACCTTGAATTTATCCTGTCCGCGACCTCAAACAGTCGACTGACAGCCTACCCGGTAACGACGCCGAGCGAATGGGACGACTCGACAATACTGGACACGTTGCCGGGGAAAAGCGGAATCGCAAGTCGATCGCATGCGGCTGACGGCACGAACTCGGGTACATCACCGGTTGTGGATGGTACGACGCAAGCCAGTGGTCTACGGAGCGGGAGCGTCTCGCCTACGACAGCACCGCTGGACGAACTCGAATCTGTATGGATGCCTTTTATAGCACGCGTCGAGGCGACCGGGCTGGGTCGGATCGCCACGGTACACTTACAGCGCCGTGGATTCGTGCTCGGAGAGCTGGTGCCTGTGTCTATTGACTTGAGCGTGGCGACTTCAAGCTGTGTTTACATTCGAGGAACGCTGGACGCACTGGAAATCCTGCATCCTGAATGTGCAAATGATTTCTCGAAAAGCAGCCTCGAAAAATGCGCACGAGTGCCTCCTAAGAGGCGCAAGCGTGCGACCCTGTGCCATCGGCGGAGGTACGCAGAGCGCGCCGAGCCTTGTGCAGGCCTTTGTAGGTGGCACTGGACGCCACGGATTCCGTCTGAGGAAGATACTCCGGTTAGTTTTGCGACTCGCGTTGTGCAGGTGCGATGGACTCTGAGCATCCACTTCCTGGTACGAGTGTCAGATACCGGGCAAAGAGCCTCTGAGGACGACTCAAACCAGGGCCGCAACCCGCTGCGTTTGGTGACGCTACCGATCCCGTTGCAGGTCGGGGGGTATCTTCCCGCGAACACGGCATTGCCCTCTGCTGGTAGCTTGAGCGTGAATACTGTTTCACTGGCTTCCGAGGTTGCTCTGTAAGCGCTCAACGCGTTTCTCGATGCGCTTTGCGATAGCTCGCTGGTAGTTTCAGCGTGACTTGCATTGTGTTGGCTACTGCGATCACACCGTAATCGTCTGCGGCGAGTATGGATGCGCTTCACGCCGACCGGGATGCAGCTTGGGTCCAAGGAGCAGTGCCTTTGGTCCTGGAGCTGGATACGCAGGCGTCCAAGCAGCGCCTACGGTCACGAAAAGATCGGCATGCTTTGCCTTGCATCGTAAACGTTTACGGAACTTGTTGTGAATGCATCGGTGCTGTGTTTTTACGTGAAGCTTGGGTTTTCCGGAGTGATGGCACATGAGTTCGTTTGAAAGCGCTCTGGTTTGCACCACGCTCCATGTCTGCGCTGCGGACTCTAGCGTGCGCAGCTGGGCTCTCGGGGAAGTGAAAAAGGCGCAGACCCGGCGCATATGGATGCAGGAGTTACTCACATGAACCATTTAAAGTCGTTATACGCTGCACGCTTTACATGATCTGTGCGCAAAAACTCGGCTGTGTTTTCTGTATCATTGGCTGCAGAGCCTCAGGCCAACGTACGTAAAGGCGACAGATACCGTTCTATCTCTGTCTGGGAACAGCCACGACGCATCCAGGGTCGACAAGACCACCTGGGATTACCGCCGCCCCGAAACGTCGGTGGCACAATGCCCTGTGCGCGACAGCAACTCTCGCGTAACGCTGGTGTGGTCGAACGCAGATGCATCTGGAAAGAGTCTGCAGTCACTTGCCTGGTTGCGGATGATAACTATATATCCGGTGCAATCTGGATTTTCTCATGGATCTCACACAGAGACTAGTGCTTGAGAAAGTTCGTCCAGCCGGACGAAGCACTTGGCGCGCCATCAACCAGCATTGATGTGGTTTTGCGAGTACCGACACTTCCAGACCCATGAAACAGACTGCATACGTTTACAGATTCGCTCACAGGAGCGCACGGAAGGCAACGAACGTCAAGGAATGACGCTCCCAAGAATTCCGAAAGAATTGGTCTCTCCCGGTTGGCGACGAGGGCCAGCTAGAGTCATCCGTTTTCTTTCTTTTGGACAGGAGCAATGAGCCAACTAGAGCGTTTCTGGATACGCGAATGTAGCCAAATGTCAGAGCCTCCGCTTGGCCCTCGCGGCGAACGATGCGATATGTCGCCATCTCTGACAGCACAGCGGTGCCTGCGGAACCGGAGGCATCGGCTGCTGAAACCGTACACGCCACCCCGTACCCAGTCATACATTCCTGCAGCACGAAGTTCGCTCCCCGAGACGTTTGACAGACACTGGACGGCTTGGTGATGGCCCGGCGGGCGTCTGCTCGATGCAGCATGACTGGAGCCAGGAACGCGCGCCACGAACCCTGCGTCCCGCGAGCCCTCGTACGTCCATATTATTTAATGCCGGACCAACAACGAGTATCAATAGTTGCTGTGACGTTCAATATGGATGCCAGTTGCCAGTAAAAGTCTAGTTAGCACTTGTAATCTAGTGAGGATGCTGCTTTGAAGGCGTCAGGGGCTCGTCTGCTTCTGGTGCAGCAGCTGCTGCTGCTGCCGATACCAACGAATCGAAAGCGCCGCTGCGCAGATGATCCGCGGCGCACGCACGCACGCACGCATGCTGCCCCATTTCCCGCGCCGCCGAAGAGCGATCGCGCGCACGCCCCCCGTACGGATGCACAAAAGGCGCAGCGACACCTCGGATGCATGACACCGCGTTCCCGCGAAAGCACGCATCTGCGTGTGCTTGGGTGCTGGTGCGTGCACTGCTGAACGCGTTGGTACGTACACCTCACGGAGCGCTTTTGGCACTGTACAGATGCGACGTCGTGCTACCGAGGCAGCACCCGAGGATGCGTTGCTACCCAGAGAAGCAGCCGAGGCGCTCTCGTGCACGACCTCCGAAATTGTGCGAGGTCTGAGGGTTCTCGTCCAGGTACAGGCTGCGAACTCGCGCGACGCCGGCGCGACCGCCACTGGTGCTGGCAGCAACGAGAGTTTGCCGGCTTTGGGGACTGCACCAACTGACAGCTGGGACGCTTCGGGCGTTCCGGTGGAACACGCGAGCCCGTGTCTGTTAATAACCCAGGCCGGGAGCCAGGACGTGGATCTGGGAGCGCTCTCGAGCCTGGTCCAAGACCTGCTCGCGTTCCTCGGTGAATGGGATGAGTTTCTAAATCCCTCCTACGGTGGTGAGGTCGATACCGATGGAGCGCCGCCCGTTCCAACGCTGGACTGGTACGTCGACGCTGACGGGGTGGTGGCGGAGGCCGGTCTGGCGCCGCTGGCTGCGCGCCGCGGCCTTCTTCGTACTGGTGTGCTGGGCGTCGCCCTTGAGAGCTTTGCGTATCTACCGCCACCGACGCGAAGCTTCCCAGACATGGACATGACAAGTTCAGCCGCAGCTGCGTGTCATGCGCGTCTGGAAGCTCTGATGCATCTGCTCAGGAGCTTCATGAAACTTATTGTTGCAGTCATCCTGCCTCCGCCAGCATCGCTTATACGCCAGATCGCGAACGTACTCCAGCAAACACCGCAACAGCGACCGAGCCGAGCCTCGGAGACGGATTTCGCCGACGCGTCCATACCGAATTCGTCGCCTCTTGTGGTAGCAGCGCTTGCTTTTCGTGAAGCGCTCGATGAGATCCACGCAGCAGTGCTGCAGCTTGGAGCGCTTCTGGTGCGCCACCGCACGCATCAACGAAGTGCCGGCGAAGATGCTCCCTTCTCTGCGCTGGACTGGATCGCGGATATGTTCGTTAGTGCCGTTCGTGCGTTGCCGGCCACGTGGTCCGATGTGGAGCTCTGCCTGCTCCTCTTCTCGGCATTTATCCGCGAACCAGCATGCCTTGATCGGCCGACGCCTTGGTCGAAAAAGCACATTCCCGCGGCTTTCGATCGGGAAGCTCGCCTGGCAACGCATCGGGAAGCGCAGTCGATCGCCCAGGAACTGCTTCTGCAGCTGATGTGTCCCGAGGAGCTCGATCTTTTCCGCCTTATTCATGCGGTTGTCATGCAGGCGCCGCACCTGGAAAGTGCAACGGCCACGACTACGTGCAGCATGACGGATTCTGTGATGAATGCTGCAGTCGAGATTTACCATGCGGCATGGGTGCGTTTCTTTCCAGTAGAACATTTTGCTGAGCATGTTTTCACGGAGTGCGGTACGCCAGTTGATCATGCGCGTAAGGCCTTCCTTGATGGCTGGCAACCACTGCAGGCGAGGCTCGATCGTGAACGTGACCAGAGGGCGAACAGACACGGCTCAATGCGCACCGCTCGCTGGGCGGCACAGCGTCCTAGTACCTGGATTGTCGTTCCAAAATGCTCCCCTTCAGACGGTATTCGCGGCACTGGCACGAGTCGGAAGCGCGTCGCGCTCGACCCCGATGACCTCTGGTCTGAACTGCAGCAAGACGCACCCTGTTTCCAGCAGGCGCTGAGGCGGTGCGGTCGAGCAGGCGACTGGCACGGCGAGCGAGCGCGCCGCAGCGACCTGGGGACGCTGCAGCCCGAGAACGCCTCCGTCTTTTACAACCCTTCGAAGCGAGTAGGAACGTTACCGCCAAGCTGGACCCGCCTCGCCGCCCTGTCGGCAACGGAAACCGAACCCGGACTCGGCCCGCTGGTGAGGCACGCGGGCACCACCGTCGACAGCAGCCCG
>Ga0080006_1134083_pt1 | contig 16799 bp, 15 predicted proteins | sample RS3BMetagenome_FD_69209 | JGI IMG/M metagenome (GOLD analysis project Ga0080006, IMG submission 69209) | Ferric oxide microbial mat and aquatic microbial communities from Rainbow Spring, Yellowstone National Park, USA - RS3B (SPADES... ... | reverse complement strand
GGTCGGTGCTCACGAAGGTCGACCGCGCGTCGATGGCGCACGGCCTCGAGGTGCGCCCGCCGCTGCTCGACAACGAGATGATCGACTGGGCCTTCTCGGTGCCCGGATCGCTCAAGCTGCGACGCGGCACCACGAAGTACCTGCTCAAGCTCGCCGCCGGCGGACACGTGCCGGACGAGATCGTCCACCGCCCCAAGAAGGGCTTCGGCATCCCGCTCAGGACCTGGCTCCGTGGCCCGATGCGTCATCGCGTCGTGCGCGCCCTCGAGCCGTCGCCCCTGTGGGACTCGGGCCTGCTCGATCGCGAGGCGTTCCGCGAGTGGGCGAGCATGCACGCCGAGCGGCGGGGCGACCACTCGAAGGCGCTCTGGGCGCTCGTCGTCCTCGACGAGTGGGTGAGGCGCGAAGGGGTGGCGTAGGCGGGAGCGACGGAAAGCCGTGCGCGCGTGAATGAGGCTCATGGGGGCGTCCATGAGGTTCATGCGCGCGTGAGTGAGGTTCATGCGGGCGTGAATGAGGTTCATGCGCGTGCGAATGAGGCTCATGGGCGCGTGAATGAGGCTCATGGGCGCGTGAATGAGGCTCATGGGCGTGCGAAGGACGCTCATGGGCGCGCGAATGCCCGCGATGCGCCCCCGAATGAAGCTCGCGCACGTGCGCAGGGGGCTCATGCGCGGGCGCATGAAGGCCATGCGCATGCGAAGGAGGGCCAGACGCTCGCGTATGGGGCTCCTGCGCGCGCGAATGTGGCTCGGATGCCGCCGCATGGAGCCCATGCGCGTTCCCATGAGGCCCGTGCGCGCCCGCATGGGGCTCTTGCGGACGCGAACGAGGCTCGGGCACCAGCGCCCGAGGCTCGGCGCCATTCGGCTCGAAGTGCTCCACCTCCCGCTGGGGCTCCTCGAAGCGCCCTTCGGCGCGAGCGGGGGGTCCCCCTTCGCGTCATGGCTCCTGCTCTCGGCTTCCTATCCGTGCGATTCCGCTCGAGAAGCGCGGTCCTGCGTCCGAGAGACGCGCTCGTCGCCGTCGTGCGGGCGGGCTTGCACCGCATGCGCGCGATCTTGGCGCCGGTTCAACCGCGTCTGGGCAGATTGGACGAGCATCCATGCCTCGTCCCAGCGCCCCTCGTGCACATCGTCCCGACCGCGAGGTCGACAGCCCTCCCCACGAGCGCGATGCGCACGCTCTCGGGCCTCGTGCCCGCCATCACGACCTCGACGGCCGGGCCGCTCCGGTCCGTACGCGAGCGCTTCTCGCCGATCTGCGAGCGCGTGAGCGTCGCGAGTCCGGCCGCAGCGTCGAGGCGCGCCCAGGCGCGTCACGGCGCGGGTGGCAGCTTCCACACGTAGGCCGTGTAGCGGTACTCGCTCCAGGCCTCGGGCGCGAGCGCGGCGCCCGGCACGAGGGGCTGGTGAAGCGGCGCGAACACGATCCGTACGCGGATCGCGCTGCGGCCCTCGGTGAGCGTGCGCGGCAGGAGGAGCTCGTCGTCGCGCCACCGGTGATCGGAGGTCTCGACGACGGGCTGGAACGGGTCGAGCTCGCCCGGCGGGCTCGAGTGCACGTACGTCGTCGATCCGGCGAGGTACCACGTGCCGGCGTGCACGAACGTCGGGCACGGGCCGTCGTCGGCCACGTACACCTCGGCGCGCTGGTCGGGGAAGGCGTAGTCGAGCTTGCGCCGCAGCAACACGCCGAGGTTGTCGGGATCGATGGCCAGCGTGAACTCGGAGGTGCCGGTCGTGTGCCGCCCGGTGTCGGTCGTCGCGGGGTAGATCTCCGTCGTGCCCACGTGGTCGACCCCCCACTCGTAGCGCGAGGTCAGCGTGTCGACGCTCGACGCTTCGGGCGACACGTACCGGTGCGTCTGCTCGTCGGCCGGATCGCCGACGTGCAGCGCATCGGTCTGCACGAGGCACGCCCCCGGCAGACCGTACCAGTACGCGACCGTGCGGTAATGCTCCGTCGAGTCGTCGACGCCGCCGTGCTCGAGCTGCACGCGCGCGTGCTTTCCGAACGGCATCGCGTCGGCCAGGAGGAACCGGTACGCGGACTCGATCTCGTCCTCGGCGTTCATCGCGCTCGACGGGCTCGGCGCGCCCACCGGGTGACCGAAGAAGGGGAGCGTCGTCGTCTGTCCGCCCCAGTAGTCGCCGCCGCCGCCCCACTCTTCGGTGCCGGTGCCCTGCACCTGCGGCGTCTGGCTGTCGTCGAAGAAGAAGCGCGGATCGCCCTCGAGCGTCGTCAGGTTGGCGCGATCGGAGAAGATGAACGACGTCCCGACGAGGTGACCGCACCAGTCGCCGCCGCCTTCCGCCTTCGCCGTGTCGAGCAGCACGAGATCGACCCCCGGCGTCGGCGTCCCCTGGTCGACGTAGGTGGCGTGCAGGTACCCGGCCCAGTTGGTCGGATCGCCGTACGGCTGCGTGCGGGCGGCCCACGCGACGGCGGCGACGGCGCTGGGGCCGCCGACCAGCTCCACGTGCGCGCCGTGGAAGAACGGCATCGGGAAGTACACCGCGAAGGTGACCTGCCCCGAGGCGAACCGGATGCCGACGGGGAACGCCTTGACCAGGAACTCGGCCGAGGCCCGGTCGTAGAGCGACCCCGCGCCGAAGAAGAGCGAGACCGGGGCGTCGATCGACGGCGCGGCGCGCCCGTCCCAGGTGACGCGCAGCGTGGCGGCGCCCAGCGCCTCGGCGTCCGACTGCGGGACCGTGAACGACAGCGCGCGCAGCATCGCCGGCCCGCTCGCGTCGAGCACCGTGACGGGCGCACCCGCGGCGAGAGCGACCGTGCCGCTCGTCGCGGTCACCCCCGGTCCGCTCGGCGCGACGTCCTGCCCGGCGCGGCCGATCAGGGCGAGCACGTCGGGATCCGGCGCCGCCTCGGTCCACGCCGCCGGGGGCTGCGACAGGTTCCGCGCGCCGAGCGGGAAGCTCTCGTAGATGAAGTACCCCGTGCCGTAGTGCGTGCGCTCGTAGCCGACCTGCAGCGACCGGGTGAGCTCGATGGGCACGCCGGAGACGTCCGCACCCTGCGTCGTCGACCACGTGAGCGCGAGCGGAGGAGGGAAGGCGCTCGCGGGGATGAACGTGGAGCCCGGCGCCGGCGTGTCCGGCATCGCGGTGTCCGTCTCCTGCACGACGTGGTCCTGCCCGTCGACCAGGTCGTGCCACGGGCTGCCGTGCCAGTGGTTCGCGCGCGTGAAGAGCAGCACGCCGGGTCCCACGACCTCCAGCGGCACGGCGCGATCGGGCTCGAGGCGCACGAAGTTCGACGCGTCGTCGTTGCCGCCGGTCCGGTCGTAGGTGCTGCGCATCGACACGCGGGTGCCCAGGCGCAGGTACGGCCATCGATCCCAGTGGCGGTACGCATCGAGGCCGACCTGGATGATCGGCTGGTCGGTGTCGATCGAGGGCGGTCCGGCATCGAAGCCGATCTCCGGCCCGCATGCGGTGGCGTCGGCGCCGGGCGGGAGCGCGGCGTCGGAGTCGGCCGACGTCCCCGCGTCGGGCGGAGGCGCACCCGCAGGGTGTCCGCCGCAGCCGAGCGCGCGCCATGCCGCGAGCGCGGTGCACGCCGCGGCCGCCGCCACGCCCGACAGCGCGCGCCTCATGCGACGAAGGTAGCACCCGCCTGCGACGTGGCGACCGGGCGCGCCGGTCGGCTAACCTGCGCCCGCGATGAACGAGCCCGAAGCCGTCGATGCGCGCCGCCCCGCCGATCGGGTCGAGCTCGCGCTCTTCGGCCTGGTCGCGGCGACGGTCCTCTTCTTCCTCTTCTTCCGGCTCGGCTCCGTGCCGGCGGGGAGCTTCAGCGACGAGGTGTCCGCGGGCTTCAACGCGCGGTGCATCGATCGCACCCTGCGCGATCAGTACGGCACGCTGCTGCCGCTCTTCTTCCGCGCGCTCGAGGACTACAAGAGCCCCCTGTTCATCTACGCCGTCGCGCTCACCGAGGGGGTGCTCGGTCCGAGCCCGATCGCCGTCCGCCTGCCTTCGGCGCTGTACGCCATCGGCACGGCGGTGCTCCTCTTCTTCCTCCTGCGGTCGCTCACCCGATCGTCGGTGCTCGCGCGGTGGATGGCGCTGCTGTCGCTGCTCGTGCCCTCGCTCTTCTTCTATGCGCGCAGCGGGTTCTCCGAGGCGAGCAGCTTGCCGTTCTGGCTGGTGCTGGCGCTCTGGATGCTCCGGCGATTCGAGCGCATCCCGTCGCACCGGCGCGCGGCCATCGCCGGCGCTTGCATCGGGCTGGTCACGTATTCGTACACGACCGCGCGACTCCTGGCGCCGCTGCTGCTCGCCGCGGCGTGCCTTTCGTTCTGGCTCGCTCCGCGCTTCCGTCGCTTCGTGGCGGCGATGCTGGCGGGTGGTGCGGCCCTGGGCGCGCCCATGGCGGTCTTCATGCTGGTGCACCCCGGGGCGGTGGACAAGCGGTTCCGCGAGGCCGTGTCGGTGTGGCGCGACCATCCGACCACGCGCGTGGCCGTCGAGCGCATCGTCGGCACCTACTTCCAGCACCTCGCGTCGCTGGATTTCCTGTTCCGCACGGGGCAGCACCTCGACTGGGTCAACGCCGGCGAAGGGCTGCTTCCGCTCTGGCTGTTCGCCCCCGTCGTGCTGGGGATCGCGAGCCTGTGGCGCAGGCGCAAGGACGCGTACTTCCGCGTGCTGTCGGCGCTCTGGCTCATCTCGCCCATCCCGGTCGCGCTCACGTGGGAGAACCTGCCGCACACCACGCGCTATCTGCACTTCGCCATCGTCGCCCTCGTGGTCGGCGCGCTCGCGTTGTCGGACGCCATCGCCGCGGTCCGGCCCTCGCGCGGAACGCTGGCGCTGATGCTGGTGGCCGCGCTGGGCGAGGGCGCGCTGAGCCTGCGCACGTATTTCGTCGACTACGCGACGCGGTTCGCGAACGAGGGCGGATACGACGACGACATGGGCAACGCCCTGCAGCTGGCGTTCGCGCGCCGCAAGACGGGCGAGCCGGTCTACCTGCCCGGGTCGTTCTTCGACATCTCCGGCGTGCGGATCGCGTTCTACGCCGACCTCGATCCGGTCGCCTACCGCACGAAGAAGCTCGACGACGTCGGCATCCACGCGAGCGGTTGGCACCGGCCGGAGAAGGGGGCCATCGTCGTCGAGCCGGGGCGCTCGGCGCCTTCCGGCGGCGCGAGGCTCCTGGGAACGGCGTCGCGGCCGAACGGCACGGTCGTCTGGTCCGTGTACCGCGTGCCGTCGTAGCGCGGGCGCTGCGGCAACCCGCGTATCTCAGTCGAGCCGTACCTCGGCGATCGCCGCCCCCGCGCCGTAGTGGCTCTCGACGACGATGCGGATGCGATCGCACTTGATGCCGCCGAAGTCGACCGTCTGCCACTCGGCCGGGTGCTGCCGGTCGAACGTCTTCTTCGACGTCGGGTACTCCGTCACGTTGTCGTAGAGCTCGACCCGGAACGACCGGACGGCGCGATCGGGCAGCGTGTCGCCGTTCAGGATGCGCACCGAGTGCACGACGCGCGGCCGGAAGCGCAGCTCCAGCCACTCGTCGCCGCCGCTCGAGACCCACTCGGTGTCCGGATCGCCGTCGAGCACGCGATCGGCGGCGTACTGATCGTCGAGCACGCCCGAGGCGCGCGCGGTGATGCCCATCACGGACCCGCGCCAGAACGCCACGGCCGCGACCGGAGACAGCACGACGAGCGCCGCGGCGACCGCGCGTTGACGCCGGAGACGAAGCAGCCCGCGACGGTCGAGGGACGCCTCGCGCAGCGGGCGCTCGAGCGAGAGCTCCGCGCCGAGCAGCGCGCGAAGCGCCGTGCGCTGCGCGCCGGTCACGCGTGCGTCCAGCGCGGGAGCAGGGGAGAGCTCCGCCGCCGTTCGCTCCATGTCCTCGAGCGCGCGGCGCACGCGCGGCCTCGAGAGAGCGGCTTCGGCGGGCAAGCGCTTCGCGGCCTCCCGCACGAGCGCGGCGCCTGCCGTCGCCAGCGCGATCGCCTCGGCCGCGCTGCCGCGCCCGAGCAGCGCCTCGGCGGCGTCGCGCTTCTGCCAGGCCTCCGCGAGCATCGCCGCCGCGGCTGCGCGATCCTCCTCGGGCAGGCGGTCGGCGTCGGCGAGCGCCCGCGTCATCGTCAGGTACTCGAGGGCCCGCTCGCGCAGGCCCGTCAGCAGCGTCGGTCGGTCCGTCACGGGAAGCGCCTCGTCTTCTCGATGAACCACTTGGTCGCCAGGTCGAAGACGCTCCGCGGCCGCACGCGCACCACGGTGCCGTCGATGGGCGCTTCGATCAAGGTCGAGTGATCGGGGGCCTCGAGGACCTCGCCGGGCCTGGACAGCTCGACGCGCAGCAGCGTCGAGCGGAACTGGTCGAGCTTCACCGTGCAGCCGTTTCCGACGACGGTGAAGGTGGCGGCGTCGCCTTCGACGTTGTGCTTCACCACGCGCACGGGGAATGCTCCGGTCAAAGAGACGAGGCAGCCTTCGCTCGCTTCGAGGTAAGGCGCTTCGGGCGGCGGATGTGCATCTCTTTTGGGGTTGAAGTCGTCCCAGGACTGATACATCGACAGGACGTCGGTCGTGAGGTCGGCATTGCTCGCGAGCGCCTTCTCCGCGGGGCTCCGTTCGACGTGATGCCTCCAGATGGCGCTCTGCGTGCCTCGCGCGCCGTTGCTCTGCCACAAGGCGGCTACGACCGGCAGCACGCGTGCGAGCACGCGCACGTACGGGACGGAGCTGCGCAGCGCCGCCTCGGTCGCGATCGCCGCGCACAGGATTGCGATGGGCACGATCTCGACGAGCAGCCGAGACGGGAACTGAATCTTCGATGCGCCGGGCAGCAGGTCGAACCAGAAGGCCATCTGCTGACGCTGCAGCGCGACGAAGAACACGGCCAGCAGCGCCAGGTCGCCGGCTCGCTTCCTGACCGCCGCTCGCGCGTCCGCGGACAGTAGGAGGAACACGGCGAGGCAGAGCAAAATCCAGCGGCCGATCTCGACCGACACCTTGCCCTCGACGACTGCGCGCGACCAGGAGTAATTCGGATCGGCGAAGTAGTCCGCCCACGGGAAGTAGGCGCTGGCGTCCGGGCGCATCCCCAGCCTGGTGACGCCCCCGAATTCGGCCGCGTACGTGACGGCGGCTGCGAGCGGACCGATGGCGCAGGTGATGAGACCGATGACGACCAGGCCCCGAACGAGCGCCGCGCGTGCGCGCTGCCGGCCGAGCGCCGTCAGACGCAGGAAGGCCGGCACGGCGATGGCGGCTGCGGTCATCGCGAAGAAGTAGAACGTCATCATGTGCGCGAGGAAGATGAGGCTCGACGTCAGCGCCAGACGCACCGCGCCCCACTTACGGTCGAACAACTCGTACGTGTATCGCAGGCCCCAGGGCACGAGCATGAAGGCCGTTAGCTCGGATGTCGCTCCGCGGATGTACCAGTCCGTGACCGTGTAGTTGGCCGACATCAGCAGCACGCCGGCCACCCAGGCGACCCACGGCCGGACGCCCTTCGAGCGGCAGAGCCGTCGCATTCCGATGGCCCCGACGCTGAGCACGACCGGGATGCTGATTTTGAGCGCGACCAGCGTTCCCGTCTCGAGCGCGAGTAGGGCCGCGAGCTGCGCGTGCAGCCGATGGTAGAGCAGCGGCAAGGCTGTGCCGTGCCCGTGCGAGCCGAAGGCGGTCCAGGTGGGGAAGTACTCGCCCGCGTGGTACGCGCGTCGGTACGCCTCGATGAACACGAGGCCGAGGCCGTCGTGGGTCATGGGTACGCCGCCGATGGCGAGGAGGCACCAGCTCAGCCCGATCGCGATCGGGACGAACGCAAGCTCCGAAATCCACTCGTAGCGAACGCAGCAGCCCAGGGCGATCTGCCCCCCATATCGGATGATGCGTCGCGCCTTTGACGCGCCCTGAGACAAGCGGCGTGAGGGTATTGCACTCGGCAGGCGCGAACAATGTCCATGTGCGCGGGGAGACGTCGCCGAGTAGAGTGGCTGCGTGGTCGGTCACACGAACGTGAATCCCCCGACAACGGAGTTCAGCGCCGAGCAGTACGAGAGCCTCGTCCCGCCCGGGTTCGAGAACTTCTACTGGCATCGCGCGCGCAACCGCATCGTGGAGCGAAAGCTCCGCGCGCATGTCTCCACGTCGGAGGTGCTGCTCGACATCGGCTGCGGCGCCGGGGTGCTCGTGGCGCACTTGCGGCGACGAGGGTTCGAATGCGACGGCGCTGATCTCGGGCAGCCCGCGCGCGTCATCCCCGGCGCAGCGGGCCACCTGCACCTCGGCCAGGATGTGTTTGCGCTTCCGGAGCAGTACCGCCGCCGCGTCACGGCCATCCTCCTGCTGGACGTCCTGGAGCACCTGCCGGATCCCGCCGCGTTCCTGCGCCGCTGCGACGAGGCGTTCGAGAGCGCGCGCCTCGTCTTTCTCACGGTCCCCGCGCGCATGGAGATCTGGTCGAACTTCGACGATTTCAACAAGCACTACCGGCGATACACGCTCGAGGACATCCGCGATCTGGAGGTCCCACCGAGCTTTGCGCTGCGCGAGACCGGGTACTTCTTCCACACCTTGTACTGGGCTGCGCTGATCCACGGCAGGCTGTCGAAGCGGCGTGCGACGACGATGCGCACGCCGCGTTTCAGGATGCTGCACACGGCGATAGGCATGGGCCTCGATCTGGAGGACCGGATCGTGCCCGCGGCGAGCCCAGGGAGCTCTCTGTACGCCATTTTCACGCGGTCGCGGCGCGCGCCGACTGGACGTTCTGGCTAAATTACAGTGGCCGCGCCCAGTCGACGAGGTGCGCTTCCGTCGCGAGGTCCGCGTCGGGCGACGGCGATCTCGGCGACATCGACGCGACCGCCGACGGTTTGGGCGGGGGCGACAAGGCCGTGGAAGAGAGGTTCGACGGGCAAGCGTGCGTGCCCGCGAGTGTCCCATGCGTCGGTTAGGCGTCGTCCGAGAATAATGGAACGCGTTGCCCATGGAAACCTCATGGAAACATGGCGTGAGGTACACGGTGGGTCGTGCCGATCGCCGAGCCTCGCATCAAGGAGATTCGCTCGCGATATGAGAGCCTGAAGTCGGTGATGGACGAGCGCGTCACGCGGCTGTGGGCCGCTAGCGAGGCGAAGGCCCTTGGGCGAGGCGGCATCGCGGCGGTGACCAAGGCGACCGGCATCCTGGGCAAGCGCATCCTGTATGGGATGCGCGACTTGATCGCGATGCGGAGGAGCCCGCCGACGGAGTCCCCGCGCGAGCAGCGCGTTCGACGACCCGGCGCCGGGCGCAAGCCGTTGACTGAGACCGACCCGACGCTCGTACCGGACTTGGAGTCGCTCGTGGAGCCGACGACGCGAGGCGACCCCGAGTCGCCGCTGCGTTGGACGTGCAAGAGCGTCCGCAAGTTGGCCGAGGAGCTGTGTTCCATGGGGCACCAGGTCGGTGCGCAGAAGGTCAGTGAGCTGCTCCACGAGCTGCGCTACAGCCTCCAAGGCACGCGCAAGACGCGGGAAGGATCGTCGCACCCGGATCGCAACGCGCAGTTCGAGCACATCAACGCCCAGGCCCGGAGCTTTCAGCGCGCCCGTGAGCCGGTGATCTCCGTGGACACCAAGAAGAAGGAGCTTGTCGGCGATTTCGCCAACCGAGGCAGGGAGTGGCGTCCCGAAGGAGACCCCGAGCAGGTGCGCGTGCACGACTTCATCGACGAGCGACTCGGCAAGGCAATCCCCTACGGCGTCTACGACGTGGGACGCAACGAGGGCTGGGTCAACGTCGGCATCGACCACGACACCGCCGAGTTCGCGGTGGAGTCCATCCGCCGCTGGTGGCGGCGCATGGGACAGCGCGCGTACCCCGACGCCTCGCGGCTGTTCGTCACCGCCGACGGTGGCGGCAGCAACGGCTACCGCACGCGACTCTGGAAGTTGGAGCTGCAACGCTTCGCCGACGAGTCGGGACTGACGATTACCGTCGCGCACTACCCGCCAGGCACCAGCAAGTGGAACAAGATCGAGCACCGGATGTTCTGCCACATCACGCAGAACTGGCGCGGCCGGCCCCTGGAGAGCGTGGAGACGATCGTCAGCCTGATCGGCAGCACCACGACGACGACCGGACTCCGCATCAAAGCGGTGCTCGACAAGAACAGCTACGAGAAGGCGATCAAGGTCCTGGACGAGGAACTTGCCAGTCTCCAACTCAAGCCCCATCGCTTCCACGGCGACTGGAACTACACGATCCACCCGACGCCCTCATGATCGTCATGCGGCCACGATCGCTTCCGTAATTCTCGGACGACGCCTTAGGCGAGGTCCTTACAGGGGCGCCTTCGGCTGTTCCCTCCCCTCGAAATGCAGGACAAATCGACCGCTGCCCGTCCGGCAGCTATGCGTCCACACACATACGAAGCAGATGCATGCCTCAACGGAAGGTGCGAGGTCTGCACATTCGTCGCGCCGACGACGGCGGGGCCTTGCTCGCAATGTCTCGCGGAGTAGCGTGCGCTGCGTTGGCCGTCCAAAGCGCGGAAGCGGACAGCCAACACATGATGCCATCAAAGCACGGAGGACTACAGTGAACAAGGCTCGCTCGATCGCGACATTCTCCGCAGTCTTTCTCGGAGCACTCGTCTATGGTCCTGTGGCTTCGGCCTCAAACTCAAACCCAGTCGACGTCAACGCGATTCGGCTCGAGGGCGACTTCAATGGGGACGGCCTCGGCGATCTCATCATCACCACCGGTTCTGGTTCATATGAATATACGGGGCTGTCCACAGGCGGCTTTACCCCGAACGTATGGTTCAATACCGATTTGCCGAAGAACAGCGTGAGCTACGCGGTCGGCGACTTCAACGGCGACAAGTGCAGTGATCTTATCATCACCACCGGCTATGGCTCGTTCGAGTACACCGGGAATGGGCCGACTTGCAACAATACCGGGACGGGGTTCACCGCGAACGTGTGGAGCCGACCGGACCTGACGCTTAATAACGTCGCATATGGCGGAAACGTCGGCGTCAATGACGGCTTTAGCGAGGGAGGCGCAGTCGGCGACTTCAACGGCGACGGCTGTAGTGATCTGATCATAACGACAGCGCAAGGCTCGTTCGAGTACACTGGGAACGGACCGACCTGCAACAATACCGGCACTGGGTTCACTGCGAACGTGTGGAGCCGAACGGACCTGACGCTCGGCAATGCAATATTCACCGTTGGGGACTACAACGCGGACGGAGTCAGCGATGTCCTCATCTCGACGGCGAGCGGGACGTACGAGTACGCGGGCCAGAAGGCTGGCGGATTTCAGGCGAACGTATGGACAGATACGTCCTTGCCGTGGATCGGCGCGGGGCTGGGCTTTTGGCCTGCGGACTATAATGGCGACGGCGCAACAGACTTCCTCGTGATGACGTCATCTGGCACGTCGGAGTTCGTAGCCGCCGGGGGTGGGGGGTTCAACGTCGCGTGGACTGATAGCAGCCTCTATTATTACAACACGATTGATGCCGGATGGAATTGGAATGCAGCGTTTTGCCAGGGAGATTTCAACGGCGACGATATCGCGGATGTCCTGATTACCACCAGCCAGGGCACCTTCCTTTACGAGGGAAACTCTGCTGGTGGATTTTATGCAAACCAGTGGACGAATGCGTCTATGTCACTTGGCAATGTGAACTTCGCGCCGAATGACTTCCTCGGGAACGGCCTCACCGACATCATGGTGACGACGGCTGCAGGAAGCTCGGAGTACGAAGGGGGGTTCTTTACGATTGTGTGGCAGGACGCTGCCTTGACGCTTGGTTCCGTGTCCTACTACTAGACTTGACGCCTCGCCGCTGCGGCGTCATCGGCGCTACCCGACTCTCAGTGGACGACCGGCCGCAGCAATTGGGCCGCCGGTCGTGTCTTCGCTACAGATCGCGGCCGTCGCCGCGATCGGCGGCTGCGCCCACCAGCGCGGTATGCGATTCGTCGTTCGTTGGGGCGCAGCCCTCATCCTGACGACGGCGGGCTTGCCCGGACGCAGGTCCCGGCAACCCCGGCAAACACCTTCACGAATCATCTGCGACACGACCCGGGTCGCCTGCTTGGTAACCCCTCCACGAGCGACGTCCGCTGAGCGCTTGCGGACATCCCCCGTGTCGTGCTGGGCGGATGCCGGCGGGGCTCAGGGCGCGAGCGCGCGTGGCGGTGTCGGCATCGGGAGCGCGTCCGGATCACCGACGTATAGGTCCGGATGGTTGACGAGCATGCGGTCAGGCAGGAGCTCGCGGAGCCTGTCGTTGGTCCATCCGTGCACGATGCAGTGAACGACCCTGTGCAGGTATGCGCGCGGGTTGACGTCGTGGGCGATGCACGTCGCGACGATCGAGAGGATGTTGCTCGTGCGCTCGGCGCCGTCGTCGAGCCAGGTGAAGAGCCAATTCTTGCGACCAAGCACGAGGCGCCTGAGCTCGCGCTCTCGCCTGTTGTTGGTGGCCTCGATGTTTCCGTCGTCGAGGAAGAGCGTATCCGTTCGACCAATCGCGTTCCTGACGCCCGTCGCATGCTCGCTTAGCTCTTCGGCCCGGAGGCCGATATGGGGCGTGCGTCGCGGGAGACGTGGGCGAAGCGGGTCGAGCGCTGGAAGGACAGCGGACTGACGGCGGAGGAGTACTCCGCGGAGTTGGGCATCAACGCCCAGTCCCTCTCGTGGTGGAAGTGGCGGCTGTCGTCGCAGTCGGGTGAGCCCAAGTCCGCTACGCAGCCTCGGCGCGCGATCAGCAGGGCGACACCGGCCGCGGCGTCGACGCCACCGCTGACGTTCGTGGAGATGACGGCGGCGGTGCCCGCCGAGCCGCTGGAGGTCGTGCTGCCCGAGGGTGTCAGATCATCCGTGTTTCTTGACGCTGCATCGGTTCGGCGTGGTGGATGGATCAGGTGGGAGGAAGTCGTCCTTGGAAGTACACGGCGAATTGGCCGAGGGCCTTGGTCCACTCGCGGACCGAGCGATCCCAGCGCTTCTCGAGGTTGCGTAGAGCCAGGTACAGCAGCTTGAAGACGGCGTCGTCCGACGGGAAGTGGCCGCGGTAGTACACGAGCTTTCGCAGCGTCGAGTTGATCGATTCGATGGCGTTGGTCGTGTAGATCATCCTGCGGATCTCCGGCGGGAAGTCCAGAAACGGCACGACGCGCTCCCAGGCCGCTCGCCACGAGGCGCCGATCATCGGGTAGCGCCGGCCCCACTTGTCCTCGAAACGGCCCAGCGCCGCCTCGGCCTCCTCGCGACTGGCGGCGGCGTAGATGATGCGCGAGCTGGGCCTGCGGAGCCGCAGAAAGCGCCGTTTCAAGGCCACCACCGAGAGCGTCCGAAAATCTGTGTTTCTTGACCTGCTCGGGTAGGCCTTTGAAAACGGGCTCTTCGTCGAAAGTGGGGGTAATGGGATAGACGAGGAAGGCTATGGACTTGTGGAGCCAGGCCGCTGGAAGGGCCTGGAAACAGCCGGAACCGCGAGTGCGGCGGCCTGGCTCCACAGGGTCCACAGCCCCGGCTACCGCCATGTTTGTAGCCGTCCCGCAGGAGCCAAACGGGCTACACCTCGAAGGTCCTGACCACCGACCACGGCGACGTCACCATCGACGTCCCCCGTGACCGGGACGGCACCTTCGAGCCCGCGATCGTCAAGAAGAGCGCCAGCGTCGACTGGCGGGCCTCGATGAGCGCATCCTGGCGCTCTACGCCCGCGGCATGACCGTGCGCAACATTCAGGGCCATCTGCAGCAGGACCTGTACGGCGTCGAGGTCTCCCCGGACCTGATCAGCCGCGTCACCGACGCGGTGCTTGAGGACGTCACGGCCTGGCAGGGCCGCCCGCTCGATGCCGAGTTGTTGATAATCGACACTCCTCGTGTGACGGACTGACCATCTTTGTGCTCGCGTGCGCGCGCGAATGCTTGCTTTCGCTACAGCGGGAGGGCAGGCTCCCTCCGGTCGCGAACGGCGGGCGGGCGGAACGTCTTGGAGTTGCGGTGCCCGCTTCGACCCGACCGCCACCGACATTCAGGTGGGCGGGTAGTCGACGGAGCGTGGCATGGACCTTCAGGTAGAACGCGCTGCGGCTTTGATTCGCGAGGAGTTGATGCGCTGCACCGACTGGGACCGCGCCATGCTCCGAGCGCAGCATCGAATCGGCGCCCAGGCGCTTTCTCTCCTGCGTCTAAGCGGGAGCGGGCACGGAAGTCGACTGCAGCAGTGTGCCATCAGCGTAGGGGTGTCCCGATTCTGGTTGGCACGGCGTGCACACGCATGCGCGGCCATGCATGTGGGGGGCGTGGACTACTTCGAGACCTTCGTTCGTTCACTAACCAAGCGGGGCGGAGTGCTGTCGCCATCGCAGTACGTCGATTACGGAACGAAGCGCAGCGGAACGGCGCGGCGCGAGTGGCGAGTGCGCGTGTACGGAGCAGACATATTGGGCATGGCAGACACCACTGTGACGAGCGGCATGATGGTTCCGCAAATGCCTCCTCAGCCGAATCTGTGGGCGAGCAAGTCAGGCGGGTAGGTCGCCGAGGGCGTAGTGCAGCGCGATCTGCGCGCGCTTGTCGCTGCGGAAGCCGTAGGCTTTTCGCGTCGAGGTCCGGGCCTTGTGGTTGAATCCCTCGGTGGCGCCGTGAGCGAACAGCCCGCGAGCTGCGAACCCCTCCACGAGAGACGTCCGCTGAGCGCTTGCTGAAGTGGACCCACGATTCCGGACCAGGATCCAAGGTGGTACCGGCCACCATCGTCAGCTTGTCCTCTAGATTACAAGTCGCACCGCGGAAAACGCGCGCTCCCGCAGACGCCATAGAGCTGCCATCCCCCCGCGCGATCGACCAGGCGGAAGTGCTTGTCGACCATCTGCCCGCGGCCGAGGACGTAGTCGAATTTCGTCATGGCCCGACTCCACCCGGGCCAGCCGTAGAACTCCGGCATCGGGTTGCCGTGCACGTACGAGACGTAGTTGTACCCGTAGCCTGCGAACGAAGAGTTGGGCAGGCCACCATGCCGAATCGTCGCATACTGCTGGATCTCCCGGATCGGCTTGTTGGTGGGTCCTGCGAAGCCGTCGAATGCGCCTGCGTTGGGCGCAGAGCAGTAGAGCGTGTCGTATGGTCCCAGGCGATCGATGAGATCGGACGCGCCGCGCGTGTACGCGTCGAACGCGACGAACCTCTGAGACATGTCGTACAAGCACCACGCGCCGAAGCTCCCGACCACCGCGAGCAGCAGGGTCCGCGCCGCAGGGGGAGCCGGGAGGTTCCACGCGAGGACGAACGCGAGCGCCGCCGCGTAGGGGAACCGCACGGAGACGCCCGCGACGTTGTTGAGATACATGGGGAAGGCCCAGTAGAGCGCCAGATACGCGAGCGACAGGAGGAGGAAGGGATTCCGCACGCGCCACGTCCTCGTCCCCTGGGTCGCCCCCAGGTTGGTCGGCGACAGCAGGAGCCCGGCGCCCACGATCAGCACCAGCGCATAGGCGCGCGCGGTGTAATGCGGGACCGTGGACCATACGTATTCCACGATGTGCTCGGCGGCATTCCAAGGGTCGCCCCACGCTGGCGCAGATTTGCCGGCCGACCCATCGAACGTGCTCGTCCACCACACCGCGAACAGCGTGAGGCACGGCAGCGTCGGGACCCCGCCGAGCACGCGCGCACGCCACGAGGGGAAGCGCCAGAGCATCCAGAGGATCGCGAACCCGATGCCCGCCTGCGCGAACCCGATGCCGTGCCACAGGAAGACCGCGCAGAAGCAGGTCCCCAGCGCGATGCCCGATCGGACGCTCGGCGCCCGGAACCAGCGCACCGTCAGGCCCCACACCAGGATGACCAACGGCAGCGAAGTCGCATAGCCGAAGAAGCCGCCCGCGACCGTCCAGACGCAGTGAATCAACGGGAAGACGAGCAGCACCGCCCAGCGGTTGCGCCTCAGCTCGCGGAGCGTGAAGACGCTCGCCGCGACGACGCCCACGTTCTCCAGGGTCCAAAGAACCTTGCCCGCCCTCTCGATCGAGTGTCCGCACGCGTACGACAGCCAGCTCGTGACGTTGATGAGCAGCGACGTCGGCTTGTACCACTGCGCGACCGCGTACGTGCCGTGGAACGGCGAAGCCGGATCGGCGTGATCCTGCAGGGCCCGCACGAACACGAGGTACTGCGGGTAGTCCATGCCCGGCACGATCTTCGACAGCCACCACACGCGCGCGGCCATGAACGTGAGGACGAGCACGACGCCCACGAACAGCGCGTCGGAGGCGGAGACTCGCTTCGACACGGCGCCTTCTTACCACAGCGTTCCGCGCGGGACGGAGCGCACGGCGACGGGCGCTGGCGGGATGGCACCCATGACCGCGAAGCCATGGGGCGGTGCGTCCCGTGACAGGTCGGGAACGCAGAGATACGCTCCGACCCTCTTGATCTCCGTGCAGCCCGCGGCTGAGATGTGCCCGTGGGCCGACGATGGCCAGGCCCCGCGGCGCGCCACACCCGATCCTCGCGCAAACACGGACGCGTATGCAGAAGGTCGCCCCCGACGTCACGCTCGACCCCGGCGAGGGCGCCGCGATCGATGCTCCGCTGGCGGGCGCTCGTCCCGTGCTCGGTGGGCTCGGCGTCGTCCGCCGTCTTACGGCCGGTCTGGCGCGCGCCACCGACGGCCAGCTGGCGCTGCTCATCGGCGCGGTGCTGTTCCTGCTCGCCGCCTGGCCGGTCGCCCTGGTGGAGGTCCCGCCGTTCCAGGACCTGCCCAACCACCTGGCGACCATCA
>Ga0080006_1139628_pt1 | contig 16805 bp, 10 predicted proteins | sample RS3BMetagenome_FD_69209 | JGI IMG/M metagenome (GOLD analysis project Ga0080006, IMG submission 69209) | Ferric oxide microbial mat and aquatic microbial communities from Rainbow Spring, Yellowstone National Park, USA - RS3B (SPADES... ... | reverse complement strand
ATCCACCTGTAGCATTTCCATAAAATTGTACATTCAAAGGTATAGTTCCACTCGTTACATTGGAACTTGCTTTAACAATCAATGGAGTTACATTGCTACCATTACCTGTAACAGTGATAGTCACATTTGATGAAGCTTTATTTCCACTTGAATCTGTTACAGTCAATACTGTATTGTAAGTTCCACTGGTTGTAAATATATGACTAACGCTTGCACTTGTACCTTTTGCCCCGTCGCCAAATGCCCAAGAATAGGTATAAGGCGCAGTGCCACCCTTTACTGTTGAAGTGAATGATACGTTTAATGGAGCATTACCACTCATAGGAGTTGCGTTTATTGATACCTTTAATGGTATGCTGTTAGGGACAACTTTGATTATTGTATTGCTTGTTGCTGTATTCCCATTACTATCGGATACATTTAAGGTAACGGTATAATTGCCTACTTGATTATAAATATGTGAAACTGATGCCCCTGTTCCAGAATTTCCATCTCCAAAAGACCAAGTATATGTGTAAGGAGCGTTTCCCCCACTTACTTGGGCAGTAAATGACACATTTAGGGGCGCATTCCCTGATGTAGGTTTAGCTACAATACTTGCGGTCATAGTTGTGTTGCTTGGTTGTTTCCATATAGCTTCCAACGGATTTTCTAAGGCATAAGAATCATTGGCATTCATAGGGAATAAGCTACTTCCACCTGATTGCCCTGTTCCTATTGCAGACCAGTTCATTACATTTGGATAAACATTGGCAATTACTCTTTCTGCTGCTGCTATTACATTAGTTGTGTTGTAATTTTCTTGAACCAAGTAGTTGTGTTTTTCTACAGAAGCAGGTGCAACAACAACTAATGGTACTCTATAGGAATTACTTACGTGATCAGGGCCATTTGCACCACTAGAGGTATCATCTTCTTGAATAACAATCATTGTGCTGTTTGCATATTGAGAATGTTCAATGTATTGCACGATCCTGTATGTTTGTGCATCATTAATAGCAATTGTTGCTGGGTATGTTGCACCTGTTAATGTATCAGTTTGCCCTTGATGATCATTAAACAACTCTACATATGACCATACTGGCAACCCATAAGTTTGAACATAATTTATATAATTCCCTGCCACTACTTCATCAGGTACACTTTGGCTATTATTTGTGTAATTGCTATAGTCTATTTCTTCAGGTATGTTTGTACCAGGCCTATCAACTGGCATCCACCCTAATGAACTTGATGATGATGGCATTGAATCAGCTGTAAAGGCTTGCCCTTTATTTAATATCCAGTATATATCTCCCACTTCTACCCATGGAATACTGTTATTTAAGTATCTATCAAAAACTGTTCCTGTTGAAGGGTAGTCACCGGGCTCACCTGTAACATGTGCTTTATTTAAATCACCACTTCCAGGGACTCCCGTGTAACCACCTGTAGTAGTATACCCTCTTATCGCTGCTGCAAATAAATACCAATGATTTGGACCAGAGGCAGGTGGTGTTCCTGTATAATAATTGTCAAATACAGTGTAATTCCATGCTAGCATATGCAGGTATGGAACATCAGCAATATGATTAGTAGATTCAACCACAGCATTTGCATTTGGATATGAAGCATTGTTTTTAGCTTCCCATGTACCTGGCAAAGGTTTTGCTAAATCTCCTAAATAATCATCAAAAACATGATTTTCCTTGTACAATATCACAAAATGAGTTATAGAAGAGGGGAAATAAGGTGCGTTAGCAGCAGAAGTTATTTTTGTTTTTGTACCATGGTTAATATAACTCCCATTATTGTTATGGTTCACAGGAGTTAACAAAACACCTATTTGCGGAAAAATTATCATAAAACCAGTAGAAAATAAAAGAACGCTCACACCTATAAGCGCAAAAATTATTTTTGTTTTTTCATTTTTGAAGTACATACTTCACCTATTTAGGTTTACTCCTTTTATATTTATATATATAACTCAAAAATGTACCATTTAGTATTTTTTCAGTGGTATATACCACAAAACATTTAAATACCATGATATTTCAAAAGTATATCTAATAGAATATAGTGATGGGGGTAAAAGGTTGAGTGAGATATTATAAAGGTAGAAAAATTGGAAAAAACACTTGAATTAAAGTTATTTCCTAAATTAACCTCAAACTACCAATCGGGTTTTAAACCCTGTGTATCAAACTAGTGGTTTAGATTGCTCAATTATCTTGATATACTGATAAAATGTGATTTTTCTTTAATCAACACATATATTATGGATAGCAATCCATTTTTCAGGAATGCTTTCTATCTATCCTGAGTATTAGGGGATCTCAGTTTTGTCTCTATATTGTTTCCTTCTATAATTTCTAGGCAATATTTCATATGTATATTTCCACCTATCAAGCTAATATTTTCACCTCCTAAGAAAGGCACCTATTAAAATGGCCTTTCTTCTATTTAAAGAAAAAGCATTTCAAACTACCTAATAGAAAATAATAAATGTAATGTTTCTATTAGAGCTATGTATGGATAAATGGTTGAACAAGAATATACTTCTGCTTTCTTTATCTGCGTTTTTTGCAGATTCAGGATATCAAATGATTATAGCTGGCCTTCCACTCTTTATTGTTTTATATCTTAATGAACCTGTTTATGTGTTTGGAATAGCAACAGCAATCGGTTATGGTGGAGGGGCATTATTTGGTTATTTAGGCGGTATTCTTGCAGATGGAAGATATGGTCGTAAAAAGATAGCCATATTAGGAAACAGCTTGATACCTATATTATCATTTATAGGATTTGCATCAAACGCTGTTGAAGCCATATCTATTTTTTCCACTGGATGGTGGGCCCGCAATTTTAGAACCCCTGCTAGGAGAGCAATGCTTAGCGATGAGGCAACTCCTCAAAACAAAGCAAAAGTATTTGGTTTTCTCCATGCCCTTGATATAGGTGGAACGCTTACAGCAGTAACGTTACTTTCATTGTTTTTATATATAAATCTTAAATTTAACGTTATATTTTTAATATCTATAATACCCATTACAATTTCAACATTATGCATACTTTTTGTCAAAGAGAGAAAAAAACATGTAGAAAATAAAAAATTAGAAGACAAAACCGTAAAAACAAACTCAAAAGTATTTAGGGGGATTATTCTTTCTACTATGCTCTATGGATTTAGTTTTTATAGCATGGGATTTCCTGTACTCACGATAGCCCAGAAATCAACAGATATCTATGGAGTTTTGGCTTATGGCATAATGATGTTAGTATCTGCACTTGCTGGTTATTTACTAGGCAGTGTTAGAAGTATTAGTAAAACAAAAGCATTGGCATATTTGGGTTATGGGCTAGCAGGTGTTGGTTCTCTTACTATAGGAATAGCGTATGAATTATCCTTTAATATTGCTCTTTACATTGGTGCTATAGTATTGGGATTTTCTCTAGGTGCAATAGAAACCTTTGAGCCTACTATCATTGCATTGGTATCTAAAGCAAAAGAATTAGGCAAGAACATGGGGGCTTTAACTTCTTCAAGAAGTGTAGGATTGTTTGCTAGCAATATTATTATGGGCATTCTTTATTTTTCTAATCCTACCTACTCATATATTTATGCCGCTGTTATTGCTTTTTCAGCTAGTATAATAATTTTGATATCAACGATAGAAAAAGATTAAGGATTTACATAGTTAGCTACTCCACTCTAAAGCTTCAAAGCTTATTGATAGCCTAAATCCACCCAGGTTAAGATTCATTGAACCGAATAGATTGTTTGTATAACATAATTGTGGACTTAGATTTGCCATGTTTATGTTGATGCATTATCTCAATACATATCAAAAAAATTCATGCATTTGAACATTAATCCGTACCCAATCTACATAGCTACACATTGAGCATTTTTGTAATGTATATTTTGTGTAAATATAGAATATCTCTTTTTTATATGTTCATATATGCAATAATCGCTTTAATTACTGATATCTGTTTTACCCTTCATAAGGTGCTTGTTGGTGAAAAATATGTTACTAGATGGCACTGCTATGTTTATTATCTACACCTTTATTCCCACCGCTTTTACCTCTTCTTTTTTTACAACCCATTTATCTGAAATCTCTGCTTGTATAATTATGAAGATTCTTTTCATCTAATATATTGTGACTTGAGTATTGGGTTAATCTCCACTAAATTTATCAATTAAATGGGAATTTGCAATGGGATAAATCGATAAAGGATATTTCTACTTCATTACCTTTGTTTATTTTTTCTCCTAATTAAAAATATTACCCCTAAGGCTACAAGAATTATTACTATCATTGTAATTATTCCTATCAATAGGTAATTCATTGATCGTTGTGCTGTAAATGATTGTTGTGCTATAAACGTCACATTCTCCGAATCTCCAACTATATTTACTGATCCTTTGGCATTATTGCTCTGATAACTTGATGGCAAATGAATTATGTACGAGTACGATCCATTTGGCTCATTGAATGTTATTGTATTTGTTGTTGAACTCAAAGTTATATTGATGTTTTGACCGTTGAATGTTGATCCTGTTAAGGTTGCTGACCAAGATGTACCAATTGGTATCCCTGTTTCGGATATCGTTATTGTATAGGTTATTGTCTTCCAAGTTATATAATTACATACTGGATTACCATTAACATTAATTTTTCCCGAATATATATTTGCACGATATCCAGATATACCTGGGATTACATAAGAATACGATCCATTTGGTTCATTAAATGTTAATGTTTCATTTGTTGAAGTTTCAGTTAAGCCATCTAGTGTTACTGACCAAGATGTACTAGATGGTAGTCCTATTTCTGTAAATTTTATAGCATAAGTATTATTGCAAGGGCTATATAGTTCACTGAGATTCCAATTAGATGTATAAACAGGAATTCCAAGTTCTTTACCCAGTTTATAATCGTAATATGTGTAATAACTACATTCTCCAGGAGAATAACCTAATCCTAATACAATTAAACCTAATGATTTCATCTCATTTGTTAAATTTTTGACATTTACAATTTCAGATTCATTTAAAAATTCATAAGAATTAGATGTAAAATTGTAAAATGTTCCAAAATCTTCATAGAGAACAAATTTAATATAATTAGAGATATTATTTACTATTTCAAACCCTCTGTTTACACCAATTATTAAATTTGGAAAATCATTATGTATTATTGAAATAATTTTAATCATAGGTTGAGTTTCCCATGGATATTGCTCTACAACATCTATATCATCAAACATTACTCCCTCAAACCCCATACTAATATCGTATTTAACTCTGCAAATTGTATAGTTTATCCATTTTGGTGAGGATACATTTACAATTGTTTGGTTCCATTGGCTATCATAACCTATCACTATTCCTGTCAAATTTATAGTACAGTTAGGATAACTAGAATTATCATATTCACCCAAGTCCATGTATGCTATTTTTATTGATTTAATTTCACTTAAGTTTTCTTTTGTGACAGCCCAATGCTGAAGTATTACCAAATTATAATTATTAAGTTCATTGATTATACTTTGATTTAAATTACTACCATAATAAACTGAAAAATTATTTATGGATAGGTTATTATTTTTTTTATTATTTACTATGTGTATCGATGATTTAGCTGTAGAAATTTGGTTTCCTAATATACTCAATATAAATATAAAAAGTATTACCACTGTTGCTACTTTAATCATTTATAATATCTCATAAGTTTCCCAAATTTAAATATTATTGACAATAATCCAACAAATGTTGAATTTATATATGCAATTTTATTTCAATATTTTAGGGATAAGCAAATTAAAAAAAATTTAAAAACTATGTAAAAAATTATTGCCAAAGGCTACTGAAATTGATATTTATTGAAATAATAAATAATATTATCTCACAAAATTAAAAATTCAGTATTAATATTTTCTATTGGTCAATTTTAGTATTTAAATGGCCAAATAAAAAGTGGTTACCTATATCCCCTACTTTAAAGTGGGGCTGTCCGAATTTGAATCGGAGTCTCTACCACCCCAAGGTAGAAGGATGGACCAAGCTACCCCACAGCCCCTTTTCTTATATCATTTAGTTTCAATTATTTAACAATTATTGGCATTTCGTGCATTTCTAGTCTTTATTTGATAAGCTTCTAGATTTTCTTCCTCTATATGGCGTATATAAATTGTGTTCTATTCCAATTGAATCAAGGATTTTACCCACAATGTAATTCACCATATCATCAATTGTTTTAGGTTTTGTATAAAAGGGAGGAGAAGCTAACAAAATAGTAACACCAAGATAAGCCAACCTAGACATGTTATCAAGATGTATTGCACTTACTGGTGTTTCTCTAGGCACTATAACCAATTTTTTATTTTCTTTTATGCAAACAGCAGCAGTCCTAGATATCAATGTATCTTCTATTCCTACCGATATTTTAGATATGGTAGACATTGAGGCTGGTACAATAACCATAGCATTAATTTTGTTGCTACCAGACGCTATTGGTACATTGAGTTGGTTGTCTTCATAATGTTTATAAGCTAAAGAATAGAATTGCTTATAGGATATACCCATTTCTTCTTTAATAACTATTTTAGCTGTTTCCGATATTACAATATCTGTTTCAACTCTATCTTTGAGTGTGCTTAATAATTTATATGCGTATATAGAACCAGAAGCACCTGTGATACCTACTATCACTCTTTTTTTTTCGTTCATTGGTAGATATACCAATAGTATATTATTTAAATTTTCTAGGCATTACTTATCTATGATTCCAATAGGAAAGGACAAAAACTTTATTTTTTACATATCTAAATGTATAACGAATCCAAAAGTTAGTTTGTGTGAATATATTAAGAACAGTTATTTTTCTAAAGCCAAAAACATTAATGTATATCTAACAAACAAAATCGTTGTAAAAGATGATGGATATGGATTTCCGTTAAACAAAAAAGGGGAACCAGATTTAATTAAAATAATAAACAATGTTGGCACGTTTAGGAATAGTGTAAAAGATAAACATTTGTTTGGCATTGGGTTGCTTGCATTTTTATCTATTGGAAATAAACTAACTATAAAAACAAGGTCATTAAGCGAAAATAATAAATTTTCCCATACATGGAGCATGAGTTGGTATGCAGAAAATTTAGAATCATCAACACCGGAGATTGTTGAGGATTTTAGTGGCCATGGAACAGAAATTATAATAGAGGGCTTATACAAAACAAGCCGTTTCAATGCTGAAGATTTTGCATATTTTGTTGCTTTAGATCAGCCGTATATTATTTCTAGTAAAAAAACAAAAATTATAATTGAGGATGGGGATAAAAAAATCGTTGTATCGCCCTTAAAATATAAAGGAAACAGATTCAACTTAACTATCAAAAACCACGAAATGGGGAACATAAAAATAAGGATGTATTTTGATATTGATAACAAATTGCCTTTAACTATACGAAAATCTGGGGAAACCATTTATACAGACATTAAAGATATGATATATCTAAATAAATATCCTTGGAATTCAAATTATATTTCTGGATATATTGATTATGAAGGGGCAGATATTTCTTTATGGGATGGCTTTTTAGAAGGTAAAAGATTAGATTATTTTTTAGAACAAATGGGAATATTGGAAGATAAAATTATAGAAATGCTAAAAAAAATTAAGTAAAAGGAGAATTAAAGGATACGATCCTTCCCTCCTTAACAGAGGTTTTGCCATTAACTATTACTTCCTTTATTGCAGACCTATCTGCAGAATAAACAATTGAAGAAATAATTCTCTCTTTAGAGAAGGGATAAAAGGCAATGTTGGTTTTATCTAAAATTATAAAATCAGCTTTTTTGCCTTCTTCAATTGAACCTATTTCCTGATCCATTTTCAAGGCTTTTGCACCGTTTATTGTAGCCATATCAAACGAGGTTTGTGCAGAAACTACAGTCGCATCCCATTTTGATAATTTGTGCAATAATGAGGAAAGTTTCATTTCCCATAACATGCTAAGGGAATTATTAGATACTACGCTATCTGTGCCCAAAGAAACTACTACATTGTTATGAATCATTTCAGGAATTGGTGCTATGCCACCAACAGCAAGCTTCATATTGGAACTAGGGCAATGGCTAACTTTAACCTTCCGTTGGGAATATATCTGAAGTTCTTTATCAGTTAGCCATACAGAATGTGCTGCTAATGTATTCTCATCTAAAAATCCAATTTTATCAAGCCATTCAACAGGCCTTTTGCCATACTTAGATACGCAATCTGTAACTTCTTTTCTTGTCTCAGACAGATGCATGTGTATGTATGTATTGTATTGAGTTGCAAGTTCTCTTGCCTTATGCAATGTTTCTTCATTAGCAACATATATTCCCTGAACCCCTACAACAGGCGTGACAAGCTCATTAGGGTTTTCTTTTACATTTTCTATAAATGCCCTGCAATTATCTACAGGATTGCCTTTTTGCGTTGTGTATTCTTGATCTAAAATTGCCCATGCAGCATGAACCCTTATATTTGCTTTTATCGCGCTTTTTACAATTGCATTTTCAAAGTAATATAAATCAGCAAATGTAGTTATTCCATTCAATAACATCTCAGCCATGCCATATAGTGCATTTTCTTCTACTTCCTCTTCGGTCCTGTTAGAATCATATTTAAAAGTTGTTTCTAGGAATTTATCAAAATGCATATCATCTGCAATACCCTTCATGTTTGACATTGCTACATGTGCATGGGTATTTATAAAACCAGGAATAGCTACATTGCCTTTGCAATCAATAACGTTATCCGCATCCTCGCTTATTTTTCCTATTCTTTTGAATATGTTCCCTTCAACAAAGATATCCCCATAAAAAATATCTCTCTTTGCATTTTGGCTAACAATCCATAAATTTTTGTAAAGGGTTGATGTCATAAAAATACGCTTTTCTACATTTTTGCTAGTGTTATCTCAATAGAGGAAACATTAGAGGTTTTACCTTCCTTATTGGTTAATGCTTCAGTGCTTATTGAAATGTTTTTTACATTAACATTTTGCAAAAACCTATTTCTAACAACCTCTGCTACATCCACCGCCCTAGATATTGCTACTCCACGTGCTTTAATTTTCACTTCCATAGAGCCACTATTAAACTGTGTTACCACAGCTAATACATAGTTCATCGTTGGTTTTCCACCAACGAAAATATTGTTGTCCTCAGCCATATTGACACCTCATTAGTGGTAAAAATGATTGCTATCTATACATTTAAATTTTTTGTAACATTTAAACCTCATTGCTAAATTTAAGCCAAATTTTTCAATTTTTTATTATGAATATCAAGAAATGATATATACTTAAAAGTGTATTAAAAAAAAGATGGTTGACAAATCTAAATTAAAAGATACATTAAAAATCGCTTTTTGGATTGTGGTTTTATCGGGTGTATTTATACTGAGTGTTGATGCTTTATATTCCTTAGGGGCGATTGTAGGGGCGCTTATCATTATTGCAGTCCTTTATGGAATTTTAGAATGGAAATCAATTAAAAAAGTTGTTGTAGTTATGATTATTATTTTTGTAATATCCATATTTGTTAATAGTTATATTGCTACATTGAGTTTTTATCAACCACCATCATCAATCAATAGCAATATGTTTGTCAATAGCACTGTTTCCCCTTTCCATGCACCAAATGGTGTATTCAATTTTACTACCTATGTTAATGAAACCTATACCAATTACACTTATGCAGTTTATATTAATATTACCAACACCGCCAAATCCTTTTCTTTTGGACATATCATGTATAAGGTTTCAAATGTAAGTGTTGTCTCATCCCATCATATATACAAAAAGTATTATTTCATGGCTACAAATTTATCTGGTGCACCAGCTATATTTTATTATACTTTTTCTGTTGAAGAAAATTATACGAATAATATTACACATAACATTACACATAAATGGATAAACGATGTTGATAGCAATGGAAATGTGGTAATGAATGAGGGTCCCTTTTTGGTAGATGGTGTGCTAAGTCTTTATCCATATATCTTCTTATCCATCATGATAGTAACGTTTCTCTATGCTGGTGTGGTGTCTGCACTCATATTAGGAATGATTTTTTTGTTTAGGGAGAGGAAAACGTTAATTAAGAAAAAGAGAGAAACAGATAAAAAGATTGAGAAATTAGGCGATTACAAAGAAGGTACAAAGGCTAAAAATATTAATTTGACATGTTCTAATTGCGGTGCTATTGTTGGAGAAAATGATAAAGAATGCTGGAAATGCCATTCCAAATTTGAGGATGAACCGACTGATTCAGAATCAAAGGTTGATAATAAACAAGAGAAAGATAATAAAAATTGATTTTTTGGAAATTTTTTTTGAAATTCTTTATATATTATATTAATGTAACATAATATATGAGAAAAGACAAAGATTCTCTTGGATATGTAGAGGTTCCTAACAACTCTTTGTACGGTCCAGAATCAAGACGTGCTTTTTTAAATTTCCCATATCATATTGCTATGGATAAAAAAATTATTAAGAACCTTATCATAGTTAAAAAAGCGTATGTTAAAGCCTTTAATGATTTTAATAAAATAGATCAAAAAATTGCATATGCAATTATAAAGGCATGCGATTCCCTTCTAGAAAATTTTCCAGAAAAGGAGTTTATATTAGCTTTTATTCAAGCTGGTGCTGGAACATCAACCAATATGAATACAAATGAGGTTATTGCAAACAAAGCACTAGAAATATTAGGGTATAATTACGGGGAATATAATTACATCAGCCCGCACAACCATGTAAATATTGGGCAAAGCAGCAATGACGTATTTCCAGGGGCCATGAAAATAACCTTTGTAGAGGAAATAAAATCATTAATGCCTATAATTGATAACTTAATTTATGCCTTGAATGCGCTTTCAACTAAATATGAAAAAACAGTAAAAATAGGTAGAACCCATCTTCAGGATGCCTCACCAATAACCTTTGGGTTAGAGTTTAGGGCTTATTCAACAGATATTAAAAAACACAAAAAAGACCTTGAATATATAATGGAAAAATTCAAAATTCTTAATTTTGGAGGAAGTGCTGTAGGAACAGGTGTAAATATCCCTAGAGAAATCCTACAAAAAGTATACCAATACCTTAATGAAGAGTACAAAGATGCATATTCAATGGCTCCTGACTTTGTTAGTGAAGAAATGTTTCCCACAGATTTTAACAATCTTGCTGAATGGTTTTCTAGTTTTAGCAATACCCTTATTAAAATTTCACGCGATCTCAGGCTAATGTCCTCTGGCCCTGTAGGTGGCTTTTATGACATTACTTTGCCTGCTGTGCAACCTGGATCTTCTATAATGCCTGGTAAAGTTAACCCCAGTATACTGGAAGCTATAACAATGGCTGCTTTTTACATTAAAGGCATGGCATATATTGTAGATTACTCCACTAGCAATGGTGAAATGGAAATAAACATTTTTACACCTATGATATACCATTCAATTATGGAATCTTTTAAAACATTGGAAACAAGCATTAATATATTGATAGATAAAGCCTTAAATGGATTGGTTGTCAACGAGAAGCATGTAAAAGAAGTTTTATACAAATCCCCTGGGGTTGCTTTGGTTCTTAATCCTTATATAGGGTATGAAAAAACAGCAGAAATTGTGAAAGAGAGCCTTGAAAAAGAGATCCCTATCATTACTTTGCTAAAAGAGAAAAAAATTTTACCAGATGATTTAATTGATAAAATTTTTTCAAGTATAGATTTAGGCAAATGAGTATCAAAGTTTTATTGATAGATTTCTGGTAGACAAGTTATAGTTAGTATACCTCTTCTCTCCATATAGAATCTAATTCAGAGATATCCTTCCTTATTTTTTCGTTGAAGGTAGCGATATATTTTTTATCAACTTTGCCAATTTTTATTGCATTGCTTTTCATGATGTTTTTAAATTCTTGTTCTGTTTCAGGATTTACTTCTACGATCCATCTTCCAGGGCTTTCCGAGATAAGATCATAATCTTCTAATGAATTATTCAATTCAAATCCTTTTTGGGAGCATATTGCCATTTCTGTTAAGGTTGCAATAGCTCCACCATCAGAAATATCGTGTGCGGATAATACATACCTTTTTTTCATAGCTTCCCTCATTTTTTCAACATTATTATAAAACTCATTTAGGCTAACCATAGGTACCTTGTTTGATTGCCCATCTATATATTCCATTGCTATAGACCCTGCTAAGCCATGGTGTACTTTTCCTACCATATATAAAGGATTTTCCTCTTTTTTAAAACATGTAGTTATTATTTTGCGTATATCTTCCACAATTCCAGTACCTAAAAGCACTACTGTAGGTGGTATACTTTTTTCTTTAAAATCATTATACAAACTAACATTGCCAGATGGGATAGATATTTTTAATCTTTTTGATGCATCGCTTATTCCCTTTACTGTTTGAATAAAATCGTACATGTTGTAGGGATTTTCTGGGTTGCCAGCATTTATGCAATTGGTTATTGCTTCTGGCATAGAACCAATAGAAACAAGATTAGATGTCACTTCATAAACAGCGTAATTGCCAGCAATGTAGGGATCATATTTTGCTATTCTATGTGCAGAACCTACTGCAATTGCAAGGCCTCTCCATGAATCCCAATTTGGTTTTAGTACAGAGGCATCTTGTACACCTTCTTTATTAGGATATCCACTTAATGGTTTTAATACAGATATTCCTTGCACTTCATGATCGTATTGCCTTATAACATGTTCCTTGCTCCTTACATTTGGGTCAGAAATTATCTTTACAATCAATTCTTCTAAATTTATTTTGTTAAGATGTTCTTCTATTTTCACCTTCTCTCTTTTTTTTATTGGCCTTTTGTAAAGTGGTGGATTTAGTAAAAATTCAGATCTCAAATTAAATACAATATCTCCCTTATAGGTAGCTACTGCATTTTTATCTTTTGTAAATTCACCTATTATTGTATACCTAACGCCATAAGTTTCAATAATATCCTTAACCTTTTTCAAATTTCTTTTTTTTATTGATATTAGCATCCTTTCTTGGGATTCAGATATAAAAATTTCCCATGGAAGCATATCACTTTCTTTTAAAGGAACTTTTGTTAAGTCTATTCTCATTCCACAGTTGCTATTGAAAGCAAATTCAGAAGCAGCTGTTGATAAACCACCACCTCCAAGGTCTTTCATTCCACTTATCAAATTATTTTTGGTTAGTTCTCTAATAGCTCTTATCAATGGCTCTTTGGTAATTGGATCACCCACTTGAACTGCACTTCTGCTTTCAGTTGTTGATTTTTCGTACAACGATACAGATGCAAAAGATACACCATGTATTCCATCTCTCCCAGTTAATCCCCCTAGCAAAATAAGCAAATCCCCTTCATTGCCATTGTTTTTTATTAGTTCTTTTTTACTTAAAAAGCCAACACATCCTACGTTTACCAATGCATTGCCGATATAACTTTTGTCAAATGATATTGATCCAGCTATGGTAGGTATCCCTACACGATTTCCATAATCACGTATCCCTGCAACAACACCACTTACCAGTAACCTAGGGTTAATAGTGCCTTGTGGGATATCTTTTTTATCCAATTGTACAGGTGGAAAAAAAAGGGGATCTGCCAATGCAATAGGTTTAGCACCTACAGAAAGTACATCTCTTATTATACCACCTATACCAGTTGCTGCACCACCATATGGTTCTACGTTGGAAGGGTGGTTATGAGACTCAATCCTTATAGCATAATAATGTGCTTTATCAAATTTTAGTACGCCAGCATCACCTTTATAAACTACATTGCCAAAGTTGACAGGAAATATATATTTTTTAAGGTATATCTTTGAACTTTTATAACTGCAATGTTCACTCCATTCTTGAGCTATTACCTGTAGTTCTACGTCAGTAGAAATTTTTTTTTCTTTTGTATAATATTTTTTAATGAGTTTCATTTCTTTTAGGCTTAATCCCAAATTCAGTTTTTTTGACAAGCCAATAAGTGACTGGTCATTCATTTTGCTGATTTCGTAATATTCAACATAGTTGTTCATCTAAACACCTTTTTAAGCATTGCTTTACATTATTGCTAGTATTACTAAATATGTATTTTTTACTATGGTAATTGACATATTATTGATGTATTCAGTTATATATTATGGTGATGATTAAAAATTTATTTATAGATGTTTGCCACTTATTTATTGATTAATTGTTTTGAGGTGAAAACATGGTAGAGGATTCTACGCCCAGTGCTGAAACTTTTTACAAACTTGGAAAGAGTTTACACGAAAAAGGGAACGTTAAAGAGGCATTAAAAAATTATGCCATTGCATTAGCAATAAAACCAGATTATTTAGAGGTATACAGAGAGAGATTGGCACTATTTTCTGAAAAAAATAAAAAAACAGAAATGGAAGAGGAGAAGAAATTTATTGATTACATAAATCACCATACCAAATTTTCAGATGAGGATATGGAAAAGATTTCTAAAGAATATTGGAGAACTGGTAACAAAATTTTTGAATTAAAGGAATACACTGATGCTATAAGGTATTATAATTTTGCTATTTTTATTAACCCTAGATATGCTGATGCCTACTTCAACAGGGGATTGTCCTTTTCTATAATTGAAGAATATCATCTTGCAGAAAAAGATATAGCAACAGTCATAAGACTAGAAACTAAAAAAGGGATCAAACACGAAGATACATATATAGTATTGAGTGATATAAAAGAACGCCAAAATAATTTAAAAAGTGCCAAAAAATATCTAGTAAGAGCACTTTCTATTAACCCCAATTCCTCTAATGCTAAGGATAGGTTGAACAGGATAACATTGATGGAAATAGAAAAAAAGATACCAAAAAAGAACAAAAATATTCTAGAGGACATCAAAAATGATTTGAAAGATACAGATGATAGTGATTCTGAATATAGCGATATATTTGTAAATGATGATGTTTCTAGAGATAAAACAAATTTTACAAGCCTTAAGGTGGAAGAAGGGCAATTGAAAACGATACCTTTTTACATTTCTGATAAAACTTTTAAAGATGTTGTGGGCATGGATAAACTTAAAGAATATATGTACAAACATATTATACTGCCTATTAAGAACCCTTTGCTCTATCGCAATGAATATCCAATAACTGATTTCAAGGTTGGTTTGATTTTGGTAGGCCCACCAGGAGTTGGAAAGTCGTATATCGCACAGGCTTTGGCAGGAGAATTAAAACTAAAAATGATTTTTGTTAGTTTGAGCCATATTATCGACATGTATACTGGAAACACAGAAAAAAATATACATAAAATTTTTGAAGATGCAAGAAAAGCTAGTCCATGCATAGTGTTTTTGGATGAACTTGAAAGTCTTGCCATGAACCGTATGTTTTCAAGGGATAACGATAATTCTTCTATACGTACAGTGGATCAACTTTTAGCAGAACTTGATGGAATAAATACTACTAAAGATCAACTATATGTGATAGGTTCCACTAATACTCCATGGGATCTGGATCCAGCAATAATAAGGAGTGGTAGATTGTCAGATATTCAATATGTTCCTAAACCAAATAAAGAAGAACGTAAAAATACTTTTATCTATTATACTAAAGGTATAAAAGACAAAGAGATCGATTACGATTTATTAGCAGAACTTACAGAATGGTATTCACAGGCAGATATAAAAAGAATAACCAAAGAGGCAAGTTTTGAATTAGCATACAGGCATAATGAAACAAATAAACATCAAAAATTAACAACTTCAGATTTGGTAAATATAATAAAAGGGATAGGCACTCCCTCATTATTGAACTGGTACATTAACGTTTACAATAACTACAAAGAAGGAAAAATTAAATCTTCTGAACTAGTCCTTTATGAACAGATTATAAAAGATTCAGAAGAGGCATATTCTTATTACATGGCTAAGAATATTAAAAAAGACTTTAATAAATCTGGTCCTAACCAATATAGCTAGCTGTTCAAATAATTATCTATATTTCTGACATCCTCTCATCCCTGAAGGATTTGAGGTTCCTGATTCATAGAGTGGCAACTCGTAGACCTCCTTTTGAGAGTTCCGCCGCAGTAGCACTTTCCACAGGCGTGAATTCGGGAATGCCCTTCCCTACTTTAATGAGACCCATATTTCTTATGTTTGTAGCTGCATTCACGTCCCTGTCCATTGAAAGACCGCAGACATTGCAATGATATACTCTATCTGAAAGTTTCAGGTCATGTTTAATGTTCCCGCATCCTGAACACATCTTGGAAGATGGATCAAACATTCCTATCTCTATCAGCTCTCCACCTCTCCACTGCAACTTGTATTCAAGCATCTTCTTGAACTGGTACCAGCCCTGGTCTGTTATGCTCTTTGCGAGATTGTGGTTCCGTACCATTCCCTGTACATTCAGATCCTCAACCACAACAGTACCATAGTGCTTGGCTATCGCTGTTGATATTTTGTGGTTGAAATCCGTTCTAGCATCCCTTATCTCCTGATACAATTTCTTGACTTTCACAATCTGCTTCTTCCTGTTCTGTGATCCCTTCTCCTTTCTTGATAACCTCCTCTGTTCCCTTTTCAATTTCTTCTCCTTTTTCCTCAAAATATTCAATGGTTCAATCTGAATTCCATCCGATGTTGTGAGGAAATGCTTTACCCCCATATCAATGCCTGCTACTGCATTACCTCTTACCAATTCTTCATTCGTCTCGTATTGAATTGAAGCGTAGTACCTATCCACATCCCTTGTTACAATAATCT
>Ga0080006_1118354_pt1 | contig 16808 bp, 14 predicted proteins | sample RS3BMetagenome_FD_69209 | JGI IMG/M metagenome (GOLD analysis project Ga0080006, IMG submission 69209) | Ferric oxide microbial mat and aquatic microbial communities from Rainbow Spring, Yellowstone National Park, USA - RS3B (SPADES... ... | reverse complement strand
ACAACATCCAAACCTGCACGGGCCGATACCTCTGCGATGCCAGAGCCCATCAAACCACAGCCAACAACTCCTATCCTCTCTATGCTCTCTTCCTTATTGCCTTGGGTCTGAGTATCCATATCTGCAACTGTCATCATCGTCACTCCGCCTCCATCTAAGCGATGCCCTTTCATCCGGCCAATAAGAGCCATCCGTCACGGTTACGAAAAGGAGTCTAACCTACTCCGCGGTTGAAGCAACTACCGCAGTTGAAGGGCGACTACCGCAGTCCAAATAGATCTCGACCATCCGCTGGAAGAGCGGCTTGAAATAACCAGCCCATGCATCTAGGTTGGCATCGACCTACCTTGGACTTGAACGAACCGCCTCAATGGCTACTTGCTTTGTTAGCGCATAATCCATTTTGCCATTCGGAGCCCGCCTTATCGAAGAGACAAAACATACGCGCTTTGGAGCTTTATAAGCCGCCAAGTGATCCTTTACCCAATCGATCACATCCCCCTCGGACAGCTGCACCCCTGGAACCGATTCGACAACAGCACATACTGCCTCACCAAAACGATCATCGGGAATCCCTACGACTGCTGCATCAACTACACCTGGATGCAGCTTGACTATCTCTTCCACCTCTTCTGGATATACCTTCTCTCCCCCTGTATTGATGCATACAGACCCTCTCCCCAACAGGTGAATAGTACGATCCTTGTCCACTAATGCATAATCTCCAGGGATACAGTAGCGGGTTCCGTTTATGTACCGGAACGTAGCTTCGGTCTTGTCTTCGTCCTTGTAATAACCAAGTGGACCTCTCCCAGCTACAGCAAGCAGCCCTACCCTGCCCGAACCAGGCTCTATCTCATTTCCGTCTTCGTCAATGACCTTGGCATTCTCACCCAGGATGAACTGAGCGGTCGACTCGGTAGAAGTAACCGCCGACAGCGATTGACCCATTCCCAATGCCTCCGAAGAAGAGAAGGTATCGACTAGGAGCATATTGGGGTGATGAGCGAGTAAACCTTCTTTTACCTGCTGCGACCACATGACTCCGGACGAGATGATAGCCAGGAGGCTGGAGAGATCCCACTTTCCTGGATTGGCATCCAAAGCCGAGAGGATCGGTTTGGCAAAGGCATCGCCTACCAAGGCGATTAGATTAGCCTTCTCTCTAACCACAATATCCAACAGCTCCTCTGCATCAAAGCTATGCGAGGTAAGAGTAATGACCGTTCCACCTATGCTCAAAATATTGATGGCAGCAAATACCCCGGTGCCATGCATCAAAGGACAGGCGACAATGAGCTTCGGCCCTGGAGAGGTGACGGTTCTAGCTACACCTGCCAATCCCTCCTCTTCCGGGATACGGATTACTCCCATGTCATTCAACAGAGCAAACAAGTCATCCTGTCGCCACATGACCCCCTTGGGCAACCCGGTAGTACCACCTGTATAGAGAAGAAAGAGATCATCCCCACTACGGCCTTGCTCATATCGGACAGGATGGCCAACTAAACTAGCAGCTTCTTCGTATCTGATAGCAAAAGGAGGACAAGAGCCGGAGCCGTCGTCGACAAATATCCACAACCTTATGCTGTTCAAACGTTCATGGAGCAAGATCACCTGCTCAGTGAAGGAGCCGTGGAAGATTACTGCAGAGGCGTCGGCATTGCTCCATAGGTAGGCCAACTCCTCCACACCATACCGATAATTGGTGTTGACCGGCACTAAACGTGCTTTTAGTACAGCGAATACAGACTCTAGGTACTCAGGACAATTATAAAGATAGATGGCTACCTTGTCTTGAAGTCTCAGACCTCCCATGAGCAAGCTCCTGGCAATGCCGTCAGCTCGGGCATTCATCTGTGCCCAGCTAATACGCCGATCTCCATGCACAAGAGCTGTAGAGTCGCCCAAGTTGAGAGCGACCGTTTCCCAGATGTCAGCCAAGTTCCAGTTGGTCACAGGTAAAGCTTAGACTGCTTGATACAGTAAGCGCGCAATTAGCAGCGGCGCAAAATGGCAAGCAGCATATTCAGCCAAACTCAATCAAACCAATTCTGTCGAGACGAGGAAACAGGAATAAGCTTGATTCATGAAGTTCTTGCTCCCTCCAGGTGATGATCCCACTCGCGAGCTGGTACGCAATTGGTTGAGGGAACATCCTCGGCCCACAGGCAGAGAATTGGCTCTAGCTGGCTATGTGGCTCCCCATTGGCCGAGGCCGTGGGGACTCGACGCCACTCCCTTGGTTCAACTGATCATCGAGGACGAACTTCGATCCGCTGGCATCGAAATGCCAGACAACCCTATTGGAATTGGCTGGGCAGGACCTACCATTCTGCACGCAGGGACACAGGAGCAGAAGGAACGATATCTTCTACCCCTGTTGAGCGGAGAGGAAATTTGGTGTCAACTATTCTCCGAGCCAGAGGCAGGTTCCGACCTGGCCAACCTAGGAACACGGGCCAGAAGAGAGGGGGATTCCTACATCGTCAACGGGCGCAAGATATGGACGAGCTATGCTCATCTAGCTAGTTTCGGTATCTTATTGGCTCGTACGAATGTTGATCTACCCAAGCACAAAGGGATTACCTACTTGATCTGCCCTATGGATGCTCCCGGAGTAACCGTACGACCCATCAAGGACATGGCCTCGTTGACCAACTTCAACGAGGTTTTCCTGGACGATGTCATCATCCCGGTGGAGAATAGGGTGGGAGAGGAGAACGAAGGCTGGTCGTTGGCCAAGGTAACCTTGGCCAACGAGAGGGTGTCTCTCTCGAGAGAGGGGGCCCTGTGGGGAGCGGGTCCTACCGCAGCAGACCTTGTGCAAATAGCAAAGGACAAGGGGGGCATGACCGATGTCCATCTAAAACAGCGACTTGTTCAGCTTTACATAGAAGGAGAAATCCTAGAGATGATTCGCCAGAGGATGCTGAATGCAGCTATCAAAGGGATTCCACCTGGACCAGAGGCATCCATTCGCAAGGCCTTGGCTGACAAGCACGGTCAGGATGTCATGGGCTTGGCCAAAGATATGGCTGGAACAGCAGGGATGTTGTCGACTGTCGGTCCAAGCGGAGAGGTTCGCTCCGAAAGGGGGACAAATACAGCTTACTCGAGAGCTATGTTCCCACCTCGGGAAGAGGCGAAGCAGTGGCCAGAGGAGTTCTGGGCTTTCGGATATCTATTCGCACCCGCACTCACCATTGGAGGGGGCACGGCCGAGGTACAACGGAACATCATTGCAGAACGTCTACTGGGCCTACCTAGAGACATAGATCCAGAAATTGGCAAGAGTTGGATGGAAGCATCACGAAACCGACCTTCAACAAGGAATTTCTAGCATGTCAGTTCCTCCTGGCATATTCGTTACCGAGCACTGTCCGGATCCCCAGAGCAACGATAGCGATCATCTGATCGTACTACTAGTCCATGGTTCGATGGATCGACAGGCAGGTTTTGCTCGAGTCAGACGAGAGCTGACCGATCTACATCTCGTCTCCTACGATCGTAGAGGATACGGGAGATCCCTCCGAGCTCAGCCTCCTGCTTATACGCTTGCTCAACATGTCTCTGATTTGCTCGAGATAGTGGATGGACGTCCATGGATTGGCGTGGGTCACAGCTATGGTGCAGACATAGTGCTCGCTGCAGCTTCGATGAACCCCGTCTCCCTCAGGGGAGTAGTGGCCTATGAGCCACCGACACCGTGGTACAGTTGGTGGCCCAGGAAATCTCAGTTCGAAGAACCCCCTGATATAGACGATCCTGGCATAGCGGCTGAGGAATTCATTCGTAAGATAGCTGGCAACCAGGCGTGGGACAAGCTCCCGGAGAAGTCAAAGGAGCAGAGGAGGGCTGAAGGAACTGCCTTTATGGCAGAGGTGAACGAATTGTACAATGACCCAAAGTTGTTCGATCCAGCCCGTATCACCGTCCCTGTACTATTTGGGCAAGGGACCCTCTCGGCTCCCTACCGTCACAGGGCGGTCGAAGAACTTGCCGGTTTGATCGATGGTGCTGAGGTGATGACCTTGGAAGGTGCCAGCCATAATGGGCATATGAGCGACCCAAGAGGATTCGCTCTCATGGTGCGAAAGATCCTAGCTCGTAGCAGTTGACAACAACATGTAGTTGATAGCGCTAAACGCTGCTCAAGCAGTCAGTGGCTTCTTGGCAGCCGACAGCACGGAGCAATTGGTCATGGTTTGTTCGCCCCATGGAGCCGGACAAAGTCATTGACCAAGTAATAGGCGTCGATGGACTCTCCCGCATCTCCCCAGAATCCCTTGAGTACGTCGTACTGCATACGCCCCTTGGAAACATACCAGTTGTTAACGTCCGTTATCTCCAGTTCCCCGCGATTCGAAGGAACCAATGAACCGATGACATCGAACACATCGCTGTCGTACATATAAATGCCAGTTACCGCGTACTTGCTAGGTGGATCTACCGGTTTCTCTATGATGCATTCTACCTGTCCACTGTCACCAAGAACTGCAACTCCAAGATTCCTCAGATGTTCTAGGTCTTCTACCTCGCTCAACAATATACGTGCCCCACTCTCTTGAGAGCGGAAGTTGTCCACGTAGGCACGGATGGACCGCTCCACGATATTATCGGCCAGCATCACGAGTAATCTGTCACCATCAGCGAAGTGCTCTGCTAATCCCAGTGCCTCAGCGATGCCACCAGGATGCTCTTGATAGGCGTAGAACAATCTGTCTATACCCCATTCATGCCCATTGCCCAGTAGACGAAGGAACTCTCCCGCATGTGTGCCACCCGTTACCAGCATGATCTCTTTCACATCTGCTTTTACCATCGCCTCTATGGAGTAGGTGATCATGGGCCTGTCGTACAAAGGGAGCAGATGCTTGTTGGTAATGCGAGTTAGCGGCTTCAGCCGCGTACCACTGCCGCCTGCAAGAATAACACCTTTCATCCAATGGAGCATAGCTCAACCAGACAGAGGAGGGCAGGCAGAACCGTTATCAGTATGGACAACGGTTACCATTCCATGACCTCTGTGAGCACAGCATCTGCAAAGGGTGGCCAGGTCTCACGTGCCCAAGGCCCGAACTCCCTATCGCATAAGCATGCGACTGCTACCAGCGCTTCCGGATCAACCCACATGAAGCTACCTGAACGACCAAAATGACCAAACGTGGAGGGAGAGTTCAACTCTCCTGTCCAGTGAGGTTGCTTGCCATTTCTGATCTCGAACCCCAAACCCCAGTCGCATGGACGCTGCATGCCGAAGCCCGGTAGTACTCCATCGAGCCCAGAAAAGACTGTAGAGGTGGCTTCTGCAAATACCGGAGAAGGATGCAGAGTATTCTCAAGCATCTTCTTCGTCAAGCGCAGCAAGTCGCTCAATGGTCCTCTAGCGCCACTAGCAGGAGAACCAAACAGCTGAGTGGAGTGCATGTGAAGAGGTTGGAGCACTTTTTCCGCCAACAGAGCAGAAAAGGTGAGCCCATAGCGATCGGTTGCGAACTCTCCGAGAAGTTCGTAACCAACATTCGAATAGATGCGTTTCGTAGCTGGCTTGGCTACCACCGATCTAGAGGATGGGGCTAGACCAGAGGCATGTGAAAGTACATGCCTAACTGTAGATTGGGGCGGTCCCAACTCCTCGTCCAAGCTTATTTCGCCGTTGGCAACCCCTTCCAACACACACAGCGCGGTGAGCATCTTGGTAACTGAAGCCCAAGGAAACTGGGTATGTTCGATATCCCCAACGGTTCCTAGGACCTCTATTCGGCCGGAGGCATGGTTCCAGCCGACTACCCCTGCCGCCACTTGTTCCACTGGCCACCCATTTACCAGCGACAATGAACGCAGATCGGGAAGAGACCGTTTTACAGTTGTGAACATGGATTCGGAGTCGTCCAACATTCATACCTCATGCTGCCCAGTTATATCAACCAAGTCGAACCTTCTGCATCTGGGGTTGTCCAACCTAACATCTCACACTGCCCGAAACTAAAGTCTCCCAAATCAATCGTGGGATCCAGCCAACCACCTAGATAGTCCGAGGCGAATGAGGAACCATCGAGGTCTTCCACAATCGGGATACCTCCTCCAACTGAGAGGAGAACCAATTGTCGATATCATTTTCCTTGATAACCTTCAAGCACTCCGTTCTACGACGCTGCTTCTCTTCTGCACTCATCATCAAAGCACTGAAGATGGCATCGGCCTGCTGCTGTATGTCACAGGGGTGCACGGTGATAGTAAACAGGCCTATCTCATCATAGACACCTGCATGCTCCGAGAGAACCAAGACCCCATTCCTAGCATTGACCAAGATAGCCTCTTTGGCCACGAGGTTCATACCATCGAACAAAGGGTTTACCAGCAAGACATCGAATACTTTGTAGGCAGCCACAGACTGGGCAAAGTTGTCGTCGAAACGAAGATCGATGGGTTGCCAATCCGTGTTGCCATGCTTCAAGTTGATATCAGCAACTAGGCGACGGATCTTCTCCATGTACTCCACATATTGGTCCACATCTTGCCGGCTAGGCTGCAAAAGAGCAAGAAATGTCACCCTACCGGCAAGGTCTTCATGGTCGTCGAGCATCTTGTCAAAAGCTTCGAAGCCCCTCAAGATGTTCTTGGAGAGATCGGTTCTATCGACTCTTACCACCAAGAACTCTCGTCGAATGTTCTCCAAACGCTCTGCTTGGAAATTGACCTCTTGAGAAGAGGCCAATGCTTCAAATGCCTCTACATCTACCGAGATGGGATACCACCTAACTGCTACAGCTCTCTTCCCATTCCTGACCGTATAGGTCTCATAGTCCACTTCTTTCCCCAACAACTCTTCACAGGTCAACAAAAAGTTCCTGGCATACCGCTCTGTATGAAATGCCACTATGTCGTTGGCCAGCAGACCTTCGATCAATGGCTCTCGCATCCAGGATGGGAGTACTCGCCAAAGATCCGGCTGAGGCCACGGTATATGTACGAAGTGCAACAAAAATGCATCGGGACAACGTCTCCGCAAGAATGATCCCACTAGATAGAAGTGGTAGTCATGTATCATGACCAGTACTTGTCCACCCTTGTTCGCAACTTCTTGCGCCGTAGCATCAGCAAACACCCTATTGACCTCTACATAACCGTTCTCGAAGGAAATACGGTCAGAGGCAGTAATGCTAGGAGCATTGCTGAGATCCCACAAGCCATGCTGAGTGAACCACAGCAGTGGGTTAGCAATCAAAGCATAGAAATTCTGATGAGCCTCTGAGGGAGTAGGGACAAATCGCATCTGGATAGTGCCTCCAGGGGTATCGACCTTGAAGGTTCCAGAGGGATGTTCATTGGCCACCACTTCGTCCTCTTCGGTGATCGGGGAGCACAACCACATGGCTCTGTCGACTTTTGTCACCAGACCAGTGAGTCCAGTAACAAGCCCACCGCTTCCTCGCTCGATCACTCGATTGCCCTCCGGAGACACACTGAAGGTAACCGGGCCACGATGAGCTACGATGATGATGGGCACGTCGATATCAACATTGCGCTGAGTGCCCACTGGCGACTCCTCAACGACCGACGAACTCGGCTTGTCCAGGTCCATGCTCCTTGAACGACTCTATCCCGATCCGAGCATCCTGAGTCGCAAAGGCCTGTACGAAAAGCTCCCTTTCCAGGGCGAGACCATCCTCTAGCGAGATGTTCGATCCTTCGTCAATTGCCTTTTTTGCTAGTCCTTGAGCAACCAGCGCTCCCTTGGCGTAAGAGGCAGCCATGGAGACCGCCTCTTCTAATACCTTTTCCGGAGGAACTACTCTATCCGCTAGGCCTATACGCTCTGCCTCTTCTGCACTCACTTGCCGACCGGTCAGGATAAGCTCCTTCGCTCTGGCTACCCCTACCAAGCGAAGGAGCCTTTGAGTACCTCCACCGCCAGGGATGATCCCCAGGAGAATCTCGGGTTGCCCCAACTTTGCGTTGCTGGCAACAACTCGGAAATCGCAAGCTAGAGCTAGTTCGCATCCACCCCCTAACGCATATCCGGTGATAGCAGCTATTGTTACTCGTGGAAGTCCTGCTAAAGCAGACAAAGTCTCATGGAACTGCTCGGTCACCCTACGAGCTACACTAAAATCCTCTAGATCGAACTCCCCTATATCTGCTCCAGCAGCAAATATGCGCTCTCCCCCATAAAGAACCACTGCCCCGGGTAGGTCAGCTCTGAGCTCCTCTACCACCTCCTTCAACTCTTCGAGCAGAGCGATGGACAAGGCATTCATCTTGGGACGGTTGAGCACTATGACAGCAACGTTTTCCGGTACCCTTTCTACCGATACAAAAGATCGTTGATGACTGGACATACCGCTCAACGCTAGTCGTTTATGCGAGAGAGTAACAGTTCAACCGCTTCATAGGGATCCATCTCACCTTTTAGGATAGAGCTGTACAAACTTTCAACCTCTGATTGAGCAAGAAAACTCTCAACGCGTTCTTCAATCCTCCGTACAAGAATTCGTCTGAACTCCTTGCGCATTCTCTCTAAACGCTTCCGTTGCAAAAGACCATTGTCCTCTAGAAAGCTCCTATGTTCCACAATCGCACTCCACAACTCGTCGACGCCCTCTCCAGAGGTGGCCACAGTCGCTAGGATCGGTGGACGCCAAGACACATCCTTGTCCTCTCTCGAAGAGAGTTCGATCATCATCTCAAGATCTCGACGAGTTTCAGAGAGAGATGGACGATCAGCCTTGTTGATGACGAATATATCCGCTATCTCCATCAGCCCTGCCTTATTGGCTTGGATGGCATCTCCCCATCCAGGGTTGACGACAACTACGGTGGTGTCGGTTGCCGCTGCTACCTCTACTTCCACCTGCCCCACACCAACGGTCTCGACCAAGATATAAGGTATACCTACTGCATCCAGAAGCCTCATCACCTCAGGAACCGCTAGGGACAATCCGCCAAGGTGTCCCCTTGTCGCCATCGAGCGGATAAAGACCCCTTCGTCCAAAGCATGGTCGGACATGCGTATTCGATCTCCTAAGATAGCCCCCCCAGAGAATGGAGAGGAAGGATCCACCGCTAGAACGCCAACCTGGTCACCTCGGACACCTCGTATCCTAGTTATCAGCTGATCAGTGAGGGTAGACTTGCCAGCTCCAGGAGCACCTGTGATGCCTATCGAGTAAGCCGACCCAGCACGTGGATACACTAGACGTCCTACAGAGCTAGCAGTACTTCCCCCTTGCTCGACAAAAGAAACCAGGCGAGCCAACGCCACCCTGTCTCCACCAATGGCTGCTTTCAATAGCCTCTCGGGGTCTCTCTCCTTGCGAATCGGAGAAGTAGCCCTAACAACACCTTCTCCATCAGCACTATTAGCTACGGCCGTCTTTACGGAATCGACAGAGTCCACTGCTAGCTCTTCATTTTGAAAGTCATGCAAGAGGCTCCTTGTATAGAGATCTGCATCATCACCCACCTCTCTACATCTTTCTGCTCATCTTAATCAACCGGCTGATCACACCTGAGCACATCTGCTCCAATGGACGAGAGCTTAGCGGCAAAGTCCTCATACCCTCTATCGATATGGTAGACGCCGCTGACATTTGTCTCACCCTCTGCAACTAAACCAGCGAGAACCAATGCGGCACCTGCCCTGATGTCCGGCGCACGTACAGGAGCACCCGACAAGCTTTGCTGACCTCGTACTACTGCATGATGCCCGCGAATGCGTATGTCAGCTCCCATCCTTCGCAGTTCATCGACATAACGAAACCGACCAGAGAACAGGTTCTCTGTGACTATGCCCACTCCATCGGCTACTGACAGCATGGTGACCAGAAAAGGCATGTAGTCAGTGGCTACGCCGGGGTAAGGCAGTGTGGCAACATCAACGGATCTAAGCCTCTCGGAGGTTCGTCGAACCAGCAATCCCCGAGGAACCACCTCTACCTCTACCGACATATCACGCAGCTTCTGCAGAAGCATGCTCATATGATCCGCTCTCGCCTCCTCCACCAGGACCTCTCCCTTGGCTAATCCAACCGCAGCAAGGAATGTAGCTGCCTCTACCCTATCGGGCATGACCCTGTGCTCGCTCTGATGGAGGTAGCGAACACCCTCTACCACTATACGCGAGGTACCTGCACCTTCAATCCGAGCTCCCATGCCAATCAGAAAGGTAGCTAGGTCGGCCACCTCCGGTTCTCTGGCAGCATTGTCTATCACTGTAGTGCCGTTGGCCAGAGTAGCTGCCATGAGCAGGTTCTCCGTGGCCGTGTGACTAGGAAACTCCAACAGCACCTGAGCCCCATGCAACCCATCTGCTCCGTCGACAACTCCCTCCACATACCCATGGGTCACAGAGAACTTCGCTCCCATAGCACTCAACCCATCGAGATGGATGTCTATTGGACGGTGACCAAAATCATCTCCCCCAGGCATCGAGACTCGCGCCCTGCCTAGTCGAGCAAGAAGAGGGCCCAGCACGACCACTGACGCTCTCATCTTGTCGACCAGTTCGTAAGGGATCTCACAGGCAATATCCTTAGGGGTCCATACGGTCAACTCATGACGATCGGTTCTCGCTACTTTGGCTCCAACGGACTCGAGCACTTCGGACATGATCTCCACATCAGAGATGTCAGGTACGTTGGAGAGTACATAGGTACCCTCGGCAAGCAAACAGGCTGCCATGAGCTTGAGAACAGAGTTTTTAGCTCCCCCAACCCGTACTACGCCTTCTAAGGGACCACTTTTTCGAACTATGAACCGTTCGTCCGAATCGTAGGAGTAGAAACTGTTCACAAACTAGTACATCCCTTCATCGATCTCCTCCCGGTCCAGAGAGAGCCGGGATTCCCACCTATCTGTTTCATCATCTCGATGGAGACCTTCGTCGACCAGATTCCACCATCCCCAAGTCCCTTGGGCTTTACCATGGAACGAGGGATGCTTACAGCCTCAATACGGGTCCAGAGGGCTCAGGCAATCCAATGGTTAGCTATCCTATTGAACAAATGTTCATCACATTGCCGGTGTCTCTGTCCAGGTGCCAAATACCTCTTCCAGCGCCTTTACTATCTCCCCTACGCTAGCCATTGACTTGACTGCCTCAATGATGGCTGGCATCAAGTTGACCTCTGCACGCGCAGCATCTGCCTTGACTCTCTCCAGACTCTCTCGAACCGCTGCCTGCGATCGGGCCTTACGTACCTCTTCCAGTCGCTTCCTCTGCTGTACCTCCACTTCCTGATCTATGTACAGCATGGGAGGAAGGGGTTCCTCGTTGCCTTCCGTGAAGGAGTTGACTCCGACTACCAATCGCCTCCGACCAGAGACCTTTCGCTCAAACTGGTAGGCCGAGTCGGCTATTTCGGCTTGGAACCATCCAGACTCTATGTTGGCAAGGACGCCATCCAAAATAGACCCGTTGCCATCCTCTAACAACTTACGGAAGATGGACTCTGCTCGTCTCTCCATCTCATCGGTGAGCCACTCTACTAGATAGGAACCTCCTAATGGGTCTGCCACTGAGGCCACTCCTGTCTCGTAGGCAATTACCTGTTGGGTACGGAGAGCAATACGAGCTGCACGTTCAGTCGGAAGAGCCAATACCTCATCCATAGAGTTGGTGTGCAAACTCTGGGTACCTCCCAAAACACCAGCAAGTGCCTCGATTGCCGTCCGGACTATGTTCACCTCCGGCTGTTGAGCCGTCAATGACACTCCTGCGGTTTGGGTATGGAATCTGCACTGCATGGAACGGGGATCCTTGGCATGGTAATGATCCTTCATCCAATGAGCCCATATCCTTCGCGCTGCCCGGTATTTAGCAATCTCTTCGAAAAAATCAATATGAGCATTGAAGAAGAAGCTGAGCTGGGGAGCAAATTCGTCTACTTCCAGGCCGCTACGCAGGGCAGCCTCTACATAGGCGAAACCGTTGGCAAGTGTGAATGCAAGCTCTTGAGCTGCTGTGGCTCCAGCCTCTCGTATGTGATAACCAGATATGGAGATAGGGTGGTAGCGAGGCATCTCTGCAGCACAGAATCGCACAACATCATTGACCAGCCTGACCGATGGTAGAGGTGGGAATATGTACTCTTTTTGGGCTTGATACTCCTTTAATATGTCGTTCTGCAACGTGCCACCGAGTTGAGCCCTTGCCCCACCGCTTTGCTCAGCAACAGCAACATACATGGCCAAGAGAATGGGAGCCGGTGAGTTGATGGTCATGGAGGTAGTGATCGAGGTCAGGTCAATGCCTTGAAAGAGGTCGATCATGTCCGCCAGAGTGTCCACTGCTACACCACACTTACCCACTTCACCCTGTGAACGGGGATCATCAGAATCTCTCCCCATCAACGTCGGTAGATCGAAGGCAACGGATAAGCCTGTCTGGCCTGCCTTCAATAGCTCATGAAATCGAGCATTGGTATCTACCGCGGTAGCAAAGCCTGCAAACATACGCATGGTCCAAAGCTTGGAACGATACATAGAGGCATAGGGACCTCGCTCATACGGATAAACTCCAGGCATCTCCCAAGACTCCGGTGAAACCTCTTTGTCTCCTAGATGCGCAGGGGTATACACCGGCTCGAGCGGTATGCCAGACATGGTCTCGAAATCGGTATCCGTTCGGAGCTTGGAGGAGTCAAAGGCCTGTCGCCACAGCCTAACTGTCTCTGGCACGCCTTCATCTAGAGGCACTTCGCCTTCGACAAACTTTTCTACATCGTCCATGCTGGACATAGCTCATCTCCCTCCAACAACCACTCTCGTCCTCATGGGAACTTCTTGAGTCGCAGTACCTAACTCAAAGACTACCTCCACTGCGTAGCTTCCAGGAAGCTCAGGATCTCGGTAGAGCACAGATCCATCCCAGACGTGAGTAGATCAACCGTACTATCATGTCTCTCTATGGAGTATGGGACAAAACCTCCCGATCGCAACCTAGCCTTTGACCTGGTCAGGGTAACTGAAGCAGCCGCAATTGCTGCTGCCAGATGGATGGGCAGAGGCGATAAGGAGGGTGCAGACAATGCTGCAGTCGAAGCAATGAGAGTGGTACTGCAAGTAACCCCCATGGACGGCATAGTCGTCATAGGCGAAGGGGAGAAAGACAATGCCCCTATGCTTTACAACGGGGAACGGGTAGGGAACGGATCGGAGCCACGTACTGATGTAGCCGTTGATCCCATCGACGGCACAACTCTGACCGCTCTCGGAAGGAACGGAGCTCTTTCCGTGATAGCAGTAAGCGACCGAGGTACAATGTTCGACCCAGGACCCTGTTACTACATGGAAAAGCTAGCCGTTGGGCCAGAGGCGGTTGGAGTGGTGGACATATCTCAATCCCCAACCGATAACCTAATTGCCCTGGCAAAAGCCAAAAAGACAAAGGTGCAGGACCTAACTGCCATAATACTCGACAGGGATCGACACAGGGATTTAATTGCCGAAGTGCGCGAGGCCGGTGCGCGTATTCGACTCATATCCGATGGAGATGTCGCTGCAGCCATCTCTACGGCATGGCCAGAATCGGGCGTAGACATACTTTTGGGCATTGGGGGCACGCCAGAGGGCGTAATTGCTGCCGCTGCCCTCAAATGCATGGGTGGAGAGATCCAGGGACGCCTTTGGCCTAGGGACGAGAGCGAAAAACAGATGATACGCGCGGCTGGACTTGACCCAGAGACCATTTTGCACACAGATGACCTGGTAGCAGGAGATAACTGTTTCTTTGCTGCAACAGGGGTAACAGATGGTGAACTTTTGAGAGGAGTACGTTTCCACACTGGTGGAGCCGATACCTACTCCTTGGTGATGCGCTCTCGCTCAGGAACCGTACGTCGAATAGATTCCCGTCATGCACCACATAAGCTGTATCGCTACGAGAATGGCCTACCTGACGCCTAGATCGGACAGGTCGTGTCTCGAACTACCGGCTCTAATCGTAAGATCAGTAGTGGTTGGTTGTCCTACTCGAGCAACCGGCCACCAGAGGCCATGACTGCTACGTGATTATCGTGCACATGGACAAAACCACCTTCCAGCTCGGCTATCCTCTCTGATCCATCTGCAAGCACTATCCTTACTTGACCTGGCTCTAAAGTGGCAACAACTTTGGCATGCTGGGCTAGAAAAGCCGCCTCTCCCTCTCCCGTACGTACCACCATCATCTGAGCTTCGCCTTCGTACAATAAGCTGTCCGGCGTAGATACCTGAACGCTATAGGTATTAGCCATCTCTTCCTAACCTTCCCCCAATGCCGATGCAACCGGAAACAGTTTTACGCAAACAAAGGCGAAGCATCGCCTTTCTCCTTTGGGTAAGACATAAACTTGAGCTGGATATGGGAACAAAGTGATGGCTATGCAACCTCCGCTTGAATGGCATGTGCCTTGGCGAGCACTCCTTCCACTCCTCCAACATTGAGGAAGGCCTGTTCAGGTATATCATCTAGTTCGCCATTCACCAATGCCTCGAAAGAATCGACCGTCTCGGTGACCGGGACATAGACGCCTGGAATTCCAGTGAAGACTTCGGCTACAAAGAACGGTTGGGATAAGAAGCGTTGGATCTTCCTTGCCCTGTTCACCGTAACACGATCCTCTTCAGATAGCTCGTCCAACCCCAGAATAGCAATGATGTCCTGCAGCTCACGGTAGCGTTGCAACACCTCTTGTACCTGGCGAGCCACGCGGTAATGACGCTCTCCAACAACCTCTGGAACAAGAATGTTGCTAGTGGAAGCCAACGGATCAACCGCTGGATAGATCCCAAGCGAGAAGATCTGTCGAGAAAGCTCCGTAGTGGCATCTAGATGTGTGAAGGTGGTAAATGGCGCTGGATCCGTATAGTCATCGGCAGGTACATATACAGCCTGCATAGAGGTGATGGATCGCCCTCTGGTGGAGGTTATCCTCTCTTGCAGTTCTCCCATCTCATCTGCCAACGTTGGCTGATAGCCAACGGCCGATGGCATACGACCGAGCAGAGTGGATACCTCGGAACCGGCCTGTACGAACCTGAATATGTTGTCCACGAACAACAGCACATCTTGATTTTGCACATCACGGAAGTATTCGGCCATGGTAAGGGCTGACAACCCTACTCTCAGCCGAACGCCGGGAGGTTCATCCATCTGACCGTAGACCAGAGCAGCCTTGGATATGACCCCTGACTCTCGCATCTCCAGCCATAAGTCATTACCTTCCCTGGTCCTCTCACCTACTCCAGCGAAGACAGATACACCACCGTGTTGGGTAGCGACTCGGTGAATCATCTCCATGATCAACACCGTCTTGCCCACGCCTGCCCCTCCGAACAGACCTATCTTTCCACCCTGTACGTAAGGCTCCAATAGATCGATCACTTTGATGCCGGTCTCGAACATCTGAGTGCTGGGCTCAAGGGCATCTAGAGGGGGTGGATCTCGATGTATCTCCCAACGATCCTCTATCTCGCCAATATCATCGGTATCCAGAGGTTCACCTATGACATTGAACACATGGCCCAGGACCGCCTTCCCCACGGGAACGGTTATGCCTCGCCCTGTATTGCGCACAGGTGCTCCTCGTCTCAAACCATCAGTTGGCTTGAGGCAGACACAACGAACACGGCCCTCTCCGATCTGCTGAGACACTTCAGCAGTAACGGTCACGGTGGTTCCTTCTAGCTCGACATCGATCTCCAGAGCCGTCTGCAGCTCTGGGAGCGCATGGGGAGGAAACTCCACATCTACTACTGGTCCCGCAATAGCTACCACGCGACCATCTTCGAGCTTAACTGGCTTGCTCTCCGTCTTCTCATTGGACGAAGAAATGGTTTCTCCCTCGTTGAGGTTGTCTGTCATCTCGGGAAGCTCCCTTCACTCACCTCTGCTGTCCTATCTTCTTCTCCTACGGCACGTTCAGCGGCTTGACGAAGTGCCTCAGCTCCACCAACTATCTCCATGATCTCTGTGGTAATTGCATCTTGGCGTACTCTGTTCATAGTTCTGGTCAGAGCCTTTATCAGCTCCTCGGCATTTTCGGTAGCTGCTGCCATTGCCCTCTGTCTCGATGCGTGCTCAGAAGCAGAGGCTTCTAGAAGAGCACCGAGTATGCTTGCCTCCACATAGGCCGGCACTAAAGCATCCACTACCTCTTCGGTCGTTGGTTCGAACTCCGTATAGCCCATTCCTCTGTGCTCAGCTGATTCATCTACTGGCACTGGCAGGATGCGTCTCGTTTCCACTCGGCTTCTGCCAGCAGAGATGAACCGTGTGGAGACAATTTCCACTATATCCACCTCTTTGTCGAGGAAGGGCTGTACCACACTGGATGCAACCCTTTTGGCATCCTCGAGACTAGGCCTATCACTCATGCCAGAGAAAGCAACGTCCACATGGATGCCCCTGTAACGGAAGTAGCTCTGAGCCTTCTTGCCAACTGCCACCACCATCCCATCGCGTCCCTCTGCACGCCTTTCGCCAATAGTTGCTTCACTCGCACGCAGCACTGCGGTGTTGTAGAAGCCACATAAGCCCCTATCGGCAGCTATGACCACAGTGAGGAACCTGCCATGTTGACTCGGCACCAAAAGCCGATTGGACGATGAGTGGTCGTCCAATGCCACTGCTATGGCTGCAGTGGTCATGCCCTCTACAAAGGGCCTTGCGCTAGCGATTCGACTTCGAGCTCTAGCTATGCGAGAAGAGGCAATGAGCTCCATGGCGCGGGTTATCTTCTTCGTAGATTCAATGCTACGGATGCGTCGCTTGAGTAACCTCTCTTGCCCTGCTGCCATGTAGCTAGACTCTCCTAGGCTTC
>Ga0080006_1211051_pt1 | contig 16809 bp, 30 predicted proteins | sample RS3BMetagenome_FD_69209 | JGI IMG/M metagenome (GOLD analysis project Ga0080006, IMG submission 69209) | Ferric oxide microbial mat and aquatic microbial communities from Rainbow Spring, Yellowstone National Park, USA - RS3B (SPADES... ... | reverse complement strand
ATTTAAATATGGGAAGATGGAAGGAACGGTTGTTATAGAAGATGAGTTCGATAAAGGTGGCTTTGATTCATACATAAGTGATAATAATTTTGAATATTCACAAGAAGAAGAAAATGAAATTGTTCGTTTAGTTTACAAAAAATTCTTAAAAGAGTATTCTGAAAGAATGAAAAGAGACACAGAGTTGTAAGGCGAGTGTGAGATAATGTTCGAAATACCTGTGCGCAAGGGTTATATCGTGGAAGAAACAGACCAAGAAGAGTTGCATCAGTTATCTAACCTTAACAAGTTGGGCTTCGTAGACGTATCGAGCGAATACGTGGTCAACTGCAAAAGATGCGGTAATCCGATTGTTGTTGATGAAGAGTTTGAAAACAAGGGTTCAATGGAATGTTCGCAATGTGGCAAAATAAATTCTATAAAATCAAAAAGAAAACTGTTACGAATAGAGCGAGTAAACTATAACTGCATCATCGAGTATCTTTCTGAAAGACTCTCAGAGTTGCTTGGCGAGACGAATGTAGAGTATCATAATGATGAACGGTTATGGACTGCTAAAATAAGGGGTTCGACACTAATTGTTCTATTGCAAGGTGTTTCTGTTGATAATGCGTTTTTGTCGGTCGCAGGAAATGAATATATTTATATCTATCTTGAACCAGATAGAATACCCACTAATTTAAGTGCTACTGATAAGCATCGTTTCATATATCTTTTAGATGACAGGTTAAACAATTCAAGTAATTTTTTAGAATTGGTTGATTCACTTGTACGCTGAAATAACGCTTTGATCCGCACATAAGCAATTATAAAGGAAACTTCAAAACGAGAAGAGAAATAAATTATAAATTTGCCTTAAAAATCATAAAAACATATTTAAGCGATTTAAAATATAAGTATATTAGAAAAAATAAAAAATGTGATTAAATGCTCACAATACTTTTGCAGGCAACATCAAATGTCCTTTCGGCGAGTTATGCCGTTCCATCGCCGTACTCAATTATAGTTGCCATAGTAATATTAGCGCTTACAATATGGATCGGATTTGTATTTTTGAAAAGTATAATTAAAGTAATTGCTGTTCTTATAGTGCTTTACCTGTTGGCTTCAATCGGGTATGGCTTTTTGACAACAGGTCAGTTAAGCTTAAATAGCATAGCATCATTTACTACAAGTATATTAAGCTTCTTCAAGATTGTAATAGGAGCGCCTCATGTAATAAGCAATGTTACCAAGAGCATAGGCAATACAGTCAACCCGTTAAAATGAGTAATGTTAGATATTATCAGATTTAGTACTTGCAGTAAATAACTTGTGGTGTTTAATACGATAAATCCAAAATGTATTTTTTGCAAAAACGAAATTAGGTTGGATAAAAATCTAATTGAGGAAACGAAAGTTTATGATGGTAAAAATACTAAAATCATTCCAAGTGAAATAAAAGAACATTCATTGCCGGTTTTCGTCTCTGCAAATAAAAAATATATAGGAAAATATTTTCATCTTCAATGTTTATATGATACTGAATATGATTCTTTCAAAGTTCATGGAGAAATATTTTATTTAAAAAACGATCTCAAAGACATAACTTCAGTCAATTCAAATAAATTTTTTTATGAATTGCTTTATCCAGATAGAGCTTTGACAGATTTTTCTTTCGCCTTCACATCTGATATAGTTCGAATAGACAAGCCGATAGAAGAGAAAGATATAAGAACAATCAGTCTTTTGGCATTTAATTATCGATTAGGGTTTGATATGTGGGTAAAACCTAAAAAGAAAAAAATAAATGGATATAAAATAATACGTGCCTATAAATTTTCTAGACAAACTAACATTCAAAGCGTTAAAAATTACTTATTAAGCAATATTAAAAAATCATTTATAGTTTATAATGAAACAAGTTCATTTTTAGACATATATGTGCCAAAAGAAGATTTTAACGATGAAGTAGTTGAATGTATAACTAAATGATTTATATGATTTTTATTTTATAATCCTAAAAATTTAAATCCTAATATATTAACATAATTGTATAATTATGTACAACGAAGATGATATTAAATTGAAACCTTTTCTAAACAAAATAATAGAAGGAGACTGCTTAGATGTTATGCCAAAAATTCCTGATAAATCAATAGATATGATTTTATCGGATTTACCTTATGGAACCACACAGAATGAATGGGATTCTGTAATACCATTAGATAAATTATGGGAGGAATATGAAAGAATAATAAAAGACAACGGAGTTATAGCTCTAACTTCTCAAGGCGCATTTACTGCAAAACTGATAAGCAGTAATTATAAGTTATTCCAATATAAAATAGTTTGGATTAAATCAAAAGCGACTAATTTCTTAAACGCTAAAAAACAACCACTCAGAAAGCATGAAGATATTTGTATTTTTTACAAAAAGCAATCGCCTTATAATCCGCAGATGAGTAAAGGCAATCCTTACGATAAAGGATATAGAAAAGAGCAGTTTACTGGTTCTTATGGATTGTTCAAATCAACACATGTAAAAAGTGAAGGAGAGCGTTACCCAACAGATGTTGTTTATTTTTCAACCGCAGAAAGTGAGGGTAAAGTTTTTCATCCTACTCAAAAACCAGTAGCATTGGGTAGATACTTAATTAGGACATACACAAAACCTAATGCAATAGTCTTGGATAATGCTTGTGGTAGTGGTAGTTTTTTGGTTTCTGCGGTTCTTGAAGGCAGAAATTATATTGGTATAGAATTGAATAAGGAAGTGTTTCTCCATCATTCCAAGAAAATGGATTATATTGAGATTTGCAATAAACGCATAGAGGAGGCTAAACAAAAATACAAAGAGGAATCACTTTAACAAAAAAGGTGTAAAAATGAAAGAGCGTATTAGTATTATGAATAAAAAAGAAAGTAGCGATATGAGTTCATTTCTTAACAAGATTATAAAAGGAGATTGTTTAGAAATTATGCCAAAGCTCCCAGATAAGTCTATAGATATGATTTTAGCCGATTTGCCTTATGGAGTAACCCGCAACAAATGGGATAGCATAATACCGCTTGATAAATTATGGTCTGAATATAAAAGAATTATAAAAGATAACGGAGCGATAGTTTTAACAGCGACTCAAAGATTTGCTTCTCAATTAGTTATGTCTGAACCTGAGTTATTTAGATATGATTATGTGTGGGCAAAAAGCGTTTCATCTGGTTAATTGAATGCCAATCATCAGCCTTTAAGGTCGCATGAAATAATACTTGTTTTTTATAAGAAGCCTCCGACATATAATCCGCAATTCACGACAGGTAAGCCATATTCAATAGTAAGAAAAGTTACATTCAAGGGAGAAAGTTATAATAAACAAAAAGATACATCAAAAATAAATAGCGGGTATAGATATCCAACATCTGTTCTTTATTTTCCAAATCCAAGGATTAAAGGAGGTCATCCTACTCAAAAACCTGTTGAACTTTTTAAATATTTAGTAAAAACATACACAAATGAAGGTAACATAGTTTTAGATAATGTGATTGGCTCTGGCGCAACCGCAATAGCGTGTCTTGAAACTAGACGTAATTTTATAGGAATTGATATTTCTAAAAAATATTGCAAAATGGCAAAAGAAAATATTCGTAGATACAAACTGCAACAGGCAACAAAATTAAATTTATGAATAACGATGAAGAATTTGATTATCGTAATGCTTTAATATTTATTTTTAGTAATGGCATTATTTCTCCATCCATCTAATAAGTTTTGTGCCAATAAACAGATATATAATTGTTTCTATAATAAGGATAGGTATAGCGTAAAATTTTATTGGAGCAAGACCAAACAAACCTTGTGAAAGCATAGCTACTTCTGTAACAGGCGAAATCATAAATGCATAAAGCAACGCTTTTGGTAATAAAAAATATGGGTAAAATATTGGAGGCAAAACTGCGAGGAGAAGGCTTACTATTTGAGATATGCCCCATATACTTCTAGCACGATTTATGAAACCAAATATAGTAAAAGATATCGCCATTGCGCCTAATAAAGTTGCTATTAGTAAGAACACAAATATACTTGCATTCACAGCATTGAAAATTCCAAGGTATAGTCCTATTATACTATATACCGCTATTCCGGGTAAAGACATCGAAAGATAACTCAAACATATAGCGATCATATAATCAAAAGAAGTTATTGGTGTCGCGACGAAAAGATCTTGTATTTTCATTTGAAGCCTATATATTGTTGCATCAGTACCGCTGTATATAGCATTCATAGCCACTATTGAAATAAATCCGCCAATTACAGCGTAGTCTATATATTTTCCTGCAGAAAATATTATTATAAGAAATAAAAATACAAGCGGATATAGTATTCCGCTAATTACATATGAAATAGATCTGGGTAATGGACGCAGTCCGTAATACCATACAAAATTCTTTATAAATCTATGATTCAAGGTCAACACCTCGTATTATGAAAAGATCATCTAAAGTTATCGGCTTTATTGCATATCCAAGCTTTGCATATTTTTCTGTTTCAGAAATTTTTATATATTTTATCTTACTATTACCTATTATATATTTGGATATAACTTTTGGTGAGTTAGTTTCAGCTCTTACAATACCTTTAAATCTGCTTAGAAGTGATTTTACGCTTCCACTTGCAATTATTTTTCCAGATTCTATCATAACAACTTCATCTGCTAATTGCATAGCCTCTTCCATATAATGAGTTGTAAGAATTATATTACCGTGCATTCGTCTTATCGCAGACCACACTTCCATTCTTGATATCGGATCAAGACCTGTAGTCGGCTCATCTAAAAATGTTATATCGGCATTTGATGCGAGTGCCATTGCAACAAATATTTTGCGCTTCATTCCTCCACTTAACATATCAGCCGGAACATTACGTGCGTCCCACAATTCTACTTCCTTTAAAGCCTTTGTCGCCTCTTTAATTGACTCCTTATTTGACATACCTCTTGCGCTCAAATAGATTTTTAAATGTTCCATAGGAGTAATGGAACTAAATGATACAACTTCTTGTGGTATGCTCACTATATTTTTTCTTATCTTTTTTGCGTCTCTTATATTATCAAGTCCATTTATAGATACACTACCAGAAGTTTGCATTAGTTGCGTGGAAAGTATTCGTATTAGAGTTGTTTTCCCTGCTCCATTTCTGCCTATTATTGCTGTAATCTTCTTGTCAAAAGTTGCAGTTATGCCTCTAAGTGCATGATTTCCATCGCTGTAGGTTTTTTCAAGATTTTTTATTTCTATCATAAAGTCTTATTATTATATTTTTGCTAAGATATTTATATTTATCGCTTGATAAAATGAAGCATCAAATAATCCTAGATACGACTTTAATTATCAATCTTCAATCTTTTTTAAATAATAAAATTATTTGTTTATTTGAGATAAAATGGATATTCAAAAGCAGTTTGAAAGAAAATATGGGGAAAAGTTGAATGAATTTGGTTTTTATACAGACGGAAAGTTCGATCAAGATGAAAAAGGTAATTTCTACATAGAATATAAAAACTTAAAAAAAGATAGCCCGTTTCTATATGCACTTTTAGTTATAAAAGAGAATAAAAAAAGTAATAAAATAAGTGCAGATATTCAGATAAAAAACAGGGCTTATAGAAATCTTTCATTTAGAAAATTGTTTTATGTTTTAAAGCATGGTCTTACAGAAAAGGATGATAAATATATTGGATATAATTGGTAATATTTAATAGAAGTAATATGAAAGTGATAATATGGAAGCAGAATTAAAAGACTGGTTGGAAAAATATGATGAGAAACTGAAATCATTTGGATTTTATTTTAAAAGAATTACAAATGGTTTCCCTTATGAAAGAGTGGAAACTTGTATATGGTATAAAAAACCTGTTGAGAATTTTATTAATTGGTTAATGGTTTTTTATGATGAAAACGAACAGAAAGTGTTGATAAATTTAGGTATTAAACCGCCTATCAAGAGAAAAAGATTTAAAATATTCACGCATATAACAACAGAGGAGACGTTTAAAATTTTAGAGGAGTTTAAAAAAATGGAGGAAAATAATTAGTTTTAATAAGGTGTTTTTATGGAAATAGAAGATTGGAAAAATAAATACGAAGAAAAGTTGAAGAATTTTGGCTTTGTTTTTGAAAAGAAAGAAAAAGATGACTCATATACAAAATTGTATTATAAAAACGTTATAGATAGCGGAATATTTAAAAATTCTAGGCTTGAAGTTTGGAAGAGAGAAGGTAAACAAGAAAAGATTTTTGCAGATTTATACCTAGAAAAAAGTGGTTTTTATAATGATAAACATAACTTTTTTACGGAAGCAGAATATCTTTTTGATCACTTGGAATATTTTGAAACAACTGACAAAGAAAATGAAGAGGACAAGTTTAAGATCAGAGGTATGTGGGAGTGATATACTTGTTTAATTAATATAAGACTACATATTTTTTAATCTTTTTTAAATAACAAAATTATTTATTTATTTGTGATAAAATGGGTCTTTATTTAGTAGCGTATCCAAAAGGTTATAGAACAGCTGTTGCTTTATTTAAGAAAAGGAAGGAATTAGAATCCTATCATGATGATTTTATTCCAAATAATGCTGGTATAGGTCATATTACCGTTGTGCATCCAAAAAATCTTGCCGATTTGACAGATACTGCTGTCGTTCTTAACGATTTAACACCACGTGAGATAGCCTATATAAGACTGCCAATCACAGGATTTGTATATGGAAACACTTTACCAGAAAAGCAATCAGTAAACATAATAAAGAAGCGATTGGCATTAGCAATTGAAAGCGTAGGAATTGATAGTAAAAAGTTTAGGTTTGAAGCAGTTTGAAAGTATATTTCTAATTTAATTTCCTGTATCAATTTGTTCCAGCGTGGAATTTGAAAACGACAAATCTTAAATGCTTTCAGTAGGTTTCAATTAATGAACCGAAAGATATATATATCTAATTCACTATAATATTATAGTAAATAATATATATGATGATTAAAATGAATAAGGAAGAAATAAAAATACTAAGGTATCTTTCAGATAATCTAGGCAGTGGAGACAACATATCAAAAATGCTTCAAGAGATAAAGACAAAATATGGCAAAGCATATTATCCGAATTTATACAAAGCAACAAAAAATCTTGAAAAAATGGAAATTATAAAAATAAGCACCGAAGGAAAAAACAAGATAATATCTTTGAATAAGGAAAATCCTTTCTCGAAGTATTATATGTCAGAAATAGAGGATCATAAATCTACCGAAATAAAAATTTTTAGAGAACTATTACATGATATTCTATACTTGCCAGAAAAATTTAACATATTTTCAATATGTAGTTTAGGAACAGAATATCATTTAGCACTAAATAGAATGGAATTATTAATTCTTGTAAAGAACCATGATGAAGATTACGAATTGATAAAATCATTGTTAAAATTGGAATCTAATTATGATACAGGAATGGATCCAATTATACTTACACTAGATGAATTTATAAAGATAATGAAGTCAGATGAATTAACTCCACTAAAAGATTTGATTTTAGACAGACACATTTTATATAATAGCATAGGCTTTTGGGACTTGATAATACGTTATGATATAAATAGTAAATATAAAAAACTTAACAAAAGTCCTTATAATATAACACATAAAGAATTAGCATATAATTATAACAGATTTGGATTTGAATTAATAGAAGAATTATCTAATGAAGATAAAATTTCAATTGAAACTTTAATATTTGCGATGAGTATAAACGATGAAGCGAGAATAAGATATGGCTCTATAATTATTTTAAAAAAGAACATAGATAAAATAAATTTACCTTATTTATTTTACATATATAAAAGATATAATAAATTAGGTATGTTAAGAAGTATGATACTTTCTCTAATTGAAGCAAAAGGATTAGAAATGAATAAAAATATTAGACAATATATTGATTTAATGAAAGAAGACCCTAACATAAAATTCGATTTAAACACAATAAAAGAATATATTGAATTATATAGTTAGGTGCAGATATGATAGATAAAAATGGACTTTTAGATATTCTTCATAAAATTGATTTAGAACTAAAAAATAAAATAACTATTGTTGCAGTTGGCGGAACAGCAATGACATTATTGGGTCTTAAAAAATAACAAAAGATATAGATTTTAATATACCATCAGATAATGATTATAATGAATTTGAACGAGTTATAAACGAAATAGGATTTAATATTAAAATTGATTACTATAGGAAAAACACGATATTTAGCGAAACCCTACCTATGGATTATCTAAAAATTGCTATAAAATATAAATACAACTTTGATAAAATTGAACTTTATATACTAAATCCAATAGATATTGTGTGCTCCAAAATAGCAAGATTAAGCGATAGAGATATTGAAGACATAAAACAATGTATCAAACATTATAACATCAGAAAATCACAAATAAAAGAAAGAGCTATGCAATATGAACACGCAGGAAGCGATGAGGTATTTAATCAAAATCTTGAATATGTTTTAGAAACTTTATTTTAATTTTTGTTATTTCGTTTTTAATAATATATCTTGCTTGTTTTTCAGTTATTTTTGATTAAAATAAATATCATTGTTTTCGTCTTCATAAAAAGGCGAATCCGTTTCTTCTAATTCTTCAATTCTGTTTATAAGGTAATTCATATATTTTTCAAAATCGGGATTGCGTTTTCTTGTTAAATCCACTTTCTTTTCGTGTAACAATATTTTAACTAATATATCTGCTAATTCATTAAATGCAGGAGAAACTGTTGTAATTGTTCCATCTTCTCCTTTTATCTCAAGATACCATTCGGGATAGTAAGAATATCTTGGATCTTTACTCTTACCTTTTCTAACTTTTACTGTTATTTTTCCACTCATCTAATCGCCTTAACGCAATTTTATATGTGTCTGGGTCAATCTCAAAACCTATAAATCTTCTTTTTCTTTTAATGGACGCCAAAGCAAAAGTTCCTGAACCCACGAACGGATCGAGAATCAAATCATTTGGAAGAGAAAAACGCGAGATTAGATATTCTACTGGCTCAATTGATTGTTGCCATTCGTGAAATCTCTTGTCTGGTGCTGGGCTGTTTATTAGATCTGAAAAAGATATTTTTCTTTTTAATGGCGGTTTATAAAAAATAAGGATCGGCTTCATTCTATTAACAACTAAATTAGGCAACATTCTTTTTTTGCCGATGTGGTTTAATCCTGCTAACCAATAATATTCTAAGTGTTTTTTAAAATAATCCAATATTTGAAGAAGGTGATATTGACCGGAATAAGAAATTAAAAATCCGCCGGGCTTTAAAACTCTTTCTGCTTCTCTTGCGAGGTCTTCCCATAGATAAAGGTATTTTTTAGGATAAGGAGGGTCTGTTAAAATCAAATCAACTGAATTAGGCTTAACTTTTTTTATCAAATCTCTAAAATCACCAAGTTTAACTATCGCTTTTGGTTCTTTTAAAGAGTTTTCAAATTTTTCAATTTCTTCTTTTCTTTTCTTTGCCTTTTCTCGCCTTTTTATCTCATCAATATCCATTTATGCCATCTATATAATTTTAAAAGTTACAGACTTAAATTTTTAATATTTACAATATCATTCTAATCTCCTCAATATATTTCTTTCTAAGTTTTGCAAATTCGTTTTCATTTAGATTAAGGTATTTTATAAGAGAGCGATCAAAATTTTCTATTATTGATAATAGTATTCTTGGATAATCATACAACTCATATTTTGTTGTAAGTTCTTTGAAAAATTTAAAATCACAATCAGCAAAGAAGACCAAACCTGTAATATCTGTCGCGTCTTTTCTTCCTTTTATGCTATTTTGCCTGTCAATAAAAGCATCAAGTTTTAGAATAAGCAACACTTCTGGTTTTGGCATAATAAAACTTTCTTTTTCAATGGTAAAATTTAATATATCTTCGACTGGAATTATAAGTTTCGAAAACTTTGGAACATAAACATCAAATCAAAGCCTTCCTCTAATTTAACATCGTATTTTCTCAATCTATCATTTCTGTTTACTTGGTAGTTTGCCTGAAGATAGCCTAATGTATCGTAATCTACTATCATATCTATATCTTTTGTTGCTTTATTTCGCTTTGTATATAAATAGACTGCCCATCCACCGATAAGCACAAAGTTGATTTTATCTTTTAGTTCAAATAATTTATTCCAACTTTTTTCTACTAAATCTCCACTCTCAATATCCACATAATCACCAACCATTTTTACATATGTTTTAATCAAAATGCTTTTTAAATGCTTCGATTAATGAAATTACACATATTTAAGGTTTCGCTTTTTTGCGAAACCTGTTTAAATGTTACAGCAAAAACTGAAAATTGTTTTTGTAGTTTGTTAGAGTTTCTCTATATTTTAGCATTCACAATCTCATCGTCAACTAAGTATAAAGGAATATCCCATAAATAATGACCTTCTTCAGTGGATGCGACAAGCCACCACTTCATTGTAGCACCCTTAAATTTAGTGCTATTAAATTTTTTAACTGCCTTCTCATTTTCAGACCAGAGACCAGTTTCTACATAAATCTCTAAATAGCCTTTACTTTTAGTTTTTTCAATAGAGCCATGCTTGTACTTGAAATTAGTAAATAACTCTATGATCGCGTTCGAAATAATTTTCTTATTCATCTCGTTTTCTTCTTCTTCTCTTTTCTTCGCCTCAGCAATTTTATTTTCTACATCCATTATACCACTGATATGCTATATTAACTTACATGTTTAAATATCTTTTCGTCTGCTTATGTTTTGATTTTGATGATATTTCGATTAATAAACATAAGGCTTTTAAATGTTTCGCATTTTTTATCTATCGCCTTGTTGTTTGTATCTTTCTTTATTCCTCTTTAATATGTCCTTATAGACGTCAACTATCTTTTCAACATTTTTATCCCACGTAAAGCCCTTTGCGTACTCCATTGCTTCACTTCTCTTCTTTGCATCATAACCATTTTCTTTTATGCTTTCTATTATCTGAGCCATATGCTCCGGGCTTTCTGCCTCAAAACAATACTTACGCGACTCCTGCGGTATCATTGCTTTTTTATAGATTACTACGGGCAAACCCAGGCTCTGCGCTTCGAGTGGTTCGAGACCAAACCCTTCATAAATACTTGGGAAAAGGAATAAATCAAATGATTTATATATATCTATTAATTTCTCTTCAGGTGCAAAACCCATAAACTTTATACGTTTATCAGATTCAGCAAGCTTTTTCAATTCTCTATATTCTTTGTTTTCTTTTCCGTAAAATTCAAACACTATATCATCTCCCTTGGTTTTCATGCATGCCTCTACCGCAAATCTAACATTTTTCCTTTTTATAAAGCTCCCGATATATCCAACTCTAAAAATTTTTTTATCTTTTTTAGTGTATTTGTTTCTTTCATCAATTTTTATCATTCCGAATTTCGGTGCCATCCCGCTATTTACAACATATATTTTATCTTCAGGAAAACCTAATGAAATGCATTCATCTTTTGTCTGTCTTGAAATTGCAATTATATAATCTGCAAATTTCATATTGAGTTTTGTTATTAGCATTACAAAATATCCACGGAGCGTCTCTTTTAAACTATGTTTTTCATTTATTTCAAACTTTTTAAAGTCAAGATTTGCGTTAAAATCATGCACAGTTATAACAAGCGGACTTTTTCTTGTAAATCTTGGTCGAAACGAAGGTCTTTGGGTTGGGTTGTGAATTATATCAATATTTTTAAATCGATCAAAGATAACCCCCAGACCAAAAGAGAGTGTTGTTAAGACTTTTTTTAATACATAGCCGATTCCAACGCTCTTATATTCCCTCTTGATTACATTGATTTCTGGCTTCTTTTGTAAATTTTTATATAGTTAATAGACATATCTTTGTATTCCTTCTCCAATATCCTCTCTAAAATCGCCTTCTAATCCAAGGATTACAACATTTATCTTTTTATCTATCAAAAAACCACTTTATATTTTTATTATTAAGTCTTTTGTCTTAAAGTATTTAAATGTTTCGCAAAAATGTGATATTTTATATGCAACATAAAATACATGCATTTTGTGTTTCTTATGACATATCGCAATGGAAGAATAAAATAATCAAATAGTAATAGATAAATTTTTATATTTAATCAAATAGAAAATCAGCCATCCAAATACAACCTTTGCATCCACCTGACACTTTATAGAAACAAAATCAAGCCCCTAATCTTTTATAATATATAAAACCATCATAGAACACAACTTTTGTTGTCTTTGGCGACAAGCCTCAAAACTTCTCTTTTGTAGAATTTCAAAATCTCCGAGGAGAGCATTTTTGGACTTTCCGAGGAGAAATTGCAGGAAATGGCATTTATGCGTCAAATAGGCAGGGGTAAAAGCCAGATAAATTGATCTAAACTGATTTTTCGAGGAAAGTTTTGTTTTTGGCTTCGAGGAGAAAATCAAAATCTTATAAATTAGAAGTTTTATGAAGTTTGTATATAGCCAAAGCAAATATTTAAATATTTATCTTTATAATACTTATTAGGTATGACAATGAAGACTAAAATAGAAAAATTCGTAGATAAAGAAATTGAAGAAGATAAGAAACGGCTAAAGGAGGAAATAAAAGATATGAGATTTAATGGTATTATGTGTCAGCTTTTCTTATTAGCTTGGGACATAATACACCGTGAAGACCTTATAGAGATGGAACGTGCTTTTCTCATAAGCAAATAGAAACAATGCAACGATGCTTAATAAACCGAAAAGTATTTATATCTTTGTATGCAAATTAATATATGGTGATAATATGAAGGTAAGCAATTCTATAATTATGTTTGCTACAATATACATCACATTTGTATTAGGTATAATTTTATATGGCTTGAGTATTAGTTAGGCTCATCCCAATGGTGATAATATGGATGGAGTCGATGTTGTGCTTATATTTGGTATAGCATTCGTTGTATTTTTCTTAGTTTTATTTTCGTATTACGTAATTACTAAGCCACCTAACCCTATGTATATTTCCTCAAATTTATTCCCTATTATAGTAAATACATCTAGCTATGCATCAAGTCAAAGTCCATACACGGTTTATGTTTTTAACGGAATTAAACAGACAAATAATACAGAATGCATATCAAATGTTCAAATATCTAAGTATGTTTTTAACTATACGATTCAAAGGTATCAAATGGCTTGGAATGAAACTATTACAGATCCAACGCAAATATACAGCGTATATAATAACATAAAATATATATTTCCAATAGCAAGTCCAAACGGATATGCACCACTATGCCCCAACATTGTAAATGCCACAACTTGGAACAAGATATTTAACAATAATAACGCATTGCATTAGATTCCCATCAATCGGTATAGTAAACCCAATTTTATTATCTTTTTGACCTAATCATGATAATAGATGGAATAACTATATCCTCTTCTAGTTGCTTTGTTTCCTAAAATCCATAAAATGTAAGCAATTTATGTATTAAAATCCACAATTCTCTTTCTTTCTTTGTATTTTGTATAGTCTATTATACAAAAAAGCCCATTTTTGTATAGTCTGCTATACAAAAGAAGGTATTTTAGGTTAATAAACCGCTCTTACTTATAATTTATAAAAGTTTAAAGTATTTAAAGTAAATTATAAGTAATTACTTTAAGTTTACTTTAAATTTATAATAACTTAAAGTATTATAAATAAATTATAAGTTATTTTAAATAGCGGACTAAATCTCGCATTTTACATATTCAATTATACATTTCATTATCAAAATATCTTTAACATTCGGTGATAATGATAATTTGATAATAAAACATTATTCTGGCGAGAATAATGTTTTAGAGAATAATTGTTTCCTGTCTTATTATGAACATAATTATTATAAATATAATAAGATATGTTATAATTATCCTTATTAAAAAAATTTAAAAAATTCATATGCAATATACTCGTTCGTTTAAATTCAATTTTGGTAAGTCTTCCATTTTTTCATCTAAATTTTACCAGCCTAGCCTTATCCTCATATCCTCAATCTTCTGGTTTAAATCCTTATCCTTGATATTATAATAATGTGCGAGGTCTCTCGCAAAAAAGTAAATAAATTGTAGAGAATAATTAGATGATTTATTTGCAATCTTGCTCACATAATTTATAGATTCACTTGCTGAAATGTGACGATATTCAATTGAATCGCTATCCTTTGACCTTGGCTTATCGCCACCATATTGTGTATAGAATAAAACGTATCCGTTTCTAATAGTCTTTATGTTGTATACTAAACCGTTCCATTTGCCATCACCTTTACTATACCATAAATCAGCGTTGGCACTGCCTCCATTCCTATATTCTATTATTCCATTTTCATCGAATATCATTTCACCCGCCTCTTATGCCACCTTACACGCTTACACTATTTCAAAATTCAAATTAAACCATTTTCTAAAAGCACTATCTGAATCAATTACTGATCCTGAATAAAGACCGCTGGCATATCCATTTTCAAAACAAAAGTGATAACTATTCCTTGCAGATTGTTCATAAGGCTTCCATTCTGGTTTGGAGAAGGTTTTTTCGGCAAATTCTTTCCATATTGAATCAAAGGCAACTTCTAATTCTATGCCTAACTTTCCTGCCTCAAAGCCTTGCTTAAAAGCTTCACTCATTAACCTTTTTCCATTTTCACTTATTGGTTTTTTCATTTTTGCACCTACATCTTATTAACTTAAAGAGTTCCTGCCCCACTCTACATCTATGTAACCACTTTTTATGTCGTTTATCAAGTCTTCTGCGTCTGTTCGAATACGTTGCACCGCATTTCTCTGCTTATTAGTAAGATGTCGCTCCTCTAAAATGAATGTCAACACCTTTATATCTTCCATTCTACGTTTAACATTCGAAAAAGCTGTTTCTTCTTCATCGTTCTCCATAGTATTCTACCTTTATTTATATTAAACATTCTTATTTAAATACCTTTCGTTTTGTTACGGTTTATAGAACAAAATTAAAAAGAACAATGTTTTATTTAATTTTATAAATTAGTTTAGAAACTCGTATAACCATATGCACAGAAAGATTTTTATATTTTAATATTAGAATAATTAAAAAGAAAAAGAAATAAGTATGAGTATCCGAACGAAGTTTGAAGTCGATTTACTAGCATTTTAATACAAATATTATTAAGGCAAAGGTTTAAATATTTTTATATTACTAAACTATATACGATGATATTATGAACGAAAAACAAGAAGCAATTTTAAATTTTGTTTTGTTTTGGTTATCTGCCACAGGTTTTTTTGCTTGTATGTTTTTTGAATTTTCAGGATATGCACCTATGTATTTAACAGTGATCGGATTTGTATTTGGCATTGTTTTTCTTACTGAGTTGTTTGTTGTTATAACGAATGTAATAATAATACATCATTTAGAAGCAATTAAATATAAACGAGATAAAAAGAATGATTTACTTTATAGATTATTTTGCGAAGAACAGTAGCAGAGAAACGTTTGAATTTGCATAATAATAAAGACGAAATTAAATAAATATTCAAGTCGACTAAAATTCAATTTAAAAAGCAAAAAATAATTAAAGAGATGTTCATATGACTGTAACGATAAAAATAACTACAGGAGGTTTGACAGAAATAGGAAAAAGATTTACTTACCATATATTTGAAGAAAAAGACATAAAAAGAGTGTTTAACAAACTAAAGAAAATAGTTGCTAAATATCCGCCTAAAAAAGATTTATATGGTGTTGGTCAAGAAGTATATTATTACGTAAAAGGATATGACAAAGATGGAAATGAAATAGGAGATGAAGGCAGATTAGATAACACAAAAGATGTAGATAATTTAATGTATGATATTAAGCATTTTTATTTAAAGAAGTTAAAATCATAATGTTGAAAGAGTGATAAAAATGATAAAGTATGAAGCAATTTTGATTTCTCCTAATGGAGACTGGATAACCGACTTTGAGGAATATAGAATAAAAGAGGTTGAAGAAGATTTAGCGATGGTAAACAGCACCAGAAAATTTTTTCTTAAATCTTATCCATATCAATTCATAATTAAATCACCAAAAAAACATTTAAGTGCAGATGTTTTAAAAGAGAAAATTGTTGATGTTGTATCGCCAAAAATTAACGAGTTCATGAAAGGATGGACTATCGAGAGAGCAATAAAGACAATAGTAGTTATTGAGAGCGCGAAGCACAAACACAAGGAGGGGGAGAATAAAGTTAATTAAAAGGCGATTAAAATGGTAAAATATGAGAGCAAAAAAGGTGAAGCCACGATAAAACTATATTGGTATGAAGATAAAGAGGGAGGATGGACTGGCGATGGAGTAGATTCGGCTAATATTTGGAGAACAGCATATAAAGGAAAGGAAGGAATATTTTATTTAGAAGTTTACCCTCTTTCCTTAATTGATAAAGATTTGAAGGGCTGGGAATACAAAATAGCCGACGACAACCAAGAAGAAGACGGACTAGATTTTGACTCTGCATTTGATAACATAAATGATTCTGCCCCCACTGTCAACATTGCGAAGGAACGGGCAGAAAACACCTTGAAAGGTTTCATAGAAGATAGAAAATCTAAAAAGTGAAATGATTAAAAGGTGACAAAATGGAAAAATTAAAATGGTATAAAGATACTGGATATGGACAGACTGAATTGGCAGTAGATGAAGCTACGATTTGGGGGACAACATATAATGGAAAAGAAGGTTTATTTTCTTTAGAAGTCTATCC
>Ga0080006_1105324_pt1 | contig 16810 bp, 11 predicted proteins | sample RS3BMetagenome_FD_69209 | JGI IMG/M metagenome (GOLD analysis project Ga0080006, IMG submission 69209) | Ferric oxide microbial mat and aquatic microbial communities from Rainbow Spring, Yellowstone National Park, USA - RS3B (SPADES... ... | reverse complement strand
ACATCCTCGACCTCGGCGGGCTCGACGTTTCGGGCAAGGCCCGGCTGGGCGCGGATTATCGACACATCCACGACTCTTATAAAGGTCGGTTCGCCATCGAGGTGAATGCACTGAAGGTCATCGGTGCCTCGGCCGATCCGATCGACCGTCCGGAAGCCCGGTTCGAAGGCTGGGCGATCGGCCCGGCCCGGACTGACGGCATCCCGAGCGGCTGGCAGCAAGCCCGGGTCGACCTCCGGTCGGCCGACCTCCGGCTTCACCTCGGGGCCAACGCGAAGGGCGATCAGGCCGACCTCGCCGCCGGCTTCGAGATGCTCGTGACCTCGCCCGTCCCCGGCAAGTTCGACGCGACCGCTCGATTCCACAAGTCCGGTTCCGTCCTGGAGATCCACGAGCTGGTTGCCGCCCTCCGGCCCACCGACCCGATGGCCGCCTCGGGGGCCGTCGCCCTGGCGGTTCAGGGGAAGTTCGATACGAGCACGGGCTCGGGAACCTTCGGGCCGATCCCCGGCCAGCCGGTGGCCGCCATCGGCCTGGGGCAGGGGGGCCTGAAGATCAGCGGCGTCGGCCAGACCGGCCAGCCGATCAAGGTCGAAGGGGCCGTCCTGGGTGATCTCGCGGTCCTCGACCGCTTGCTGGGAAGCTGGTCCGGTTCGCCGGCGAGGGGTCTGGGCGGGCTCTGGTCCGTCCAGATGGCGCTGACCCGATCGGTCGACGGCAAGCTCGGAGTGCTCGGGAAGCTTTACGCCCCCGACCTCGTCCTGGCCTCGGTCTCGAAGGGGCCGGTCTCCTTGAACCTCCAGGCCGACTATCAACCCCAGGCCGACCGGCTGACGATCGCCACGTTCGACCTGGCTTGCGCTTACGCTCGGGTCGGCCTCTCGGGCGGGATGGTCGAGACCAAGGGGCGGCGGTTTTTCGACCTCGGCGCGACGGTCGAGCCGTTCTGGACCACGATCGACCCGTTGATCGCGCTGAAGGTCGAACCGGAAGCCAAGATTCGGGCCAAGGCCCGGACCATCCACCTGGCGGGTTCGCTCCAGGGGGACACTCCGACCCAGTGGCTCAACCAGGTCGTCGGCGAGGCGGGGCTCGATCTGACCGAGGCGCAGGCGTTCGGCGTGACGCTCGGCCCGACTCCGGTCACGCTCCGGTTCGGCCAGGGCCTGGCCAAGTTCGACCCGATCCAGACCACCTTGAATGACGGCCCCGTCTCGATCGTCGCCGACCTGGCGCTCGACGGCGATCAAGGCGTCTGGCTCCGGCTCGGCTCTTCGAAGATCGATCGGGCGACCATCAACCAGGCCGTCTCCAGCTCGATCCTGTCCTACGTCGCCCCCGTTCTGGCCCGGTCGACCGGGGTGGCCGGTCACGTGACGGTCGTCGTCGACCGCGCTTTTATTCCGATCACGGCGACTGGTTCGATGAGCCTCGACGGCGCGATGGCCTTGCAGGACGTCATGTTCCAGCCCGGCCCGCTCGCCAGCGAGCTGACCTCGCTGACTGGCCGGGGGGCTTCGGACCTCAAGCTGAATGAGGCGATGTTCGTCAAGGTCCAGAACAGCCGGGTCGAACAGCATGGCCTTTCGATTCCCCTGGGTGGCAAGGGGCCCGCCCTGGCGATCGACGGCTCGGTCGGGTTCGACGAGACGCTCGACCTCAAGGCGACGATCCCGATCAGCCCGAAAAGCCTGGGACTTTCAGCGATCGTGGGCGAGGAGTCGACCGCCACAACCGTCGCCCTGCCGATCCGGGGGAGCCTGACCCGACCCTCGATCGACCGCAAGGCGCTCAGCGTCGCCCTCCGCAAATCGGTCGAGGCCGTGGGCGAGAAGCGGCTCAAATCTGAAGCCACCCGCTTCCTCGAACGACTCGCCAAACCTTGAGCCCCAAGACATGGCCTCGGAAGCCGCACCCTCCCCGGCCCCTCGATGACTCGAAGGTGTTTGTCGATGCGATGGCCTCGACTCGACCGCTCAGGCGGTCGTTTTCGAGGCTGGATCGGCCGTCAAACGGTCCAGATCGGCCATCATTTCCGACAGGAACCGGTTGGAATCACCCGGCGGAGGGCCATTTTCGAACCGGGGCGAAGCAGGCACCCTCGGATCACGAGACGAACCCAATCTCGGGGGCGGTGGCGGGAGCGGCGGCGGCGGGGTCGGCTCGTTCGCCGCTCGTTCGAGACACTCGGCCTCGACCCGACGGAACTCCCGAAGGGCCTTGAAGAAGTGACGCTGGGCCTCGCTCTCGTACCGGCGGGCCAGGATCGCCTCCTTGGAGGCATCAAACAAGGCTCGGTCGCCGGCCTCGGCGCGGTCCAGCTCGATCGTCTCGAAGTCGAGCGTGAGCCGGTGGGCTTCCAGCTCGGCGATTTCGAGGTCAATCCGCTCGATCAGTTGCCGGACCGACCAGTTTTGCCGGGCCTTCTCATCCAGATGGCCGCCGTCGGCGTCGGTCAACCCGGCAAAGTCGCCGATCACGCCTCGCGAGAGAGCACCGAGCCGGGTGGTTCGGACGTGGTCGATGCTCAGTCCAACCAGATTCGCCGCGTCTTGCATGTGGCGGGCGGTCCAGATCGGCTTGGGGTCGCGGGTCAGGTCGGCCCGAAGGAGGGTCCAGGCTTCGATCATCCGATCGACGCCTTCGGGCGACTTGCGAAGTTTGCGCAAGTTCTTTCGGAGATTCTCGCCGAGGGAGTCATAGAGGTCATCGGCCTCGTCGAGCCGGGCCTCATCGAAATCGTCGATGGCGTGGCGGACGTTCCTGGCCTGGGTGGCGAATTCGTGCCGGGTCGACTTATCCATCTTCACCGAGAGCGTGGCCATCCGCCGGATCAGGACCAAGCCCGCCGGTGAGCAAGGCTTCAGGTCTCTTTCAAAGGCTTCGACCCGCCGTTCGACCTCGGCAAGGTCGGCTTCGGGCAGGACGATCCCCTGGCCGCTGGGGCCGTGCTTGGTGCTGTTCTGCCGCGAGATCGCCTTGCCCGCGTCGGTCCGGGGACCGGTCGATCGGGCGGCGTTGGCCTGGTTGGCGCGAATCTGGGCTTCGGAGGCGGGCATGGCGGTTCGGTCCCTTCGTGGTTCGAGCGCGGGCGACCGGTCTTAGCGCGGTCGTCATTACATTCACTAAAATCACGACGGGCCTATCAGTGTTTTTTCTGAGAGGCCCAGATAGCAGGGTCGATCAGTTCTTCAAACTCGGTAAGAGGCTTGATTTCGGGTGGCCGGGGCAACTTGACGAACCGATCCATCCTGGGTCCGATAGCCAGTCCCTTGAGTGAGGGCTGTCGGATCGGTTAGCCTGTCGAGCCATGGCGACGACCGACGCAGCCTCGACCTCGATACCGGCGGACTCCTCGATCCGCCCGGCCGGACGAATCTGGGCGATTCTGGTCCTCGTCCTGATCTTTGGCCTGCACACGTACCGGTCAGTCCGCTGGTTTCCGACCCTGGCATCGATCGTCGATCCTGACTCTCCGGTCTTGCTGGTCGATCACGCGATCCACGAATATCACGGGGCTCTGGGCGCGAAATTCTTGCGAGAAACAGGGACGAGCTGGGGCTACGACCCCTACTTCATGGCGGGTTATCCCGAGACCCCGGTCTGGGATTCCAGCAGTAACCCGGCGATCCTGTTCAACCGGATCGGTGGTGGCGAGGGGTTCCGGGCCTACAAGATCGGGGTCCTGGTCTGCTCGATCCTCGTGCTGGTGCTGATCGCGTCGGGTGCCCGAGCGGCCGGGCTGGACCTGGGCGAGGTGGCCGCCGCGTCGGTCCTGGCCTATTTTTACGACTGGGTCGGGTTCCCGATGCCGGGCTGGCGGTGGGGTCTGTTTGCCTTTATCTCGGCCTGCGCCGGGGTGGGCCTGCTCCTGGGACTTTGTACGCGGTTCGATCGGAAGCCAGGTCGAGGAAGCTGGCTGGCCCTGACGCTGGCCGGCTCCGCCTTGTTTTATTTCCATGTCACCGCTCCGGTCATGGTGATCGGCGGCTTGCTCGCGTTTTACCTCACCGTGGCGGGTCGGCACGGCTGGCGATGGCACTCGGCGATTTTCGCGGCCGGGGGTCTGGCGGTGGCGGTCAACCTGCACTGGCTGATCCCGCTCTGGAAGTTCCGCGCCCTCCGGGTCGGCTCCGGCTTTTTCATGACGACGCATTCCGTCTGGTTTCTCCGCGATTATTTCCTGGCGGACACCATGGAAGGGCGCACCGCGGTCAAGCTCCTGGCTCTCGGTTTCGGGGGACTGGCGGTCTGGTGGTTCCGAGGGCGGCGAACTCAGGCGGCAGCTTTTGGAGGCTCGATCGTCGCTCTCTTGATCCTGTTCGGCTGCGGAAGCTTCTGGGGTCCGACGCGGATCATGGAACCGCTTCGGTTCCGGATCGGTTTGATGTTTCTGCTGACGGTGCCGGCTGGGTCGATGCTGGTGATGGCGTCGAGAGGATTCGCCCGGTGGATCGGCGGCGCTCGCGGTCGAGTCGCGACGGCGTTACTCTGGCTCGTCGGCCTGATGGGCTGGGGGTTATTCGAGCGTCCGCTCCTCGAAGATTACGTCAAATCACTGACCCAGACCTGGCCGTTCGTGGTCGGATTTCAGCCGGAGATGAAAGAGCTGGTCGATCTGATCAAGACAAAGACCGACCTTTCAGGGCGAATCCTGTTCGAGGACCAGCTTCGGGTTCTGGAACTGACCGACCCGGAAAGCGTGCACTGGACGCCCTTGCTGCCGAAATTGCTCGAGCCCGAATCGCGGATGTTCATCGGCGGCCTCTACCACATGGCGTTCATCCAGCACCATAAGCGGGCAAGCTTTGGCGACTTTCACCTCGGCACCAGGCCCATCGACGAGTTTTCTCCGGCGGAGCTGGAAGACTATTTCCGGACGTATAACATAGGCTGGGTGATTTGCTGGTCGCCGCTTTCGCGGTTTACGTTTGATCGAAACCCGTTGGCCCGGCGTCTGGCAACCGTCCGACGTTTCTCGACGCCCGGTCTCCCCCCGTCGCATAACGAACACGAATGGAAAGCGATGGTTCGCCGGGCCGGTCGCGACGTGGCGCTGAAGTACATGCTCGAAGGCGAGCGGACTTATTCGATCTACCAGGTCGATCGACCGCGATCGTATTTTCTGGTCGGCAAAGGGCGACTTGTCTCGGTCGCTCCCAACCGGGTCGAACTGGCGGACGTCCAGCCGGAAGGCGGCCGGGTCGTCGTCAGCCTGCACTGGATCGATTCCTGGAAGGCCGAGCCGCCGCTTTTTCTCACGCCTCAGACCGTTTTTCCCGACCCGGTCGATTTCGTCCGGATCGAGATGTCCGGCCCCGTCGATCGAGTGGTCTTGACCAGTGATCCGCGGCATTGATCGAGCCAGGCGGGCTTGACGCGACGGTTGGAGCCGCTATCCTGTCCCGCGCTCTTCAGAGCGGTTCGGATCGAAAGCTTCTGCGCGGTGAAGTTCCAGATGTTCGGGGGACAGGAATCGATGAGCTTATCCAGATCCAGCCGGCGGGGCTGGCCGATGGGACTGCTCGGCTCTCTGGTCTTGATCGCCCTGGTCGAGGCATTCGTCAGCGCTCGCGAACTGGATTTCACGACGCCCGCGCGGATGGAGTGGAAACTGAGTCGAAGGGCGTCGACGGTTCGGGCCTCAGATTGCGAGGTCCTCGGACTCGGCACGAGCATGTCCAAGCTCGGCCTCTATCCCTCGGTCATCGAGCGGGAATCGGGCCGTCGCGGTTTCAACCTGGCCTGTTGCGCGGGCCGGATACCCGGGTCGTATTATCTGCTCAAGCGAGCCATCGAGGCGGGGGCGAGGCCCGAGGCGGTCCTGCTCGAAGTCCATCCCACCTATCTGGAAATGCCTTTTCAGGAGGGTCTGGTCGCCTGGCCCGACCTGCTCGAACCCGGCGACTGCCTTGACCTGGCCTGGCGATCGGGCGACCCAACCTTCTTCGCCTCGACGATGTTGAGCCGACTTTTGCCGAGCCTGAATAGCCGGGCCGAGATCCGCGCGGCGATCCTCGGGGCCCTCCGCGATCAGGCCAGCTTGAACCGCAAGGCCAACACGCCGCTCGTCCGCAACCTCGAAAAGAACGACGGGGCGTTCGTCAATCGGCGAGGGGTTCCGTTCGATGGCGCGATCTCTCCCTATCTGGCCGAAATCTACCTCCAGCCGCACAGGTCGGTGAACCGGCTCAATGAAGAGTATCTTCGACGGTTGCTTGACCTTTGCCAGTCGAAGCAGATCCAGGTTTACTGGCTGATTCCGCCGTTCGCGCCGACGCTTCAGGCCCTTCGCGAGCAGGTCGGCCACGACCTGGCTTATACCCGGTTCACCCAGCGGATCCAGCAAGATTATCCGAGCCTGGTGGTTCTCGACGCGAGGCGATCGGACTATCAACCCTCGGTCTTCTTCGACGCCGCCCACCTCGATTATCAGGGCGCGGTGGCGTATAGCGCCGAGGTCGGCCGGATTCTCAAGGCGGGTCTCGCAAAAGCGACCGTGACGGCTCGATGGGTCCCGGTACCTCCCTACCGCGACCCCGGCGGCGACGCCCCGCTCGAGGACATGGCGCAGTCGGCCCGGGTCCTCGAAGAGGCGGCGAAGGTCCGACGCTGAGTCGAGTCAACAGAACGGTCGGATGGCGCGGCGGAGCGCGGAGGCCGTGGGAAAGCGGTCGATGGGATCGCGGGCCAGGCCCTTTTCCAGGACCTTCGCCAGGGCGAGGGGGACTTCGGGTCTTCGCGACTGGATCGGCACGGGTTGTTCTTCGAGAAGCATCCGGATCAGGTCGCCGCCCTCGGCCACCTGGTCGTAGATGAACTGCCCGGAGATCAGGTAATAGAGGGTCGCGGCGGTCGAGTAGAGGTCGCCGATCGGCTGGACCGCCTTGAAGTCGAGCATCTGCTCGGGGGGCATGAAGGGGACGGTCCCTCGCATCTCGCCCGAGAACGTGAGGCCGGAGAGCCCCAGACCTCGGAAGCTCTTGGCCAGCCCGAAGTCGGAAATCTTGGCCACGAGACCGGCGGGGGATTGACCGATCAGGATATTCTCGGGCTTGATATCGCGATGGACGAAACCAAGCGAGTGAGCATGCTCGAGCCCCTTGAGGACCTGGCTGGCCATCCGGCAGGCCTGGTTGATCGGATAACGGCCGGGCTCGGCATTGGCCAGGGCTTCGAGATTCGTCCCTGCCACGTATTCCATCGTGAACCAGAATTGCCCCTTGGTCATCCCCTGCTCGATCAGCTCGACAATATTGGGGTGCTTGAGCTGGCTGATGACCGACATCTCCCGAAGAAACCGGTCGATCGCCGACCGGGTTGCCGCGCTCTCGGGCACGATCAGCTTCAGGGCGACCATCCGTCCGGTCTGATTGTTCCGGGCCTGAAAAACGACACCCATCCCGCCCCGACCAAGCTGGCGGATCGTGGTGTAAGTCGGTACGGGTTGAGGAGAAGTGGCGATCTCGCCCCGGCAGAGGTCGCAGAGCCACTGGATCGAATCGCCCTTGTTGGACTCCAGGTCGCTGGCGATATCCGTCCCCGGCGGCGCTTTCACCCCGCAGCCGGCGCAGGTGAAAATCTGGCCGCCGATCGCCACCGTCCGATTTTTCGAGCCGTCTTCGACCTCGCCGGTCAGACCTTCGATCCGGATCGAGAAGACGCTCTGGCCGGCGGCGATCTTGTCGCCAGGGTTGAGACGGACTCGCTCCACCTTCTGGTCGTTGACGAAAGTCCCGTTCATGCTGCCGAGGTCGCGAAGCTCGCAGCGAGGCGGGTTGACCTCGACGATGAAATGGTCGCGAGAAAGTGCCGAATCCTCGGGCATCGGGCAGTGGACGAACCGGGATCGACCCACGATAAAGGTATCGTGGCGATCGAAGACGAACGACTGGCCCCTGCGGGGACCTTGCACCACATCCAGGATAACTCGCATCGCTCCCTGGCCCATGCCTGAAACACCTTTGATCCACAATTCTCAACGATCATACGCGAGCGGTCGCCGATTCGGTCGCGCCGACTGGAAATTTCGTGATGACAACAGGGATTACCTCTCGTGATGAATCACGCCATGACCCGAATAATGCCTGAAATCGAGGAGGCCATCCGTCAGAACGTCGGGGTCGTCGCGCTCGAATCGACCTTGATCTCGCATGGTCTGCCCTGGCCCGACAATCTCGAAACCGCTCGAAAATCCGAGGCCGCGGTTCGAGAAGCCGGCGCCATTCCCGCCACGATCGCGGTCCTGAACGGTGTCATCCGGGTCGGTCTGACCGAAGTCGAGCTGGAGCAGGTGTCGCGGTCGGGTCGGATTCTCAAGGCCAGTCGTCGCGACCTCTCGCTCGTAGTCTCGCGAGGTCTGGACGCGGCGACCACGGTCTCGAGCACGCTCTGGATCGCCCGGAAGGTGGGCGTGGGCGTCCTCGCGACCGGAGGGCTGGGTGGCGTGCATCGGGGAGCCTCGACGACGTTCGACATTTCGACGGATCTCGACGAACTGGCCCGCTCCGACGGGATGGCGATCGTCTGTTCGGGGGTCAAGTCGATCCTCGACATCCCGGCGACTCTGGAGATCCTGGAGACCCGAGGCGTGGCTGTCATCGGCTATCGGACGGACACTTTTCCCGCCTTCACGACGGTCTCGAGCGGCCTCCCGGTCGATTCGAGAGTCGATGAGGCCGGGGACGCGGCTCGACTGGTCCGGTCGCACCGAGAGCTGGGCCTCCCCGGCGCGGTGATGATCGCCCAGCCGGTTCCGGAAGCCGTCGGGCTCGACCGGCAAATCATGGAAACCGCACTTGCCGAAGGACTTGCGAAGGCGAAGGCCCAGGGGATCACCGGCAAGGCGATCACGCCGTTCTTGCTCGACCACATTCGAGAGGCGACCGGCGGTCGAAGCCTTCAGGCGAATCGCTCGTTGATCGTGGCCAATGCCGGGCTCGCGGGGGAAGTCGCCGTCCGGCTCGCGGATCATTGAGGTCCACCCGACCGGGTTGGATTATTTCTTGATCGGGTCGAGCTCGACCGTCTTGAGGATCTTTTCGACTTCCTCGCGAAACGGCGCGACGGCTTCTTTCGAGGTCGAGGCCAGGGCGAGGATACTGGCGTCCTGGGAAAACTGGAGCAAATAGGCGTCGAAATGAACCCGGGTCGTCTCACCGACCCCCGGCGTTCGGGAGTCGCGAACCTTGAGCGCGGCGTCGATTCGATGCACCCTCATCCGGGGCCAGTCGGCTTCCGGAAGCCAGGTTTCCTGACCTTGAAGGACCTCCATCTTGAGCAGGGCGCACTTCTCGGCCAGTTTCTTCTTGAGGTCTTCCGGCGTGAGAGTTTTCGAGACGAACTCGATCTGAATCATGTCGCGACCATTCCGACCAGTCCGGACGAGCAGAGTCGTGTTCGGCTCGGCGGTCGCCAGCGACCTCTCGGGAGCCAGAAGCTCCTGGGGATGGCGAAGCGTGTAACGTCCTGAGCGATCGACGTGCGTCAGCCACGTATTGGCCTCGGTCAAGTCGGGGATACTGGTCAGGACGGGAGGCGGGGTGACTCCTTCGATCAGGCCAAGCTGCCGATGCATGGTCAACTCGCGGTTGGTCTGAAAGCGAAGCCGCCCTCCCTTGACCTGGGGACCGCTGGTGATGCTGGCCAGTCGAAGCTCGGTGATCGCGCCTCGGGCGTCCATCGAGTCGTCGATCAGGGGGATCAGTTCTCCCGCCTTCTTGGGGCGATCCTTGATTGGCAACGATCCCTGGAAGGTGAAGAGGACCAGAGCGTTGAGGCTGATCTCGCCATCAGCTCCGGGAACCTTCCCCGTGATCGAGATCGACGCGACCATCCTCGGCCCGGCGACTTCCTTGCGAATCTCGGTCAGCTTGGCCACGAGGGTTTCGGCCTGGATGGAGGGGTCGCCGAGCAGGTTCTGGGTGGCCCGTCGCGAGATACGCCAGGTGTCGCCCAGTCGAACGGACTGGTTTGGAAAGAGCAGGGCGAGTTGAGGGACGAAGACTTGCCCCGAGAGGAGATCGTAGTCGGATTCCGTGAGCGGCTTTCCTTCGCTGAGGCTCAGGAGGAGAGGAAGCTGATTCGACCGGGGTCGGATCAGGATCGTCGCTCCCTCCAGCGACGGGCTACTCGAACCCTGGCTTCCCTTGACCTGATGCTTCTCGATCACCCGGACGGTCGATGCGACGTTGCCCACGCCCACGCCCATCTCGGCGGGTCGCTCGGCGTAGATGGTCTGGAAGGTGGAGTCATTTCGCTTCGGGGCACCCTGCGAGGATTCGGCGGAGTCCCGGATCGATTCGAGAATCGCGACCCGGTACGCCCCGACGATCCCCGGGCCCAGCCGGGTCTCGTCGGTCGAGTATCGCTCACTGAAACGATACCGGACGCTCAGATCGGCGAATTTCTCGGTTTTTAAAGGGGTCGAGCCCGCCATCAGATCGCCGCCGGATGGACCCGACGAGGCCGGGGGAGTCGAGGGTTTATCCTGCCCGATCACTCCCGCCGGCTGGAGAACGAGCGCCAGCGAACCAACCAGGACGGTTGAGAAAACGGCTTGGAGAAGGCCGGGGCTCTGCATGATTGTCCTTCCTCGATGGCGACCAATGACCCACCCCTCGGACGATTCTCGAGCCTTGCCTACTTCCACTCCAGCGAGCCGATCAGTCGAAGGTCCTGGTCGGCGAACTGCGCCTGCTGGGCGAGTCCTAGGGTGAACGTGGCGATGATCTGATTTCCCTCAGGGCTGGCAATCAAATAGTAATGCCAAAGAACCTCCGAGTCATCTTGACGACCCTGAATTGTGACTTTATAGCGAAAATGACCGAGCGCCGCGCCTTCGACCTCGCCGTCGCTCACGAACCGGAGAAACCTTTGGCCGAGGGCTTTTCTCAGGTCGTTGCGAAACTGTTCGAGATCCTGGTGCCGCCCTTTCCCCGCGTTGGGACCGACCGCGATGTTGCACTGGGCGACCATCTCGCCCCGGTCGAGCCGCTTGAGAATTACCTGGCGGTCGTCATCCCAGTAAAGATGCCAGTCGTGGTCGTGAAGGATCGAATACTTGCCGTCAGGCGCGTTGAAGAGTAGCAGGTCGGGAACCCGGGAGACCTCGACGGCTTTCGCCAGGAATTTGGGGTCATCAAGCGGCGCGACGGTCGGCGAGGCGTCGCGGACGACGCTGATGACGCTCTTGACGTCAAGTCCCGCCTCGATCGGTCCCGGCCTCCGGGTTTCCGCCCGTCGGAGCGTCAATCGAGAGACCCGTCGAGCGCTCCGATCGAAGGTGAAGACGCCATCGCAGGCCATCGAACCCTCGCCGCCGAGCGCCGCGCCCCGGATCGTCCCCAGAAGCCGGATCTTGGCCGAGGACTCGTCGAGCGATTCGAGCGTGGCTTCGAGCGCGTTACCGGCCAGGGCGTCGTAGCCGCTGAGGTTCCTCGCCGCGAGGTCGCCAACGGTCCAGTGGTCGCCGATGCTGACCGGCTTCGAAGGCAAGAGAAAAGCCAGGGCCATCGGGTCGCCGGGCCCCTGGATCAATTCGAGTTCCGACCGGGTGAGTGGTCCGCCCACCGAGACGATCCCGACGCTCTTCTCACGGCGATCGGCGACGAGCGTCGCGAGATCGGCCCGGAGGACCGAGGAGGACGGCCGGACCTCGCCGTTGATCGTCGCGGTGGCCACCTCGACCTGGCGAAAGGTCCGTCGAGGAGCCCCCTGGCTGTCCACCGCGTCGACCCGTTCGACAAACTCGACCCTGGTCTCGACCTTGAGCGCCAGCGGTTTCGCCTCGGGTGATCCCGGCAAGGTCGCGGGGCGAAACGAACCCTCGGCCTTCAGGGTGACGCTCGACCGGGTCGATTCGCCTGGCTGAGCGACTTCACGAAGCGAGACCGGCTCGGCCCCCGCCCAGGCGGCGGCGACCATCAGTCCCTGGATCAAGATTGCCCGGATCGCGACCATCGTTCGACTCCCTTCGAATCGATCATTCATTCATGCCGGCGGCCTCGCCACCGGGAGATTTTACGGACTCTCGGTCGACTCTCTGATTTTTTTCATGACCGGGCCGACCAGTTCCGGCGGGACGAATCGCCCCAGAGCTTCTTCCCGGCCAAACCGGGCGACCTGCTTGATCAGGCTGCTGGAAACGTGCGAGTACTCGCCATCGGCCATCAAGAAGACCGTCTCGATGGTCGGGTCGAGCCGCTGGTTGGTCATCGTCATGCTAAACTCATATTCCATGTCCGAAAGAGTTCGGAGCCCTCGGAGGATGATCCGGGCGCCGATCCTCCGGACGAATTGAACGGTCAGCTCCTCGAACGGTTCCACCGTGACGTTGGGGTAGGGGGCCACGATCATTCGGGCAAGCGCGACCCGCTCCTCGATCGAGAAGAGAGACTGCTTGCTCGGGTTGATCCCGATCGCGACGACCAGGTGGTCGAAGAGCATTCGACCCCGACCGATGACATCGAGGTGCCCGAGTGTCAGCGGGTCGAAGGTTCCAGTGAAGACAGCCGTGCGGTTCATGGGCGGTGGGTCGACAAGGGTAGGGCAGGGGGAACCTGCCGGTCGGTCCCTGATCCGGGGATTAGGCGCGACTCAAGGCGTCCCGCAATCGTGCCAGATCGTCGCCATTGTTGTAAATGTGCGGACTGATCCGGACTCTTCCTCGACGACAGGCCAGGGCGATCCCCTGGTCGCGGACATCCCGGGCAAAGACCTCGGGGTCGACCCCCGCTTTGACGATCGCGACAATCCCCGACCGGTCCTCGGGTCGAGCCGAACCAGTCACGGTCCAGCCGGCGCTCCGGGCGATCTCCCGGACCGCGTCGGCCCGGTCGAGAATCCGACGAGAGACAACCTCGGGGCCGATTTCGAGAAAAAGGTCCAGACTCCGGGCGAACGCCTGGAGCGGAGCCATGGCGTAGGTTCCGCCTTCCCATCGCGAGGCGTCGGGCTTGAGCGTAAAGTCGGCATCGGGCGCGTTGTAGGAGCCGACCACGCTTTTCCAGCCAACGCCGATCGGCCGGAGCCGCTCGATCCAGTCGCGACGGATGTAAAGCAGGCCCGCGCCTTCCGGACCGAGGAGCCACTTGTGACCGTCGGCGGCGAGGAAGTCGATCGGAGTCCGCTCGACGTCGATCGTCAGCGGGCCGAGCCCCTGGATCGCGTCGACAAAGAGCGCGATCCCGCGCGACCGACAAAGCTCGGACAGGGCATCGAGATCGTTCCGAAAACCGGAGGCGAACTCGACGTGGCTGATCGTCAGGATCCGAGTCGATGAGTCGATCGCCGAGGCCAGGTCATCAATCCAGATCCGGCCATCCCGGCGGGTCGGGACGGTCCGGAGCGTCACACCCCGACTCGCCAGGTTCATCCAGGGGTAGAGGTTGGACGGGTATTCCTCGGCGGCCGTGACGACCGAGTCGCCCGACTTCCACGGATACCCCTCGGCGATCAGGCCGATTCCGGTGGTCGTGTTGGGAATGAAGGCAATCTCGCTGGCGTCGGCGTGGATCAAGCTCGCGGCGGCAAGTCGGGCGAGGTCGACCTTGTGCCCCCAGTCGGGCCAGTGAACGACGCCGTGCTCTTCCTGGTCGATGACCCAGGCGCGGAGGGCGTCACCCGACCGTCGGGGCATCGGGGCCACCGCGGCGTGATCAAAGTAAGCCCAGTGCCTGGCGACCGGGAACTCCCGGAGTCGCAACGCCTCCCAGTCCATTGCCCATCACTCCTCGACCACCGTTTCCAGGACCTCGCCCAGACTAACCGGCTCTGGAGAAATCGGCCATCCTTTTCGCTTTCGCTTCCCGACGGGTGTGTTCACCTGGCTTCCCATTTCTTCCCATCGGCGTCGGGAAACGAGTGGTAATGTTGACAACACATCCACGTTCGACCGCACGGTCGTCAGCGCACGAAATACTCTTATGTTGCAACAGGAGCGCGACTTGCGAAAAAATTTGCGGACCACTCGATTGACACGGCATGCAACGTGCCTTTAAGGTAAGACTGTTTCTTGAAGAACGCGAAGGATTCATCCGATTTTCCAACCGGAGTGGGAGCCAACCATGCTGGTCTTGAGCAGGAAGCTGGGCGAAAAAATCCTGATCGGCGACTCCATCATCTTGACGGTCGTGAAGATTGACCGGAATCAGATCCGCCTGGGGATCGAAGCACCGAGCGATGTCTCGATTTTCCGGGAAGAGATCGCCCCGGTTCGTTTTGAAGAAAAAGTCGGTGTCGCCGTCTCGATCGACCGTGACTGAGACCGAGAGAACTTCAGGCCGGATCAGGACTGTGGCCAGACTGCTTCGAGCGACTTCTTGACCCGACTCGCGATTTCCCGGGGCTCGAGCCCGGCCAGCGACTGGCAATTCGCCAGCGGCTCGGCGGTGATCGGACCGTGGTAACCTTCAAGGCTCAGTCTCGCCAGGAATCCCCGGACATCGATGGCTCCATTCTCACCGGGTAGCCCTCGATTCGCATCGACGATCCGTGATCGGTCTTCCGGTGCGCCGGGCGGCAGGTCAGCGACGTGGACCCAGCAGATCCGGTCGACTCCCCAGGCGAGCCCCGCCTCGATCGGCTCGTTGGCCGCGTAGAGATGAAAGAAATCGAGCAAGATGCCCAGAAAGGGCGACTCCGCCCAGATCCCGGATAATTCCCGGTCGATCTCCGAGAGTCGGGTGATGAAGGGCGACCCCCGGCCGGTCCGGAAGGACTCGACGCCGATCACTTCGAGGCCGAGTCGAATTCCCTCATCGCCCAGCCGCCTGGCCAGCTTTCCCAGGCGTCGGAGGTGTTCCGAGGCGATCCCGGCTCGGTCCGGCTTGCCTTCGGGCAACTCGGGCCGGACCCAGGTGCCGGTCGTCGAGAGTCCGAGAATCCGAGCGGCTTCCAGAATCGGCCCGACCGCGTTCAGAGCGTCGAGGAAGGCCGCCTCATCGTCTCGCCAGTCGACCGGGCAAGGGAACGCCCCGCCTCGGAGACCGAGATCATCCATCCTGGATCGGAGATCTCGGGGGTCGTCGCCGGAATTGACCAGGTCACGGACCATGAGATCGACGGCGTCGAACCCGGCCGATGCGGCGATCTCGATCGTTTCTCTCGCCGAGAGGCCGGGGAGCCCCACGGCCCTGGCATTGAAGCTCGCATACATGGTCGATGGTCGGTCCCTGAGCCGTTGACAGAAGAAGATCGAAGCATGGTCGGCTCTGATCGCCGACAATGGTTCTTGATCCGGCATGGATCGGTTCAATGATCGTCAAGTTCGGTTCATCGCCCCGACCCGCCCCTTGGCGCGGGTGGGTCGTTGCTTGACAATCGACGATCTTCCGGGTGTCGGCGATCGGCCAGGATAGGCGACTCGCGCACTGCTGGCAAGCTTGAGAGTGGATCGTCGGGGGACTCTGATGCTGGCGACATGGATCGAGGCGGCGGCGAAGGGGCGGCATGGCGGACCGGTCCGCGCCGGTATGTGGGCTTCGGTGGTCCTGGGCACCCATCCCATCGAGGCCGATCAGGAGGTCTGGCTGGAACTCAATAGCGACGAGTCTCCGATCGGCCCCTTACCGGCGTTCTGGATCGAGAACAAGGGGGTCAACAGCCTCTGGCATGTGCCCATCCCGCCGCAGGCAGTCAATGTCCGACTGCACTACCGGGCCAGGGCGAGCTGCGGGGGAGAATCTGCCCATAGTCCGTTTCAGGACGCGATCGTCCGGCCCAACCTGCCCGAGCGAACCGAGTCGTCCGAGGCGGCCCAGCCTAATCCCGAAGGGCTGGTCGGCAACCAGATGATGACCGCCCGGGTCGACGCCCGAGGCGCGACTCAGGATATTTACTTCCCGACGGTTGGCCTCCATTCCGATGTCCGACCCGCTGAGGGAGAACTGCCCCAGAGCCGATCCCACTTCCGGGCGATCGTCGCCGGCCTGGCGATCGGTCGGAGGCTCGATTGGTTCGGCGAGCGGCTCGCCTGGAGCGCTTTCCAGCATTATCAGGGGGCGACGAACCTTCTGACGACCGAGCTTCGATGGCGTCACGGACCGATCCCGGTCCTGGCCACCGACTTCATCGCCAAGGGAGATTGCCTGCCCCGAACCGCCGGCGGGACCGAAACTCCTGGTCAATACATCAAGCGGTTCCGGGTCATCAATGACGGTGCCGAGCCTTCGAGCGCGGTGTTCGGCGTTTATGTTCAGGCGGAGGTCAATGGCGGGATCGGCGAGCCGGGGCTAAGCTGGCACGACCAGGACCGGACGCTCCTGGCGATCAACCGGGGCCACGGCCACGTCAACCGGAAACTCGCCCGCGACGCCACCGTCGAATTTGCCATCGCGCTCGATGACCGGGGGGAAACCCAGTGCGAGCCGACCGGCCCTAACGAGGCGATCCTGCTCCGCAAGCTCGACCTGCCCGCCGGCGAGTCGGTCTCGGTCGACCTCCTGATCAGCGGAGCCTTCACCGGCTGGCGAGGCGACCCGGGAACCTTCGAGCACTGGCTTCGACCGGCCCTCTCCTGGTTTCGATCGACCGATCTCGACACGGTCGAGCAAGCCTCGGCTCAGGAGTGGGACACGTTCATCGACCCGATGCCCAGTCTCCACTTCCCGAAGCCCAGTTATGCCGTCAGTCTCCGACGCTCCGCCCTGGCCGCCGCGCTTCATGTCGACGAGCAATGGGGCGCGATCGCGTCGAGCTTCGATCGCGGCCTCTCCGCTTACTGCTGGCCGAGAGAAGCCCTCTGGGTCGGCGGCGCGATGTGCCGGGCGGGTCATCCCGAGATCGGCGGCAAAGTCTATCAGTGGCTTTC
>Ga0080006_1116577_pt1 | contig 16813 bp, 15 predicted proteins | sample RS3BMetagenome_FD_69209 | JGI IMG/M metagenome (GOLD analysis project Ga0080006, IMG submission 69209) | Ferric oxide microbial mat and aquatic microbial communities from Rainbow Spring, Yellowstone National Park, USA - RS3B (SPADES... ... | reverse complement strand
GCCTTGATACAGTGCAGACCGTACCATACAAGTGGCTTGCTCCAAGCGGGGACTTAATCGCCGCTCTGATGATACATGATGTTTTTCATCGAGAGTCCGCAGCATTCCAGCACAATACCCACACTGCATACTAAACAATCGAATAGAAGTCGATCGCTCGACTCAGAAGCTGCCACGCTGCGTGTGCTGCGTTCGCGCCAGGGCGCTGTGTGCGTCGCTCCCAGACGCGATTGACACATCTCAACAAATATACTCGTTGCGATTCGAAACCGCGGCATTCTGGAAGAGACAGCAATTCTCCCCAACGCAAGGGCAGCGCAGAGTCAAGGGATGGGCAATGGCGCATATCACGTCTCGCAAATAAGTTCGCGCTACAGATATTATTCTTTAACACACACTAAATGCCTGGTCTAGGCTAATCTACTAGCTTGCCACATAGGAATAGCCCAGCTGAACGGCTATGAGTATCACAGGTGCTCGTCGCACACCTTTGAAGCCCTCAGTGATGAGCTTCTCCATAGGACGGATGGTGCACAACGGAGCCAAGTGGATCAAGCAAAAGAGGCCTGAAATCGTGGTAAGTTTCGGATCCGCGGTTCTCCGCGCAAGTGGGTAGGGGCGCCTGCGTGACCTGTTTGGATGATGTACGATAGATGCGTGGACGGCAAGACCGTCGGCAGCGAATGCAGGTAACATAGGACAAGAACACATGATGCAGCTGGCAGCGTGCACCGGCATGCAGAGCGATTCGAGCATCTGCAGATCGGGGATAATCTTGAAGGGGTTTAGCGAACCTACCAATTGAAAACGCTAACCAGGACGTCGACTGATGATGGTAGATTGACTTTGTTTGTCCACCGGGTTGAGTTCGGCACACTTGCGTCGTTTACCGCTGGACTCCACTGGAAGGTGCTTCAGTGAATGCGTGTGACGTAACTGCTTAAGGCAAGCTTGCGCCAGGGTGCCGAACGCTGTGGCCCTTTTTGTTGATGGAACCTCATAGCTCCAACTCCGCTGGTGCTCGGGGTATGCAACAGGAGGTGCCTAACCTCTTGCTGGTGTATCCCTCTGTTGTAAAAGCTGCAAGCGCGTTAGAATTTGTTGCAAGGCGGGCGCACTTGTTGTGCGGAACCTTGGAGACCTTGCAGGAAAGCGATCGCGGAGCTGCAGCCCAAACCTCTTCTCGTGTGCGTTGTCCTTCATCGGAAGCGGTCTCTCAGCAGGGTACGCCGCTGGGAACCAAGTCGGACGAGTCGCTTGCGGGATACGGATCGAGGGAAAACGAGCAACTCGAAGCGCGCTCTCGCGGGTCAGCTGAAGGAAGCGTTGCACCTTTCTCTTACCGACTTCGCCGGGACGCAACGTGGAAGTCTCTGGACGTCCAACCTTGCCACCTAGCGGCAACGCGAAACCCCTCAGCAGCGCCCTTGGACCTGCTGGCCCAAGTGCAATGCCTCCGCTTGGCTCGGCGCCTTCTCGAGCGTGCCTGCTCTGCGCTGGAGGATGGCTCGTGGCTAGAACTTGTGAAGGCGCATGCCCTATACGTACGCAGCAAGGCCGCCCTGGGGAATCCTGTGGAGGATACGAAAACCGCAACACTGCGTTCTGAAAGTCTCATTCACGAGCTACGAGTGAGGCTGCATGAACAATGTGCACTGCTCCGAGAAGAGATCGTAGAGCGAGCTAGAATGACGGCATGTAGCATGTGCTTTGATAGTTCTTCGATAGAGTATCCAATGTCTGAACGGCGAAAGCGCTTTGCTGCGCTCCTCTGGCTCCAGATCGACCTCGGCATGGATTTAGGCGAGATGCTGCATACTCTGTTTCAGAGTCACAGTCGGATTGTTTGCGAACGGATGCGCAGCCGTGGACCTGAAGTCACGCTTACATTGGTGCGACAGGCTTTTTGTGCAGTCATTTCATTCCTTGGGGCATTTGCGAGCCTCGAGGAGCAATCTGCAAATCACGAGGCAGTCACGCTCTCTATTTGGTCTGCCCAGCCGCTGGATCTGGTCGACGGGTATGGTGACCACCCGGAGCGCTCCCCGGACTGCGAACCCCTCCGGCTGCGACCGACTATTGTATCCACACCGGCACCAAAACAAGAGTCTCTGCTTGATGCATATACAAAACAGATTTGGCAGATGCTAGACACAGTCGTCGAGAAGCTGGCGGACCACGGAGCGAACAAGGCAACCGCCGCCTCACTCACTGGCTTGCTTCAGGAACTTGATAGCGCTTGTCGCTTGGGGCGATCACGAACAGCGAAAGGCCCCGCAGCGCCGGGGTTTTTCGCCGCTTTACAAGCAGAGATTCTCACTATGTTGATGAGGCCGCTAGAAAAACTGGTTCCCGCCGTGCTGTCGCAGCATGCGGAAGATCTGGTAGACGGCTATACACAGATTTTGCATCGACTCATTGGCGAGTGTGTTCGAGATGGAAGAGCTTTGCTGCATGAAGAACAGGTGAGTACTGCTCTTTGCATACCGAAACTCGCGGACTTCTCGTCAGTTGCAAGGAAAATGCGTCCGTCCCGATTCCGCTCGGTGTTCTCCGCATCAATACCGGAAACGCTACATATTTCGTTGGAGCGCATCAGCCCAAAGTCGGGACCTTTGCTTGACTGTCAACTGGTCCAGGCGGCGTACTCATGCGAACCTAATCAGTCTGTTGCTTATACGGTGGGCATGCCTGAGGCGGAATCCCCGCTCTGGTATGCGACCTGTACCTGGAATGAAATCGAGAGCTGCACACAGCGCATAATGAAGGAATTTAGCTTGATATGTCGTGCATTTCCAAACATGAAAAAGCATTTCCTGCGGCAGCTCAAGGAGCGGATTCGTGGATTCACTACAGATATTGCTTCCGGCCGCATTTGCAGTGTGACAAGCCTGGTGCAGCTGTTCGAGCGTGGGCTGCGCTGGGTTCCACTTCTTTTGGCATATGCTTTTTGTCACATAGTGGATAGCCTGCGGCTGTTTTATGACCAGGAAGACCTTGGAGCGCTAGACAAGGAGATAACTGAATGGCTTTTCCAGGCAGCGCGCGCCATGCTTGAGGTATGGCTCCGTGGCGTAGCAGAGGTCGCCACGGCGTTGCGGGACCGACCGGCAACACTTGAGCAGCAGTTTTCTGACATACCAAAAGGCGTTAGTGGTACCGAGGCTAACGACGCTGCAGATGAACCAATCGCGAGCTTCTGGAAAGGCTATGCACTATACGCGTTACGCTTTGCAGCACCGAGCGCCAGCTGGCGAACAGTACTGAATGAGCTTCAAGAGAGAGAGGCATTTCGCTCCCACTATTCGTGGACGTCAAGTTGCCTTGCGCCGGGGTCAGCGCAGCACACCGGCGCGGACGCACCTAGCGACCATTGCTCGAATAGAGAAGCTCAGCCTCAGCAGCGTCAAAGGACACGCATCGACATCGCTTCGCCAGTACATAGCCGTATGCTCGTTGGTGCTCAGGTTTCCCATCCGAACCCCGTACATTCACAAGATTCCACTTTGAAGACCGCCTGAAACGACACATGACCTAGTCCGTTTTGCCGGCATAAGTTTGCACCGGTGTTGCGTAATTTCCTAGAAGGGATCTGTCTGGCTCTTTCCACCATTTTGAAGTTCCCCTCCTAGAGTCTAGCGGAGCATCGTGCGCATGAAATTGCTTTTGGGGCTTTCAGCCTTCAGCTGCTTTCCAAATATCCAGTATACGCAAGCAGCAGTGTGACTCCGATGAAGTGCTAAAAATCACAATTTCGTGTACATTCTTGGAAACAATCGTGATCAGACCTCTTAGCGCAATCCGACAGCAACGCAGATTTCTGAGTACTCCAACAGATCCACAAAGAAAAGTTAAAATTTAGGAGGTAAATAGATCGCACAGTGCAGACGCGCCGTTTTGCGGATGTCTAACGCCCGCTGGATCCAGTTTTTCACATGACCATCTGAGATGGAATCACGCTTTCAGCCCGCTCAAACTCAGACCCACAATACGGACATCCCTCCGAGCCATTGGTACGTATTTTCATAGCCATGCAGACGTAGCAGAAAAGATGTCGGCATGGAATGAGAATGTGCGGCATAAGAGGTCTCGATTTTCCGCAAAGTCGGCATCGGATTTTGCCCGAGTGCTCTTGAGACACAACTTCACGCGATGCTGCTCCAAAACGGCCATGGAAAACGGCCTTCCTCAGGATTCGATGCAGAAGCGGTGACTGCAAGATGGGTATCACCGATATCGCAAGTTCCGTGAAGCCCTCCCAGACAAGCTGTCGATTGAGCATCTCAAAACTTAGAGCGCGGGTTGCGCCTGTCTCTGCCCGCCGCAAGCGCAGCCTAAAAATGCGCTCCAGTGGATTCCGGTACTTTCTCATCAAAAAGAACAGGAAAAAGTTCAGAGATTCCATAGATTTGAGAAGGTTGTCGATCATTTCTGCGCTCGACGCAGACGGCACCCAAGGGGAGCCCGTGTAACGCATCGTCTGGTAACGCTCCAGCAGGTAGTGCCCCAGGACGTAGGCACAACCGTAGAGGAACCTTCTGCCCCTGGTCATGATAACGGAGTCTCCCTCTGACACAGTATTACCAACATCTACCCTGTATGTGAGGTTCTGGTAAACGTCGCCAGGAAATGGTCTGCCGACACCGACGCTGAATGCAAAATAGAGGAGGCGAAGCAGCGCTCTGAGCTCTGCTTCGAGCACCTGAAGTAGTCTGGGGTTGATTGAACTGACTGTGGCTGCAAGGCTTTCCCACAAAGTTGAGAACACCTCCACGTTAAGCTCCCTCGCGTCTAGGCAGGCAACGAGTTGTGTCTCAGACTGATGCTGGCCCGGGGCCAGGAGTCGCTGAAGCGAAAGAAGAACGCGCTCTTGATCCATATGAACGAGTTGATAGTCACGGAAGGTTTCGCAAAGTTTCCACAGCGAGTGCAAAAGAGTCACAAATTTCTTTCGAACAGCTTCCTGCCGTGGAGCTTTAAATGTTCTCTTTCGTTAATAGTAAGTAACTCTCGGAAAGCCAGCGCCTCGTTGCGAAAGTCAAACACTCGCTGACTTTTAGGTGTTTTAAACAAAAAGTCTCAACATATTGCGGAAGCTGGCCTTTTGAGTTGTCCACGGTGAAACCAGCTTTCCGCAGAGAAGCTCGAGCGCTTCCAACGTAGCCGCTCGCCAGCACTACACCCTGTCACTGTGAAATGAAGCAGTTCCACCGACACGAGCGTCCAGGTTGAAGTTTGGGACTCTTTCCACTATTAAAACGCAAAGCTTTGAGGGTTCTCTCTACAACAGCTTCCTTGTCGTCTTCCTATCTTCGGATTCTCATACGCCAGCATCCCTTTTTTGCCAGATCTGCTGTCAGTCGAAGACGGACATAAGTGCCAGCGCCCTGTTGGATGTTGACGGCGCGAAGCGTGGAACAAAAAGTGCAAAATGCGTCGCATCGCTTTACGATCGCTGATCATGTTCATATTCTTTCTGTTCGCCGCAGCAATTGGCCTAGCATTGTTATATCGGTCTTCGCAACAAATTCAGAGCAGGAGCTGTGAACAAAGATTTAGCAGCTCGATAATGCAACGGATCTGAGGCAGTGCCGAGCGCAAAAGACATCCATCAACCATTGCAATTCTCCGCAGAGACGGGCTCTCTCAGCACGCGCTCGTTTTGTTATTCCTGCATCCATTTAGCTGCCTCTAGTGCGTAGTACGTGAGAATAGAGGTAGCACCTGCTCTTTTCAAACTTAACAAGGTTTCCAAAACGACCTGCTTCTCGTCTATCCATCCCCGTTGTGCTGCTGCTTTGATCATGGCATATTCACCGCTGACGTGATAGGCGGCGATGGGAACAGGGAAGGCATCGTAAAGAAGGTGAATGATATCGAGATAGGGAACTCCAGGCTTCACGAGAAGCATGTCTGCCCCTTCCTCGAGGTCAGCCGCTGCTTCACGAAGCGCTTCCCTCGCGTTTCCCGGATCCATTTGGTATGTCTTTTTATCCCGCGGTGCCCGACTTGTTTCCCGTGGAGCAGAATCAAGCGCACCTCGGAAAGGTCCATAAAATGAGGAGGCGTACTTCGCAGCGTAGGAAACGATCGAGACATCCGTGGACCCCTCTTCATCAAGGGCGTCACGAATTGCCCCGACGCGGCCATCCATCATATCCGACGGTGCAACGATATCGGCTCCAGCCCGTGCGTGGCAGAGCGCCTGACGGCAGAGTTGCTCGACAGTCTCATCGTTCAAGATTCTGGCACAGCCCCCGTCTCCTAAACTATCGTTGCTTACAATGCCATCATGGCCCTGATCAGAGTATGGGTCCAGAGCGATGTCCGTCCAGACAGTGATTCGAGAGCCGAACTTCTCTTTGAGCGCCTTAATTGCACTGGGAACAAGACCTTTCGGGTTGTAGCATTCATCCGCGGTGTTGCTTTTCAGATGCTCTTCGATTTTGGGGAAGAGAATGATGTGGCCAATTCCTAAATCCAGAGCCTGCGCTGCGTGTTTCAGCAGACTCTGGATGCTCAGGCGCTTGCATCCAGGCATCACGTCGATATCTTCATCGTGGCCTTCGTCATGAATGAAGACAGGATACACAAGGTTCCCGGGTGATACGACGTTCTCACGCACCATTTCTCTAACCGCATTTGTCTTACGATTCCGGCGAGGACGTGATCTCTGTACCACCCACGGTTCGCCCTTATCGTTTCTCGGAAGCAGAGGCGAGTTTGCTGAAGTAGAAGCCTGTTCGCTCGAGCGACGAGGAGCCGCAACTGCAAACAACGAAAGCTTCCGGCGCTTGGGCGCGGTCGCAGACGGCTTTATGGCATTCAACCTCGGCTGTCCTCGAATGCTAAGCGGAACCTTTGCCACAAACATTTTGGCCAACACAGCGGATGAGTACTAGGTAGAAGTGCTTGCAGTGAAACTTGCGTGTCCTTTTGCCAAGTCGGCCACTTGCCTGGCCCCGTTTTTACAGTCCGCTGCTGTCTCCAACAGCGGCTTGTAACAGGTCTTAAACCTAAAAGTTGTTTCGACGGCAACCTTCTCGGAGAACAGTCTTTGACTAACGCCGCCGAGAGTTGTGAGCAACTTACCACAATGATCGATTGGAGCGCGATTTGTCTCCTGGCGCTGGTACGCTGCTGCAGAGATCTAGCTGGCCTCATCGGGAGCCCGCGATGGCGGCTTTCATGCGCACGGACGGAAATATCCGTAGAGAACAATATAATTCATTTTGGTACATTGTTTACCAAAATTCTGGATTCTGGTTCCCAGTTGACACATTTCTTAATCTTATGGAAGACGTCGGTTTTTCAGTAGCACAATGTCAAAATAAAATGGAATGGAGTTATTTAACTAACCGAATATATCACCTACAATCTGGCTCTCTCCTAACTATTATTAACACAAGCCTTTCCGGGCTTTTCTAGTGCTGCTTGCTTTCCAGCTCCCAACGTTACCCATGAGAACGCCGGTGTCTCATTTTGTCCGGCCCCTTTGTCAGCAGTCAAACGATGCTGACGGTAGCGTTCACACCCTGATCTCGCCGCCTCCCGATGCTTTCTTGGCATCCGAAGCATAGTTGAAGTTTGTAATCCACGCTTCGCTCGCCGCATTCGTATTCTTTGTGTACAGCGTCGGTGCTCCCGGCGCGGCAGTGATGTTAGGTTGCGGTCAGGTGTTCCCTTATGTCCGCCACACGTCCTTCTCGAGCGTCACGCTGCGGCTCGTGAACTCATGTTGCATCGCTCGGCAAACGGCCTTGGAGGGTATACATGGCCTGCCCCGACTCTCTGCCCTGTTGCCGCACGCTGTGACGCTCCCGACGATCACGGACCTCTGCTAAGCGATTCCCTAGAAAACCACCATGACTGCTGCAGGAGCAAGAGCAAAGCGTTCCATTCGATAACTCACCGTCCGCTTCGAGGCACGCTCCCCGTCTGCTGCCAACATACTCCACAACACGAGCCAATGACCGTGATGGACATCGACGAACCTTACCTTCTGGTGACCATCGTTCCTATAGATCCCACGAGCTCGACGCAATGCTGCGAACGCTTCCGTAACTAGAATCAGTTTCGCTCGCTCGCTTATCGGACCATTCCTTCATTTGCTCGGTTCCGCTGAGAAGAACATGATGTACGTGCGCCTAGAGCCTACGCCTTCAGGTTAGAGTCGGATACTTCGGATCTTAAGCCTTCCAATTAGCGTCGGTTGCCACCTGCGTGTCTGACCTCTCGTTAGGTCTCATAGGAGCGCAGGTGTATGGGTTTGCTCTTCCTGGGTCCGGGCTGACGGGTGTCGTATTGCGGAGCAACTTCGCGTGGCCGCGCATCTGTGTTGCGTTTTGTTCCTACGCGTAGTCCATTTCTGTGCATGGGGTGTGGTCGAGCTCAGAGGGGCTCGTGAAGCGTCCCGGAAGCTTGCTGTTGATGGCGATCGAAATACCTATACCATCGGCCCTGATAGAAGCCAATAGGTCCACTCGTCGTTGTGAGAAACTTCTGCTCCTCATGTTTTGCATTTCTTTCGAAGCATTCTTACAATCCTTTCGCTTTTCTTCCTCCAGCGGTTCGTGCATTGTTTCAATCTTTGGAGAAATGGCGCCTACTTCGCTTTATGAACTCCATGTCGTTGATCAACCCCTCCTCTTCGTTGGTGCTTCAGTCCTCCATCAGTCGCATTTTCGCATCTGTCGCAGAGACACCCACTCCACAACGAAGCGAGACAGGCGCGCATCGCGGGGCTGATGTGAGCGTCAGCACGGTGCCCGTGGAAAAGCCGAGGGTCTGGTCCCTCTAGGGGCTCTGAGCCCCACGCCGAATGCAGAAGCAGCATCGCTTCTGAGGGCAAGCTGCTCATTGGCGGCAGGTCGATCTGCTCCCTGGCTTCTCCGCCTTCCAGGAGTATTCTTCAGAGGTCGATCTCTTTCTGTCTATCCTCTGAGCAGATGGGCTTCGACGAAGCGCCGGTCATGAAGAGCTCTGTCGTGCGGTACAGCCTAGTGACTGTGTCCTCTCCCGTTCGTCTCTGCATTATCGATTCCATCACGCGACCCTGTAGGTGAATGCCGGCTAGGTCCAGCGTGACCATGCATATTTTTCGCCCACGTGCTCCTTCTTGGAGGCCTGGCGGATATGAGACACGAAGCGAGCGACGCCCTTGGCATCGGCCAAACTGCATATCTGGGCATCGGCTGTGGCGCGTCGTGTATGTGTGTACGCGAGGAGCTGGGGAGAGAAATGGCCATCAGTGCCGACTGTGCCACTACGAAATGCTTTTTTCGAGGTCCCCGATGCACTCGAGGTACACCGTCTTAAGTACGAGCTAAGCGCCGTGCCGGGCACATTGTGAAGGACCGCGTATTCTCGTACGCGGCCTCTGTGTTCCGGCGGGGAAAAAGTGCATTCCAAGGGATCCCGCAACGACCGCTGTATCGTAGACTAGCGATGTGCGGTGCTTTTCGTTCGAGAGAAAGCCCAGGCGGCGAGCTCCGTGCAGGAAGGCGTCCCGCCGGAGAATGAGCAACCTCCTTTTGAGCGGTACGCACATTTTTTCGGAACGTTCCCGGATTCTTTTGTTGCAGTAATACTGTTGTTCGCCCGGCAAACCTGCTGTGCTTGAGTGTGTGTATCCATCGATAAACAAGCAATATGTATTTATTGTTTGGACCTTGTTCGTCTCTTTTCTATATGCCTCTTCGCAAAGCCGCCATTTTCCAATGTCAAGGGCTTTTCCGGGAAGAGCTCCGACGAGCCTGTCGGCCTCAGGCGCGTCGCCAAGGGCATCGATCACTGGCTCGTGCCGAGGACGATCTGAGTCATCGAAACCTGTATTTGCTTCACTGAATCTGTTCTTCGAAGCTCAAAAGACGTTATCGATCGGTGTAATCGAAACAGAATAAGTAGTTTTGTGTGAGATGTCCCATTCTCTGTTCTATGCTATTTTCCGAACAGAAGAGCATTTGAGAAACACGGTGTTATCCGTGAATGTACCAGAGACAGAGGGAACACCCAGGCTTGATAATAGACGTATGATCGAAGAGCCGCAGCGAGCTCGCAAAAGGATGATGGAATCGAGCGAAGTCTTCTGGAACCATCAGGTTGACCTACTGAACGATGGCGCGAGCATTCACGCGCCACAGGGCGGCGCGCGCAGGAGGAAGTGTGGTGGATAGACCAGATCACTCAACATGGAATATTCCCAGCGCTGCGAAGTGGACACAGAGGCAGCGAAAAATGTAGATGCGAATGGCAAGCAAAGCATAGCTCGCAACTCCCACCTGTGCATGGAATGCAACGACATCTGATGGAAATGGCGAAATCTGAACTTGAACGCTGCTATCAATATCATTTTACTGCTGAAAAGGAGCTTGGGGAAAAGATTTCTTGTCTTATTCATGAGCGGAGAGGATATAGAGGTAGAGAAACAGATGCAGAACAATGTTCCAAAGGCTGCCCTTTAGCATAGTGGGAACGTTTCCATTTTTGTCTGTACCCGAGTATGCGGTCCACTTCCATTTTGTTCTGGAAAGGGAGCAGCTAAACTGGACTGATATATGCTCCATACCGGTTGAAGATGGGCTAGAGTTTAAGCACCCTCTCCACACAAGGAAAAGGGCACTCTTCGTGGCCAAAGACTACCAAGGCCAACATTTGAGTGGATCTGGCAAACAACAGCGCTTGGGTCATCGCGATTGCCCATTACAGACCTGAGATTATAACGGCGAGTTCGTAAGCTTGATTAAGACCGCAACACTGATAGTCTTCGCTTTTTCCACTAGTTTTTGCTTCTGGTTGCATCGCTGATAACGCAGTATACCTCCGTGAGTTTCCTAAGTATATTTCCTGGACGTTTGGGTCTTGTATATGCAGAGCGTCAAACAGCTCTCACGAAACACAACGGGAGCGCTGCAGCTGCTTCAACGAAGCTCGAAATCGCTGAACCTTCTCGCTTCCAACGGGTTTCGTGCATTCTGTCAGGCTCCTGGAGAAAGGCTTTTAGAAAAAGAACAAAAAGGCCTTGATCTCTTGCAAGCAGTGAAAGGGAGAGCACGAATAAGATGGACACCACCGACGGGACTAACCTTTCCTGTAGAGCTGGCATCTACAGCAGAGGGGCGCCCTATCAATACAGGAGCGTCGTTGGGCAGGCCCTCAAAGCTCCCTTTTATAGTTTATCGAACTGAAAAGGGCAACAATATTCCAGTTTATAGAGACTTTCGTGGTCATAACAAAGTGTACACAGTACTGAAGCGAGTACGTGGGCGCGTGGATCTCCTAGCTGCTGACATGGAACGCGTATGCGGTGGTCGGAAAGTGACCGTCCGCCCGGGACCAAGGCTCGTGGTCGAGGGGGACTTTCTCTTCCCTGTTCGCGAGTGGGTGCGTGCACTTGGATTTTAGAGAACCCCTGTCAGAGCGACACTCTTGGTGAAGCATCAGCCTTGCAACGAACGCGTCAGCGAACGGACGCAGGGAGAGCGCACTTTCATCAGCACACGATTCAGTTGCTGCTTGTCAGATGGAACAAAGGTTTTCCGTACATGATTCTGGATTTTGGCGTAGCTCGGAAATCCTCAGCATCCATTGGTCCTCTTCATGCACGTGGAATGCATGCTTTGTGCTGTTCGGAGAAATCTTTTACTGACGCTTCATGCATGTTTTTTTAGCGGAACATGATTCGCTTCGAATCATCTAGATGTGTAGCAACCTATCGAGCATGTGTTTTATGCAAAACTTATGCCCCGAGGCATATGCTGTCCGGCCTGGTCGAGAGGTCGATTTGGATGTATTCTGGAGAGCATGCATTAAATTGCCGTAGGACCCCTACAAAGAGCAGTTATTGCTTTACAAAGTGCTCGGCAATGCTGGTCGCTACGTTCGCTCATTTGCCTCAAGCGTGTTTCACCTGCTATCGACGCATTTTCCTGGCGAGACTCGTCAGCCCTTGTCCCGTGTTCTCCGCTGTTATCGCTTCGGATATTCCATGAAGCGCCGATAGGATATCGGCTTGGTTCGTCTCAAGCACGAGTCCACCGCTGATTAATTCATCAAGGACGTAGTTTACTTTCTCATGATGGAACACAATGTCGAGTTCGCAGACGTTACCGAAGTATCTGTCCAATGTTTCAACGAATACCTGGATCAGGTCAAGAATCCCGAGCTCGTTCTCATTTTCGTCCACGATAAAGACGAAGAAAAGTGTGGCATAGTGGCGAAATACGACTCTGAGGTCTCGTCCATAGAGCTGTGTATCAGGCCGGTCCGAAGCGTCTCTTCGTGGGCGATCGTGTCCGACACTTGCCGCGTCTGAGTTTCCACCAGACGTGCGCCCCAAACCAGCAGGCTCGACACTTTTCAGGGGAAAGGCCAAAATCTCACTGATCTCGCTGTCCGTGCTGAACAAAAAGTTGTTGGAGCCCGCATTTCGCGTGCTAGCAGCACGGTAGCACTTCCAAACGATGGAGCGTTTCTGACTAAATGGGAGGTTCTGCAGACGAGTATCGTACCAACGAACCAGTCTGGACTTGCCGTGGCTATTAAACACCAACACTCCGAGAATCATTTTTCATGCGTACTGAAGCGGTACAAGTTGACTGGAACTCCGGTTGCCCCTGAGAAACAGTCCATATGTTGTTGATAGTATTCAGGAGCCAGCCTTTAATTCAGGTTGCGCAGCCTTTCCGGCCATGGCAAACTACGAGAGATTTCGAAACTATACTATTCAGAACAAAGATGGATAGGTGCTCGTACGCGTTCCTCGAGCAAACCTGCGCCGCCACTCAGCGGCGCACCGCCGTCGAACTCGGAATGCAGTGGATGACTTTGTCTCCATACTTCGCAGTACACTGGTTCTGAAAGGTAGAACCATGGGAGTTTGGGAGCTTTACAACTCCAGCGGCTTACATAAGAATGTCATCGAAGCGCTCATCAAGGAGAATGAACTCTCAGACGAGTCCTACTCCATAGTGGCGGCTGTTGGTGTTGAGGGCTCAGGCAAGACCACGTTTCTGAACGAAGTTTTTGGCACGACTTTTCCGGAAAGCAAAGGCGTGTCCGATCGATTTAATGGGCCTTCACCTTCAGGCGGCCGCGGAGCCCCAGGAGGCGCTCGTGCATCGCCGCCAGTTGGCCGCGGTGAGCAAGATGCGCCTGAAGTGCGTGCGTCCAAAGGTGGCACCGTGCGCCTGAGCCGAGCGGAGCCGCTCGCACGCTCCCTTATTCTCGCCCAGCCACCTCAAGAGCTACTGGTTTTGGATGTGGACGGTTTGTCTACAAGCACCTTGGGGGCGAGCTCCGTCCTGCAAGTCCGTAGGCAGGGTCTGTCGTGGGCTGTACATGACGGGGCCACAGCTGTGGAGCTTGGCGTAGCCATGGCCGACGTGCTCGTTTTCAACGTGCGGTATCACAGCTTGTCCAGGTCAACGGCATCTGGCCTGCGTGGTCTGGGCAGCGCCCTTGAGACCTATCTCCGTCTTTGCGCGTCTGGCATGCTTCATGGGATGGGTCCGATGCCGCATCCGTCACGAAAGCGCATGCTTTTGGTCATCGTGCGCGACTTCGAGGATGAAGAAGTTTCCCGGGACGAAGTTGCTGCGGCTTTTCAGGAGGATCTCAACGCGCTGTGGTCCAGAATGACGAAACCCTCTCGTTTAGGAAATTCGAGATTCAGTGAGTTCTACCAAACAGAATATGCGTTTCTGCCAAGCGCTTTACTGCGGAAGATTGATTTCATGCGGCGCGTTGGAGAGCTGCAGCGTCGTTTTCTGGACCCGACAGCAGATGGATATTTTTTCCAGAGGGACAATCGTTCTGGCGAGAGCATTGCAAGGTATTCTTGTCCGGTGCCGCTGTCAGAATTGGAATTGCACATTGAAAACGTCTTCAAGGCACTGAGCCAATTCCGGAAAGATCGCAGCGTTGGAGAGACTGATGGTGGACTTGAAGTCGAAGGAAGCTCTGAGCTCGAAGCTTCGTATAGGTGTGATGAGATCTGCAGTTTCATATTTTCCCAGTATCTGGATAGTGCACGCTCCTGGAAATCACGTGCAGAAGATGGTCGAATAATCGAGAATTTTGGCACCGAGGCTGATGGTCTGCTTCAGAATGCGCTCGAAGAGTACGATCGTGATGCTGCAGCGTTCCGTCATACCAAGACATTCATCAGGAAGCGAAACGAACTCCGCTCCTCCATTTTGAATGACCTACGTACCATATATGCGAAACAGCTGCTGAAGCTCCGGGAGGTCGCGTTTGATAGGTTCAAGCTGGCATTGACTCGGATCCAGGTAACGAATAGGGTAGAGAAGGACGTAGAAAGGCAGATTCGGGAGAATGAGAAGTACTTTATCGAACAGGCTGACTTACTCAAATGCCGCGATGCGCCACGCGGCGGAAACGCCTCATCCAATGCCGGTGCGCTTCCGTGGCGTCATGAGATTGAGCGTCGAGCACTTGTCGATGCTATGCGCGAAGTGGCAACAGAGCGACTCCAGTTTGCACGCCTACAGGGGGCGTACGTGCCCACTCAAAGGCAACCGGTTCAGTTCTCTTTTCATTACCTGCATCCGAATCCATTTGGAACAGACAGCCGTCAGGATCGACTGACGTCAACGGACCCTATCCGCTACGATCCGACTGTATCTCGTGTTGCCACTGTCCTCCGTGCTGGCTCGATTCGGCCACAAACTGACAACGTTCGAGCTCCACGGAAATCTAGGCAAGAAGCCGCGAAAACGAAGGTGCAAGGCACAAAAGAGTCTGCGGTACCAGCGAGATCATGATTGAAAAAATGAGCCAATGAATGGCCTTTTGTGAACGTCACAGAGCGATGCTCGCACGATGTTGGACTTGATGACAGGATGCGCTTGTTGGCGGGTGCAAAATGAACGAAACTACGACTCTCCAAGGGCTTTCTTAATCGTGACTTGAGCAGCAAGGTACTGTCGAGCTCCCTCGAGTAATTGCGCCTGCTTCAACAGCCTTTTTGCGGTACTGCGCGTTTGCAGTAGCAACTGCTGCTGCCGCACAGGCATGTCGAGTATACTGCTTACGGCAAAACTAAATAGCTTCTGCCGATGGAAATTCTGCTCCGGATCCAAATGCCCCTCGGGAATGCTCAGCACCGTCTCAGGGCTATTATCCACCACGAGCTTACTCAAACTCACCACCCTGTTGTACAGCTTATTTGACAGCCGCAACACGTCACCGAGCGCCGACCAAACGCGTCTCTCCAGTAGCGTCAAGCTTTGCTTGGAAATCCTGCTCGTTTCCTGATCGCCGCTCTGCGGTAGCGGCTCTTTCAGGGCCGCTAATATTTGCTCCACGCTCTCGATGCACACTTCGTCGTCAAAGTATTCCACAAGCGCAACTAGGTACGGAGAGTCCTTCGTGTACTTGAGCACTCTGAAGCGCTCGCGTCCGATACTGCTTGTCATGATTCGACCGTCCGCAAGGGGTTCGTATACATTTATTTCGGCCATGGTGCCGACAGCAGCGTGTGCGTTCCGGTCCTTGTCATACATCACAATACCGAAACGGCCATCTCCTTCCCGAATTCGCTGAAACATCTGACGATATCTCATTTCGAAAATATGCAGGGGAATGGGCTGTCCAGGACTCAGAACAAGGGGCAGTGGAAACAGAGGCAGTTCAGCGAGCTTTCCCGAAACCGGAACCTCTGTGTCCCTCTTTTCACTTGGGCTGAAGTACTCAATAGCCGTTGAATCCTCTTCAAAGAAAGATCCTGGTTCCGGGGTTGCGTCTTTTTCCTCAGGGTCATTAGAGCCGGAGCCTCCACGTGCTGAAGAGCGTACAAGTTCTGAACGGTTTCTCCGGCGAGTTTGCTTGCTGGTAGCAAATCTCGTGGTCGGGCGGTCAACCTGTGGCAACCGCCTCGAAAGCTCAGTTGTGCCCCAGAAATCACCACACGCTCCTTTTCGTGGGTTTCTGCGACTTAATTCTGAACTGTATCGGACCACCAGTTTCTGGTGGAAAGCATTCGTTACAGAATTGCAGTTCCAGCTTGCTATAAGGAACATGCTGGAAGTTTCACTGCGTTGCAACGAACTCGAACGCTGCTTCGTACCGCTCTTGAGGACGCGTTCAGCCGGACGCGCACATGCCCGCGCCGGCGAAAATCGCCGTCCGCCCGAAACGCCACATGATGCACTTGCGAGCAGCGCTGAAGGCAGTGCGGCTGAAACGCCCGAAATATGCGTTTTCTTGAGCTGGATAGGACAGTTTCTTTGGCTCGTGCAATTATTGGGAACAAGATATAAGCTTTAGACTTCTGAATTCTGCAGGACTCTGACAGTTTGTGGGACGGGAGCGGCCGATGTGAAAAACTCGCATCGATATGCTACGAAACGCGGAAACGCGTGAAAAGTATGGGCGGAAACGGACGCCCCGGAGATGATTTAACCATGAGCAGCGGTATGCAACGTTCTTCGAGACCGAGGGCTGCGTTGTTTTAGAATTGAGGCTGCGATATGCAGATCGTCACATCGCTAACGTTGTCGTGGGGCTGCACGATAACGCTTTCGTGTGGTAAAATATGCACTGGAGGTGCATGACCTCTGTGCGGGAATGGATTCAATATCTGGCCTTGTCGAGTTCTCTTCTATTGATACTTGCAGTCTGTTCCCTATCAGGATTTTCGGAGGCAGCATTCACTGAAACGAGGAGTGCAGTTGGGGATTTGGTGCGCCAGAAACTGCCATTTTGCGCGCTCACTGGCCGGCACGTTAGCGGCGGAACAGCCCTGGTAGCCGCATACACTGCGGCCCAGAGCGTTCGATCCACGCACTGACTG
>Ga0080006_1267126_pt1 | contig 16818 bp, 27 predicted proteins | sample RS3BMetagenome_FD_69209 | JGI IMG/M metagenome (GOLD analysis project Ga0080006, IMG submission 69209) | Ferric oxide microbial mat and aquatic microbial communities from Rainbow Spring, Yellowstone National Park, USA - RS3B (SPADES... ... | reverse complement strand
TTGTAATAGAGTTTGAGGGAAGGAAGTTTATAGTGCTGGAGAGTAGGGAGGACTTTGATGAGTTTGAGGAGATGTTAGAAGAAGAGATGAGAAAAGAAGAAAGAGATTAAGCTTTTTGTTTGAGTAGTATCATCTTATTATATGGCTAAGAAAGAGATGAGAAAGAAAGAAGTCCTTGGCTTATTCAGGTACTTCCACTACTCTTTTGAGGACTAGCGTCTCTGCTAGACTGTCTGTTATTACATCTATTACGTCACTAACATCTGAACTATCGGTTTTGAATTTTATATTTTGTTCATCAAACTCTACTTTCAATTCCTTTCCCTTTTCTTTTTTAAATTTGTTTTTTATTAGTTCTACTATTTCTGGTTGTTCACTAAACTTTTTATGTATTTTCTTAATAGTACCATCAGTTACTATTTTACTTAACTTTCTCAACTTGTTTAGCTTTACAGAAGCAAGATCTTTTTCAAATTTTTGGGGGTCATCGAAGATGTTCTGTAAGTCATTATAGTCTGAACTATTTTTTATCTTCCTTAAGTAATAGTCTCTCAAAAAGTTCTTAAATAAACTATTATTTTCGAATTCAGATAATTTAAATATGATAATTTTATGCTTATAGTAAACGAACAATATGTCTTTCCTCAGTACAATATACTTCTTAAACTCTAATGCTTCATAGGTGTCATCTGTACTCATTGTGAAAATACTAAATTTTGGTTGCAACATGAGATTCCTTTCAAATTTGTCAAAGATTAGTATAGGATTCCCATTTCCGTCGTCGAGTTTAATCGACACATATTCGGTGTCCTGAATATTTTCAGACTCATATTTGTTAGTAGAAGGAGTATCTTGTTCCATCAGCTGAATTAACCTTATAATTGTACTACCTTCAGTAGTCTGTGAAGAAGTAGAAGGTTGAGAACTCTGAACTGTTACTTGTGTAGACGGATCCCGTTTAAAAACATCTAAGTCTATATAACACGGCCTCCTATTCTCGAAATCTGCACACTCATTAATTACCGTTTTACCACTTAGTCTGCGTATCTTACCATATATATATTCGAAATTCGTTCTACTTTTCTTGCTAATCCTAATGTATCTAATGTTATAATTAAAGGACTCATCTTTGCCTTTTACTCTAACGAAGAAATATATTCTTTCCAGTTTTTCTTCTAACTCAACTTTATTAATAGCTTCAACTAATTCTTTAGCTGAGAACCCCTCATCACTCATTTGCCTTCTTTTTCTTTATAATTCTTTCATCTAAATAAATGTTCTCATATAAAGGACGAACTCTGATGTAATCTCCTTCTTGTATCTTTTCCTTATATACTATATAAATTGATTTATTATGCTCTTCTACTCTTATCTTATAAATTCTATAATTCATTAGGAAGAGAATAGGATTAAAGAATAAGATTTCACTATCCTTAAATAATTCAAATATGAAGAATAAAACTATAATAAACACAATGAGTCCGATTAACGTAGCCGGAAAAATCGATAATAAAGTTAACACGTAAGTCATTGTTATATTAGCGTAGTCTACACTCAGGTCTTCTATTCCAGTCACGTGATAAATCCTCGGGCTTTCTTTGTCTTCCTCTGTCGTTAATAAATAGTAATAACCGTAATTCGAAATTATTAAAAGAGCTGATAGTATCATATAGGGTATTAAAAGTAGGGGTATGCTAAAGGAATATATTCTAATATAAAATATAAAGAAATATTTAGAATAGATAACCATTAGTATTATAAATAGTAACGTATATTCGCTTAAGAATAATCGTAATGAATTAAATATATGTGTGCTCATAGACTGGCTTACATTTATAATGTAATACAAACTAAAAACTTCTTTTATTTTAGGATTTTTTTCTTCGGTAAACTAGGGAGTTTATTCAAAAAATCTAATCTTTTACGAGAATTAGAAGGCCGTACTTTATGGCATATGCTAAGCCTAGATATAGGTTCATTGCATAAGCTCCCATTTCGTCGTCATCCTTGAAGTCACCAGTATCTTCTACAACCCGAGCTAGTTCCCAATTTACTACTTCCTCTACTGTAGCTCCAGGGTGTTGCGTCTTAATATAATTAAGCATACGTACAAGGTCGTTATCTCTTATCTCTACTAACTGACCACTAGTATTTAATTTGACTATCCATCTATCTTCGTCTAAATAGCTTGCTACTGCTGTATAGTTTGTGAATAATCTCCATTTTTTACGGTTCATTATCAATGGGTTTTCTGCTATGACTTCGTACGGCTTCATCAATAAAGTACCGTCTGGAGTGTAGATTTCTTCATCTACCCTGTGCTGTTCTACAAGGTCGGTAATATCTGGGATAACTACGTGAGCTTGTTCCATATATTAACATAAGCTATGAAAATATATAAACGTTAAGAAGAGAAGAGGAGAAAAAGAAAGATTAGCTTATTATTTTATTTGCTCTCTAATCTTTTTCGATTTCTTCAGTTTCACTTCCCTTATCTTATTCTCAATGCTCTCAAACGGCCTAATACTAACACCGTGTTGGTTCAGCCAGTCGTCCATCTTCTGTCCGAACTTCTGTGCGATCATTATCGCCCCAGCCTTCAAATTACCAGCGACTCCGTGAACCAATGCGTGGGGTATTGTTTCTCTATAACGCACTACTCTTCCTCTCTGTAGAGAATTAGAATAAACTCCCCAGTTTAATAAGAAAAATTCTAACTTATCAACTTCTCAATCACTTTTCTTACCCTGTCCTTTACCGCCGAAATCTCTACTACAATTTCGTCGTCATCTAGTTCATTTATAGCGAAGTCCACAACTTCATCTAATTGAAAGTAGATCTTCAATAACTTTACAAGTTCTTCTAAATTCTTTTGAGTCTGCAGTACCTCACTCATAGTCCTTCACCTCTAAATACTGCTGGATTAAGTACTGGACTAGAGAATCCCTGGCTTCCTCCAGCTTATCTAAAATTTCCGAATTATATCCCTCCATAATCTTCATAGCCTCGTTGATGTGGTATAAAGCCTCCAAAAGCTCCAACAACTTATCACCCTGGAGCTGGACCTGCATAATTCTCAACCCCAGCTTGCAATGTCTTCTTCTATTTGCATCATTTCCTGCCTTGCCTTCTCTATCCTTTCCCTTTGCTCCTCCTTAATCATCTGCTCTAAAGTCTTCAAATGCCAGCACTTTCTGTGAAATGCTCCGGCCTCACAACTGCAGGTAGCTTTGACCACTTTCAGGTTTAACGGGTCTAAAACAATTCTGCTATAATGGGTTACGTCTCTTCTAGTCCTAGACTGAACATCTGCGGAAATTATTACACCTTCTCCCAGGGTGTAAAAAACGTCTAACCTTTTAATCGGATTTTTGGGGATTTGTATGGAAATCATGTTTGCTCTATGTTAATCATAGAGCATAGTTAGTATATAAGCTTTATGCTTTACATAAACAATAGAGCATAATACAAGCAAGTAAAGTTATAGCTTCAGAAGTTCATATTTAATCTGAGAATATATGCCCGAAACCATCAGGATAGTTAGGAAATATTATGCAATAGACGAAAATAGGAATATAGTAGCTGAGGGTAATTCCTGGGAAGAAGTGGAAGAGATTATGAAGAAGAAGGGATACAAAAGAAGTCAATACGACATTTTAACGGTAGTAGAAGCAGAGAAGAGTTAGTATGAGTAACTACATAGAAATCCAGATTTAAATATGTCATATTGAAAACAATTACATGTATGAGTAACTACATAGAAATCCCCTTCATTACCTTAAGAGGCTATGCGGTACCTTTACTAAAAGCAGAGATGGAATGCCCCAAGATAGGAGGGAACTTACTAATTTACGCTTTACCAGACAGCGGTAGTAGGTTCTCTTTAATAAATAGGAAAACTTTAAACGAGTGCTTTAACAACTTAGAAGAACGTTATTTGGACACTGTAGTATTAATCAACTTGAACCAGTATGCAGAAAGGTACAAACTAAAATTTCATTTAGTGGAACTTAATGAGAATTTCGAAATTCCGGTTGCAGTAACCGATTTGGGAGAGATTGGAGGGATTTTTCCCAGCCTAATCTTAGGTAGGGACGACTTCTTTTCTAGAGTAACAATATGCTTTGATAAGAACGTTAAGTTACTCGTTAAGATTAATTCATTGGTTTGACTTCATAATTTCCTGCATCTGAAGAAGTAATTGAGCTATTTTTCTCCCTTTCTCACTCAGATAAATTAATCTCCTTCTAGGAAATACCTCTTCTCTCTTCTCTACTAAAAATCCTTCATTTAATAACTTATTAACAGCCTGAGTAACGGCATTAGGACTCAGTTTCATCTCCTCGTAAATTTCCTTTACCGCCACCCCTTCCTTTATACTAATTAAATATAATAGGATATACTGCTCGGTCTCACCGAGAACGTGATAATTTTCTTTCATATGGTTGATGTTATACATATAATGAAAAGAGTAATCTATGGTTTATGTGATATGTAAAGAGAAGATTTAAATATTATTATGCTCTATGATTAACATAGAGCAAACATGGGAAAAATATCCACAGATAAATACATCTTCCTAACCCCCAGGGCATATATCGTTATTTACCTCCTAAAGGCAAGGAGGGCTAAAGCGAGCGAAATATCCGAAAGTACGCAAATCCCATACCAGACCGTAATACAGAATATTAGGTGGTTATTAGCAGAGGGATACATAATCAAGGAGCAAAAGGATGAAGAAATCTATTACATCTTAACGGATAAAGGGAGACAATTAGCAACAACAGAACTAGAAAAAATTAGAAAATTGATTGAGGTGGTTCAATGAGTAAGCTGAAAGAGTATAAAGAAATCCTTATCGAAGAGATTAAAGAAGTTGATGAATTCAGAACCTTCATCCCTGAAAATAACATGTATGATAAAATCAAAGAAGATATAGCTAAAAATGGGATAAAGGTACCGCTTATCGTTAATCAAAACTACGAGTTAATTAACGGATACACTAGGGGTTTGGGCTTCATAGGATTTCATAATATTTAATATCAATTCTCAGCCCTTGGGCTTCACCAGAGTCACGGGGCATTGCCCCACTCATACCCCTCCGCCCCTTTAGCGGGATAACCCCAACCCACCTACTCCCAGTGGGAGTAAAAAAGAGGTGGGGAAACCCGCACATCTTGAGGTATATGTTTAGAGATGCGTTTAGTTGTCTATCCAGAGTGAACCCGCACCTCTCGCAGTGAAAAGTCCTGCCGACCTTTCGGGAAACCCATCCACATCTGGGGCAGGACTTGGAAGTGAGGTGCGGGCTCACCTCCTTAACGAAAGAACCGTAAAGTGGTGCTTTGTATTTAAGCACACAGTGAATACTCCTCCACACAGTCCTTGAAATCTTCTTAGACAGCTTGTCATCAGCGTCTTGGAACATCTTTTGTTTACTCAACTTCTCGACAGCAAACATTGTCACAGGATACATTTCCAGCAACTTGTTCACAAACTTGTGAACGTAATGTAACACGCGGTTCCTCTCCCTATGAGAATACTTCTCCATTAACACCTTCCCCTTCCTACCGTGTTTAGAAGCAAAAGATTGTATTTTACTCCTCTTCAACTCCATACCGTACTTCAAACTATACAACTCCTTCAAGGAGAAAGTGATGAACTTCTCCCCATCATAAGCGTCCAATGTGTAAAGATTACTATCAATTGCTAGGAAATCTAGGGGAGTAAACCAAGGTAATTTATAACGAAATGGTAGGTGAACTTTGTCCTCCTTTATTACTGGCTCACCCAACTCAAGTCCTTTAACTCTTTGTGAGAACCAAGTGTGAGACCAAGAGAAGGTGACGTATTCGTAAGGTCTTACTGTAATCCTAACTTCTTCGCCCTCAACCTTTCTAAGTGTCGACTTTACCCTAACGTAAACCTTCCTCAGTGTCGGTTTCCTCAATGACGCTTGTCCTTTTTCAGCCCGCCTCTTCCAACTCCTTAAAATGGAATAGGCGTCATTTATAGCCTTGTCCACGTAGTGGGAAGCTAGATTGTTAACCTTCTCAAGCTCGTCTCTTAATATCTTGTAAACCTCCTTTTTCTTAGGTAGAGTTATTTTGATCTTCGTTAGGACTTTCTTTCCTTTCTTGACCTCCTTCCTCTCCGTCTTAGTCCTTTCCCATAACCAGTCTAAAGCTTTCTGTAGTAGGACTCTGTAATTCTCCAGTAATATCTTGCTCTCCTCCTTCTTATCGTTCTTCAGAGAGTAAGTTAGGTAGACGTATTCCTCCTCTGGTTGAAAGTCATTAAGCCTTAAGCTCTTCGACACATTTCTTCACCTTTTCGTATTTTTGACTCCTCATACCATACAACTTTCCGCTAAATGATACCAGTATAGAGATCAAATCTTCGACTAGTTCTTGTTCTGGTGTTTTGTCCTCATTGTTTAACACTACCATCTCGCAGTTGTGTGATTTGCATACTTCTTCAATTATCTCGAAACCAAACCTAACTAGTCTGTCCGGGTAGGCTATAACAACTTTTGATACTTCGTTGTTTAGTATCATCCTCAATAGCTTGAGGAATCCTTTTCTCTTCATGTTTAATCCAGACCCAACGTCAGTTATCACTTGGTCGTAGTCCTTAACGTTCTCCTCCAAGTATTTTACTTGGTTTATCAAGTCGTCTTTTTGTGTGTTTGATGATACTCTTGCGTATAATACTACTTTCCTCTTTCTAATAATCCCCACCAGTTTTTCGACGTCTTCTTCCTTGAACCTCCACTTTCCAGTTTCTAGTATCACGGCCCCTTTACCCCCATTTTTTGTAATAGAGTTTGAGGGAAGGAAGTTTATAGTGCTGGAGAGTAGGGAGGACTTTGATGAGTTTAAGGAGATGTTAGAAGAAGGATGAGAAAAGAAGAAAGAGATTAAGCTTTTTGTTTGAATTTTTTCTCAATAAACTGGGGAGTTTATACAAAAAATCTAATCTTTTACGAGAATTAAGAGACCGTAATGAATAGCATATGCTAAACCTAAATATAGGGTCATTGCATAAGCACCCATCTCGTCATCGTCTTTGAAGTCACCGGTCTGCTTTACTACTTCAGCTAGATCCATGTTAACTACCTCTTCTACGGTCGCACCTGGATGATCTAACCTAACATATCCCATCATTCTTGATAAGTCAACATCTCTTATTTCAATAATTTGGCCTGTTGTATTTACTTTAGCTACGTAGATCTTATTTTCTGGGTCTACCTTTAGGGGCGTATAATTAGCAAACAACCTCCACTTCTTCCTGTTCATAATCAGCGGATTCTCTATTATAACTTCATAGGGTTTCATCAGCAGAGTACCGTCTGGGGCGTAGATTTCTTCATCTACCCTGTGCTGTTCTACAAGGTCGGTAATATCTGGGATGACTATCTGTACTTGCTCCATAAATTATTATACATTATAATAATATTTAAACATAACGAATGGAAAGCAAAGAAAAAAGATATGTCTTTAAAACTTATTGTCAGTTTGTTTGCTCTTTCTTAACCTTACTTCCCTTATCTTATTCTCTACAGCTTCGAACGGCCTTACGCTTATACCCTGTTGGTTCAGCCAGTCGTCCATCTTCTGCCCGAACTTCTGTGCAGTCATCATCGCCCCAGCCTTCAGGTTCTCAGCGACTCCGTGAACCAATGCGTGAGCCTTTGTTTCCTTAATCTCAACGTCCTTCTTTCTCAAGTTAGTAGCAGTCTCCGGGAACACTAACGCTCCTTGCTTATTCCTCTCTGGTGGGGAGAATGAGGATATCGCAGTAACGTTATTCATGTCAGAACCACTTATCCTCAAGTTATGGTCTGTAGGTTTCAACTGCATTGGGCCGTAGTCAGTGTATTCTTTCCCTTTTATACCGTAGCCCTTTGGGACATACATGGGGTTTTCAGCACTCGTAGTTATCTTTGCGACTTCTCTATTCTTCACCCTACCTACAATCCCTGTAGCTGGCGGTGGAGGAGAGTTTACAGTCATGGAAGAAGGCGTAGCATACTGGTTTAGTAACTTCTTATTCCTCAAGGCTCCAGATGTCCTCAGTTTGGTTTCTCCTATCTCTTGTGAAGCTCCTGCAACACCTCCAGCTACACCTCCTGCTACTCCTGCAGCAACTTCGCTACCCTGTGAACTACTACTCTGAGTTGAGCTTTTCCTTCCCCTCCTGAACGGAATTAGGTTACCAGCGCCTGCAGGTAATAGCCCGGTAGCACCAAAGCCTATCATCATAGGTAAAAAACCGAACAAAACTGGCGATGCTATCAATATCTCTGGGTATTGATTGATGAAGCTCGAGAGGAGTGCTAACATTACGCTGGCGATCAGTCCAGCTATGCCTAGTCCTATAATGATGTCCGCAACGAGTCTGATCACACCCCTGAGCGGTGGAACTATCCAGAGAGAGAGGAGGATGGGTGCAGCCGCTAAAGCTGCAGCTATCGCTAGAAACCTGATCAGCGCCAGCATCGCCGCCAGGAACAGGCTGAACAACAAATCGCTGGCTATGTCTGCAAGCGCCGGTACGAAGTATCCTCCTGCAAAACCTCCCGTGATTATGCCGGTTACTATGTTATCCATAGATTCGAGAGCACCCTGGTAAGGTGCAACTATATTAGTAGCAGCATAATTGATCACTTGTGCGAATATGTTATACAGATCAACAATTCCGTAAATTAGGATTGCGGCTGTTATCGTGTCTTTTGAGGTCTGCTTAAGTGCTGTAAATACGTCTTCGGTATCATAAGTCCTTATGATGAGGGCAAAAACGAACGCTAACCCCAGGATCCCTAATGCGACCTCCTGAGAGAGCTGAAATACGCTTTGAAATGCCGAGAAAGTTGACGGGTTGGGCATTTCTATTAACCAACTGAGGGGGACTCCCCCGAAGTTAAACCCCGCTACCCCTATACCTCCGATTTCAGCGTTCACGTTAGCCGGTTGTAGATTGATGCTTTGAACCCCGAGTATCTGTGGCCCATAGTTGACCATGAACACGATGAGGATCGCCGCGAGAAGATAGCCGAGCCCTTCCCTGAGTTCCCCTCGTATGAACTCTATTGCAGCAAAGATAGTTGCTATTGCTGCTCCTGCGTAAGTGAATTCTACAATGTAACTCCAGTAAGGCAAATTAACAGTTTGATATTGTATCGTCGTTGTCAGTATGGTCCAGAAGAACGCTAGAACGAAAGCTCCTGCTACTGTGCCGAAGAGTATCTTCTTACCTTCTTCTCTTCCCATTCCTATGAGAATTGCGCTGGCTATAACTCCTCCAGCATCTACGATCCACGCGAAGTATGCTAAGTAATCTATTAATGTGTTAATATCCATTTGTCCTCAATAATGAAAAACAAAAATTTAAATCATGAAAACAACGGTGTAGTTTCCTACTGGATAAGCCTCAAACAATACTGGCGGCGAGCTGTAATTCACCCATCTATAGAACGTGTAAGTTCCATTTATGAAGAGTTTACTTATGTTAATATATGCATTTTTGTAAAGCGAATCAATATTCACTCCATTTAAACTCACTGTTTTGTTTTCTATTATAATCGGATTAATAGTAGTGTTTATATTAAACGCTCCTATGAGTACGCTGTTGTTTTGATATGTAAAGTTGTGATATTGGGTCATGAAAAGCGAGGGCATTATTTGGTAGTATATGTCCATCAGAGAGCCTTTTGCCCAACTAGTATTAGTAATAATAAGCTGGGATTGTATACTGTGTACTATTTCAAAAAGCTGGTAAGTAGTGAAGTTATTTAGAAGGACTCTTGCTAAAGCGTAATAATAAGCTGGGCCGTTAACGAACTCGTCAGCGTAGTTGTGCGAATATACTTCTGAAGCAGGTACGTGATTAAAGACCCAGCTTGGCTGTTTTGCTATTAAAAAATCGTTAGAAATATTGAGTCTATCTTCTACATATACTGCGTTTTCTGTTCCATTCTTATAAACAATTTGTTGCGAGCTGATTTCTCCCTCCACAGCATGCCACGCTCTTATATTGAGGATTTTATCGAATGTCGTTGCATTAATCGTTATTTGAACAGGATTGATCGCCCATTCTTTGAAGTTTACATCGATATTAATACTCCGGTTGCCACTAAAAATTGTACCGTTATTCCAAGTTATCGAAGTGACCGGACTTGTCCCGTTATATACATTTATCGTAATAACAGATTTGACCTCATACTCATATTCTGTAAAGTATGAATAAATAGGGTACCATGAAACTGATAAACTAAATATTAAGTGCGCACCTGGTCTGAAAGTGTAAATCCCACCTGGTACTTCATGTTTGTATTGATAGAAAACGTTTGTACTGTCGCTTCCTACATAACCAAAACAGTAATGTGTAACATAGTTCCCGTCTTTGTACGTTACACATGTTGTAGATGCATCGAAGTAGCCAGAAAACCCCCTATCAAAGCTGACATTCGTATATGTACTGTCATAGTATACATGAAAACTCACGGTAGCATCATATCTATATGTATATACTCTCGTTACCCAAGTAACTGAATAATTTCCGAATGAGTACCCCCCGTGATAAGTTCGTTCGCTTATTATCTTTGTATTGTACGATAGAATATTAGCCTCCAGATAAGCATAATTTGTCGACGAATTGATAACGAAAGATGCAGTATGCACGCTTGTATTGTCCGAAGGCGGATAACTCACGTTAAGGGGAGATGCGCTAAAGAAAGGCAGTGTCATATTATAATACGTCACATTCGCCCCATTCGTTATCACAATTAAATAAGACTTATCAGTGGTTAAATGGGCTTGCAAGAAACCTGCCAAGTCGGCAACTTCCCAGTACGGGCCTGGCGCTACTACACTTGCGTTCATACTTAGCACATGCAATGCATTATTTAGTATATCATTCCCGCTACCGCTGCTTGTTAAAATGTATTGCGGGAAATATGCAGTAAGGGAAGAGGAGTTTATAGTCGTAGGCAACTGACTCATATATTCTATTATTTCGCTGCTAGGTATTGTTAACTTCTTATAATTATAACTCTGAGCAGGCGGCGGTACGATAAACTTTACATTAACGTTTCCTACGAGGCTAAGTAAAACTGTTAAGACTAGGATTGCTGCTACAAACCAGATTATCGCTCTTTCCATATTCCCATCTCCAGCAATCTTTCTATAGAAGAAGAAAACCCGCCAACTATTAATATCATCCCGATGTATAATTCCTTAATGTTCAAAGCAAGCAACGAATTACGAAACAATATAATCCCTAAAAGTCCTGCAATAATTCCAGGTATAATTATTGCATAATCTAAAGTTTTTAACGACTTAATTACTGGTTTATTTTTAGGTTTTCTTTCTTTTGGTTTTAGATTCTCCTTGTTTTTCTTCTGTGCCCGCTTAGTGGGTTTTTCTTCCCGAATTACGTTCTCGTTATCAAATCCCAAAAGGTACGAGATCATTCCGACAAGTATGCTCTCTAACGTGGTGGACTTCTTAGGATAGAGAATTAATGCCAGGGTGAAAACGAAAATTAGGATCCCCGCGAGTTGGAACCCAATCTTGTCCGTACCGTAAAATTTGTAGGCTATTAGCCCCCCACCAAGTAGATAGAAGATATTCCTCAACGTTAATATCGGGTTGCTCCCCAGCCGCTCATCTAAGAACGATATCTCATCAAGATTTAACGCATCCCTTAGTCTCGCCATCTTTCATCACCTCGTAGACTATCTCCCTAGTAACTTGGGAAATTGAAGCTCCTTTTTTCTCCGCTAGTTGCTTTAATTTATTATATACTTCGGCATCCACGTAAACAATTATGGGCTTCTTCAACTTTACCACGCCCCTGTGGTGCGGAATAACTTGAATTCCTCAGCCGAAGGCTGCACGTAGATTCTGAGCAGATAATTCCCCGTCCTTAAGATTCCGTGGCCCGGCTCGGCCTTAATGAGTTCCTGTGCCTCTTCATCCCTTATGTTATAGATTTCCTTTAGAGTTTTTACGCCGGCCTCCTTTTGCCTCAATAAGAACACGGAAGCACTTTGTTCTAGAATAGTCCTCCCAGCTTCAGTCGCGGCTACATCGTACGGCCTTTGTGTGATGAATAGAAGCCCCTTGTTGTATTTTCGGGCTCTTCGAGCCAGGTTCTCGAGCAGGGCCATGGTCGTCGGGTACTTCACGAAGAGCCAGGCCTCATCGATGAAGATATAGCCCCTCTCCTTGTCCCCGAAGGCCTCCTTTTGGTAGATTATGCTCAGCAAGGTCGTTACGATCGCCTTGAGCCTTGTCGCTCCTGACCCGCTGATCTCCTTCAGGCCAAACACTACATTTTCGATATTGGTTGGTGGGATGCCGTCAAACACATACTTGTCCGGCGGTGCCTCGATCGTCCTCAAGTAATTGTACAATTCGTTGTCGTTCCTTATGTTCTCAAGGAATTCGAAGATTGTTTCAGAATCCGCGTAATCAGAGACGTACATCCTCAGTCTATTTCTCAGGGCGACGCTGTCGGGCAAGTAGAAGTCAGCAAGTATTTCGGCAATATCTTCCACGTCTAACAGCCTCCCTTCTTCCGTCGATACTCTTGACAGCTTGAACGGATCTAGCCCCAGCGGCTGACCCTTTTTGACGATCACCGGCTCCAATCCAAGTATGTTCGCCACCTTCACATATTCATTTTCGGGATCTATTCCCCAGATCTTGATTCCATATTTTTCTTTGATCCTCTTCAATAAGATCTTGGCCGTCATCGATTTTCCGCTTCCCGTTTCACCCAGTACGACGACATTGTGGTTATTCCTCATGTAAGGGTTGAAGAGCACTGGGCTTCCGGTCTCGCTGAATCCTACAAACACACCATTCTCATCTAGTAAATCTTCTGAGACAAGGGGGTAAAACGCCCAGCTGGCCGTCAGTGAATCCACAAATTTAGGAGTAATGGAGTTCGCGAATGGGAGGAAGAAGTTCACCTCTGTTCTGAAGTTATACAAGACGTGTTGATAGAAACGTGGTACATCAACGTCAAAAAGCCTGCTTCTGGCAATGTCTCTTATCTGATTATATTTTTCTTTTAATTCCGTCTTATCTTTTCCGAAGTAAGTTATCCACACCCAGAACTTCATTAACTTAGCCTGACCTCCTATTAGGCTCTGCAATTCCCGCACTTTCTGCAATTTCCTAATTGCAAAAGAATCCGTAGCACCTAACCCTTCTAGCCTCTTTCTTGCAGCGTCAACGCTTTGGGCAGCGCTGACTGGATCTAACGATTCAAATTTGATTACTACGTCTCCTAGACTAAAGTATTCATACAGAGCGCCCTCTGGTATGATGTCCGGATACTTGTAAAATACGGCCGATTGAGCTAAAGATCCATCCTCGAGCTCTAGATAATCTGGATGTATTCTCTTTATCTTTGGCCTAATTATTTTCTCTGTTTTCTGCAAATTATTCAATTCTTTGTCCGTTATTAAATAGAACTTATTGAATTGCACTTCGTAAACTTCGTTTTCATATACGTAGTTTTGTGTGTCACTATGCACTATTATAGTGCCTCGATCCAATTGATGTAATAACTCAAGGAAACTACCTTCAAGCTGATCTCTCTCCTGGTCAGAGAGGAGTTCGAAAGGCCCTGGCTCTAGACGATACCAAAATTCTTGAACCAGTCGCTTGGGCTTTTCCTCTTTTCGTTTCTCCTTCTGACTAAACCCTAACATCATTAAAAGGATACGAAGATTTAAATACTCACAAATGGAGCTGCATAGTTATCATTGTTATTCCTAACTAGATTTTTTGAATAAACTCCCTAGTTTATCTAGTAAAAATTCAACACCGAGCTCTACGCTCTCCGGTCTAGGGTTGCTTAATATTTTTGCTTATATATTAGCTTAGTATTTAGCTTATATTTAAGATAATAGACGAAAAGGGAAAGATTTTTAAATAGGTTTTCTATATCTTTTAATATGGTTCGCGAGAAGTGGATTTTCAGATTTTTAGTTAAGAGTGAGATGGATAGAAAAGAGTTCATAGGATGGTTAAAAAAGAATTTCCCTCAATCGAAACTTCTAAGGCTTATTCTTGAAAAATTAGAGTTAATGAATGAAGATCCATTCAAGCACGCTAGGGAGAAACTTGGAACAGATAAATACGGGAACCCAATGTTCTCCATTGAGGTTACTGGAGATATAAGGATACTTTACAGCGTTGATTCAAAAAACTGTATAGTATTCATTTGGGAGATTGGGTCTCATAAGAAGGTCTACGGACGTTAGCCTTTTCTTCTTCTTCAATTTCTTTAATGGCCTCCTCAAATACTTCCCTTACTTCATTAAAGTCACTGAATTCAACAAAAGTGTCTTCCCCTTTCTTCACAGTCTTCATATGTATAAACTTATCATAGAGGTTATTAAGATAATGTGCTAATAGAGTTTCTTCTAATTGAATTTTGAAAAATTGTTAAGTAAGCAGTATAAGCGCATATATGGGATCCCGGCTTTCTATTCTCGTTAGAAAAATTGTATAAACTCCCCAGTTTGCTCCACAAAAATTCAGGGTAATTAATCCTGTGTGGATCCCTGATTTTTTAGTTAAAAGAGTTCGCTCTTACATTAATGGCCCTAAATACTACACTTTGTTAACCCTACTATTTCCAGTTAGGGAACTCATTTTCAGTCCTCTTCTAAGGAGGTAACACTTTGTTAACCCTAGTTAAGGTTTATTAAGGGAAATTTCTCAATGCAATTTTATGGAAAGTAAGATAGAGAAACATAAGTCAAGGTTTACCATTACACAGCTCATACTTATGGCTATGGCTAAGGCCCCAGGGAGCTGCTGTAGTTTGGAATACCTACATGAGAAAACTGGTGTTGATAAGAAGGAGCTGCTAGTATATCTAACAAGGTTAGCCAAAAGAGGAATAATAGAAAGGAAATGGCATAAAAGTAGGGCCGGAAAGGAGAGGATGTACTGTCTTAAGTATAAGGAGGAGATAGTATGATGGAAGACCTACTAGAATCGTTACATGAATTTTTCTCCAAATTCCTCCCCAAATTCCTCTCTAGTATTTTATTTCAATTTATATCTTTTCTTGCATCTGCTTTGTTCTTCGTCTTCAATTATCTTTACTACATTAGTAACCACTTTGTAAATAGCCTGTCCCAAAACAACACAATTCTAGTATTTTCTCCACCTGATTTAAACCAGTTTATAATTTCGTGGATTTCAATACTTATGATATTTATGGGGATCTTAGGATATTTACAACCTTTAGAAGATAGAACGCATATAATCTCAATTATTTCAGGGCTTTTCCTTATGGGCCTCCTACTAGTTTACGTCACCCTTTTTATCTTAAACCCAATTATAGCGATTGAGTCCCTAATTCTAAGTATATTCTTTGGTGTACTTGGTTACATTATAGGTACAAAAATAAAAGAATGGCATGATTGGCAGTTATGGTAAACTGGGGAGTTTAACGCTTTGAAACGCTGACCGATTTCTGCTATCATTTTATTCTACTTTTCTTTCATAACATAATTCTACTTCTACTTCAACGTGCAACAGAAAACGTTTCTTTTCAACGTTTAACTGAAACGTTATCTAGCCTTTCGAGCCCGTGACCCGGGTTCAAATCCCGGCCGCGGCACTAATTCCTCGCTAGTAGATCACCACGTGGTTATGAGAGGGTAGTACATATGTAGTGAGCGAGGACAAGTACAGTTTGACTATCACTTCTGCTATCACTATTATCATTGTTATAACTATTACTCCTAGAGTTATAATATACGAAATAAGAAAAATTTTTAAATAAGTTTTCTATATCTTTTATTGTGGTTTGCAGAGAGTGGAGGTTAAGGTTTCAGCTGAAGAAGGCTAAGAGCTATGAGGAATTCATAGAATTCGCTACTGATGAATTCAATGATAAATTGCTCATGCTGATTTTAGAGAAATTGGAGTTGTTGCAAGAGAACCCTTTCAAATACTCCAGGGAGAAGTTGGGAAAAGATATATACGGAAATACTATGTTTTCCATAGAAGTTACGGGGGATATAAGAATACAATTTTTCGGATCAACGCTATAAAGTATAGTTTTCATTTGGGAGATTAGGTCTCATAAGAAGGTTTACGGGCATTAGCCTTTTCCTTAGCCCTCTTTAATAAATCCTCCTTAAATTTCCTAAAATCTTCCTTATTCTCGATCTCTAGAAACCTATTACCGTACTTGTCCTCAACAATTCTCATATGTATAAACTCTGCAAAGAGGTTATTAAAACAATTTGCTAATAGAGTTTCTTCTAATTAAATTTTGAAAAATTGTGTTGATAGTAGTATAAGCGCTTATACTGGGATCCCAGCTTTCTATTCTTGTTAGAAAAATACAATAAACTTCCCAGTTTACCTAGTAAAAATTCTATTTAACCTTCTTTTCCAACTCCTCGACCCTCCTCTTCAATTCTTGCACTTCCTTGATTATTTCTTCTAAACTCGTTCTATTTCCTTCCTTTTCCTTCATATAACACTCAAAAGCGTCCTTCAGTACTTCATAAACGCTTACTTTCCTTTTCTCAGCCTCATCAACTATCCTCTTCCATAACTCTTCATCCGGGAAATATACCGATTTATAGCCGGGTCTGGGCATTTTACCTCAATATACTTTATTGTACTTCAATATAAAAACCTTATTGTACCACAATGTACCACAAAATTTAAATATGTGAAAGTACAACATGGTACATGACGGGGTCAGATGATGAGGGACGACGGGCTGACGTATGATGAGCCTGTCACGAGCTGACCCCGCCTTATACTT
>Ga0080006_1137139_pt1 | contig 16818 bp, 17 predicted proteins | sample RS3BMetagenome_FD_69209 | JGI IMG/M metagenome (GOLD analysis project Ga0080006, IMG submission 69209) | Ferric oxide microbial mat and aquatic microbial communities from Rainbow Spring, Yellowstone National Park, USA - RS3B (SPADES... ... | reverse complement strand
CCACCTTATTCAACCTTCCCCCCCGCACCCCCCTATCCACAACTACGACTACAATGAACTCCTCACGGGAGGAGAGATTCCAAACTCAGGAGTCTCCATCAAACCCAGGGCGGTCCACACCAACTCGTCGATGACCCCAACCGCAGCCGTGAGGTGGTCGCGGTCCACGACAGCTTCGATCGCAGCCCACACCTCGGCAAAGCCCATGCCGTCATCGACGGAGCTGGCCAACAATACCCGCATGCCGGTAGCCAGCCGGGTGGCGGCACGCGATAGCCGGGGCAAGGCGGCCAAGCGCTCCTTGACCGAGACTCTCTCCGCCTTGGCTTCGATCTTGGTGGCGTACAACAGGTCGAACAGGTCGAGAACCTCGTCGGCAGCCTGGGTCTCAAGGTGGCGAACGGTGGCCAGCAGCGTTGCCGTCCGCCGGGTGACAGTCATCTGGCGCAGCGTCGGAGCATGAGCGACCATCCCGTAGCGGGCCAGAGCAGCCAGACGGCCGGCCGGGACCGTCGAGACATCCAAGTCGCCGGCCCCCAACTCCCGAACCGCCAACAGCCGATCCAACGAGCGGGACATCTCCGCCGCAGAGAGCCGGGCCGGCCCGGCACGGAGGCGCTCCAGCTCCGACACCCGACCGCCGCCGGGCACCACCAGCAAACCATCGAGACGTTGGCGCAGCTGGTCCCCAGCGATCCCGTACAGCGAGGACCACAGTCGCTCCGCGGCACCAGCCCGAACCTCGGACACCAGCCGGGTCATGGTCGTCAACCCGGGAAGCAACACCTTGCGCTCTACGCACCACGCGACAGCTCGGTCGAAAAGGGCCCGCGGACCCTCATTCGACAGCCACGCCCGCGCCTCGATGAACCCTCGCAGCTCACCGACCCGGTTGGCGAAATCGCTATATCCGTACTCCCGGCAGATCTCCCACTGGTGCTCGTGTGCGGTCATGGGCCGAGAGTCGTACTCCTGCATGCAAGACGGATCAGCGATCCCCAGCTGTCCGGCCACGAACACCACCGCTGGCCAAGGCACCTCCAGCGGATCAGCCAGGAACATGCCCAAGAAGCGAACGGTCCCCAGCTGAACGGCGTAGCCCAACGCTGTGGCATCGCGCCGACGCTGGCCGATCCGGGCGAGGTCAGCGTCGTTCAGCCAGAAGAACCGTTCCAGCTGCTCCCTGGTCGGCTCACCAAGGAAGCGGCCGTACCCGACGGCCTGCTCATCGGAAAGGAACTCGATCGGCACCAACGGGCACCGTAGCCACCACATCGCCGGGCTGCCCGAAGGGAAGTCAAGGGCTACCGCTACATCTCGTACCGATCCTGGTCAGATCCCGCCCACGACCAGGGGCGCCCCGTCGGTGGCGGCGTCGGAGGGGGAGACGACATAGACGGTGTTGGCGCCGGAGAAGAACTCGTCAGGGTCGAAGGGGAACTCGGGGACGGCGTCGGCCGCCGCGCAGACCTTGCTCGTGTCGAAGGGGGAGAGCATCCCTTGCAGGGCCGACCAGATGCTGCCGCGCTCCCGGTCGGGGGTGCGCAGCAGCCCGTGCAAGATCGCCAGGGCGGCCTGGCTCTCCGCCTTCTGGCAGAAGGCCTGGGCGGGCTCGGCGCGCTGGGCGTGGGCCCAGGCGCAGACGGCCGCCATGGAGCGGTCCTCCAGGGCGGCGGCGTGGAGGAGGACAGCGCAGAGCTGGGTGGCCCGGGTGCGCCAGTGAGTGGCGTTCTCCACTCCCCGGCCGGTGTCGACGGCGAGCGCCTCCGCCCGCTGGCGGGCGGTGTCCCAGTCGCGGCAGCCGCGCAGGGGAGACCAGACCAGCCGCCGGGCGCCGGGAGGCAGGGGATCCACGACGCCGAGGGGATCGAAGACCCAGACGGTCCCCATCTGGGCGCGCCGGGCGCAGGTGGCGTCGAGGACGTCGCGGCGGGTGGAGGTGACCAGGACCGCGCCACCCCAGGCGGCGACGTTGGGGATGATGACGCCGCGGGTTTTGCCGCTGCGGGGCGGACCCAGGACCAAGACCGCAATCTGGCGAGGCGCGCTGATCCAGCCCCGGTAGTCACGGCCGCAGCAGATCCGGAAGGGTGGCGGAGGGCTGGGCGGTGGGGCCGGGGGCAGTGGCCAGTGCCAGCCGTACCGCAACCAGAGCCGGCGGGCGAGAGGGCGTAGCCGCCAGCCGATCAGGGTCAGGATGATCCAGGTGATGATCTCGGAGATGTAGACGGTGTAGATCCACCAGCCGAGCAGGGCCAGCCAGGCGATGATCAGCAGCCAGCCGATGACTCTGGTGATGACCGGCCCCCAGCGGCTGGCGATGAACCTCACGGCGGGGTTCTCCGAGGCGGACGTGCCCGCGGCACCGACGGAGGGTGGTCGGCCCGCTCGCGCACGGCAGCCTTGACGAAGGCGCCAAACTCAGGGATGGGGACTGGGTCATCCCAGGGAGCATCAGGCGGTGGGTGCTGGCCCTCGTGAGCGAGGCAAGGCTCCCAGTCCCGTTGCAGGGCGGCCAGGCCCACCGACCACCACTCGGAGGCATCTCTCGGGTGAGCATCGGGCGTGTAGGCGCGGACCTTCCAGGCCTGCAGGGCGGCCAAGCGATGAACCAGCCAGCCATGGGTGTACCAGCAGGCGGGCGCCCGGACGTCCTGGGACGTCAACCACGTGACGAATGCCTGGAGGTCGGCGTACCGCTGGGCGAGCATGTTGGCTGGGCAGCGATCAAGGTCCCAGGGGGACGGAGCTGGTGCGGCGGAACCTGTGGACCGAGGCATGGAGCTTCCCAGCGGCCCGTGGAGCACTTTGCCGGGGGCCGAGGCCGGTGGCAGGGGTGTACGCCGATACAAGGGTTGGCGTCAAGGTGTTCCTGCGATTGAAGGGGCTGGCTGGAGCGTGACCAAGCGGGCTCGTCTGCCGTTGTGCCATTCGATGAAGACTTGCCACAGCGGCTGATAATCTGAAGCAGCGGTCCTAGAATCTCTTAAGTGGAGGGACGGCAATGAAGCGGTGGCTCATCCTGACAGGCGTAGCAGCAGCCCTGGTCGGTGGGGTAGGACCCTTGACCGTCGGGTCCACCGTGTTGGCAGCAAACCAGTCTGGACTATCCTCTGTAGTGCATCCGACGATCTCGAGTCAATCGTCTGCCGCAGTTTCGATGGTGGTCGCTTTACCGCTCGGACCATCGTCACCGTCCAGTTCCGGAAGTCCAAACTTGCTATGCCAACCGGGGGGTACATGTGGTACTTTTCAATACTTTGACCCAGGGATTTGGTGGGTACGCTACGGCAACGGGCAGTTTGGCTCGGGGAACTGGGAGCACGGATACAGCGGCCCGGTCTACGGTTGCTTGGTTGGTGGTGTTGGTGGCTCGTTGCTATTCGCGGCGCTCGGCGGCGAAATCGGTGTAGGGGCGTTGGTGTTCAACTGTGCCTGGGGCGGCTTACTCGGAGTCTCCGGATGAAGACATCGGGGTGGCCCAGTGAGTCGCATTTGGCTTTGGCACTCGTGCGGTGGAATGCGCTCGACAGGGTTCTAGCTGTGGTGTTCTGGGTCGCGGCCGGGGCAGTGTTCGGGCTCCTAGCAACGTGGCTGGGGGTGCCGGTCAGAGAGGCTGACCTGGTTGGCTTGGTGGGTTTCGGAATCGCGGGGTTCGGAGTGCTTTGGCTGCGTCGAACGGTGACGCTGCGAACGGTTGGTGAGTCCGGAATCAGACCGATTTTATTCTCGGACCGGGTGGCCGTGGTTGCTTTCGGCACAGTAGCGGTCCTAGCCTATAGCCGAGCGCACCTGCCAATGCCCGCCCTCGCCTTGGTACTGGGGATGTTGGCGCTTGTCTACGTTTTAGGCAAATGGGTTGCCCTGCGTCTAGGCATGGGTTGGGCAGTGCGCCTTGCAGAAGCAGAGGGGCGGCGGCGGCAGGCGATTCGGCGCTTCTTGACCTGACTGCGCTCTCGCAGATGTCAGGTTCAGCTCTGCACTGAACGGCGAACCAGCTCAGGATACCTTCTAGCTAGCGCCAGCGTTGTCAGTCGCTGGAAAGTGCGATTCCTTCGTAATTGATAACGCGGTGGCGGCATCGCTTCGATGGACTTGCGAATTGGATGATCAGGTAATGCGCACCCTACCAGCGCTGCCCACCATAGTCTGACTTGGTTTCCTCAAGCCTATGGGGGTCCGACCGATTTTGGGTCTACTCGCACCCCCGGGAGCAATGGACCGAAGAGTCAGGTTAGGGCCGGAAGTAGGATATGGGCACATGGGGGCCGTCTCGTGAACGATCGTTCGCGGACGCCCTCGCCGCGCGACGCTTTCCACTAGGCGACACCTGTAACGTGGGCTGTGTACGCATCTATGTAACGGCCTCCCCCGTTTGCGATACGATGGGACCATGCGCATCGGCTACGGGCGGGTGTCCACCACCGACCAGAACCTCGACGCCCAGCGGGACGCGCTCCAGGCCGCGGGCTGCGACGAGGTCCTCGTCGACAAGGCCAGTGGGAAGCTGGCCCGCCGCCCCGAGCTGGACAAGGCACTCCTGGTCGCCCGCGAAGGCGACCAGCTGGTCGTCACCAAGCTCGACCGGCTCGGACGGTCCCTCGAGCACCTGATCGCCCTCTCCAACGACCTGCAGGCCCGGGGCGTCGACCTGGTGGTGCTCGACCAGGGGATCGACACCTCCACCCCGGTGGGCCGGATGTTCTTCCAGATCCTCGGCGCCATTGCCGAGTTCGAGCACGCCTTGATGGCCGAGCGGACCCGCGACGGCCTGGCCGCGGCCAGGGCCAGGGGCCGTACCGGGGGGCAGCGGCCCAAGCTCAGCCCCCGCCAGGCCAGGATCGCCCAGGAGATGTACGACCAGACCGGCCCCGACGGCCGGCGGACCCACACCGTGAGCGCGATCGCCGCCGAGTTCGGCGTCTCGCGTCCCACCATCTACCGCCACCTCCAGCGCCCGGAGCGATGACCGCCGCCGCTCAGAATCGGTGGAGCGGGGACGGGATGAGACGCTGATTGTTGGCACGGGTTGTGAACGCGTCCAGCGACCCTTGTGGCCGGCCATCACGCTCGTCGCATAAACGGCCCTTTGTTGGACTCATGGCCGCCCTGGCACAGCGTGGATCGCTGGCCGGAAGTCTCGACGACAGGCCCACCTGGAGCGGTAGTCGGAATGCCCCGTATGACGCCCCTGTGCGGGATTCCAATACGGACGGATCCAGCGGGACGGGCGCTAGTAGTCGACGGCAGGTTCAGCTCGTGGTCGCGATGCCGTCCCGGTAGACGTTCGTCATACGGTGCAGATCCGACCCGCGATCCGATCAGTCATGTCTCTTTTCGACGGGAACGGGTGCAGGGGTGGAGATGGCGTGGCTGCGACGAGCGTGCCGCTGTTCGGGGCGGCTGATGAGGTATACGGCGCTGAGCGTGGCGACCGTGGCCATACCAGGCGGCAGTTTGCGAGGCCGCCACCACTACCCATCCGTACCCACAGAGAGAGTAAGTGGGGCGCCCGTGTTCCACTTCAGGTTCAGAGCTCATGGCACGGGCCTCTTACCATGAAGCAAGGGTACCACAGACCGTCAACGTTGACGGTTGACGGTTGATAGTGTACCCTCTCTCCTTGTGCTCCGCTTAGTAGTGGCCGCCCAGAAGGGGGGTGCCGGGAAGACCACCGTCGCGGTCAACCTTGCTGGGGCGCTGGCCTCCCTTGGGCACCGGCTGCTGGTCATCGATTCAGACCCGCAGGGAGCTGCCGCGAGCGCCCTGGGAGTGTCTCCCAGGAAACCCACTCTCTATGAGGTGCTCACGGGTGAAGCCGAGCTGCGCGAAGCAATCATTCCCTCTGCTACCCCGGGGCTGGTCCTACTGCCGTCGGACCTCGATCTAGCCGGAGCAGAGGTCGAGCTGCCGGTACTCCCCGACTGGCAGCACACCCTAGCCCGCAGGCTAGCGTCTCTCGAACCTTACTGTGATGTCGCCGTGATTGACACGCCGCCCGGCCTCGGCGTTCTGAGCTACACGGCGATGCAGGCGGCAACGGCCGCCTTGGTGGTGTGCCCGCTGGAGTTCCTGGCAGTCCGCTCGCTGCCCTACCTCCAGGAGACCACCGCACGGGCTGGCCTGAGGATCCTTGGGATCGTGCCAACCCTGACCAGCTTCTCTACCCGCCACGCCCGCGAGGCAGCGGAATCTCTACGGGAGGCCCACGGGGAGCTCCTTCTACCTGCAATCCCCCGCCGTGTCGCTCTCCAGGACGCCGCGCTCGCGGGCCGACCGATCACCGAATTCCAGCCGGCCGGGGACGCTGCGGCGGCGTTCCTAGCTCTTGCCAAGGAGGTACTGAACCGTGGCTAGATCTAGCTTCCGGGAGCGCATGGCCCGTGAGACAGCGCCCCGGGGACGGGAAGCTCTCTACTCCCCCCCCACTCGAGCCGCCGGGGCCGCGTTTGGACAGCTACCGTTGACGGTCGACGATCAACCTTTAACGTCTGGCCCTGAACTACCGCCACGCCGTATCCCGGGGGAGCGGCGGTGGGAGGCAGCGCATCAACGGGTCACCTTCTACTGCCCCCGCGACCTGCTACGTGCAGTGGAACTCGAAGGGGCACGGTCACAGCGCAGCAAGTCTCAGGTGATTGTCGACGCTCTGCGCGAGCACCTCGGCAACTAGCGGGGACCAATGTGAGCGTTACAGCCCAGGACCAGCTGCTCGCCAGCAGCCTGGTCACCATCGGTCATGAGACCAACCTCGCCCGGGCCCCCCTGTGGGATGTCCGGGCACGCCCAGTGCAGCTAGAGCTCATCGCCCCTTCGATCCTCTATGGGTGCAAGTTTGCCCAGGTAGCCGGTCAACCGTTGACGGTCACAGATCAGCGCTTATTCGCCGAGCTAACAACTCTCTACGTGAGAGCCAAGTGCCCAGAGAACCGGCGGGTCCCGTTCAGTCTCGGGTGGGCAGCCAGGGTCATCGGACACGAGACCGTGGGCGGGGAAACCCGCCGCCTGGTGCGCGCATCGCTGAGCCGGCTCCGCAGTGTGACGGTGGAGTCGGCGCTGCGAGAGCCAGACGGCCATGAGACGGTCCTAGGCTGGGGGCTACTTGACCGCTACCTGACCACTACAAGGGGAGGGGGGATGGGGTTTGTGAACCTTTCTGAAGAGATCTCCCACCTCCTGCGGGCGGGTAGCGTGACCTACCTCCACGCCCCCACCTGGGACGCGATCTCGAATGAGGACTCGGTGGCGGGAAGGCTCTGGACCTTCCTCGAAGCCGAGGACCTCCGCGGAGGCCGCCGCTACAGCCTGTTCGCCGGTCATCCCCGCGGAGTCGACGAGGAGAGGAACATGCCGGCGATCGCGGACCTGCTGCGCCTTGATTGGAGCAAACGCCGCAATGTGGCCAGCCGGGTCCGCCTCGCCTGTGAGGTGATCTCCCGGCATGACCCGCGGTACTCGCTGGAGCTGGTTAAGAGCCGTAGCGCCGGGATGTGGCGCATCGAGGCATCGCGCCGCTTGCGGACAGCTGTCTTGGACGAGGTCCCTATCCCAGGTTCGGTACTCAGCGCCTGGCGCAGAGCCCACCGTGGACGCCGACCGTCCGCCCGGCAGATCGAGACACTTCGAGAAGTCCTCTCCCGCCGCTCAGCGCCCTGGGTGGTGGCCCAGCTGACAGAAGCTGAGGCCGATCCCTTCCGGCACTTACTCACAGCCGATACCAAGCTGAGCCAGAGCCGCCGGTCTGAGGCGATAGCCTCCGAGACGGCCTGGGTGGCAGAGAAGGAGGCCCTCGCAGCAGGCCTCGAATCGGTAGGGGAGATCATGAAGCGGATCGCCAACCAGGCTGGTGGCCAGCCCGCCCAGTAGCGTTGCGGACGGAGCCTGGCCATAGGGAGTTTCCGGGGCGCTAGTAGGGAGTTTCCGGGGCGCTAGTAGGGAGTTTCCGGGGCGCGATCGAGATCAAAAAAGGGGGGTACCGTCGTATCTACCGTCGTATCTACCGTCGGAGACTCGCCGAGGCGAGACTCCCTTGTGGAAAACCGCCTCGGACACAGTTCCTTCACTCCCGTTCGCGGCCATGCTCCATCTCATCCACCAGGGTCCAGCCGGGCGACAGCTCCCTGTGCGGCTCGGGCTGTTCAGGAGCCGCCTCCGACTCAGCCTCTGGCTCCTGTTCCAGCTTCTCCTCGAGCTCGGCCTGCTCGAGCAGGGTGGAGGCGGCGACGGAGGGGTGGGCCTCGGCCCAGCGAGCGGCGAGCGCCTGGATGGCGGCGGGTACGTCGCCTGGGGGAGTGCCGAGGCTGTCGGAGTCGGTGATCACCACTGAGGTCTCCCTGGCTCTGCTGACCCCGACGTAGCCGGAGGCCTGGTCGGTCTGCCAGCCGCCGCCGCAGACCAGGACCTCGGCGACGGTCCTGCCCTGGGCGCGGTAGAGGTGCTGGGCATAGGCGAGGTCGAGGGCGGAGCGGTGCTCCTCATCCACCACCCACTCCCGGTCCCGGAGCCTGACGGTCACCGTGCCGGCCCTGGGGTCAGTGGCGACCACCACCCCGGTCTCGCCGTTCTCCACCCGCCGGGTGGGTTTGCCCTGAGCCTTGACGCCGTACACGGGGCGGGTGGTGACCACCCGGTCTCCTGGGTAGGCGAGGAGAGCGGGGCCCCCCTCCACCTCGGCAGCGGTCTCCTGCTCCGCCCCCGGCCCTATCGCGACCGGCTCCCCCGGGAGCTCTCCCTTCTCCAGCCTGGCCTGCTGGGCCCTGCGGTTGAGGTCTGCGACCTCGGCCCTTGAGCCGTCGGTGGTGAGGAGCAGGTCCTCCACCCCCAGGCCTCTCACCGCCAGCTCCTCACGGTCGTGGTCCCAGCGGTTGACAGCGGCGGCCCGGGCCTGCTCCCGGTCGTCCGCCACCAGGACCAGGTCGCGCTCCGCGTAAGCGGCGAGGGCCTCGGCTGAGGCCCCAGCTCGAAGAGCGGCCCAGGCGTCCTTTGCCCAGGGGGAGTCGGCGCGGTACACGGTGGTCAGCAAGGCGGTGGGAACTCTGTCCGTCAGGACCGGCCAGAGGCCTCCTGGGCCGATGGGGGAGAGCTGGGCGGCGTCGCCGGCGGCGACGACCCTGGCCTTGCCCGCGGCCTGCAGGAGCGCGGCCCACCTGGTGGTCTCGATCACGCCGGCCTCGTCGAGGGCGACCAGGTCCTTGGGCCCCAGGGTTATCCGGCCGGTCTCCACCCGGTGGAGGAATGCCTCGAGGGTGCAGGAGAAGTCGGCCCCGGTCTGCTCCCCGAGGCGCTGGGCGGTGGCGCCGGCGACCGCCACGGCGACGGCCCTGCCACCGGCCTGCTGGTGGGCCGCCACCACGGCCTGCAGGACGGCCCCCTTGCCGGCCCCGGCGGGGGAGGCGACGCCGACGAAGCCATCCTCCCCGCAGGCGAGCCGGACGGCGGCGACCTGCTCGGGGTCCAGGGGGACCGGAGCTTGCTCGACCGCCCTGGCGACCACGGCCTCCGGCAGGGCCCGGGCGGAGTCCTTGGGATGGGCCGCCACGGCGGCCAGGGTGGCCTGCTCGGCCTGCAGGGTGGGGCGGGTGGTCCAGAGGCCATCTGGCAGTGGGACCAGCGCTGGGTCGGCGGTGACGGCGTCCACGAGGGCATCCACCGCAGTGCCGGGGACTCGACCCTGGGCGGCCTCGGCCACTGCTGTGCGCAGGGTCCGGGTGTCGAGGGTGGCGGAGGCCTGGGTGAGGCGGCGGGGGCTCTGCGGGTCGGTGAGCTCCTGGACCACAGCGTTCACGGTCTCCGCCCAGGGGGCCTGGGGGATGGGGCGTAGCTGCGGAGCCCAGCTCCTGGGGTCGGCGCCGGCGTCCTTCGCCCTCTCCTGCCAGGCCGAGAACGCGTCCTCGGGGACCGCTGTCTTTGGGGAGCGGGATCGGACGACTATCCCTCTCACCTCCTCGTCGGTGGGGGCCCTACCGTGGCGGGCCCGGAAGGCTGAGACGGCCTGCTCGACCTCGGCGGAGCGGGCGCTGAAGGCGGATCTCACCTTGGGGGGGACGCCCGAGACCTCGAAGTACCTGGCGTGGCGCTCGGTCTGGTACCCCTGCTGCTGGAGGAGGGAGGCGAGCTCGGCGCGGTAGACGGCTCCTGCCTCGGCGGCGATGCGGTAGAGGGGGCGGGAGTCGATGGCGGCCCATCTTCCGGTCCGGGCCTCCCTCTCAGAGGAGCGGAGGGCGCAGTTGGCGATGACGCAGTGGTCGTGGAGCTGGGGGTCAGGGGCGGACCCTGCCTGCTGCTGGGCCTGGCTCTGGCGGGAGGTGTGGTGGCGGAAGCGGGCTATGACCAGGCCCTGGGCGCGCTCGTGGCGGACCTGGCCACCGATTCGGCGGCGGACCAGGGGGGCATGGGCTTCCAGGTGGGCGCAGGCGACCTGGACGGCCTGCTGGTGGGCCTGCTCGACCCTGTCCCTGGTGGGCTTGTCTCCGAGGGCCCAGACGATGGCGACGGACTTGGGGGCGGAGAAGGTGCAGTCGACGGCTGCGGTGTGGACGCCGTGGGCATGGCGGACCAGCTGCTCGCCATCGCTGGGGTCCTGCCCCTGCCAGAGCGCGAGGAGGTCATCGCGCTGCACCTCGCCTGAGAGGCCGAGGGCGACAGCTCCCTGGCCGAGCCACTCCCCGGGCCCCTCGGCGGGCCGGCCTTCATGGCCCAGGTAGTAGTCGCCGCGACGGCGCTCGGGTCCCTGGCTGGCAAGGTACGCGACATAGCCCGCAGTGTCCCCGGCAGCGATCTTGTGGACGGTCATCACAGCCGCAATCCCTCCATCTCCACAGCCCCAGCATACTATACGCACAGTCTGTGCTGAGGGGGACGCAGTCCGCAAGCCGCAGGGCTGCGGGGATACGGCCCGAGTGGAGAGGGTCAGAGCTGTCGAGCAGCGGGCTGGTGCAATCTGCGGCGCGATCCCCGGGTCCGGGGTAGAGTAGGTCCATGCAAAACGAGCGCAGCTGCACCACGGCCGACCTGCTGGAGCTCGGCCTTCGGTGGGGATGGGCGGGGCTCCAGGTGGGCTTTGACACTGGCCGTGTCCAGTGGACGACCCCGCGGCCGCCCGCGCGGTCCGATGGCGCCACCCGTCGGGTCCTATGGATGACCCCGCGGCCCCCGGGCTGGCCATGACGGCCAAGACTCGGCTCCGAGGCCTGGTCGAGACTCTCTCAGAGCCAGAGGCGGAGTTGGCGGTGGCAGCACTCACGGCGCGGCCGCGGTGGGAGGACAACGCGGGCGAGCGGCGCCAGGTCATGCAAACCGCACTGGCGCAGCTGGCGGCACTGACGGCTGACCTGCCCCCGGTGGATGCGGTCGCGGTGTCCCGGCAGAGTAGGGAGGCGCTCGAGGGCCGGTTGGCCGACTAGGTGGCCGTCGTCGTGGACGCGAACGTCCTGGTGGTAGCGGCCACCGGCGACCCGAGGCGGACCCGGGCTCAGAGTGCGCTGCAGGGGTGGGCGAATGCAGGCGAGACGCTGCACGCCCCGGCGTTACTCCCGTACGAGTTCGCGAGCAGCCTGACCCGGCTGGTCGAGGCGGGGAAGCTGCCTGCCGAGCGAGTCGGGCCCGTGTGGCTGACCGTGCTGGCACTCCCGGTGACGTACCACCTTCTCCAAGAGACGGCCCCGCGGGTGGTGGAGATCGCGCGCCAGCTCGGGCGGCGGAGCGCCTACGACGCGGCTTACCTGGCGCTGGCGGAGCAGTTGCAGGCGGTGGTGTGGACTTTCGATGGTCCGCTGGCACGGAATGCGGCGCAGAGTGGGTTCGCGGTCGAACTCCTCGACGCGACGGGGTAGCCCTGGAGCAGGCTTGCCGCTACAGCGGCCGGGTTGGCCAGCTCAGCGGATCCGGCGCCCCGCCCTAGCCCGCCGCTGCTCGCCCCGCTCCCGATAGGTCAGCTCGATGACGAGCTGCTGCACCGCCTCCCTGGCCACGGCGATCTGGGGCAGGCTGGGGTCGTCGATGGCGAGCGCGGTCGCCGCCAGGGTGTCCAGCCGCGGGTTCCGGTAGCAACTGGCCAGAAAGTGGCGGCAGAGGCCCGAGGAGCGTCAGTCAGGAGGTGAGCGAGAGCACACGCCGGTAGCGAACCTTCGATAGGAGGCCACTCAGGTCCAGCTCGTGCCTGGTTCCCTCTGGTCGCAGGGAATAGCCCATTCCGTGCGACACCGGCCCACCGAGGGCCTGTCTCCGTTCGGGTTCGCGATCGGCACGGTACGCTCTCCCGGTACGCGTTCTGTGCGATATCGGGGGTGGAGGTTCACTTCGACCTCGCACCACCGCCAGGACGCCCCCCCTTCGCACGGCCCAGTCATGATCCGCCCCGCTGCCCTCTCCCTACCGCCACTTTCTGGCCAGTTGCTACCGGAACCCGAGCCGGCGCTGGACCGAGCGGGCGTCGCGGAGCAGGGCCGCGGTCCGCTTGGCGATCGCGGCGGCAGGGGCGTCGCTGGCGGCGGTCACTGCGAGGGGAGCGTAGCCGCTTCAGCCGGGTGCGGAGCCTCCTCAGCAGGCCGCAGCCAGTCGGCGAAGGGCTGGGTGCTGGCGGGGTCGATGAGGTAGATCTGCTGGGGCTCGCCGGGGCCGATCAGGACCCAGGCGGAGCCCGGGTACCCGCTGCGCCAGGCGGAGGCGGGCAGGCGGGGCTGCTCCACGAAGCTCTGGGAGGTGCTCTCGGTCTCATCGTCGTGGCGCTGGTCGTGGCGTTTGGTGCGGGAGGATGTGGTCGTGGTGAGGGAGACCAGGTGGCGGCCCACCAGGGTCTCCAGCTGCTGCAGGGTGTCGGCGTCGGCGTAACCGGGGAGGACCATCTTGGCGCCGGCCAGGGTGAGGAAGCTCTGGGCTCCGGCGGGGGTCCAGCGGGCGGCGGCCTGGCGGAGGTCCTGCATGGCGATCAGGGTGACCATGTTGCGGCCGCCGCCCTCGGCGAGCAGGCGGGGGAGGACGGGCAGAGGGCAGATGGTGGCGACCTCGTCGAGGGCGAGCAGCCAGGGGATGGGGAGGGCGCCGCTGGGGCCGGAGACCCGCAGGGCGGCGAGGCGCAGCTCCTCCACCAGGCCCACGACCAGGGGCGCCCCGTCGGTGGCGGCGTCGGAGGGGGAGACGACGTAGACGCTGTTGGCGCCGGAGAGGAACTCCTTAGGGTCGAAGGGGAACTCGGGGATGGCGTCGGCCGCCGCGCAGACCTTGCTCGTGTCGAAGGGGGAGAGCATCCCCTGCAAGGCTGACCAGATGCTGCCGCGCTCCCTATCGGGGGTGCGCAGCAGCCCGTGCAAGATCGCCAGGGCGGCTCTACTCTCCGCCTTCTGGCAGAAGGCGTGAGCGGGCTCGGCGCGCTGGGCGTGGGCCCAGGCGCAGACGGTCGCCATGGAGCGCTCTTCCAGGGCGGCGGCGTGGAGGAGGACGGCGCAGAGCTGAGTGGCCCGAGTGCGCCAGTGGCTGGCGTCCTCCACGCCCCGGCCGGTGTCGACGGCGAGCGCCTCCGCCCGCTGGCGGGCGGTGTCCCAGTCGCGGCAGCCGCGCAGGGGGGACCAGACCAGGCGCCGGGCGCCGGGAGGCAGGGGGCCCACGACGCCGAGGGGGTCGAAGACCCAGACGGTCCCCTTTTGGGCGCGCCAGGCGGCGGTGGCGTCGAGGACGTCGCGACGGGTGGAGGTGACCAGGACCGCGCCACCCCAGGCGGCGACGTTGGGGATGATGACGCCTCTGGTCTTGCCGCTGCGGGGCGGGCCCAGGACCAGGACCGCGATCTGCCCTGGCGCGCTCACCCAGCCCCGGTAGTCACGGCCGCAGCAGATCCGGAAGGGCGGTGGGGGGCTGGGCGGAGGGACCTTGGCAGGCCACCAGTGCCAGCTGGACCTCCACCAGAGCCACTGGGAGAACTCCCGGACCAGTGGGATGAACCACCAGCCGAACACTGTCAGGATGACCCAGGCGAGGATCTCGTAGACGTTGACGGTGTAGATCCACCAGCCCAGCAGGGCCAGCCAGCCGGCGATCAAGAGCCGGATGGCGACTCTGGCGGTGACCGGCCACCAGCGGCTGGAGAGCGGGTTCACGGCGGGGTTCTCCGCGGCGGCCGTGTCCGCGGCGCCGACGGGGGATGCTCAGCCCGCTCGCGGACGGCAGCCTTGACGAAGGCGCCGAAGTCCGGGATGGGGATCGGATCGTCCCAGGGAGCGTCCGGCGGTGGGTGCCGGCCCTCATGGGCCATGACGGGCTCCCAGTCCCGCTGCAGGCTGGCCAGGCCCACGGCCCACCACTCGGCGGCGTCTCTCGGGTGGGCATCGGGCGCGTAGGCGCGGGCTCGCCACGCTTGTAGAGCGGCCAAGCGATGAACCAGCCAGCCATGGGTGTACCAGCAGGCGGGCACCAGGACGTCCTGGTCCTTCAGCCAGGTGACGAAGGACTGAAGGTCGGCGTACCGCTGGGCGACCTGGCCAGCTGGGCAGCGATCAAGGTCCCAGGGGGGTGGAGCAGGAGCGGCGGGATCCGTAGATCGGGGCATTGAGGCTACCCAGCGGCCTGGTGGAAGGTGGCCGGCGACCGCTACCGGTGGCAGCTGTGTACGCCGATCAGGAGCGGGGCGTCAAGCTCCTCAAGGCGAAGTGGCTGAGGCTTAGGCCTGGTAGAGGCACCGGCCTGGAAGGGCGAGTGTGACCAGGATGATCGGTCGAGCAAATGCTTGACGGCAGGCAGAGGCGAGTCCATACTGCTGCTGCTGGTTACCGCAAGGCGAGGGTCACCTCCCCAGGTCTCACAACCAACGGCGGCGATTCCCGTCAACTCGGGAAGACGCTGCGGCAGGAAGTGGGGGTAGGGACCATGAAGCGAGTGTCTCGGGTATTCGCCTCGGTACTGGTCATGGCGGCTGGGTCGGTTGCCACCATGGGGATCGCCAGTGCACACGGGAGCGCCTCGACCGCTCTGGCGTCTCAAGGGTGGGTGACGAACCCCAACCCAGACGTGCTCACCAACACGGCCACCTCAATCGCTCAAGGTGAAGCGGAGGACGGTGGCTGTGCCTGGACGGTCTCTGGGTCGCTCCCTCCAGGGGCTGCCCCCACCGAGACCCAACTGCTGGCAGTGCAGTCGGCCACTTGCACTGCAGTTCTCGAGGATGGCACGGTCGTGTCTGGAGCAGCCGAGCCCACGTCTCCATCCCAATTGTCAGCGTCTAACCCAGTCGCTATGGACAGTTCTGCGTCTAGTGCACCGACCGCTGATGGATCACAGGAGGCTTGGGTGAAGGGCCAGTACAACGACGCGCTCTTCCTGCAGCTCACCGCCGTGGAGGACTATGTGGTCTGGACCTACAATGGGTCGTGCGTCACTTCCGCGGGCGCCGGCGCCAACCTCGGCTGGGATGCAGACACGGGCTGGTATGTGACATACAACGACCACACGTTAGGAGCTAGCTGTAGCGACGTGTGGAGTCAGAGCGTGACAACGTTCGAAAATGACGTGTTCCCACTATGCGAAGGGTTCTCAGTCTTCACGTACTATGATCCTGAGTGGGTCCATGGCAATGCCAATGGCACACTCAGCTACAGGGCGGTCCTGTGGGATGGGCCCGCCCTCTGCGGGGACTACATTTGGCCAGCCATTACCAAAGGCTACGGGACGCCTCCTGGGGTTTGATTTGCCGGGAGAGTAGTTGATAGTCGTGAGCGGATGAGCGATGGGCTACATGGGGCCGATCGGCCCATCGGAGAAGCCGGGCCGCGGCGCGCGGAGTTTTGCCCTGCTTTCGGGAGCGACATATCTGCTGGCCGCTGGCGTGTACTTCATACGGTTGGCAATGCAGGGGTGGTCAACCCTCCCGTACGTTCCTCTGGTGGTTGGGCTCCTTCTCGGAGCAATGGCGGCATCTGTGTTCGCCGCAGCAGTGGTAAGGAACGGGCACGTGCGTCTCGGCCTGCTGAGCGCGGGTGCAGTCGCGGGCGTGTGCCTCGGCATCCTGGCGCTGTTCAGCCTCGGAGTGCTTGTGTTGCTTGGCGGAGCCTTGGCCGCAGTCGCCTACGCGAAGAACACTACGTGGCCGAAGGGGCAGTCTCGCGTTGTGCCCAGCCTTACAGGAGGTGTGGTTGCCCTAGTGGTACTGGGGGCCACCTTCGTCCCTACGATGCTACCCAGTACCACCGTGGACTGCCGTACCGGGACGGTCGTGGACAGTGGAGGGTGGGGCTTCTTTGGCAACGGAGGTAGTCTTTCGTCGTCAGGCACCGAGAGCATCAATGGCACGACCATAACGGGTCGCTCAGTCGTCAACGGCCACGTCATCAGCTTCACTTGTCGGGATGGGAGGCTCGTGAGGTTGACCGGCAATGGATAGAGGCGAGCAGTTCTGCGTATGACCAGTGCGCCGGCCCGGAGCAAGCTGCTGCTACGCCAGCGGAGCGGCACAACCCCAGAGAGGTACCTCGTGGTAGGTCGGGGGGTGGGCCGCGAGCAAGCGGCGAGGGCGTTAGGACCTGCGCCCTAAGCCTTTGAGTCAGGGCTGCTCTGCGGTGGTTCAGGGGGCCCAGCGCACGTCCCCTCAACGGCGTCGGCCACGACCAGGTACCGGGTTACAGGTCCAAGGGCTGACCATGTCGTGGCCGGCGCCGCTGGCGACCAACGCAGCGGTGCCTGGATCGCGGGGCGAGATCGCGCACAAGACCATCCCGCCTGCCAATAGTTACGTAAACGATCGTTCGCGGACGCCCTCGCCGCGCGACGCTTTCCACTAGGCGACACCTGTAACGTGGGCTGTGTACGCATCTATGTAACGGCCTCCCCCGTTTG
>Ga0080006_1143511_pt1 | contig 16826 bp, 16 predicted proteins | sample RS3BMetagenome_FD_69209 | JGI IMG/M metagenome (GOLD analysis project Ga0080006, IMG submission 69209) | Ferric oxide microbial mat and aquatic microbial communities from Rainbow Spring, Yellowstone National Park, USA - RS3B (SPADES... ... | reverse complement strand
CCTCAGCGACCACCCACCCCCGGCGACCAACCACACATTTTCGCCCACCACGGCGGGGCAGCGGCCCCTGGAGAACTATTCGGAAAAATTCACAAGCAGCACGCGCTACGGTCGCTGTACACGTTATGGAGGTTTCTATGACCGGGCAGATCCCATTGGTCGACTATCTGGTGCTCGACGACGGTGAACCGCACCTCGTGGCACAGGAATGCGCCAACTGCGGCGCCCGGTTCTTCGACCGCCGCAACGCTTGCGCCAACTGCTTTGCCACCGAGTTCAAGACCGTCCCGGTCGCAACCGAGGGCACGGTCCGAGCCTTCACGATCGTCACCTTCGCCGCGCCGGGCGTCCCCACCCCATTCGTGGCGTCCGTGGTCGACTGCGACGGCACCCAGGTCCGCGCCAACCTCATCAACGTCGAGCCCGATCCCGAGCACGTCCACGACGGGATGAAGGTACGGCTGGCCACCTACCCGCTCGGCGCGGACTCCGAAGGTACCGAGGCGATCGGCTTCGGCTTCGAGCCCGCCACCTGACCAACCAGCACCGACCGACGAAGGAGCAGCGACGATGAGCGCCAGCGACGAGATCTGGATCCTGGGAATCCGGATGACCAAGTTCGGCAAGCACCCCGATCTTGACACCATCGACTTAGCCGCCCAGGCCGCGATGGGCGCGCTGGCCGATGCCGGGGTGACCATGGGCGATATCGGTGTGCTGGCGGCCGGCAACCTGATGAACGCGAACGCCTCGGTCGGTCAGCAGTTGCAGAAGCAGATCGGCCAAACCGGCATCCCCGTCTACAACGTGGCCAACGCCTGCGCCACCGGGGCGACCGCGCTGCGCACCGCCATCATGGCCGTCAAGGCCGGGGAGGTCGACTACGGCATGGCCGTCGGCGTCGAAAAGCTCTCCGGCGCCGGATTGCTCGCCGGGGGCAGCCGGAAGAAGGACGCTGACGACGTTTGGACGCCCGCGGGCCGCTACGGTGCCGTCGCGCCCGTCGACGGGCGGATCGGCACCGAGACCATGCCCGGGGTGTTCGCCCAGATCGGCACCGAGTACGGCCACAAGTACGGCGGCACCAGCTTCGAGCTGTTCGCCAAGATCAGCGAGAAGAACCACGCCCACTCGACGCTGAATCCGCTGGCCGCCTACCAGAAGAGATTCACCCTCGAGCAGATCATGAACGACGTCATGATCGCCTACCCCAACACCCGCCCCATGTGCTCGGCCAACTGCGACGGGGCCGCCGCCGCGGTCGTGTGCAACGGCGAGACGTTGAAGTCGCTCTCGGCCGAACAGCGGCGCCGCGCGGTGAAGGTGTCGGCGTCGGTGTTGACCACCGACCCCTACGAGGAGGGGTGCCAGGTCCTGCCCAACGTCAACACGCTGACCCGCAGGGCCGCCGCGACCGCCTACGAGCAGGCCGGTGTCGGCCCAACCGAGCTCGACCTGGTCGAGCTGCACGACTGCTTCGCCACCGCCGAACTTGTGCACTACGACAATCTGATGCTCTGCGACGAGGGCGGCGCCGCGGACTTCTTCAACTCCGGCGCCACCTGGCGCGACGGCTCGACACCGGTCAACGTCTCAGGTGGGCTGCAGTCCAAAGGCCACCCCATCGCGGCCACCGGCATCGCCAACATCTGGGAGATCTGCCACCACCTGCGCGGCGAAGCCGGCGACCGCCAGATCGAGAACGCCAAGGTCGGCCTGGCCCACGTGATTGGCCTGGGCTCGGCCTGCGGCGTCCACATTCTGGAGAAATCGGCGGCCTAGTTTCGCCGCGGACAGCGCAAGTCCCGACGTGGACCGCGGCCTGGAGCCGACCGACTCATGCCGTGGCGGCTCCCGATACGGCCGCCGAGCGGGCCGCGGTGCTGAACTTCAGGGCGGAGTCCTCCACCGGGCCCTTGTGCAATCGCTTGTAGTCGGCCTTGTAGTTCATCTCCACCGTCCACGGCCCGCCGACGCCCTGCTGCGGGAACTTGTCGATCGACCGCAGAATGTAGCCGGCCGGGAAGTCCAGCAACGGGCGCTTGGGCATGTTCGGGTCGTTGACGACCGGAACGACCGTCGCGTATCCACGCTGGTTCATGAAGGCCAGCAGTCGGCACAGATGCTCACAGATCAAGTCGACCTTCAGAGTCCACGACGAGTTGGTGTAACCGAACGCGTAGGCGAAGTTCGGGATGTCGGAAACCATGAAGCTCTTGTAGGCGAGCTTCTCGTGCAGGTCGGGCTGTTGTCCGTCGACCGTGATCTGCATGCCGCCGAAGGCGAGCAGCTGCAGGCCGGTGGCGGTGATGATGATGTCGGCCTCGAGTTCCCGGCCGGATTCCAACAGGATGCCGTTGCGGGTGAACCGCACGATCTTGTCGGTGACCACCGAGGCCTTGCCCTTGGCGATGGCCTTGAACAGGTCCCTGTCCGGTACCGCGCACAACCGCTGGTCCCACGGTTTGTAGGTCGGGTTGAAGTGGGTGTCGAGGTCGTATCCCTTGGGCAGGGCGCGCGCATTGAGGGCGCGGATGATGCGGCGCGAGACCTGCGGGTGACGCTGGCCGAGGTTGTAGATCAGGCGCTGGCGGCCCTTATTCATCTCACGGGTGATCCGGTATGCCAGCTTGGCGGGCAGCACCTTGCGCAACCCATTGGCGATCGGGTCCTTGCGTGGCAGCGACAGCACGTAGGTCGGCGAGCGCTGCAACATGGTGATGTGGGCGGTGGCGTCGGCCATCGCCGGGATCAGCGTGACTGCGGTGGCGCCGCTGCCGATCACCACCACCTTCTTACCCGCGTAGTCGAGGTCCTCCGGCCAGAACTGCGGGTGGACGATGACGCCCTGGTAGTCCTCTTCGCCCTCGAAGTGAGGTCGGTGCCCGGCCGAGTAGTCGTAGTATCCGGCGGCGGCGAACAGAAAGTCGCAGGTGACCTCCCACCGGCGACCGTTGCGTTCCATGGTGACGGTCCACTGCGCGGTTTCAGAGTCGAAGTTTGCCCTTAACACCTTGTGGTGCAGGTAGATACGGGAGGCGAGGTTGTCGTCCGCGATGACCTCGTGTAGATAGTCGAGAATCTCGTGCGCGTCGGCGATCGCGTTGTCGCTCGTCCACGGCTTGAAGGCGTAGCCGAACGTGTGCAGATCGGAGTCCGATCGGATCCCCGGATAACGGAACAGGTCCCAGGTGCCGCCGATCGCGTCGCGGCTGTCAACGATCGCGAAGGTCCTGCCGGGCTGGTCGGTGACCAGGTAGTGCCCGAGGCCGATCCCGGAGATACCGGCGCCGACGATCAGCATGTTGACATGCCCGGTCAGCGGTTGGGTGGGATAGGGCAGGGTAAGCGAGGTGACGGACATCGGCGCTCCCGGACTCAGCTGCGAATTGTAACGCGATTAATGTTATATTTTTGGGGCCTGCTGTCAAGGCTTCCAGCGATTGAATGAACTGGAGGGGTTCTATGACCGTTATGCCTGTTCAGCGGCGTGAGCCCGTGCAGGCCCGCAGCCGGCAGACGGTGACCCGGATCCTGGACGCCGCCGCCGCGATCGCCGACGAGCATGGCGTGGACGCGGCGACCACCCGGGCGATCGCCGACCGCGCCGGGGTGTCCTACCCCTCGGTGTACAGGTTCTTCGCCGATCGTGAGGCCATCCTCGGCGCGTTGCTCGAACGCCTCGTCGCCGAGCTCGACGCCCGGTGCGTGGAGGCCGAACGGACCTGGACCATCCGATCGTTCGCCGAGTTGCTGGACAACGAGATCGGTTTGCACGTCGCCTTCTATCGCGAACACCCCAGCTCGGCGCGGCTGTGGATGGGCGGGCGCACCTCCCCGACCGTCACCGCCCACGTCCGGGCCCGCATGCAGACCCTCGCAGGGCGCATGTACAAGATCTTGGTGGACGCCGGGTTGCTTCCCGTAGACACCGATCCGCGGGCGCTGCTTGTCAGCGTCGAGATGGCCGACCGAATACTCGAGCTGTCCTACCGCGACAGCAACGACTTCGACGAGGACATTCTCGCCCTCGGCCGTCGGGCGCTCATCGCTTTCGGCGACGACCTCTCCGCGGGGTCTTCCCGCTGATGGGCTTCCGCACGGTCGTCGACGGCCGGCGGCCGCGAACGTCAACAGAGTGATGGGCAATCAAGGACCAACCAATGTGGGATGAGCGATACCGGGTCGACGACTACGTGTATGGGACTTCAGCCAACGATTTCTTGCGTAGCCACGTCGACCACTTACCAATGGGACGGATACTCTGCCTGGCCGAAGGAGAGGGTCGCAATGCGGTATTCCTCGCTGAGCAGGGCTTCGCCGTCACCGCCGTCGACATGTCATCAGTCGGCTTGGCGAAAGCGCAGAGGCTTGCAGCGCAACGCGGTGTGAAAATTGAGACCATCGTGTCAGATCTAGCCGACTTTCACGTTGAGCCGGAAACCTGGGACGGCATCGTTTCGATCTTTGCCCATCTGCCAACCCGGGTGCGACAGCGCATCCACCGTGAGGTTGTGAGCGGATTGCGCTCGGGGGGCGCGTTTTTGCTCGAGGCTTACCGGCCGGAGCAACTGGAATACGGCACCGGAGGGCCGCGGAGCGCCGAGATGATGATGGACCTCGACGGATTACGCGGTGAACTGGCGGGCCTGGAATTTGAATACGCCGTTGAGACCGTACGTAGCATTCACGAAGGCCATCTGCACTACGGCCGCGGGGCCGTTGTCCAGGTTCTCGCGCGCAAGCCGTAACGATCCAACTGTCGGTCCGCCGCGTTCGCTGATCCACGTCAGCCGGGCCGTGATCGCAGTCCTCGTTAGAGATCGCTAGCGACCCGCATTGTGGACCAGATCGATGGCGTACTGATTCACGAAGGTCCCGGCCGGCGGGTCGCCTTTGTCGCATGTTCCATCGGATTCACCGGGACGTTTGATCCACAGGTACGCGTCGGCGTGCGCGCCCTCGGTAGCCGCGGTAGGCGGAGTGCCCAGCGCCCGGCCGCTGGGATTGCACCAGTTGAGCCCGGAGTCGGGTGCCGGTCCGGCGCCGTTGCGCGACGTGTCGATGACGTAGTGCGAGCCGTTGGTGAGACCCGAAATCGCCTCGCCGTAACCGATTTCGTCCCCGGTGGTGAAGAAGTTCGAAGTGTTGAGACTGAAACCCCGCGCGCGACCGACATCGACCTTGTTGAGCCTGGCGGCCATGTCCTCGGCGCTGTGCCAGCGCAGGTGGCCGCCGTCGACGTACAGGGCGGTGGCCGGATTGCGGGTCAGCGTGTCGACGGCGTAACGAATCAAGTCGTAGCGTTCTTGGCGCTGGTCGGCCGACAGGCAGTCGGCCATGGCGAGTGCATCGGGTTCGAGGATGATCGCCGTCCGGGTACCGCCCACGTCTGCTGCGATGCCGTCGATCCACGTCCGGTAGTCCTCGGCCGTCGCCATGCCGCCCGCAGCGAAGCTACCACAGTCTCGGTGGGGGATTCCATAAATCGTCAGAACCGGGATGGCGCCGGCAGCCGCCGCGTCGCCGGTGTACTTCGCGACCGTGGTTGCGGAAGACCCCGGGACGATCCAGTAAGCCTGCGGCGTGTTGGCGATGGCGGTCAACTCGGGACTCGGCGGATCGGACTTCTGCGAGGCACGCATCGCCGCCGAGGTCGGATTGACGTAGAAAGGCATCCCGGCCAGCGGGTTTGACCCATCGACCAGGCGCACTGTCGGGGGGTGACCGACCTGCGGCGGGTCGGCACAAACACCCACACCGGCAACCACCGCGACGGTCAGGACGGGGGCGATCCAACGAGCGAATGTAGTAGCAACTGAGAACATCACCCCCGGAAACCTAGTGCCGGGTGCTAATAAGTGCCAATCCTCGACGAGTGGCGGGCAGCGGTCACATAGGCAATGTCGGGTGCCTGCAGACAGAATTGCCCCGCGGCAGTCGCGAATTCCGCCAGACATAAACCATTGCGATCCCCGTCGGCGTCTTCGCAATCGGTTACGTGTCGCGAAAAGACGAGAGGCGCCCGGGGGCCGTCGGGAACACGCGCGGCTGGCCGGGTCGCGCAGACAAACCGGCGAAGGGTATCGGCATGCGTTGCCTATCACCCCCGCGCGTTAGTGTTCTTCGGTCGGCTCCAGCGAACAAGCCGGCAGAAAAGTTGGGCACATCTATGACCGCAGCAGCAGCGTCGGCGATCGAATCACGGGTCGGGCATTACTACCGGGCCGACAACACCTACTTGGTCGGCCGCGAGAAGGTGCGCGAGTACGCCCGTGCGGTGCAGGACTATCACCCCGCACACTGGGACGTCGGCGCCGCAAAGGGCCTCGGCTATTCGGGCCTGGTAGCTCCGCTGACCTTCACATCGGTCCCCGGCATGACCTGCAATCGCCGCATGTTCGAGTCGGTGGTCGTCGGATATGACACCTACGTGCAGACCGAAGAAGTCTTCGAACAGCACCGCCCGATCGTGGAGGGTGACGAACTCGTCATTGACGTCGAACTGGCGTCGGTGCGCAGGTTCGCCGGCAGAGAGCTGATCACCGTGACCAATACGTTCACCGACGCGGCCGGCGAGCGGGTGCACACCCTGCACACCACCGTCGTCGGCGTCACTGCCGAGGATGTCAATCCGGCGATCAAGACAGCCGCGGCGAACAAGATGATGCACGACATGGACATCCTCGCAATCGACGGATCTGACGTGGTGTACCGAAAGACACTGCGCCCCGAGGGCTCGGTTCGGATCGCCGAGGAAGGCACGACCCGCACGCCGGGGACGGCGTCCTTCGAGGACATGCGGGTCGGCGACACACTACCGGTGCACCATGCCCGACTGTCACGCGGCGACCTGGTGAACTATTCCGGCGTGGCCGGTGACGCCAACCCGATTCACTGGGACGAGGACATCGCCAAGCAGGCGGGGCTGTCCGATGTGATCGCCCACGGAATGCTCACCATGGGTTTGGGCGCCGGATTCGTGTCCGCATGGTCGGGCGACCCCGGTGCGGTCACGCGCTACACGGTGCGGCTGTCCCAGCCCGCGATCGTGTCGGCCACCGAGGGCGCCGACATCGAGTACAGCGGCCGGATCAAGTCGCTGGACCCGGCAACCCGCACCGGTGTCGTCATTATCGCCGCGAAGTCGGGCGGCCGGAAGATCTTCGGCCTGGCGACAATGAACATCCGCTTCCGCTGAGCCGGCGACTCCGGTACCGCGACACCTCCCGGTGGCACGTAAGCGCCGGAAAAATCCCCGATAGTGTTCGCCCGCAGTTGTTGTAAGCTCTCGGATTACCGGACGATCGACGCCATGACGCGACAAGTAATCGGGAATGTCAGGTCATCTTCGCGAGGGAGCTCGGATGTCGAATTTCTTGGTGTTGCCGCCTGAGGTGAACTCGGCCCGGCTCTATGACGGTGCGGGGTCGGGGCCGCTGCTGGTGGCCGCGACAGCCTGGGATGGGCTGGCGGCCGAGTTGGGCTCGGCAGCGAGCTCATTCGGGTCCACGACCTCCGGACTGGCGGGTTCGGCTTGGCAGGGCCCGGCATCGATGGCGATGACACAAGCGGCCGCGTCCTACGCAGGGTGGCTGAATACGGCCGCGAGTACCGCGGCGATAACGGCCGGGCAGACCCGATTGGCGGCCAGCAGCTACGAGTCGGCGCTGGCCGCTGCGGTTCATCCAATGACGATCGCGACCAACCGTACTCAGCTGGTATCGCTGGTGAATTCAAACTTTTTCGGTCAAAACGCGGCGGCGATCGCAGCCACCGAGGCCCATTATGAGCAGATGTGGGCCCAAGACGCGGCCGCGATGGCCTCCTATCACGCCGGGGCTTCGGCGGCGGTCGTAAAGTTGCCGCCATGGCTCAGTGCGCCGCCAAACCTCCTCGGCCTGCGAACCGACGCGAACCCCCTGGCTAGCTTGGTCCCGGCCGCTATGGCCCATCCGGCACAATTCGCCCCGCCGCCCGGCCCGCTTCCCCCGTTCCCCCCCTATCCGTTTCCCCCGTATCCCTATCCATACCCTCCAGTGAGCCCACTTGGCATACTGATCGACTGGTTGTTCGACCTGGCATACTGGGTCGTCACCCTCCCTTTTTATGTGCTCTATTACAGCATCGATTTCGTGTACTCCATTATTGGTTTCTTCCTCGGCTTCCTCGGCATCCCGCCGATCCCGTTCATACCGATACCCATATAGCAAGTCCAGTTATCGCCGACCCTTTATCATCGAGCAGCGTTGCGCACGCGGCAGACGCAACCAAGCGTGCCGTCAACGACCCCCGCCAGCGTCCTTTTCCCGGTGCACGATCGACTCGGCGTGCCGCCGCACTTTCTTAACCGCTTCGCGCAAGGCGCTCACATTGGTCGGAAATTCTGGCGCAACATAGGTCATATATTTGATCCTTGTATCCGGCCAACATCGGAGGTGCGGCCCATGTCGGTGACGCAGGTCGACCTCGATGACGAAGTGCTCGATGCGGTCATGCGGATCGCGGGAGTGCGCACCAAGAAGGAGACGGTCAACCTCGCCATGCGTTACTATTTCGAGCGTTTCCGGCGTATCGAGGCGTTCGCTGTCGCTTACCGGGGTGATGGGACCACCTGATTGCCAGGGGCCGGTGGTCCCACAACTGGCAATCCAGGTGGTCCGATCACACTGGCAAAATCAGCTCACACCGGTCCCATGCTCCTGGCAGGCGACAGGAGGCTTGGAACCGTAAGCGCGCTAAGAGGTGGGACTACGAGGGCTGGCTTGCGGCGCACGCCGATGAGAAGGCCATAGGCGGTTGATCTACTTCCTGGCCGATTCTTCGGCTGTCTGGCCGATTCAACGGCAACCGGAAGTGGACGAGGATTGGACCGCTCCGCTGTTGAGCGGGGCCATCGGATCGTGCGGACCTCAGCGCGCCGAGTTTCGCCGATCCGCTCGCGACGCTAGCGAATTCGATGAGATGAACCGGACCTTCCGCGACCTCTATCCAGACGTTCCCGTACCGAAATCCGTGTGGCGATGGATCGAGGCGGCCCAGTACCGGCTCGCAGGCACTGGCGTGCTAGGGGCGCTGTCGGTAGTCGATCTGCTGGTCTGTGCTACGGCTGCCGACCGGGGTCTGATCGTTCTCCACGATAACGCCGATTTCGAGCAGTTAACCTGGAACTTCCTACTCGCTAATCTTCGTTGCATCTCGACAACCGTCATCGCGCCATGTTGGCGAAGCGCGACAGGTGCAGCTGATGCGCGACCGTAACCGTCTTGGTCGGGCCGTTACGGTGTTTGGCGAGAATGAAATCCGCCTCTCCCCCGCGCGGGTCGTCACGCTCGAAGGCGTCTGGGCGATGCAGCAGGATGACCATATCGGCATCTTGTTCCAAACTATTATGGAGATTAATACCGTTGGCGACGAAATTGTGTGTGCCGTGCACAGTTCCGTCGTAAACGTCGTGATGACCGATGTTGGTGATTTCGATGATCCGGTCCCAAAAGACGTCGCTGGCCTCCGGATCGTGGACTCCGGAGGCTGCGAGCCTCGCCGCCACCCTGTGGAACACGGAACGACCCGGTGCATACCGCCGGCTTGAGCCGCAGAACCGTTTCTTCATAACGGCTTTGAGTTCACCGCCCCAAAGTGTTTTGCGGGCAAATGCCTCTCGTGCATTGCTCCATAGATCAACAGGTACTGCGCCTCCACCGGGGCGGCGGATGCTTGATTGTAGCTGCTCGAGAACCAACTCCGCTGACTCGCTGCGCGCCCCATGGACGCCAACCTTCGTCAGGAACGCTGTTTGATTCGCTGCCGTGTCAATCCATAGCTGCCAATAAAAGCCGCAATTAGTCTTGCGGGCCAGTGTGATTCGACTTCGAATACGCAGGCGCAAAAGCAGTTGTGCCACGTCGTCCACCAGTTGGCGGCTCGTCGATGCGTAATAGATTCGTCCAAGACCGACCTTGGCGTCCCACCATACAGACCCATCCATCGCCCACAGGTGGCGCAGGAACAACGCCACCTGGTCGTTAGGGGTGCGGAACACGGCTTCCGGCACGAACTTCTCGTGACTGCGCTTGCCGAACCGCAGCGCCGACGCGCGGGGTGCGGGATCGTCGTCGAGAACCGCAGTCGCGGCGAGATACGCGGCCGACGGCGTCGAAGCGACCAGGTTTGCCTCGGCCACCGACGCAAACCGGACCGGCTGACTCTGCACCCACGATCCGTCCCCGATCCGGTGAGCGAGCAGGATCAGCTCGGACTCGTCGATCCGCTCGGTGTCGACGGGCTCCGGCACCCGCCGCGGCGTCGCAACGCGATCGCCAACGCTCAGCTCCGCCAACGGCGTCCAGCCCTTGAGCGTCATGAAGGGATGGTTGCCAGTGGCCTCGACCTCGCGTCCCGACGCCAGCCGTAGCCGGAACACTTCCTTGCGACCACTCGAGAACACATTCGTCATCGGGCGGGCCACCATGCGCAACCGCTCGTCCAGAGACCACACCAGCGGCAGCTCACCCGTCCGTATCAGCTCGCCGAACGTCACCTCGGCGCCGGTGTCCGCCCGCAAGATCCGGGTGGCCGCCGTCATACACCCCGACTCGCGAAGGTCCGACAACATCGGCTTCTTGTCGGTGCGCTGCTCGGGGCCGCGGTTCAACTGGCTGATCGCCACCACGGGAACCTCGAGTTCCTTTGCCAACAGCTTGAGTTGGCGCGAGAACTCGGATACCTCCACCTGCCGCGACTCGTGCTTCTTACCTGATGTCATCAGCTGCATGTAGTCGACGACGACCAGCTTGAGATTGGCTTTCTGCCGCAGCCGCCGCGCCTTGGCGCGGATCTCCATCATGGTCAGGTTGGGCGAGTCGTCGATATACAAAGGGGCTTCGCTGATCTCGCTCATGCGCCGCGCCAGCCGAGTCCAGTCGTCGTCGCTCATGCGGCCCGAACGCATGTCGGCGAGTTTGATTTTCGCTTCCGCCGAGAGCAGCCGCATCACGATTTCCGACTTGCTCATCTCCAGCGAGAAGATCACGCTGGCCAGGCGGTGCTTGATCGAACATGACCGCAGGAAGTCCAGCCCCAGCGTGGACTTCCCCACACCGGGCCGCGCGGCCACGATGATCATCTGCCCGGGATGCAGGCCGTTGGTCACCTCGTCGAGTTCGGTGAAGCCGGTCGGCACGCCGCGCGAGATGCCGCCGTTGGAGGCGATGGCGTCGATCTCGTCCATCGTGGGCTGCAGCAGGTCTTCGAGCGGGACGAAGTCCTCGGACATCCGGCGCTCGGCGACGTCGTAGATCTCCGCTTGCGCACGGTCGACGATCTCGGCCACGTCGGCGCCCTCGGCGCCCGCGTATCCGTACTGGACCACCCGCGTCCCGGCCTCCACGAGCCGGCGTAGCAGCGCCTTCTCCGCCACGATGCCGGCGTAGTAGCCCGCGTTGGCGGCCGTCGGCACCGTCGAGATCAGGGTGTGCAGATAGGGCGCACCCCCGATCCGGCGCAGCAATCCTCGACGTTCAAGCTCCGCGGCAACCGTAACCGCGTCGGCCGGCTCGCCACGCCCGTAAAGATCCAGGATGGCGTCGTAGACGTTTTGGTGCGCGGGGCGGTAGAAGTCCCCGGGCCGCAGCCGCTCCAGGACGTCGGCGATGGCGTCCTTGCTCAGCAGCATCCCGCCCAAGACCGATTGCTCGGCCGCGAGGTCTTGCGGCGGCTGGCGGCCGTAGTCCTCACTGGGCGACGACGAGTCCATGCCAGGCGCCAAGTCATCGACGACCGCCACGGCATCCCTCCTCCCCCGAGAAACTCGCCCGAACGTATATTCGATCACCGGTATTCAGAATGTAGTTCAAGCCACTGACACCTCCGCCCCACAGGGCCGGCGCGTCGCACGACGGGATGACGTTAGACGTTGCTGACGAGTGCCCGAAAGGGGCGCTGTTCATCAACCTGTGCATGGCATGTGCATATCCGCCGACACCGTGTTGAACGGGGTGTGGAGAACCTGTGGATTGATTCGGGTCACTCGGACATCACTGCAGATGCACGCCATACAACGCGACACATTCGATGTGGACAAGAATCTCTACGGCGTGTCGCCGCAGGTTACTGCGCCGGGCGTGTTGGCTTTCGGCCAGATTTTCGCTGCGTTAAGTCCAGGTAACGGCGGTAAACCTGACAGGCCGCGGAATTGATTCGCTGGGACTCCCGCTCGCGACCGTCCGCTAATACGTCAGGCGGCACGCGCGGGTACTGTCCCGACTCGATGGCCGCCGTGCAGGACCACCACCGAGGTCAAGCTAATATCTCAGGCTTAGCTGAGCTCAACTGTCCGCGACGACGTCGAGGTCGACCTCGAGATCGATCGCGGGATGCAGGCGCACCGACACGCGGTGGATGCCGACGGCCTTGATGTGCGCCTTGGGCAGCCGGACGATTCGCCGGTCGAGGTTCGGCCCGCCGGCCTTCTTGATCGCCGCGACGACATCGCCGGCCGTGACCGAGCCGAACAACTTGCCGGAGTCGGCCGCGGTCTTCACCGGCAGCGAAACCGGGCCCAGCGCCTCGATCGCCGACTTGAGTTCGGTGGCGTGCCCGAGATCGCGCACCTGTTTGGTTTCGCGGGCCCGGCGGATCTCGTCGGCCTGCTTCTGCGCCCCGCGCGAGGCAGCGATCGCCAGGCCCCGCGGGAGCAGGAAATTGCGGCCATAGCCGTCCTTGACCTCGACCGTGTCACCGACGGTGCCGAGGTGGTCGACGTCGGCCGTCAGAATCAGCTTCATCGTTTACGTACTTTCGGTTGGGCGCTCGGCGCTTATCGCGCCGAGGACGTGAAGGGCAGCAGGGCGACCTCGCGGGCGTTCTTCACCGCGATCGCGATGTCGCGTTGGTGCTGCACGCAGTTGCCGGTGACCCGACGCGCCCGGATCTTGCCGCGCTCACTGATGTAGGTGCGCAGCAGCGCGGTGTCCTTGTAATCGATCGCCTGCCCCTTCTTCGCGCAGAAGACGCACTTGCGTGCCTTGACCGGCTTCTCCGGAGCCGGGCGCCGCTTGGTTGACTTGGCCATCTCTGTCTTTCTTCTTAGTTGCTGGTGGTCTGAGAGTTCTTGATCAGAAGGGCGGTTCGTCGTCGCCGCCGCCGAAGGATCCCGATGCCGGGGCACTGCCCCACGGGTCCTCACCGGATCCGCCGCTCGCCTGGGTTGGCGGGGCCTGGCGGGATCCGCCACCCCCGCCGAAGCCGCCGCCACCGCTACCGCCACCGCCGCTGCGGCTGGCCTTGTTCACCTTGGCGGTGGCATACCGCAACGAGGGGCCGATCTCGTCGACCTCGACCTCCATGACGGTGCGCTTCTCTCCCTCGCGGGTCTCGAAGGAACGCTGCTTGAGGCGCCCGGTGACGATCACCCGCGCGCCGCGGGTGAGGCTCTCGGCGACGTTCTCGGCGGCCTCCCGCCAGATGTTGCACCGCAGGAACAGCGCCTCGCCGTCTTTCCACTCCCCGCTCTGCCGGTCGTAGATGCGGGGCGTCGACGCCACCGTGAAGTTGGCGACGGCGGCCCCCGACGGAGTGAACCGCAGTTCGGGGTCGGCGGTCAGGTTTCCGACAACGGTGATAGTGGTGTCACCAGCCATGAGTTCCTCCTGGGTCCGCCTGTGCACGGTGCAATGTCATGAGCGTGTTCTCGTTAAGCCTCGCTAAGCCTAAGCAGACGCGGCGACGGGGAACAGTCAGCACGGGACAGTCAGTGTTTGTCGGTGCGCATCACCTTGGTGCGCAGCACCGACTCGTTGAGGCTCAGCTGGCGGTCGAGTTCGGACACGGTCGCGGGCTCGGCCTTCACGTCGACGACGACGTAGATGCCCTCGGCGTGCTTGGCGATCTCGTAGGCGAGCCGGCGCTTGCCCCAGATGTCGACCTTGTCGACGGATCCGCCATCCTTGCGGACGACGTTGAGGAACGTCTCCAAGGACGGCGCGACAGTGCGTTCGTCGAGCGTGGGGTCAAGAATGACCATGATTTCGTAGGGACGCATGGAAACCTCACCACCTCCTCTGGTCTGAGCGGCCACGGTCCATCCGCGGCAGGAGGGTCGCCTGCGTCGGCAACCGCACCAGGCTACCGGACGTCGGGCCGGCCCCAAAATTCTCGGCAATCAGTTACTGCCGCGATCGGAGATATTCGGCCGCCCTGGCCCTCGTGGCCTGGTCCGCCTTCGCCGGCGCGCCGGAATCGAACGGCGGCTGCGGGTCGTATTCGATGAGTAACTGTGCGGCCTGGGCGGCCTCCCGGTCGACGAGCAGCTCGACCAGTCGCAGCGCCATGTCGATGCCACTGGACACGCCCGCGGCGGTAATGAGTCGCTGCGGTAGATGCTCGACGACGCGTTCGGGCACATAGTGCGCACCCAGCTCGTTGAGCAAGTCCGCGGCCCCGAAATGAGTCGTGGCGGTGAGTCCCTCCAACAAGCCCGCGCCGGCCAGTAACAGCGCCCCGGTGCACACCGAGGTGGTGAAGGTGATGTTCCGGTGCACCGATTGCAGCCACCCCCGCATGATGTCGTCGTGGATCAATTGGCGGGTGCCGATGCCGCCGGGGCAAACCACCACGTCGGGTGCGCCGACTTCGTCGAACCGCGCGTCGCAGGTCATCCCGAGCATCCCGTTTTCCGTACGCACCTCGCCGCGCCGGTGCCCTACGAACACTACGTCGATCGACGGCACGCGTTGCAGCACTTCGTAAGGCCCCACGGCGTCCAGGGCGGTGAACCGCGGAAACAGTGGGATCGCGACCAGCGTCATGGTCACGCGGCCCGGGTCGCCGAACCGGGTTCGGCCCCGGCCGCCGCCGCGGCCGCGCCCCGCGCGGCTCGCTGGCCCGCGGGGCGCAACCAGTCGGGCAGCCAACCGGGCGGGGCGTCGGGGGCACGGTCGAACGGACCGCCTATCGGGTCGTCCACCCGTCCGCCCCAGCGCACCAGGTCTTCCCCGGGCCGATAGATCTGCCGGATCACCAGCGCGCACAGCGCCAGCACCGCGATGTCCCGCAGCAACACGGTGGTGGTGAAGACCTGCTCGGGCAGCGACCGGTTCGGGTTGCCGTACAGGTAGTACATCCGGGGCACCCACACCAGCGCGTCGATCGTCATCCAAGCCAGCAGGACCCGCCGGTGCGGCAACGCCAGCACCGCAAGCGGCACCAGCCACAGCGAGAACTGCGGGCTCCATACCTTGTTGATCAACAGGAAAGCCGCGACCACCAAGAACACCGGCTGCGCCACCCGTGGCCGTTGCGGGGCGGTCAGCACGACGTAGGCGATGGCCGCACAACACGAGAGGAACAGCACCGCGACGACCGCGTTCAGCACCGTGGGCGGCTCCCAGAATCCCAGCTTGGGATCTAAGCCCCGCCAGCCGGTGAACGACCTCACGACGTTGTACAGCGAGTCCATGTCGTCGCCGCGTCGGGCGTTGAGCCGGAAGAACTCCGACCAGCCGCGCGGAAACAGCAGCAGAACAGGCAGATTCACCACCAACCAGGTCGCCACGGCCACACCAGCCGTGCGAGACAGCGCACCGAGGCGCCCGGTGCGGATGCCCAGGACCAGCATCGGGCCGAAGAACAGTAGCGGGTACAGCTTGGCCGCGGCGCCCAACCCGATCAGCACACCGGCCGGCAGCGGTTTGCGCCGTGCCCAGGCCAGCAGGCCTGCCATCGCGAAACCCGTTGCCAGCGCGTCGAAGTTGGTGAAGATCTGGAAGATCACCAGGGGTGAGGCCGCCACCAGGGCCGCATCCCACACCCGGCGGCCCGCCAGGCCTGCCGTCGCCCAGACTGTCGCCAGCCAGGCCAGCGCCAGCCCGAACGCCGCGACATCGAAGAACATCACGACCTCGGCGACCACCGGAACAGGAGCCAGTTTGCTCAACGCGGTGTAGCTCTTGGCCACCGCCATCGACACGTACTGGTAGATCCCCGTCAGCACCGGATACTCCATGTAGCGCACCGCGGGCGTGCCGTCGTAACGGGTCTGCGGGGCGCCGCTGGCGTCGGTCTCGATCCAGCTCGACTTGTAGGGAAACTTGCCCTGGTTCAACAACTCCGCGCCGTAGAGCGGCACCGTGTCGGAATAGCACAACTCGTAGTAGGCGCGCTGATTGTCCCAGTTGGCGGCGCGCTGATCACCCGTCCCGGTGCCCGTGCTCTGCAGGCAGGCCGCCTTTGTCGACCAGCCCAGCGCGAGAAACACCAGCGCCACCAGGAACATTACCCTCAGCGGGGTCATCAGCCGGGTGCGGCCGATCAGCGCGTGCCGGCCCACCGGGCCGCCGATCACATCCGCCAGGGCGGCGCCGAGAAAGTCGGTGCGACTGGGGCAGTCGCGGTCGTCGGCGCTACGCATATCCGCAGCCAGCCGCGCCGGTGAAACGGTGATGTTGTGCTGCTCGATCACGGCGGCGGTTCGCCCGGCGGCGGTGGGCCGGGGGGCGGGGCTTGGGGACCGCCCGGCGGGGGACCCTCCGGCGGCGGCGGGCTAGCAGTGATCGTCGTGGGAGGCCCGACCGGGATGGTGATTCCCGGCGCGACTTCGATGGTGGGCTGGATGACCGTCACCGACGGCGGCGCCTCGGGCAGGGGCTGCGGCGCCGGCACGCCCGCATAGCCACCGATCTCGGTCGGCTTGGGAAAGGACTCGTTGGGAGTGCCCTTCAGTGCGCCGTCCATGGTCGCCTTCCAGATGTCCGACGGCAGGCCGGACCCGTAAACCGGTGCCCCCGAAGCGGTTACCAACGGCTTGTCGCCTTTGACCGTGCCGACCC
>Ga0080006_1146327_pt1 | contig 16837 bp, 14 predicted proteins | sample RS3BMetagenome_FD_69209 | JGI IMG/M metagenome (GOLD analysis project Ga0080006, IMG submission 69209) | Ferric oxide microbial mat and aquatic microbial communities from Rainbow Spring, Yellowstone National Park, USA - RS3B (SPADES... ... | reverse complement strand
GATGAACTCGGCGGCCTCTTCCTCCGCCGAACCGCCGATCTCGCCGATCATCATGATCGCCCTGGTGTCGGGATCCGCTTCGAACGCGCGTAGGCAGTCGATGAAGCTGGTGCCCGGCACCGGGTCGCCGCCGATCCCCACGCAGGTGGTCTGGCCGACCCCCTGCTGGGACAGCTCGTGGAGCGCCTGGTAGGTGAGGGTTCCCGATCGGCTGACGATGCCGACCGGGCCGCCGGCCAGGGCGATGTCGCCGGAGGTGATGCCGATGTTGCACTTCCCGGGCGAGATGATCCCCGGGCAGTTCGGCCCGAGCAGACGGGTGCCCGGGAAGTCGCGCACCAGCCGGTTGTAGGCCAGGGCCTCGTCCTGGGCCGGGATCCCCTCGGTGATGCAGACCACAAACGGCACACCGGCGGCGGCGGCCTCCACGATGGCGTCGGCGGCGAACTTCGGCGGCACCGAGATGAACGAGGCGTTGGCCCCGGTGGCCTCCACCGCCTCGGCCACGGTGGCGAAGACCGGGATGCCCTCGATCTCCTCACCGCCCCGGTTGGGATTGGTTCCGGCCACGACCTGGGTGCCGTAGGCCCGGTTGCGGAGCCCGTGGTACAGCCCCTGGCTGGTGGGGCTGATCCCCTGCACCACGACCTTGGTGTTCTCGTCCACGAAGATGCTCACGACTGGCCTCCAGCGAGTGCGACCGCACGGCGTGCGGCATCGAGCATGGTCGACTCGGCGACCAGGCGATCGGACAGGTGGTCGGCCAGGATCTCCCGGCCGGCCACGGCATTGGTGCCATCCAGGCGGAGCACGATCGGCGAGCCGATCTCCACCCGGTCGAGGGCCTCGAGCACGCCCTTGGCCACCTCGTCGACCCGGGTGATCCCGCCGAAGATGTTGACGAAGATCGACTTCACCGCCGGATCGGAGTTGATGACCTCCAGTGCGGCCGCCATCACGTCGGCGTTGGCACCGCCCCCGATGTCGAGGAAGTTGGCAGCGGAGCCGCCGCACTGGTTGACCACGTCGAGGGTGGACATGGCCAGGCCGGCACCGTTGGCGATGATCCCCACCGTGCCGTCGAGGCCGATGTAGTTGAGCCCACGCTCCTTGGCCCGGGTCTCCCGCTCGTCCTCCACGTCGCTGCCGGCGAACTCCTCCCATTCGGGATGGCGGTAGGCGGCGTTGTCGTCGAGGGTCACCTTGGCGTCGAGGGCATGCACCCTGCCCTCCGGCGTGAGGATGAGTGGGTTGATCTCGGCGAGATCGCAGTCACCCTCGGTGTAGCAGGTGTAGAGCTTCACCAGAAGCTCCGCCGCCTGGGCCCGGGCAGGCTCGTCGAGGTTGGCCTGGTCCACCCAGTCACGCGCCGCCTGGAGGCTGAGACCGTCCACCGGGTCGACATGGAGCAGTGCGATGGCGTCGGGATTGGTGACGGCCACCTCCTCGATCTCCACCCCGCCCTCGGCCGACAGCATGCCGAGATGCTTCTTGGCGCTGCGATCCAGGGTGAAACTGGCGTAGTACTCCTTGTCGATGTCCGAGGCGTGCTCGATCCAGAGGCGCTTGACCACGTGGCCCTTGATGTCGAGGCCGAGGATGGCACCCGCGTGGGTGCGCACCTCGTCGGCGTCGTTGGCCAGCTTCACCCCACCGGCCTTCCCGCGGCCGCCCACCTTGACCTGGGCCTTGACCACCACCGGGTAGCCGGACTCCTCCGCCTGAGCGACGGCCTCGTCCACGGTGTCGGCCACCCCTCCCTTGGAGATGGGGATGCCGAACCGGGCGAAGTACTGCTTCCCCTGGTACTCGAAGAGATCCACCGGATCCATTCCTCTCTGTCGGTGCTGTGCTGTCGGTGCTGTGCTGTGCTGTGCTGTGGTCCGTCGTGGTCCGCGGCGAGCGGATCAGGCGGCGTCCTCCCGGGCGTCGAGGGCCTCCCCCAGCCAGGCGCCGATCGTCGGCAGCGGCGAGCCGGGGGTGAACACCTCGGCCACCCCCTGGTCCTTCAGGACCGGGATGTCCGCCTCAGGGATGATGCCGCCCACGAGGACGAGCACATCCTGGCGTCCTTGGTCCTTCAGACCGGCGATCACCCGGGGTACCAGCGTCAGGTGGGCACCCGAGAGCAGCGACAGCCCCAGGGCGTCAGCGTCCTCTTGGATGACCGCCTGGACGATCTGCTCCGGCGTCTGGTGCAACCCGGTGTAGATGACCTCGAAGCCCGCGTCGCGGAGCGCGCGGGCGATCACCTTGGCCCCGCGGTCGTGCCCGTCCAGGCCAGGTTTGGCCACCACCACTCGGTACGGACGTTTCACGGAGGCCGATACTAAACCGTGACACCCCACCGGGCGCCAAACGAGCCACCGAGCCACCGAGCCGACTGTTGGGCTGCACCGCCGGCGACAGGCCGATCGACATGGTCGAGGTACGGAGCGGCCTCCGTGCTAGGTTCGTCTGACGAGCTCGACACCACCCCTGCATGCGGAGGACGCCGTGGCCTCGCCGGCCGAAGCCGTGGAACCATACGACGACGACGGCAAGTCACCGGTGAATCCGGCGTCTCTGACGAAGGGCCTGCTCCGGGTGGCCCGGCCCCGCCAGTGGCTGAAGAACGTGCTGGTGTTCGTGGCCCCCGGCGCTGCCGGGGTGCTCTTCCAACGCACTGTCCTGCTCCACAGCCTGGGGGCCTTCGGCATCTTCTGCGTGGCAGCCTCGGGGACCTACTTCCTCAACGATTCGTTCGACGCCGACGCCGACCGCGCCCATCCCACCAAGAGGAACCGGCCCATCGCCGCGGGCGTGGTCCCGGTCCCGACGGGGCTGGCCATCGGCTCCGTCCTGGTCGTCGTCGCGGTGGTGCTCGCCCAACTGCTCGCCGGGTGGCACCTGGCGCTGGTCATGGGGATCTACGGCGCGATCAACGTCCTCTACTCGCTCGGGCTGAAGAACGAGCCGATCCTGGACCTTGCCGCAGTGAGCTCCGGGTTCGTCCTACGGGCCATCGCCGGAGGCGTGGCGACCGGGGTCGCCCTGTCCAACTGGTTCATCATCGTCGCTTCGTTCGGCTCGCTCCTCATCGTGACGGGCAAGCGATCGGGTGAGAAGGTGCTCCTCGCCGGGGCGCGTCCGCCACAGGCCGGACAGGCGGGACCACTCGACCCGACCGAGATCCGCCAGACGCTCGGGCTGTACTCGGCCTCGTTCCTCCAGACGGTGCGCACCCTCTCGGCGGCGGTGGCCGTGACCGCCTACTGTCTCTGGGCCTTCGAGCGGGCCGGGCAGGTCCATCCCGGGCACGACGCTGTCTGGTTTCAGCTCACCATCATCCCGTTCGTGATCGGTTTGCTCCACGTGGTGCGCATCCTCGACTCGGGCCAGGGAGCGGCCCCCGAGGATCTGGCCATCCACGACCACCGGCTGCAGATCTACGGGATCGTGTGGATCGCGCTGTTCGCGGTCGGGATCTACGCAGCGTGAGCGTCGTCCCCCGGAGCCGGCGCCAGCTCCTCACCGGCTGGGGACGCACGGCTCCGTCCTCCGCCGCCGTCGTCCACGCCGTGCACCCTGAGATGGTCGACCGAGCCATGGAATCAGCCCGGTCCGAGGTCCGAACGGGCGGCGCAGGACGCGGCCTGATCGCCCGAGGGCTCGGACGCAGCTACGGCGACGCCGCACAGAATGCCGGCGGCACCGTCGTGGACGCGACCTGGCTCGACGCCATCCACGAGGCGGATCTCGACCGGGGCCTGGTCCGGGTCGGCGGTGGGGTCAGCCTGCAGGCGCTGATGGAACGGTTCGTGCCCCTGGGCTGGTTCGTCCCGGTGACGCCGGGCACCCGCCTGGTGACGGTGGGCGGTGCCATCGCTGCGGATATCCACGGGAAGAACCACCATCGCGACGGCAGCTTCTGCTCGCATGTCGTGCGGATGACCCTGGTCACCCCCACCGGCACCTTCGACGTGTCTGCCGACTCGGACCCGGACCTCTTCTGGGCCACGGCAGGCGGCATGGGCCTGACCGGGGTGATCGTCGACGCCACATTGCAGTTGATCCCGGTCGAGACCAGCTATCTGCTGGTCGACACCGAGCGCGCCCGGGACCTCGACGACGTGATGGACAAGATGCTCACCGGGGACGACGGCTACCACTACTCCGTTGCCTGGATCGACTGCCAGGCAACCGGGAACCGCCTCGGTCGCTCGGTCCTGACCCGTGGAGACCACGCCCGGCTCGACCAGCTCCCGGCCGGTCTCCGGCGCACCCCCGACCGTGCACGCGCGTTCGCACCCCGAACCCTGGCGGCGGTGCCGGTGACACCGCCAAGCGGCCTGCTCAATCCACTGACCGTCGCGGCATTCAACGAGCTGTGGTTCCGCAAGGCGCCGCAGCGCCAGCTGGCCAAGCCACACCACATGGCCTCGTTCTTCCACCCGCTGGACGGAGTGGCGAGCTGGAACCGCCTCTACGGATCGCGAGGATTCCTCCAGTACCAGTTCGTGGTGGGCGACCACGAGGGAGAGACCGTCCGCCGAGTGATCGAGGGGCTGACACGCCTGAAGCTCGCCTCCTTCCTGGCGGTCCTGAAGCGCTTCGGTCCCGGCGATCCGGGACCTCTCTCGTTCCCCATGCCCGGGTGGACCCTGGCCCTCGACCTCCCGGTCGGCCATCCCCAGCTCGACTCCCTCCTCGACCGTCTCGACGAACAGGTCCTCGCCGCCGGGGGTCGGGTGTACCTGGCCAAGGACTCCCGGGTCTCACCGCACACCTTTGCTCTCATGTACCCCAAGCTGGCCGACTGGAAGGCCGTGCGCGCCCGGATTGATCCCGACGGCGTGCTCCGGTCCGACCTGGGTCGCCGTCTCGGTCTCTCACCGGACAGCCCGGATCCGGCTGCTCCTGCTGCCCGGCCAGTCACGGGCACCGACGCGGCAGGAGGCACCCCTCGCTCAACAGAGACCCCTCGCTCAACAGATCGGAACACGTGATGATCGACGCCATCGGACGGCCCCAGTCAGTGCTGGTACTCGGCGGTTCCTCGGAGATCGCCCAAGCCATCGTGGCCAAGCTGGTGCCCGCACGCTGCAAGACGGTGATCCTCGCCGGTCGCGACGGTCCCCGCTTGCTCGCCGCAGCCGATGCCGCTGCCCAAGCCGGGGCGGACACCATCGAGACGGTCGACTTCGACGCCACGGACATCGCCCAGCACGCCGATGTCGTCAACCGCCTCTTCGACCAGTTCGGTGACATCGACGTGGTGGTGGTCGCCGCCGGTGTGCTCGGTGACCAGTCCCACGACGAACACGACCCGTCCGCCGCGGCAGCGGTGATCACCACCAACTTCACCGGCCTGGCTGCCGCCATGCTGGCCGTGGCCGATCGGCTTCGTCGCCAGGGCCACGGGCGCCTGGTGGTGTTGTCGTCGGTGGCCGGCGAGCGGGCCCGCAAGGCCAACTTCATCTACGGGTCGTCCAAATCGGGCCTCGATGCCTTCTCCCAGGGACTGGGCGACTCGCTGGACGGCTCCGGCGCACGGGTGATGATCGTCCGCCCGGGCTTCGTGGTGGGACGAATGACCGAGGGGATGGATCCGGCGCCCTTCGCCACCACCCCCGAGGCGGTGGCCGACGCGGTGGTGAAGGGGATCGCCTCGGGAACCGCAGTCGTCTACTCGCCCCCGGTGCTCCGCTGGGTCTTTCTGGTGATGAAGCACCTCCCCCGCGGGATCTGGCGCAGGATGCCTGGCTGAGCAGTACCTCATCGCGTGCCCATCTCGAGGACTGGCCATCCTGGCGGGGGATCGCTCTCGGCGCATGGCCCACTGACACAGCCACGCAGTAGCCTTCTTTCCATGGTCGCTGCCGTCTGGACCCTCATCGGGATCGTCGTCGCCGGAGGCGTGGCCTTCGCCGTCGACATTCGGGTGGGTCTCCGCCACCTGGGCGAACGGATAGACGGCCGGATCGACCACCTCGACGGCCGGATCGACCACCTCGACGGCCGGATCGACCACCTCGACGGCCGGATCGACGCGGTCAACTCCGAGCTGCACGGCATCAATCGCACGCTCGGGCAACTGATCGCCACCGCGCACGTCCATGACCACGTTGCGTGAGCGGAGTCAGGCTCGCTTGATCGGCGCCATCCGGAGCAGCAGCTGCTTGCGGCCGACGCTCGGGAACTGCACCACCGCTTCGGCCGCGTCGCCCGATCCCTCGGTGGAGACCACCGTTCCCTCTCCCCACCGACCGTGGACCACGACATCGCCAGGGGCCAATCCCAACAACTCCGCCCCGGTCGAGGTCGACGCCCGCTTGCCACCGCCCGCCACTCCCGGCCCGCTTCGACCGGTCCCGAACAAGCTTCGACCTGGGGTTCCCGCCGCCGGGTCTCCACGAGCGACCCGTTCCCCGGCTCCAACCCGGTCATCGCCGCCCAGTCCTCCGGAGCCGATCGCCTGATCCGACCCCCCGAGTCCCCACCGCGACTCACCGTCCGCACGCCCACCACCCACATCCCGCAGCAGCGACGGCGGAATCTCGTTCAGGAAGCGGCTGGGGATGTTGCTCGAGAAGTTTCCCCACAGCATCCGGTTCCATGCATGGGTCACGAAGAGGAAGCGCTCGGCCCGGGTGATGCCCACATAGCAGAGACGCCGCTCCTCCTCGAGTTCGACCGGATCCCCCAAGGAGCGGAAGTGAGGAAAGATGCCGTCTTCCATTCCGACCAGAAACACCGCCGGGAACTCGAGTCCCTTCGCGATATGCATGGTCATCAGCGACACCTGGGTGCCGTCGCCGCCGAGCTCGTCCGAGCCGGCCACCAGCGCGCTCGCTTCGAGAAAGTCCGCCAGGGTCGCGTACTGGGCAACGTTTCCGACCAGCTCGTCGACGTTCTCGACCCGCCCGAGCGCCTCGATGCTGCCTTCGACCAGCAGTTCGTTGCGGTAGCCAGTGCGGTCGAGCACGGCCACGACCAGATCACCGGGGTCCAGCACTCCCGCGGCCACCGACGTGCCCGTGCCCGTGCCCGGTTCGACCCGAGTGCCGAGTGCATCGCCGGGACCATCCGCCGGGACCACGCCGTCGGACTCCCCAGCACGCCCCACTGCCGGCGCCAGTGCATCCCCGTCGGCGTCAGCGAGCTCGGGCACCGCCATCCGGCTCCGAAGGTCGGAGAGAAGCTCAGCCAGGTCGGCCAAGGCCCGACCCGCCTTGCCGGTCACCCCGGCCTCGACGGCTCGGGCCACCGCGGCCCCGAACGACTCCCCAGTCTGATCGGCCCACACGGCCAGCCGGTTCACCGAGGTATCGCCCACCCCGCGCTTCGGAACGTTGACGATACGTCTCCAGCTCACCTCGTCGTCCGGATTGACCAGCACACGGAGGTAGGCCAGGACGTCCTTCACCTCTCGCCGGTCGTAGAACCGGGTGCCCCCCACCACCTTGTAAGGAACCTCGCCCCCCACCAGCGCTTCTTCCAACGCCCGGCTCTGGGCGTTGGTCCGGTAGAAGACGGCGACGTCACCCCAAGCCAGTCCGTGGTCGCGGTGGAGGCGGTCGATCTCGTTGGCAACCCACGAAGCCTCGTCGGCCTCGTCCTCGGCCCGGTAGCGGGTGATCCGCTCCCCCTCGCCCCCGTCGGTCCACAAGGTCTTCGGCTTCCGTGACACGTTGTTGGCGATCACCGCGTTGGCGGCGTCGAGGATGGTCTGGGTCGACCGGAAGTTCTGGTCGAGTGTCACCACGGTGGCGTCCGGGAACGCCTTCTCGAAGTCGAGGATGTTGGTGATGTCCGCGCCCCGGAACCGGTAGACCGACTGGTCGCTGTCCCCGACCACCACGATGTTGCGGTGCTCCTCCGCCAGCAGCACCGCCAGCGCGTTCTGCACCGAGTTGGTGTCTTGGTACTCGTCGATCAACACATGGGTGAAGCGACCGCGATAGTGCGCGAGGACATCAGGGTGCAAACGGAACAGCCGCACCGTGTTGAGCAACAGGTCGTCGAAGTCCATGGCATTGGCAGCCAGCATCCGTCGCTGATAGCGGTCGAACACGTCGGCCACCCGGCGATCGAAGATGGTGACTGCGGCCTGGCGGAATTCCTCGGGCCCGAGCTGGCGCGACTTGGCTTGGCTGATCTGCCCGAGGATGGACCGGGGGGGTAGCCGTTTGACGTCGACCTCGAGCTCGCGGCAGACGATCTCCACCAGCCGCCGGGAGTCCGCATCGTCGTAGATGGTGAACGAACCCTTGTACCCGAGCCGGTCCCCATTGGCTCGGAGCATGCGGACGCAGGCCGAGTGAAACGTCGAGACCCACATCCGCTCCGCCCGCGGTCCCACCAGGTCGACGACCCGCCGACGCATCTCGTCGGCGGCCTTGTTGGTAAACGTGATCGCCAGGATCTGCCAGGGCGCCGCCGTGCCGGTAGCCACCAGGTGGGCGATCCGGCGGGTCAGGACGCGGGTCTTTCCCGAACCGGCTCCGGCCACGATCAACAACGGACCGCCCCGATGGGTCACAGCCGCGCGTTGGGGGGATGTCAGCCCCTCGAGCAGGGCGTCCGCTACCGGCTGCGGCGAGGAGCGCACCAGTGACTCCACCGCAGCCCGCCCGTCGGAAGTCGCCATGGCTACTCCCGTGATGCGGGACGGTAGGCGGCTTCCGAGCACCCGGACGTCACGGCTCCCTCACCTACAACCCGGACCGCGCTGCCCGTCAACAACCCAGAGGTCCCGAGTAGAGGAAGGATCAATGGCCCATGCCGACACCCTGGGAGCGCTGCAGGTCTTTGCCCTCCGTCTGCAGCGCCGGGGCCACCATCACCTCCGCCTTCTGGAATTCCTTGACTGTCTGGTACCCGCAGGTCGCCATGGCGGTACGCAGGGCCCCGAAGAGGTTCATCCGGCCGTCGTTCTCGTGGGCCGGCCCCAGCAGAATCTCTTGGAGCGTTCCCCGGGTGGTGGTCTTGACCCGCGCCCCGCGAGGAAGGGTCGGGTGGAACGTCGCCATCCCCCAGTGGTAGCCCCGCGCGGGGGCCTCGACCGACGAGGAGAGGGGGGACCCGAGCATCACCGCGTCGGCGCCGCAGGCGATGGCCTTGGCCACGTCACCACCCTTGGACATGCCCCCGTCCGCGATCACGTGGCAGTACACCCCGGTCTCGTCGAGGTGGCGCATCCGGGCGCCGGCCACGTCGGCGATGGCGGTGGCTTGGGGGACCCCGATGCCGAGGACACCTCGCGTGGTGCAGGCGTTGCCCGGGCCCACACCGACCAACACGCCGACCGCTCCGGTACGCATCAGGTGGAGGCCGGCCTGGTAGGAGGCACACCCCCCCACGATGACCGGGATCTCGAACTCGCGGATGAACCGCTTCAGGTTGAGCGGCTCGGCCGACTTCGACACGTGCTCGGCGGAGACGACCGTGCCCTGGATGACCAGCAGGTCGAGCTCGGCGGCCAGCACTGCCGGAGCGAACGCCTCGGTCTTTTGGGGGGTGACCGAGGCGGCGGTGGTCACCCCGGCCGCCTTCATCTCGCGGATCCGCTCGGTGACCAGCTCCATCTGCACCGGCTCCGCGTACATCTGCTGCATGCGGGCGGTCGCCTTCTCCGCCGGCAGCTCGCGGATCTCGTCGAAGAGGGGCGTGGGGTCCTCGTAGCGGGTCCACAACCCCTCGAGGTTGAGGACGCCGAGCCCGCCGAGCCGGCCGATCTCGATGGCGGTCGCCGGGCTCACCACGCCGTCCATCGCCGAGGCGAGCAGGGGGAGCTCGAACTGGTAGGCGTCGATCTCCCAGCTGATGTCGACATCCTCGGGGTCGCGGGTCCGGCGGCTCGGGACGATGGCGATGTCGTCGAACCCGTAGGCCCTCCGTCCCGACTTGAAGATGCCGATCTCTAGCTCAGCCACGTGTGACTCCTCCGGCCCATGGGTGGGAATGCTGGAACGACCACCCGGCACACCTCCCCTGACACCGTGCCGAGCGGCCTGCTCCACGATACCGCCTGGCGCCCCGGGGACGGGCCGCCGGTTCAGCGCCGGTCGAACGGTCCGGGAAGCCCGAGGGTCACACACAGCAGCTCGGTGAGGACCCGGGCGGTCGCACCCCAGATCAGCTCGTGGCCGGCGGTGTAGAACCACACCGGGAACTCGCCGCCGTCCCGTCCGTCCGCGCCGGTCCGGCCCGGGATCGACCACCACTCCTCGCGGAACACCCCCTCCGCCAACAGGTCGGCGAGTGCCACGTCGAACACCCGGTCCACCTCGTCGGGACTGGCCACCAGCTCCGGACGACCGGAGAGGGTGGCGACCACCGGCGTCATCAGGGTATTGGAGGACACCGTCGGCATGGCGGTGAGCGCACCGACCAGGGCCACCGATGCGGGGTCGAGTGCGACCTCCTCGTCGGCCTCGCGGAGGGCGGCGTCCTCCACCGTCTCGCCGGGGTCGAGCCTTCCTCCCGGGAAGGCCACCTCGCCGCGGTGCGACCGCAGCCTGCTCGACCGCACGGTCAGCACCACCCGCGCCTCGCCCGCCTCCTCGAACAGTGCGACCAGCACGGCCGACGGATGCTTGGACACGTCGACCCCGTCGGCGACGAGGCGATGCTCGGGATCGGGCCGGCCGGCACCCAGACCGGTACGGGAGAGGGTGCGGTCAGCGATGGCAGCGACCACGCGGCCCAGTCCGATGTTGGTCCGATCGGCGAGGGGAAGCCCGGCCCATGGGGGCGGCCCGCCCCGACGGTGGCCGGGCGGTCGAGGCACCACCTGGAGACCCGCGGGGCGGGGCAGCGCAGTCGGTGGGTCCTGAGGCTCGGTCGGTGGGTTCGGCATCCGAGATCGAGACTAGGTGCGAGCCGAGCGACTCCACCCGACAGGCGGTAGCGTGGTGCCGCCGGGTTCACCCCCGTGACACGCAGCAGAATGGGAGCCAACGATGGCGGATGAGCAACCTCACTACGGACAGCCCGGCGGGCCACAGTTCCCGATCACCACGGCACTTGAATTCCCTGAGTGGAAGGTGGATCGCAGCCTGGGCATGGTCTTCGGCGTGGTCGTCCGGTCGATGGGCATGGCCAAGGGCATCGGTGCCGGCTTCAAGGCCCTCGCCGGGGGCGAGGTCAAGCAGTACACCCGCCTGGTGGAGGACAGCCGCCGCCACGCCATGGACCGGATGATCGAGAACGCCCAGCTGCTCGGAGCGAACGGCATCGTATCGATGCGCTTCGACTCGTCGGAGATGGGACAATCCTTGACCGAGATCGTCGCCTACGGCACGGCGGTCGTCCTTGGGGCGCGACCATGACACGGTGGTCGGACATGACACGGTGGTCGGACATGACACGGTGGTCGGACATGACACGGTGGTCTGAGTGGTGATCGTCGCCCTGGTCGTCCTGGTCGTGCTCTGCCTGCTGGTCGCCAGCTTCTTCGTGAGACGCCATCGTGAGTCGGACCGGCCCCAGGCTGACTGGCGGGCCACCGGCGAGGTGTTCAACGACCCGTCCACCAATCGGGTGATGCGGGTCTGGCTCGACCCAGCCGGCGAACGCCACTACGTCGCCGAGGCACAGCGCCCGGCCGTCTGAGATCGCATGGCCGGGTTTGGTGCGACCCGGCGGTCGGAGTCGTCCCGTTCGGGCAGCCGGTCGGTCCCGTCGCTACGATCGCCGTATGCCAACCGACACCGCCACCGTCAGTGCCAACGGAATCACCATCGCCTACGAGACCGAGGGAGACCCGAGTGCGCCGCCGGTGCTCCTGATCATGGGGCTCGGTGCCCAGCTCACCGCCTGGGATCCGGAGTTCTGCCGGGGGCTGGCCGACTCCGGCTTCTTCGTCATCCGCTACGACAACCGGGATGTCGGCCACTCGACCTGGTTCGACGACACGGGGGCACCCGACCTGGCTGGCCTCCTCGACGGAACGTGGACGCCCCCGTACTCGATGGCTGACCTAGCGGCTGACGGTGCCGGCCTCCTCGATGCCCTGGGGATCGGTGCCGCCCATGTGGTCGGCGTCTCCATGGGCGGGATGATCGCCCAGACCTTCGCCATTGCCTACCCGGAGAAGACTCGAACCCTGGTATCGATCATGTCCACCACTGGCGACCCCACCGTTGGACAACCTCACCCCGAGGCCCTCGACACCCTGCTGGTCGCGCCGGCAACCTCACGCGACGGCGCCATCGATCAAGCGGCCACCACCTGGAAGGTGATCGGTTCGCCCGGATTCCCCTTCGACGAAGCGGCGATCCGGGAGCGGGCGGCCTCCGACTACGACCGCGGCTTCCACCCGGCAGGGACCGGACGCCAGATGGGGGCGATCCTCACCCAGCCGGACCGCACCGCGGCTCTCGGCGCTCTCACCATCCCCACGCTCGTGATCCACGGTGCCGCCGACCCGCTCGTCGATCCTTCGGGAGGTCGGGCGACGGCGGAAGCGATCCCGAACGCACGGCTCCAACTGATCCCGGGTATGGGCCACGACCTTCCGCCGGTCCTCTTCCCCCAAGTGGTGGCCGACCTGGCCGAACACTTCTCCCAGGGGTAACACCTCCACCTCGTCGGCGCCGATCCGGAAGGCACCGCCGGGCGCTCTCCGGCGCGATGACCGCTCCGGGACGCACAATGGCCGGGTCTCGAAGGACCCGGCCATTGCTGGACACCGACCGCAGCAGCGGTCCCCGTGCCAAGGGTCTTACATCATCCCGCCCATGCCACCCATTCCGCCCATGCCACCGCCCATGGCTGCGGCAGCGGCGGCGGCGGCGGCCGGATCGGCCTTCTCCGGCTTGTCGGCGACGAGCGCCTCAGTGGTGAGGAGCAGGCCGGCGATCGACGCCGCGTTCTGCAACGCGGAACGAGTCACCTTGGCAGGGTCGATGACGCCCGCCTTGACCAGGTCCTCGAGCTCACCGGTGGCAGCGTTGAGGCCGACCGAGCCGGACTCTCCCTCCACCTGGCGAACGTAGACCGAACCCTCGAGGCCGGCATTACTGGCAATGGCGGCCAGTGGGGCGGCGAGCGCCTTGGCCACGATGGCCGCGCCAGTCGCCTCGTCGCCCTCGAGCGACTCGATCACCGAGTTGACGGCGGCTCGGGAACGCACCAGGGCGGTACCGCCCCCGGCCACGATGCCCTCCTCGACTGCGGCCCGGGTGGCCGAGAGCGCATCCTCGATGCGGTGCTTCTTCTCCTTCAACTCCACCTCGGTGGCCGCTCCGACCTTCACCACCGCGACACCTCCGGCCAGCTTGGCCAACCGCTCCTGGAGCTTCTCCCGGTCCCAATCGGAGTCGGTGTCGTCGATCTCACGCTTGATCTGCGCGATCCGGCCCTTCACATCGTCTTCCGCACCGCCGCCCTCGACGATGGTCGTATCGTCCTTGGTGACGATGACACGCCGGGCGGTGCCGAGGAGGTCGATCGTGGTCGTGTCGAGCTTCAGTCCGATCTCCTCGGAGATCACCTGGCCACCGGTGAGGACGGCCATGTCCTGGAGCATCGACTTGCGGCGCTCCCCGAACCCGGGGGCCTTGACCGCCACCGAGGTGAAGGTGCCGCGGATCTTGTTGACCACCAGCGTGGCCAGAGCCTCACCTTCCACGTCCTCGGCGATGATCAGAAGGGGCTTGCCCGTCTGCATCACCTTCTCGAGAACCGGAACCATGTCGTGGACCGAGCTGATCTTCTGATTGACGAACAGCACCAGCGGATCGTCGAGCACCGCTTCCTGGCGCTCGGCGTCAGTCACGAAGTAAGGCGACAGGTAGCCCTTGTCGAACTGCATGCCCTCGGTGAACTCGAGGTCGATCCCAAAGGTGTTCGACTCCTCCACGGTGACCGTGCCGTCCTTGCCGACCCGGTCGATGGCGTCGGCCAGCACCTCGCCGATGGCGGCATCAGCGGCGGAGATGGACGCCACCTGGGCGATCTCCGTCTTGGAGTCGATCTCCTTGGCCTGCTCCTTGATCGAGCCGACCGCAGCGGCGACCGCCTTGTCGATGCCCTTGCGAAGGCCGAGCGGATTGGCTCCGGCCGCCACGTTGCGCAGACCCTCGCGGATCAGCGCCTGGGCCAGCACGGTGGCCGTGGTGGTCCCGTCGCCGGCGACGTCGTTGGTCTTGGTGGCGACCTCCTTCACCAGCTGGGCACCCATGTTCTCAAACACGTCGTCGAGCTCCACCTCGCGGGCGATGGACACGCCGTCGTTGGTGATGGTCGGGGCACCGAACTTCTTTTCGATCACCACGTTACGGCCTTTCGGGCCGAGGGTGACCTTGACAGTGTCGGCCAACTTGTTGACACCGGTCTCGAGGCTGCGGCGGGCAGCGTCGTCGAACTTGAGGATCTTGGGCATTACTTCACCACCTTGGCCAGCACGTCCCGACTGGTGAGGATGAGGAGATCCTCGTTGTCAACGGTGATCTCGGTTCCCCCATACTTCGAGTAGACGACGGTGTCGCCCACGGCGATATCGAGGGGGATCAGGTCACCCGACGCCTCGGCACGGCGACCGGGCCCGACGGCGAGGACCTCACCCTGCTGGGGCTTCTCCTTGGCGGTGTCGGGGATGACCAGACCCGATGCCGTGGTCTCCTCCGATTCTCCGGGGCGTACGACGATGCGGTCGTCGAGGGGATGCAGACTCATGTGATCAGGCCTCCTGTGGCACGTGTTAGCACTCTAGGGTTGCGAGTGCTAACGATAGCGATCTCCACGGCGGAGTGCAACTGCGCCCTTCGAATTTGATGGAGTGGCTGGTCCACCTACCCGTGGGGCCGGCCTAGAGCTCGGCTCGCGGTCGTGTCGTCCCAGGGCCAAGGCACACCTGCGGACGTCGCCCGCACGCGCCGGTGCCGGGACCCACGGCCGATCGGCCGCCGATCCCGGCACCCAGCGTCAGATCAAGCGAAGCCCATACCCACGATCGGCTTGTTCAGGGTCAGAGACCCGGTCGAACCGTAGAACTGGGCGTCGCCGTAGGCGAAGATTCCGCCGTCACTCGCTACCAGCCAGTAGCCCTTGCCGTCCGGAGTCGAGGTCATCCCCACGATCGGCCTGTTCAGGGTCAACGATCCGGTCGAACCGAAGAACTTGGCGTCGCCGTAGGCGAAGATGCCACCGTCACTGGCCACCAGCCAGTAACCGTTGCCGTCGGGGGTAGAGGCCATGCCCACGATCGGCTTGTTGAGCGGCGCACCACCGTGGGAGCCGTAGAACGTGGCATCGCCGAAGCCGAAGATGCCACCGTCGCTGGCAACCAGCCAGTAGCCCTTGCCATCCGGAGTGGAGGCCATGCCCACGATCGGCTTGTTGAGGGTGAGACTGCCGGTCGAGCCGTAGAAGTGGGCATCCCCGAAGGAGAAGATGCCCCCGTCACTGGCAACCAGCCAGTAGCCCTTGCCGTCCGGAGTGGAGGCCATGCCCACAATCGGCTTGTTCAGCGTCAACGATCCGGTGGAACCATAGAAGCTCGCGTCGCCGAAGGAGAAGATGCCCCCGTCAGAGGCCACCAACCAGTAGCCCTGGCCATCGGGCGTCGGCGCCATCCCCACGATCGGCTTGTTGAGGGTCAACGAACCGGTGGAGCCATGGAAGGAGGCTCCCCCGAAGGAGAAGATGCCTCCGTCGGCAGCCACCAACCAGTAGCCCGAGGAGAACGCGAGCGATCTCGAAGCACTGGCAGCGTTGAAGTTCCCATCACCGCTGTAGACGGCCGTCACCGATACCGGAGAGGCACTCCAGGCGCCCCGAGTGGTTGTGCACGATCCCGACCCGTTGACCAGGGTCACCGTGCAAAGCGCACCCACCGATCCCGTACTCGAAAGAGCGACCGTACCGGTGGCAACTCCTGCAGCCGGTGCCGCGGTGGAGACCGCGAAGGTGATGAGCTGACCGGAGGTGGGGTTCACTGGAGTGTTCGACGTAATGGCCACGGTCGGGTTCGCCTTGTTGACCACGAATGTCGTGGTACCCGTCGCCGAGACGAAGTTGGTGTCGCCGCTGTAGTTGGCGGTCACGGTCCGGGTTCCCGCGCCGAACGCTGCTGCCGAAGCCGCCGTGGTTGTACACGTGCCTGAACCCGCAACCAGCGTCACCGTGCACAACGTCGTCGCACCCCCGGAGACTGTCACCGTGGCCGTACCGGTTGGAGTACCCGCTGCGGGAGCATTCGACGTCGCGACGTCGAAGGTGACATTCGAACCGTAGGTTGATGGGCTCGGCGTCGTTGCATCCGGTATCACGGTGACGGTCGGAGTAGCCTGATGAACCACCTGCACCAGCGGGGACGACAAATTGTCCGAGGACAAGAAGTTCGCATCCCCGCTGTAGACGACCCCAATGTCATAGCTGTTGGGTGCCAGCAGCAGATTCACAGCGCAGGTCGCCGTCGACGAGTTACCCGACGTATCCGGAACCAGCTGGACGTAGGAACACACTGGTTGTGACCCACCGGCGAACTTCGGGCTGATGCCGCTGATGAACTGGACGGTCCCGGTCGGTGCACCTGCTCCCGGAGAGTCAGGCGACACCGTGGCTACGAACGTCACCTTGGCTCCGTAGGTCGAAGGCGTCGGGCTCGCAGTCACCCCCGCTGCCGTTGCCGATTTGTTCACGTTCTGGGTGAACGGCGGCGAGGTGGAGTTCAAGAAGTTCCCGTCGGTGGTGGCGTCGGTGAAGGCCGCGGTGATCGAGTGGGCCCCGGCCACCAGCGCCGAGGTGGTACAGGTCGCCGTCGAGTCGTTGGTGCCAACAGAGCTGCACAGCGTCGTCGAGCCGTCGGAGAAGGTCACCGATCCCGTCGGAGTGCCCGCACCCGGGG
>Ga0080006_1141369_pt1 | contig 16841 bp, 16 predicted proteins | sample RS3BMetagenome_FD_69209 | JGI IMG/M metagenome (GOLD analysis project Ga0080006, IMG submission 69209) | Ferric oxide microbial mat and aquatic microbial communities from Rainbow Spring, Yellowstone National Park, USA - RS3B (SPADES... ... | reverse complement strand
CCGTCCTGCAACGGCGGGCCTTTGAGTTACTGGAGTGTACCCAGTAACGGGAAGTGACAAAATGAACCAAACCCTTGTACTGCAAGGGTTTTATCATTTCTGCGGGCTAAACTCCGGATTAGTGTTAACGCCGAAAGCTTGCATTCTTCCGGGGATTGCCCCCAGCAAATTTCCGCCCGCAACCGCTCCAGCACACGGCTGGTGCGCTTCCTTGTCGCCGCCTCCGTTATCCCCAGTGTTTGCGCCATCTCCCGGATGCTTCGGCCCTGGTAGAACCTCGCCACCAAGATGTCCCGGTCGCCCGTTGGCAGCCGCCGCATCGCCGCGTCGAGCGCGGCAAGTTGTTCGCTTTCAGTGTGATCCGCACCCAGCCGCCGTCGCGCCGCTTGTTCACTAGCGGCACTGCGCTCGCGGGCCACGCGTCTGCGTTCCAACACGCGCATATTATTGCAAATGTATCGCGTTGTGTTCGCCAGCCAGCCGCGCAGGTGGTGACCGCGTTCAGGCGGCTCCCGGTATTTGCTCCAAAGGGCGAGGAACACTGCCTGCACGGCATCATCAGCCAGTGCGGAATCGCGGAGCCGGCGTTTGGCAGCCGCATGGATCCAACCAACGTTTGATTGCATGAGTTCGGCGAAATTCCCGTCCGCCCCGGCTCGGCCCGACCATCCCGGCATCCCAGATTTTGACTCAGCGTCGTCCGCCATTTGTACCTCCCGGTTGATGATGGAATGGCCGCGATCTAATGCGCTGCGGCCATTTTCACACTTTCGGAAACTTCACACTTCAAAACCCCTGGGCAACCCCAAGGAAACAATATTCTTTTTAGTTGGCCGCAATTGGCTTCCGCGCGGCCTTCAGCCCCTTCACATATTTGCGTATCGTGTTGAACTCCAAACCGCGATAAGAATCGCGCCACCGGTCCCAACGCAACCCTTTTTCAATCTGCCGCGATGTTAATATCCCGCGCGATTTTTCCACAGCCTCCCAGCAGTGAAACAAGCCGAGATGGTAATAGCATTTTTCCGCAACGGCGGAGATGGCGGAACGTTTCGGAATCGCACCGTACCCCGCCACGCACCAGCGCAGAACCGAAAGATACGCCAACCGCTCATTGGCCGCCCAGATGGCGGGGTCCCGATGCTCGAGCACATTCAGGATTTGTATTAGTTGCTTCGCCGTACCCGGGCCCGAATCCCTCAATCCCGCGGGCTGATCATGGGCCAATCTCCCGTGGGACCATGCGGCCGCCAATCGAGCACGGAATTCCGCCCGTTTCCTTTCGTGAATTAACCACGCGCGACGGCCGTAGTAGTACGGTGCCGGGTGCTGCGAAAGTGGGTCCAGCATTGCCGCTTGCAGCATGGTGTTCAGGGAGTAATTTCTTCCAACCCGCACAACCAGCCTCAGAGGTCCGCGCACAAGGAACCTCTTCCAGACTCCGCTGCGATAAGCGGCCACTCGGCCACGGGCCGTCGCTTGCGCATTTGCCCAAGGCGACAAGCTTTCCGGGAGGGCGGCGGCGGCTTGGGGAAGGGGTTTCGTGAGCATGGCAAGCGAGTAATCGCGGTTGGAAAGCCGCCCGTAGTGGCCATTGTAGTTTAGGAAATAGAGCGACAGTGTATAGACCCCCTGCGGAATATGAAAAGACGCGTAAAGGCCCGGCCCTTGCCAAGTAGCCGGGTAGCCCTCGCCATGGTCATCAAGCTCAGATTCCCTCCGGTCCATACCCCAAGTGGTCAGGTGCATGAGCACCCGGCTATCGAGGTAGATTTCCGGTAACTCCAGCACCTGCCGCTTGGCCGTTGCCAGCCACTCGACCCAGAAACGGACGGAATCCCCGTTTCGGTGGTGCGGGCCGATCTGTTCGTTATGGTCCAATGTGATCGACGCCGGCGACCAGACGAGGTCCGGAGGGCCGGAGCAGCACGCAAACAAGCACGACCAATATCGTCCGTATCTCCCCAGCCAACTGCCTTCGGTTTGCCAATCATCATCCAATGCCACCACCGCAGGTTGCTTGTCGGATGCGGTTTTCAATGTTTCCGCAAGTTGTGCGGCCAGCGTGGCCAATTGCCGCCGCGTTGGCGGGGCGGCACCGTATGGCTCGGAGACCACTGGACCCGGTCCGCCAAGAGATCGGCTCCATTGGCTGGCTGCGCCTGGCAGGGTGATAATGGAAACATCGTGGCCGTAAGTCCCCACGGCCATGGCTCCGCCGGGCAGTGGCAGCAGGGACGTGACGTAATTGCCGATCTGCGGTTCGTGGATTTGCAGGCGCTTGGTTATTTTCCCAGTCTTTGAATACTGCCATACGTCGATGCCACGCTGCCGGTGCCCTATCCAAAGAAACACACTTTCCGCATCACTGTAACCCGTCCCCTGTAACCTGTCCCCTGTAACCGCCACAGCGGTGGTGTAATCCTCCATCGGCAGGGATTCGATTGTTTCCGGCGACGGTGCCTGCCAATGTTGTGGCGGATGCCACAGGCCCAGAACCTTGGCCGGGAAATCCTGCCCGCGCTCAAACGCCCAATGCAAAGCGGTCCAGTGGGACGCTGCGATTGGGGCCGCACCGGCAGGATCGTGAATCGCACCGTCGGCGGAGCCGACGGCTATATCTGGGTTATTGATTCCCGACGTGTCGGGATTGCTCGTTGTAAACGCTATTCCGCCATCGGTGCCGGCCACAACTCTGCCGTTGGGTGCGATGGCAATCGCGTTGAGCAGGTTGCTTGGCAAGCCCTGGCCAAAAGGGGTCAGCGGCATTTTCAATGGGCCGGATGTGATTTGCCACCTGTACGGCGCGGAGTATGGCAGGCCCATGTGCGTGCCACTGCCGGAGGCACCACCACCGGCAGCGCCGGCGGTGATGTGAGGTAAGGTGTTCCGTTGTTCGTTGTTCGTTGTTCGTTGGTCAACAGGTTTTCCCACCGCGATTCCAGCGCATTGGGTGCCGACGTATACGGTGCCATTTTTGCCAAAGGCGATGCAGTCGGGATTTTGAGGCAATCCGTCGGCCTGGGTTATGTAATGCCATGTGCCGGACGCGAAGGTTACAGGTGACAGGTTATAGGTGACAGGCTGGCGAGCCGCCGGGTTTATCCCGGCGGGTTGGCCCGCGGTGCCGGACGGGGGTGCCCGGGCTGCATATCCAGTGGTTGGTGAACACTGGTAAATTGCAATGCCCGCATCGGTGCAGGCCCACATCTGGTCGGTGTATTTATCAAATTTCAAAGCAAATACATGATCACCCAGCGGCCCGGCGAGCACGTTGTGTTTGGGATTTTGCACCATATCATAATTCTGCCATTGGCTGCCATTGTAGACGCTGATGCCATGGTTTAATTCACCCGCCCAGATTCTCCCTTTGTTATCGCATGCCAAGGCATATATGCTGTTATTGGCCAATTGGCCTTGCGTGTTCTGTTTGGTGAAGTGAGTCCACTGTTTATTTTTTGGTACTGAAGGTGTGTAGCGGTATATCCCGCTACCCTCGGTGGCCATCCACAAGTTGCCCTGCTTATCCCGGCATAGGGCCATGACGAAATTGCAATCTGGTATTCCCCAACGCTGCGGCGGATGCGGCAGATGTAACGCCAGCACCTGACAATCCGCCCATGGCAAACTGGCTAACGCTACAAACGCCGGTATGGGCTGGCTGGAGTCCCGCTTCCATGGCACCTGGGCCAGCACAAATCCTTTCGGTAACCTCACCGCGTTAATCTGTGCCTGTGAAAGCGTTGCTGGTGGAGATGTTGGAAAGCCATTGGTGAACCCGGAAAGGGATTTGGCGGATACGGAACGGCTTGGCACCTGCGGTGCGGGAACAGAAGGGTGCCCCGGACGCGGCACAGCGTTATATGCCGCCAAGCCCAGCCACCACGCCACGGCAATCAGCCCGGCGGCACCTGCGGCAAGAATATAATGTTGCGTACGCTGGTTCACTGACATTCCCGATACGACAAACAACAATATTGGCCGACAGTCATCGGTAAATTGTGGCGTTGCCGACCGGAGCCAACCGTAAATTACTTTCAGTATTTTATCCCCGCGATTTTGCCACCGCCACTGTGTACAGCGCATAAATTTTTCTCTAAAGCGCAAACGCGAGCGTCCTAAATTAGCCGTTCCTGTCTGCCTTGCGCTATCTTATTTGCCCCCCTGTTGCTGGGCTCGTAGTGGCGATACTCCCCAAAGCTTGTGTCCCTCTTTTTCGTCGTCGGGGCCAGCGCGGAACAGAAGTGGTTGGTGCTTGGAATCAGGCATATAGCATCGTGCGGCGGGCCTGGCCCGCGTGGCCGACTTCCCGGCGGGATAAACTGCCGGCCTGACTTCGTAGCCTCGTGCTTTGCACCACCGGCCAGGGCGGAGGCTATGTGAGGGGCGGCATATCGGGCGGCTGAGGTTATTAAGGGCACCAATGGCGGCTCATGGGGAGGCTTGCGCCGGTGCGGCGAAGTCGGCCATCGCGGCGGAAGGGCCGGGTTGAGACGGGAAATAGAGCCAATATTGGCTGTCCGGATCGTCCATGCACAGAAGTGTATAATTGCAGCCAGTTGGCACCATATCGAGGCTGGCGGTTTTTTCAGATAGAGAAATAACGACATGTTCCGCTTCCCGCACCGCGCGGTCTTCCTGCCTCGGTGCTGCGTCGGCGGCAGCGGGCTTAATGGCCGCGAGGTCAATGGTGGCCAGTGCCTCAAGGAGTATCTGCCGCTGGCTGCGACCGGCGGTAATCAAAGTGGGTATTGGCCGGCTGTAGCCGGCAATCTGCAGTCCAACGGAAAAGTGGTCCATTAAGCCGCGGCACATCCAGGCGGCGGCCAATTCAATGGCCCGTTCGGCCAGAGCCGGGCCGTTGGGCACGGTGGCCCATTGCCGCAAATCCAGGGCAATAACAATGGTTGGTGGCGTATCGGTGGTCATTTCCTTGACCATTAATTGGCCGGTGTGAGCGCTGCGGCGCCAGTGAATGGATCGAATACTGTCTCCGGATTGATATTCACGCAGCCCAAAAAATTCATCCGATCCTCCCCGCCGGGGTGAAGTCGTGGACCCACCGGAGGCAAATGTGCGCGAACGGGCGAGCAATTCACGATTCAACATGCCGATGCGCGGATATACAGTGATGCGGCGCGGTGCCCGCATGTGCACCGCCCGATTGAGAAATCCAAACGGAAATGAACAGCAGATTCTCTGCTCACGCAGTTCAATAATTCCGCGATGTGTCGGCACCAGATGGGTCATCACCAGCGTGGTCTGTCCCGGCCCCAGATGCAGGCAATACCCTTCAGGAATAACCGATACCGCCCCCAGGAAGCGGGCTTCTGTGATGCGAACGGCGCAGGATGGCCAGAGTATTTTATGATTCACCATGCGGTAATGTACTTCCATCGGTTCGCCGGCCACGGCGTGCTCTCCGACGGATCGCGTGACTTCCAATCGTCGCAAAAGCAGATCACCGAGTACCGCTGATACCAGAAGCGTTCCCAGCACAATCCCCAGCGCCCAGAAGAGAACATTGTTTTGACTGTTCAGGGCCGCGATCAGCACAAAGCATGTAACGCCGGCAAAAACAAACCCGGTAAAGGTCAGTTCATAGTACGTCATGTGCCGGTGTTTTCGCATGGCCGCGGATCGCCTTGAAATTTATGAATCGCTGCATCCTGCCGGCTACACCCCGGTGGCAAGCACTACATGGGGCAGGCAATATTCTGCAATAATTCCTGCATGATCCGAACGGCGGTGGTAATATCGCCGTTGGCCATGTAGCTTTTGGTAATAACTCGGTGCGAGCAAACGGGAACGACCATTTCCTTGATGTCATCGGGCGTCACATAATCACGTTTGTTCACCAGCGCCAGGGCCTGCACCGCGTGGGTCAGCGCCAGTGAACCGCGCGGCGAAATACCCGTATGCAGCAATTCATGCTTGCGTGTGGCCGTTACAATATCCATCATGTATTCCAGCAGCAGGGGGTCAATTTTTACCTGCGCGGCCTGCCCCTGCAACGCCTCAACTTCTTCGCTGGAGAGTACCGGGTCGAGTGTATCGAGGCGATGCTGACCCGGCTGTTCCCGCAGAATAGCCAGTTCACGCTCGCGCTCGGGATAACCCAACTGAATGCGCAGCAGAAAGCGATCCAACTGATTTTCAGGCAGGAAATACGTGCCTTCAAACTCAAAGGGATTTTGCGTCGCCACGACCATAAATGGCCGCGGAAGCTGAAGCGTTTGGCCATCAACGGAGACGGAATTTTCGTTCATCGCCTCCAGCAGACTGCTTTGTGTGCGCGGCGTGGTGCGGTTGATTTCATCCGCGAGGACAATATTGGCAAAAATCGGGCCGGGCTTGAAGGTGAATTCCTGTCTTTCCTGGTTATAAACCGAAACGCCGAGAATATCGCTGGGCAGCAGATCAGGCGTAAGTTGAATGCGGCTGAACTGGCAGTTGATGCTGCGGGCCAGCGCCTTGGCCAGAACCGTTTTGCCAACGCCGGGAACATCTTCAATCAGCACATGGCCTCGGGCCAGCAATCCTACCAGCAGGTGTGTGACCACTTCGGGACGCCCGAAGAAAACGGTTTGGATATTTTTTCGCAGTCGTTCCAGCGGATTCATGCGTTTTGTATTCCTGTCTCGCCCGAGTCAGGGCGGTGAAAAGCACGGGCCAATGAGTTACCGGCCCTATTGCGATGGTTGCGAAAAACGCTTGACGAGCTTTTCAATCAGTGGCTGATCCGGATTCAGCTCAAGACTCTTGCGCCAATAGCCAATCGCTTTGCGGCGAATCGCCGAGTCGCCACTTGCCGATTGTAACGCCATGGCCATATCCGCGACCCCCAGGCCATTTAGCGCGGGCGGGTAATTGGCATTGAGTTTCAATGCTGCATGGTACGCCACTTTCGCGCGTGGCAAATTACCCATGCGGTAATAGGCGTAGCCGAGTCGCTCCTGCACCAGGGCGGATGGAGCAAGCTTGGCCGCCGTCTTCAGTACGCGTGAGGCCATGGCATAGTGTTTACTCTGCAAATACACCGCCGCCATATCGAGATATATGGCCGACTGATGCGGCTTTAACTCCAGACTGGATTTGAAATAATGCAGCGCTTTGCGGCCATACTTTGGATCAACATTGGCGGCTTCGGCATAAATGGCTCCAAGGTTGGCTAATGACGCAAAGGAATTGGCGCCATTGGATAAGGCCCGACGGCCATAAATGACGCCAAAAATAGGCTGCCCGGTCTGGGCATACGCCACGGCAAGATTCATCGCGGCGTGGGCATTTTTCGGTTCAACCTGTAAGGAATGCTGATAGGCGTTAACGGCGCTTTGGAAGTTATGTACCGCCTGGAAACTTACACCGAGCTCATACCATCCGTGAAAGCTTTTGGGATTCAACGTTACGGCGTGTTGATAATCATCAATGGCATTATGGATATGTCCCTGTTTGCGATAAATATCACCCCGGGCTTCATAGGCCAGGACCATATTCGGATTCTGGCTGATCGCCTGCGTGAGTTCGGCCAGAGCTTTCTGGGTTTTACCGCCTTCGGCGTCCAACTCACCGCGGACATAGTGATTAATTGCGGTTGAGGAACTTGGCTGGCTGCTGCACCCGCCAAGCCCGACCATACTGATAATCGCAAAAGGCAATAAAATAGAACGTTTCGTCATCGTAGAGACCCCTCGGCCAGCAAAAGCCTGTCAATTACACCAATTCCAACCCGCATCTCTGCGGCGGGAAGTAAAACCGCCGCCCTGATAAGGCCGATTTTCCGTATCGGCGATCCGCCTATCAGGCCAACCACTTCATTATCGGCTCAACGAGAAAAACTGGCCAATAAAAGTTACGGGCAAATGATCCGGTGCGTAAATCGCCAAGGCCACAAAGTCAGAAAGAGCATCCGAAAGCTTATGCCGCCAGACGTAAGAAAAGAAAGGATGCAACGTCCGCCAACAATCCATCAGCTATCATGGCAATGCGAATAAACAGGCAACAACCCGTTATTGCAGCGGCACCGGCTTGTCCGACAACTGCGTCGGACGGTTAAGCATAAGAACGTCCTCGGCATTTTCCGGAACCTGCAGCCAGTCTGTCGCCATGGCGTGGTGAACGCGGACAGCGTTTTGTCCCGGCGTATCGGTCAGGGTTTGACAACCCGCCAACATCGGCAACATGGCCGCTGTGCCAACGATAAGTAGTAGTGCCGCGTACCGCTTCATGCAATAGCCTCCAAAGCAAGACATCCGCCCCGCGGTTAAATCGGGTGTTTTTTATCCGCCCACGCCCCGCGTGTCAAATAAATTTTCCGCAAACCGGTTGATTTTCAGATTCCGAACCCCGTTGGCCCGGAGCGTTCAACCGGCTTGAACTGATTATTTTCCCATAAAGTTGCCAATATATCCAGCGAGCAACTCCGTCTTTTTTTGGAATGTCGCCAAATGGCACTGGAAGGCGTATTTCACGAAAAATGTTATAGTACACCGAATTGCTGACGAACGCGAATCGGTCCCGGCGCGCCGGGACGGCGGCTTAACGGGAGCGGTTATGACAACACCAACAAAGACTACGACGCCCCTTGTGGGCATTGTCATGGGAAGCAAATCCGACTGGCCCACCATGCACCATGCGGCGGAAACGCTGAAGTTACTGGAAATACCGTTTGAAGCCAAAGTAGTATCAGCCCATCGGATGCCCGTGGATATGATCGCGTATGGCCAGCAGGCGGCCGGGCGGGGGCTGGCAGTTATTATCGCCGGTGCCGGTGGAGCGGCCCATTTGCCCGGCATGATTTCCGCGGTGACAATTTTGCCGGTTTTGGGCGTGCCCGTTCAAAGTGCCGCGCTTAATGGACTGGACTCGCTACTGTCAATTGTCCAAATGCCCGGTGGTGTGCCGGTTGGAACTTTAGCCATCGGCAAAGCCGGGGCAATTAATGCGGCGCTTATGGCGGCGGCGATATTAGGATTGTCGGATGGCGGAATCCGAAAGCGCTATGAAGCGTATCGCAAATCCATCACCGAAAAAATTCGTGGCGAGACATTGGACGATGGTTCAGCGTAATCGCAGGGCCATGCCACAGACACAGTGATTGCTTTTCAGATAATCTGACAGGGTGCTATGACGTCAAAACTTGAACCAATAACCAATCAAGCCATTCTTCCGCCGGAACTTATTACCATCCTGGGCGGCGGACAGCTTGGCTCAATGCTCTGTGAGGCCGCCAAACGCATGGGTTATCGCACATTTTGTGTGTCCAGCCATGAAACGGATCCGGCTCGACGCTGGGCCGATCATCATCTGATTGCCGATCCCGGTGAGCCTGCCACGGTGGCCCGCGTGGCGCGACAATCCGCAATATTAACCGTGGAAGCCGAATCCATCGAACCTGTGGCCCTGGAAGCAGCCGCCAATGCTCAATGCCGTGTTGCGCCATCCGCGGATGTGCAGCGCACGGTGCGCGACCGACGGCTGGAGAAGCTGTTTCTCCGCGATCATGGCTTGGCGGTTGGTCCCTTTGCCACCGTAGAGTCCGCAAAACAGATGCAGGAAGCAACTGAAGCACTATTTGCCGGGGGTGCTAAAAAGCTGGTGGCAAAAACCGCCCGTGGCGGCTACGACGGCAAAGGCCAGCGATGGATACACTCGGTGGCCGACGCGACAGACGCATGGGTCGCTTTAGGTTCCACACCGCTGGTGGTGGAGAGCGGTATTGATTTTGTGGCGGAGGCATCGGTCATCGTGGCACGGTCGGCCGATGGCCGCATGACGCATTTCCCCGTGTTTCAAAATGAGCATCGCCGCGGGATATTATTTCAAACCCGCATGCCCGGTGATTTCTCCCCTGCCACCACCGCGAAGGCTATTGACCTTGGCCGCCGCACGGCCGAGGCCCTGGGCGCAGTGGGTCTGCTGGCGGTGGAGATGTTTATATTGCCGGATGGAGATGTATTAATTAATGAATTGGCAGCCCGCCCCCACAACTCCGGGCATGTGACTATGCGCGCCGCCAGCCGCAGCCAGTTTGAAATGCACATTGCCGCGATCTGCGGTTTGCCGTTGCCGGAAATACACACGTTGCAACCGGGCGTCATGACCAATTTGCTCGGCGACCTCTGGGCCCACGGCGAGCCGGATTTTGCCAAAGTGCTCGCCGATGGCCGCAGCATGATTCATCTATACGGCAAATCACCGCGCCCGGGCCGTAAGATGGGCCACATGATCCACACCGCCTCCACCCTGACGGACGCGGTGCAAGCCGCCAATGCAGCGTTCGCGCTGCTGCAAAACTCATGAGACAGCCACTATCGTCGGATTCATGCTGGCATAATGCCTGTGGTCAACATTCCGGCAGAAGATTTATCCGGCGGACGTCACTGAAGCGCGGGGCCATGATGCAATTAACGCATTTGTCAGGTCACCCCCATTGCGCTGGCGGGATATTTTCTTTCAAAAACGTGGGAATCAGGCACAGGAATCTTGTTGTCATTCACACTAAGATTGTGTACACTATTTTCGTATGAAAAACGTTACACTTAGCGCCGATGAACGCACTATTGAAGAGGCCAGGAGGCTGGCCCGGTCCCAGAAGAAAACCCTCAACCAAATCTTCCGGGAATGGCTGGCCCAATACACCGCCCATTCCCACAATGCGCATAATATGGACCTGCTGATGAAACGACTGGAAAATGTTCGCTCCGGACGGCACTTCACGCGGGATGAACGCAATGCCAGATAGTTACTTTCTTGACACCAATATTTTCGTCTACACCTTCGACGACACCGCCAAGAAAAAACGTCAACATGCACTGGAGTTGGTTAAACGGGCCATCACCACACGGCGGGGTGTAGTCAGCTATCAGGTTGTGCAGGAGTTTTTTAACGTGGCGCTGCGCCGGTTTGCCCAACCAATGACGAAGGGCGATGCGGAAGATTATCTGGCCACGGTATTTATTCCGCTGCTGGCGGTTCACTCCTCGCCGGGGCTATACGAGGCGGCTCTACAACTGACTGGCCGGGGGGGCTGTCATGGTACGACTCGCTGATTGTTGCCGCGGCGATAGAAGGGCAATGTGATGTGCTTTATACAGAAGATATCCAGCATGGCCGAAAATTTGGTTCACTTCAAATATTAAACCCATTTGTGTGACCGCAAAATGGGTCATATCATCCACACCGCCCGCACCCTGACTGAAGCGGTGCAAGCCGCCAGTGCAGCATTCGCGCTATTGCAAGAATCGACGCGCCTTTCCGAGTAAGAGCCGGGGTTGCCATTACTCGAACCGGCTCCTGAATGAAAAAAGCCCGCGCGATCCGGTTGGATCGCGCGGGCTGTATGTAAAAAACGTCCCGGCTGACCCGGTGCGTTCATTTACTGGTTTCAATACTCGTCGGAGTGGTCGGCAGCGCCGGCCTTCTTGTCATCCTTCTTGGGCAAGTCGCTGATAACCGCATCGGTGGTCAGCAACAAGCTGGCGATAGAGGCAGCATTGGTCAGGGCGGTGCGTTCCACTTTGGTGGGAACGATCACGCCCATCTTGAGCATATCACCATATTCGTGCGTCAAGGCGTTGAAACCAAAATTGGTTTCCTTGGATTCCTGAACCTTTTGCGCCACGATGCTGCCATCGACGCCCGCATTTTCAGAAATCTGTTTGATCGGGGCATACAGCGCCCGCTTGACGATATCGGCACCGATCTTTTCGTCGCCTTCCAGTTTGAGCTTGTCAATGGAAGGAATCGCCCGCAGCACGCTTACGCCGCCGCCGGGGAGGATGCCTTCTTCAACCGCCGCGCGGCAGGCATGAAGGGCGTCTTCAACACGGGCCTTCTTTTCTTTCATGGCCGCTTCCGTTGGCGCGCCGACTTTGATCAGCGCCACGCCGCCGGCCAATTTGGCCAGACGTTCCTGGAGCTTCTCACGGTCGTAATCGCTGGTGGTGCGGTCGATTTCATTCTTGATTTGTTCAATGCGGCCCTTGATGGCGTCGCCTTTGCCGGCACCCTCAATAATGGTGGTCGCTTCTTTTTCGATGTGGACTTTCTTGGCCCGTCCAAGGTCTTTGATATCCAAGGTTTCCAGTGAAACGCCCAGCTCTTCAAAAATGGCCTTGCCACCGGTGACAATGGCGATATCTTCGAGCATGGACTTGCGGCGATCACCAAAGCCGGGGGCTTTGACGGCCACAACTTTCAGTGTGCCACGGAGCTTGTTGACCACCAAGGTGGCCAAGGCTTCGCCTTCCACATCTTCCGCAATAATCAGCAATGCCTTGCCCGCTTCGGCAACTTTGCCGAGAATCGGGAGCATATCTTTAATGGAGCTGATTTTCTTTTCATGGATCAGGATATAGCAATCTTCGAAGGTTGCATCCATGGTTTTGGGATCGGCGAAGTGCGGGGAAATGTAGCCCTTGTCAAATTGCAAACCTTCCACAAGTTCCACCGCAGTATCCAGGCCCTTGCCTTCTTCAACGGTGATCACGCCATCTTTGCCAACCTTGTCCATCGCATCGGCAATCATCTGGCCGATCTGGGAATCCTGATTGGCGGAGCTGGTGCCCACCTGGGCAATCTGCTTGGAATTCTCAACTTTCACGGAAATATTCTTGAGATAATTGAGAACGGCTTCCACAGCCTTATCAATGCCACGTTTGAGGTGCGTCGGATTGGCTCCGGCGGTGACATTGCGGAGACCCTCTTCATAAATTGCTTCGGCGTACACCGTCGCGGTGGTGGTACCGTCACCGGCCACCGTGCTGGTTTTGCTGGCCACTTCTTTGACCAACTGCGCACCGAGGTTTTCAAACGGGTCTTCGAGTTCAATTTCCTTGGCTACCGTTACACCGTCTTTGGTAACGGTGGGGCTGCCGAAGGATTTTTCAATAACCACATTACGGCCGGAGGGGCCAAGCGTCACCTTGACCGCTTTGGCCAAAGTGTGCACGCCACGGCGAATGGCTTCGCGTGCGGCTGTATCAAATTCAATCATTTTTGCGGACATGGTTTGTGTCTCCGTATAATAAACATTAACTCAATAAATCACTGGTTCACAGGAACCGGCGAATGGCTTATTCCACAACGGCCAGGACTTCATCTTCGCTGAGAATCAGAAGTTCATCACCGTCAACTTTTATTTCCGTGCCGGCGTAGCTGGCGAAAATTACCTCATCGCCCTTTTTCACCTGGAACTTGGCGCGTTCGCCATTGTCCAGCAATTTGCCATCACCAATGGCCAGAACCTTACCGCGTTTCGGCTTTTCTTTGGCGGTTTCCGGCAGGACGATGCCACTTTTGGTGACGCCTTCCGCTTCCAGACGTTTAAGAAGAATTTTGTCGCCGAGGGGACGAACTCCAGCAGCCATAATACAAACTCCTAAAAAGAACCCAATGAACTTCAAACATATTCTTCCGATCACCACCCGCGGGCGTCGGCATTGGTTTAAACTATTTTTTCCGGCCATTTAAGCAGGCCATTGATCTCCGTAAAACCGGCGTAACGCACGGGCCAGGGTATCGAGCAACTCATTGACATCCACCGGCTCGGGCAACACGGAAAACACATTTCTCCGCAGCGCCTCCCGCATGAGTCGATCCGACAACTGCGTCGAAAGGACAATAACCAGCGGGGCCGATTCGCCTTTCGCATCCGCGGGGCGAACACTTTGAATGAACCGCAGCAACGTCGAGAAATCCACATGCACATCCGGATCCTCGGTAATTCGAGAATCCAGAACCATTACATGCATCTCATGGCGTTGCACCAGACTTTCGGTTTCCGCCCAATTGCGGGCCAGAAACGTCTGCACCTGCATGGGTTCCAATAATCGCGATACCGTCTGCGGCCACTGTATGGCCGGACGAAACCCCCGCCACTGCGGCTGGGTCATCAGAAGATTTAATCGCGACTTGTATTCCATGACTCATGGCAAACCTTTTTCCGTGTCCGTCTCCGGTACTATTCCGCAGATACTTGCTAGCAAAGGCCATACCGCAAGCCCATTTTTGTCATAAATGACGATATAAATATTTAAAAAACAACCACTTATGATTATTTCAAGAATCGGTGTGGTGGTCAAATCGATTGGTGTTTGGCCTGCCAGTGTTATCAGAAAACACATTCTTACTGCCGTCTTGGCAGAGCCCAGGGCGGGGATCAGTATGGGCAGTACGTTGGGCATTGGGCAGCACTTGCAGCAGTAGGCGGGAGCGGGCAACTGCCCGCTATTTACAGGGAGCGTTCCCGGCTGCGCCAAGCTTCATGAGAAAACGCACACATGCGCTATTTTCCTTTTTGGATGTTGGCCAGGACGGAAAGCAGGTGCATATTGGCGCGGCCAATGGTGCCGTCCTGCGCCTTGATGCCGCGGTCCACATCCTTTTCCGCCGCCAGAAAGTGCTTCTGGTCCGCTGCCAGTGAAGCTTCCAGCCGAAAACACTTCAGTGCCTTCTTCGCGTGGCCCGCCAGCAGCAATAAATTACCCTTGCCGCGCAACTTCCACCCGCTATCGGAGCTAATAGCGTCCGCTGCGGCCATATAAGGTCCATCATTAATATGAATGGCATCGAGCACCGCACAGGTGCGAGGAGTCTCCATGGGACTAACCGGCAGATCAGAGCCGGCAATCTGCTGGCGTTCCAATTCTTCCACCCGGCTGGCATCGTAGGGAAATGCTGTCTGAAAGCACCGGGCAATCAGCACCAGAACCTGCCGGGTATGTTGCATGGTGCAGACGTTGAATAAGCCGCGGGCGTTTTGCAGGGCCTTATTTCTGCGGCCGGAGGCGAGCATGGCCTTTACACGATCCATCTGCAATTCCTGCACCGCATAGGTGCTGCCGGGATTAGCCAAAATGCCCTTCAATGCCAGGGAATCAACCAAGCTGTATTGACGCCGGCGCAACAAGGGGGGAATCCAGTATTTGTACAAGGGGCCAACAGTGTGATGGGCGTTGGTGATAAGTTGAGACTGAATTTCCGCCAAGGCCTGCCTCTGGGCCGCTCCGCCTTGCGACAAGTCCCTTGCCAGTGTGTGAACCCGCGCCATCGGCAACTTCGGCGGACGGGCCATAGCCGGGCAGAAGGCCGCCGTGCTTATCAGAATCGCCGCCACGACATTTCTTCTCGACTTCATTTTGCACCTCGCTCATTGGGGACGACCATGTAACCTTGGATGACATCTCCGCCTATTCACGTCCCTGCATCACAGGGAATTTCTTCGGCACGCCAAGGGTTTTAGTGGCATCTCTCGACGTGTCAGCGCGTCGCAGTGCGGCATACAATCCAATCACCGCCAAAAGCAGTACGGCTATTGCCCGCAGCAACGTCCACATTCCCACGGTCTCCCCGTTGCTGCCGCCGCCGAAGCACCCGCAGGGAATGACCATATTACGCACGATCACGGATGTGTTGACAAAGACGAATAGATCCCCCAGGCACGCCGCACAAATAAGGGCACCACCGCGAGCGACAGCGCTTAACGGGAATAATCCCACCAACAGTTCGGCGATTGGCAGCACCATCGCCACATACATCGCTTCATGGGTAGCTACCAGACGGTAGGCTTCCACAGCGCGAAAGAACTGATATGGGTAGGCTGTTTTGCCCAGCCCGCTGATTAAAAACACCGCTCCGAGTGCCACGGACGCGCCAGCCTCAAGCCAATGAAATATTCGTTTTTTGTATTGGTTCATCCGGCTGCTCCCGTCGGCGTTGCAGCGTGTGAATGGCGAGTTGCTTTCATCCCGGCTTCCCAGCGTCGCCATCCTCCGGTGAAAACGCACACACGGCGATACCCGTCCAGCTCCAAGCGGTTGGCCAGCATCTCTGCCAGTGGGCACCCGCGGCTCTCGCAGTAAACCATAACGGGCGATGATTTCCCGGCACTGCCAAGAAGTTCATCGCGCGACTCTTGTGCCGTTCCGGGCGGGATGCTGATGGCACCGGGAATATGGCCCGCGTCATAATCACTGGACAATCTTGCGTCAATAACTACAGTGCCCTGCGCGACCATGGCCACAGCCTGCTTGAAATTTACGTGCGGCACATCCTTGGCGCTGTATATCCGCAATAATTGCCGGGATTCTCCGGCGGGTGCCAGCAGACCACCACGGCCCAGCGCGTTTTGCGCCACACCGATAAACAGAGCCAACGCGAGGATCCCCATCGCCTGAACCACTACGGCACCGATGTTGCGATTAAACAATATTTCGAAGTTTCCCGTCTTATGCGCGGCATGAGTAATCCCCACAATGGACAGCAACACCAGCACCATGGCCAGAAACTTCCCATAGGCGTAGCCGAATATCGCCAAGGAATTTATATCATGAGGTGAAACAATAACTCCCTTGCCATCCCAGACTGCGGCAATCCGCCGAAAGGACACCAACGCCGGTTGTCCCGGCGGGTTCATTACAATGGCCCTTCCATTCACGTCCCCCAGGTAGAGCACGAAGTGATTGGCTGTGGCCTGCTCCACATCAGAACGCACGTGCAGGATCACGGGAAAGCGGCAATGGGCCAGAGTGGAGATGTCCATCCGGCTTACCGACACCGTGTGCAGTCCACGGGCGCGGAGGGCATCAGCCAGTTCCGCGAACGTGCTACCTTTAGCCCAACCTTCGCACTTTGGCACAAAAAAAGGCCCTGACGTTCAACCAGGGGAAAAAGTCTGTACCATAAACTCATGGGAACTCAGGGATTTGGTACCTCCATATGCGGTGCCAAGGCCGCCAATTGACTGGCGTAAATCTTGGGTGGCGGCTGTTCCGGAAGATGCAGCCCCAGCTTATCGAGCAGCAGTTGCTGCTCCGGTTGCGGTTGAGTATGACGGGCCA
>Ga0080006_1143596_pt1 | contig 16851 bp, 13 predicted proteins | sample RS3BMetagenome_FD_69209 | JGI IMG/M metagenome (GOLD analysis project Ga0080006, IMG submission 69209) | Ferric oxide microbial mat and aquatic microbial communities from Rainbow Spring, Yellowstone National Park, USA - RS3B (SPADES... ... | reverse complement strand
CGGGGCATCCGCCTGCTGCTCGGCGGCGAACACCTCAGCAAGGAGGAGACCCGCTTCTGCGACGAATTCTTCGAGCACCAGATCTACCCCCTGTTGACCCCCCTGGCCATCGACCCCGCCCACCCCTTCCCCTACCTCAGCAACCTGTCTTTGTCCATCGCCGCTCTTCTAGGGGATCCGGGAGACCGCTCCCCCCGCATCGCCCGGGTCAAGGTCCCCTCTTCACTTCCGCGCTTCTACAGGGCTGGGCCGAGCGGGCCCTTCCTGCCGGTCGAGCGGATCATCTCGGAGCGTCTGGAACGGCTCTTCCCCGGCATGGAGATCCAGGGGACCGGCGTCTTCCGGGTCACCAGGGACGCGGACTTCGATGTGGACGAGGACGAGCCGGACCTGCTCTCCGCGATCGAGGAGGAGCTTCGCGGGCGACGTTTCGGCGCCGTCGTCAGGGTGGAGACGGTCGGGTCGCTGGCTCCGGAGCTGAGCAACATGCTGGAGACGGAACTCGGCATCAGCCACGAGGAGCTTCAGCCGGTGGATGGGCCCCTGGATCTGACAGGCCTCTTCGGGGTGGTCGAGGCGCTCGACCGGCCCGACCTGGCCTACCCGGTCTTCAGCGGGACCACCCCCCCCCGACTGCTCAGCGTCCAGGACCAGGATCCCGACTTCTTCGCGGTCATAAGACGGGGGGACCTCTTGGTGCAGCACCCCTACGACTCGTTCGCCGCCACCACGGAGCGATTCATCGAGCAGGCTGCGCGCGACCCCCGGGTCGTCGCCATCAAGCAGACCCTCTACCGCACCAGCGGTGACACTCCGCTCATAGGCGCCCTGACCAGGGCGGCCGAGGACGGCAAGCAGGTGGTGGTCTTGGTGGAGCTCAAGGCTCGCTTCGACGAGCAGAACAACATCCGCTGGGCCCGCCAGCTGGAGCAGGTGGGCGCCCACGTCGCCTACGGGGTGCCGGGCTTGAAGACCCATGCGAAGCTGGTGCTGGTCGTGCGCCAGGAGGAGGGTGGGGTCCGTTACTACGCCCACATCGGCACCGGCAACTACAACGCGGTGACCGCCCGCAGCTACACCGATTTCGGGCTCTTCACAACTCGCCAGGAGATCACCCAGGAGGTGGCGGACCTCTTCAACTACCTGACCGGCTACTCCAGAAAGCGAGACTACAAGAGTCTTTGGGTGGCCCCCATCAACACCATCGAGCGGCTGGAGCAGCTCATCGACCGCGAGCTGGGGCATCTGCGCGAGGGCAGACCGGCCGGTGTGCTCATCAAGGTGAACGGGATAACCGACGAACGGGCCATACGAGCCGTCTACAACGCCTCCCAGCAGGGCTTGGAGTTCCGCCTGCTGGTGCGCGGGATCTGCTCGCTGAGACCGGGCGTTCCCGGGCTCAGTGAGACCGTCACCGTCCACAGCGTGATTGGCCGGTTCCTGGAGCACGGCAGGGTCTTCACCTTCGCCAACGGCGGGGAGCCGGAGGCGTACCTGGGATCGGCGGACCTGATGGGGCGCAACCTCTACCGGCGCGTCGAGGCGGTGGTCCCGCTCAGAGCCTCGGGGACCAGCCAGGAGGCCCTCGAGGTCATGGAGATGATGTGGCGGGATCGGCGGCAGAGCTGGACGCTGAACCGGGACGGATCCTGGTCTCGGGTCGCTCCAGCAAGCGTCGACCCGGGGATCCAGGAGTTGTTGATCGAGCGCGCCAGGGCCCGCCCGCCGCGGTGGGCAACCGGCCGCTCCAGAGAGGGAGCCTGAATGGAACTAGCTGAGGTCTTGAGTTTTTTGCGCGGCAATCACCGTGGGGTCCTGGCCACCTACCGCCGGGACTCGTCGGTGCAGATGTCGCCCGTGGTGGCCGGTGTGGACCACGATGGGCTGGTGGTGATCAGCACCCGGGAGGGGGCGGCCAAGACCGCCAACCTGCGCCGGGACCCGAGGGCGGGGTTGGTGGCCTTCACCGACAACTTCTTCGGCCCCTGGGCCATGGTCTGGGGGACGGTCGAGGTGATCTCGCTCCCCGCCGCCCTGCCCCTGCTGGAGGACTACTACCGCCTGGTCGCCGGTGAGCACCACGACTGGGCCGAGTACCGCCGCGCCATGCTGGAGGAGCGGCGGGTGCTGCTGCGCCTGACCATTCAGGAGGCAGGGCCGAGGAGGCTTGGGTGACAGACCCAGACCCCTGGTTCGAAGCCTCCATCTCCCAGGTCGGCGGGTACGCGGCGGACCTCATCAGGCCCGGCATGCGGTTGGGCCTGGGTACCGGCCGGACCGCCTCCGCCTTTCTTGACGCGCTCGCCAGCAGACCGGTGGCCGAGCTGGAGCTGGTCGCTATGTGCACCTCCAAGCGCACCGAGGAGAGGGCTCGCTCCCTCGGCATCCGGATCCTCGACTCCAGCAGGGAGCCCCTGGATCTCGATCTAGACGGCGCCGACGAGATCGACCCCGAGCTGAACCTGGTCAAGGGAGCGGGCGGGGCGATGGTTCGCGAGAAGATCGTGGCGGAACGCAGCCGCCGCTTCTGGGTCATCGCCGACTCCTCCAAGGTCGTGGACCGCCTGGGAGACAGTCACCCGATCCCGCTGGAGGTGCTGGCCTTCGATTGGGAGGGGACCGCGGTCAGAGTGCGTGACTCCTGTCAAGGAGAGCCGAAGCTGCGCGGGGCGGACAGGCCCTTTGTGACCGACAACGGCAACTATGTTCTCGATCTGGAGTTGGCCCCGGGCAGCTGGGATCCCCAGCAACTGGTGGCGGAGCTCGACCGAATCCCGGGAGTCCTGGGCCACGGACTGTTCCTGTCGACTGCAACCGCCGCCCTGGTGTCCGACGGCAGGTCGGTGCGGGTCCTGGGGAACCTGGAGGCTGAGCGCAGGGTCCCCTAGGCCGGCCGGGGACCTGGGCTCAGGCGCTCCGACTTCGCCTGCGGTTGAGCCCCAGGATCAGGCCGAGGGGGATCACCACTCCGACGAATCCGGTGATCACGGCGATCCCGTTGGGCAGGTCCTTGGGATTCGACATTCCAACGTAGGAGAAGACGGCGGAGAGGACGGCGATCACGATCACTATGAAGACCGCCAGCACCAGCACCAGGTTTTCGTGCTCGGGGCGGCTCAGGATGAAGTCGGGCCAGCGATTGCGCACGTAGCGATAGACGTTGATGGCGGTCAGGCTGTTGAGAATCAGGGCGCTGATCACCGCGCTTACCGCCACCCCCCACCGGAAGGCTCCCAACTGCGAGATGACCCAGGCGGAGAAGTTGACCACCAGAAGTCCGATGGGGGTCGCCAGGCCGACGACCGGCAGAACGCAGGACCGCCAATCGTTCGGCAGGGGAATGAAGATCCCGTTGTGGACCTCTCGGCCGCTGTTGCGCAGCCGACTCATCCTGCCCCTTCCGATTCCATCGACAGTCACCTTCTTGGTTGCAGCTCCGCGGTGTATGCCTGCATTGTGAGCACAGCGCCGCTACCCCACTGGACGATTCCGGCATGATGGCAGGAGACCAATGGATCTAGTCGACATCGTGATCATTCTGGCCCTCTGCTACGCGGCGGTGATGGGCTACCGCCGCGGTTTCACCTACTCCCTGTTCTCCCTCCTCGGTCTCGGCGTCGGCCTGGCGGTGGGCTCGTGGGTGGCAGCGACCGTGCCCCCCCTGTTCCACGGGCTCTCGCAGACCGGCCGCTCGGCTCTGGCCATCGCGCTGGTCCTGGTACTTGCCTTCACCGGGGACGCGCTGGGGGGGGTCCTGGGGGCCCGGGTGCGGGGCACCACTATCCGCAGCCACCTCGGCAAGCTTGACTCGGTCGCTGGGACCGCCTGGGGAATGGTCGTGGTGCTGGCGGTCACCTGGTACCTGGGGCTGCTCTTCGACCAGGGTCCGATCCAGCCCCTGGCGGCCCAGATCCAGGGATCGACCATCCTGCGCGCCCTGGACCGGGAGCTGCCCAACGGCCCGGCCTGGCTCGGTGATCTGCAACATCTGTTCACCTCTGTACCCTTCCCCGAGGTGTTCGCGAACCTCGTCCCACCGCTGCCGGGCCCCGTTGCCCTTCCGGGGGACCTTCAGGGAAATGCCGCGGTCGCCCGGGACGCCGCTGAAACCGTCAAGGTGGTGAGCTTCGGCTGTGGCGGCCTGATCGAGGGCAGCGGATTCCCAATCACCGGCGACGTCATCGCCACCAACGCCCACGTGGTTGCCGGCGGGCACGGAACCACGGTTCAGGTGCCGGGCCGACCGGGCTCCCTGGCGGCCCGCGTGGTGTTCTTCGACCCCCGTACCGACCTGGCCCTGCTGCTGGTGCCCGGGCTGTCGCTCCCTCCCCTCCCCCTCTCCGAAGGCGGGGCGCGGGGCACCCAGGGGGCGGTCATCGGCTACCCCGGCGGGGGGGTGGAGCAGGTCGTACCCGGCGCCATCCGGGGCCAGATCCAGGCGGTGGGGCGCGACATCTACGCCCAGGGCCTCGTCAGCCGGCAGATCTTCGTTCTCCAGGCGGACGTCATCCCGGGCAACTCTGGCGGGCCCTTCGTCAACCTGAAGGGTCAGGTGCTGGGGGTCGTGTTCGCCAAGTCGACCGTGACCAGCGATGAGGGGTATGCCCTCACGACCAAGGAGGTGGAACCCGACATCTCACGCGGCCGGGACGACACCAGCGCCGTCTCGACGGAGTCGTGCGTCCAGTAGCGGATCGGGTTGTTATTAGGACCGCTAATTAGATATCCTAATAACATGAAGCCAGAGTCAAGGCCCGCCACGGACCACGAGCCCAGGGAGCTGGCTTCTTCCGAGCTCGGTCAGCGGCTGCCGATGGTGATGTCCCGGCTCGGGCGCAGCCTGCGAGAGGTCTACACCCCGATCGGAGTGAACCTCGGCCAGTACCCGGTTCTGAACTCCCTGCTGGATCATCCTGGGGCAACCGTCTCGGAGCTGGCCAACCGGGAGCGCGTCAAGCTGCCGTCGATGACCGCGGTCGTCAACCAGATGGAGGCCGAGGGGCTGGCGGAGAAGAGTCAGGACCCGGCCGACCGCCGCTGCGTGCGGGTGGTTCTGACCGACCGGGGCCGCGAGGTGGCGGAGGCGGCGCGGGTGGCCCGGATCGCCTGGTTCGCCGGCCGCCTCGATCACCTCAGCAAGGCCGAGGTCGCGGCCATCAGCCGAGCCCTCCCGGCGCTGGAGCACCTGGTCGGGGTGGAACGTTGAGATACAGTGCCAGAGGGGTCACGGGACGCACCTTCCAGGCCCTGACGACCCGCAACTACCGCTACTTCTTCAGCGGCCAGCTGATCTCGGTCACCGGCAGCTGGCTGCAGAGCACGGCCCAGGCATGGCTGATTCTGGAGCTCACCCATTCCGCGTTCATGCTGGGCTTGCTGGTGATGGTCCAATTCCTACCCAACCTTCTCCTGCAGCCCTTCGGGGGAGTGGTCGCGGACCGCTTCCCCAAGCGAACTCTGCTGTATTTCACCCAGACCTCGTTCGCGATTGTGGCCGGGGTGCTCGGGATCTCGGTCGGGCTCGGCATCGTGAGGGTCTGGGAGGTGTTCCTGGTGGTGGCCCTGTTCGGGCTCATCAACGTGGTTGACGGGCCGACCCGGCAGGCATTTGTCCCGGAGATGGTGGGGTCAGATCAGCTTCCGAATGCCGTGGCCCTCAACTCCACGGTCTTCAACGCGGCCAGGGTGGTGGGGCCAGCGGCGGGCGGCATCCTGATCGCGACTGTCGGCACCGCGCTCTGCTTCGATCTCAACGCGATCTCATATGTCGCGGTTCTGGTGGCTCTCTACCTCATGCACCCGGAGGAACTCCAGCTGGTCCGACGTGCCACCCGCCAGGTCGCCGGCACCATCGGGCAGATCAAGGAGGGCGCCCGCTATGCCATTCGCACCCCCGAGGTGGCGCTGGTGATGGTGCTGATGCTGGTGGTGGGCACCTTCTCCTACAACTTCTCCGTCCTGATCCCGGCGCTCGCCAAGGAGGGGCTGCACTCAGGAGCCACCACCTTCGGCCTCCTCAGCGCCGCTCTGGGGGCGGGCGCTTTGCTCGGGGCCCTGGGAGTGGCTTACGCAGGCAGGGCCGCGGTGCCCGCCCTGCTGGTCGGCTGCGCCGTGTTCGGAAGCTTCCTGGCTCTCGCCGGTCAGGCCGCCTCTCTGGTCCCGGCGATGCTGCTTTTGGCCGTCACGGGGGCCGGCATGATCGTCTACTCCTCCATGTCGAACAGCATCATCCAGCTGTTCACGCCGGCAGCTCTGAGGGGCCGGGTCATGGCCCTGTATCTGTGGGTGTTCATGGGCACGACTCCGATCGGGAGCCCACTCACCGGCTACTTCGAGCAGGCCTTCGGCAGCCGCGCCACCCTGACCATCGGCGGGTTGGTGGCCCTCGCGACCGCCGTCGGGGGAACGATATGGTGGAGCCGCAGGGCCCACCGCAGCGGCAACTATCCGGCCGCCTCTCCCCCCTTGGCCGAGGCCCCCACCGCGTGATAGCCCCCGTCCACGTGAATCAGCTCCCCCGTGGTGGCCGGAAAGTAGTCTGAGAGCAGAGCCACCACCGCCTTGCCCACCGGCTCCGGGTCGCGGGCATCCCAACCGAGGGGAGCCTGGTTCGCGAACACCTCGGGGAATTGGGAGAAGCCGGCTATCCCCTTGGCGGCAAGCGTGTAGAGCGGGCCCGCCGACACCGCATTGACCCTGATGCCACGTCCGCCCAGGTACTGCGCCAGGTAGCGAACGACCGACTCCAACGCGGCCTTCGAGACACCCATCCAGTCGTAGGTGGGCCAGGCCCTGGTGGCGTCAAAGTCAAGAGTGACGATGCTGCCGCCCTGAGCTGGCATCAGGGGCTCCAGGGAGACCGCCAGCTGCTTGAGGGAGTACGCGCTCACCCGCAGGGCGGTGGCCACCGAGTCCCAGGGGGTCGTGAGGAACCGCCCCCCCAGGGCATCCTCGGGCGCGAACGCCACCCCGTGCACCACACCGTCAACCTGCCAGCCCCGCTCCCGCAGGGTCCCGGCCAGGCTGGCGAAGTCCTCGTCCCGGGTCACGTCCAGGTCCAGCACCTCGACCGGGCGGGACAGCCGGGCCGCGCTGCGCTCGGTCAGCCGCTTGGCCCGGCCGAACGAGGTCAGCACTACCTCAGCACCGTCGGTCTGGGCCTGACGGGCCACGGCGAAGGGAAGCGAGGCCGGGGTCAGGACCCCTGTGATGAGGATGCGCTTGCCAGTCAGAAGCATGGTAGGGAAGGTTAGCAACTACAACCCTGGTTGAGCGCCCTGGTCACGGAGGTCGGTGCACGATTCGAGTTTAGAATGCGGGCATGTCACCGGGAGCCAAGCCCAGACGGCGCCGGGCAGGGCTCGCCAGGAGCGGCCCAAAACTGGCCTGGGGAGAGCACAGGGCCCTGCTCGCCGCCCTGGTGGCCCTCGGTTTCCTGATCTCCGGGGCGAGTGGCGCGGTCGCCTACTTCCTCCCCGCCCTCACCACGGCCCTCAAGGTCACCGGCCACGCCACCACGGGAAAGGGGGCGAAGGGGGGAAAGCAGCCCTCCCAGCCGACGCCTCCTCCCCCGGGGCAGCCCTTCACAGTGCTCCTGCTGGGCTCAGACAACGACGCCAAGACCCAGGGGGGCCCGGTGCTGACCCAGACCATGATCCTGGTGCGAGTGGACCCCAAGACGCATGCGGTGGTGATGCTGTCAATCCCCCGCGACCTGTGGGTGCCGCTCGCGAGCGGCGGGAGCGCCAAGATCGACGCCGCCTACGAACAGGGCCAGTCCGAGGACGCCGTCCAGACCGTGGAGAGCAATTTCAAGGTGACCGTCAACTACTGGGCCTGGATAGGTCTCAACGGCCTGGTCGGGCTGGTGGACCAGCTGGGCGGCGTTGACTCCATAGCGCAGATGCCTGTCCTCGACGTGCAGTATCCCTACGATCTGACCGGCACCAATCCCTACGCCAACCAGCGGGTCGCCATCCTGCCCGGGCCCCAGCGGCTCAACGGGGTCAACGCCCTGACCTACGTCCGGTCAAGGCACGGGGCCCTGCTGGAAGACATCGCCCGCAACCAGAAGCAACAGGAACTGCTGGTCGACATAAAGGACTCCTCCAAGCACCTCAACCTGACCGACATTCCCCGGATCGCTTCGGCCCTGGGCACCGAGGTGAGCACCGACATCTCCCTGTCCGAGGTCGGGGCGATAGCCGGTCTGGCCAAGGCCTTCAGCAACGGAGACGTGCAGGAGCTGGTCATGTTGGGGAGCGACTACACCGCGGCGACAGAGCAGGTCAACGGCGCCACCGAGGATGTCCTGCTGCCGAACTGGCCCGCCATCAACTCCCTCATAGCCCAGAATTTTTCCAGCTGAGCGGGCCCCCGCCCCTGCTGGGGGTGCGACCGCGGAGCGACCATGGCCCGCTCGCGAGGCTTGCCAATTCGTCGCCTCCCAGCTTGGACCAGCCCGTGGGGAATGTGGCTGCCGGAGCGACCATGCGTGGTGGCGCTGGCCCTCGGTGCCCCTGCGGAGCTCTGCTGGAGCCCGGTCGCTGCCGGGACCAGCGGCGGGCCCAGCGCGGCCTCGCCCGAGCCCCCTCTCAGCCCGGGGGGTTACAATCGCGGGACATGGCTGCCGGGACCAAGCCAAGGCGCCGCCGCGCCGGGCTCTCGACCCACCGCTCGTCCTTTTCATGGGGCCGGCACCGGACGCTCCTCGCGTTGCTGGTGGTGCTGGGGTTCATTGTGTCCGGAACCGGGGGTGTGGTGGCTTATTTCCTACCCGCGGTCACAACCGCCTTCAAGGTGACCGGGCAGGCCACCACTGGCAAGGGCGCCAAGAATCCGAAGCTGCAGGCGGTTTCCAATCCGCCTCCACCGGGACAGCCCTTCACCGTGCTGCTGCTGGGCTCAGACAATGACACCAAGTTCGTCTCCAGCCATGTGCTGACTCAGACCATGATCCTGGTGCGGGTTGACCCCGCAACCCACCACGCCGTCATGCTCTCGATCCCCAGAGACCTGTGGGTCTCCCTGGCCAGTGGCGGAAGCGCCAAGATCGATTCCGCCTACGCCTACGGGGGCGCCCAGGACGCCATCCAGACGGTGGAGAGTGACTTCAACGTCCCCGTGAACTACTGGGCCTGGATAGGGCTCGGAGGCCTTGTCAATCTCGTCGACCAGCTGGGCGGCGTGGACACGATAGCCCAGATGCCGGTGCTGGACGTCCAGTACCCATACGATCTGACCGGGACCAACCCCTACGCCAATCAGAGGATCGCGATCCTCCCCGGGCCGCAGCGGCTGGAAGGGGTGAACGCCCTGACCTACGTGCGCTCGCGCCACGGGGCCCTGCTGGAGGACATCGCCCGCAACCAGAAGCAGCAGGAGCTCCTGGTCGACATCAAGGATTCCGCCAAGCACATGAACTTGACCGACATTCCGAGAATCGCCAGCGCGCTGGGCGACGAGGTGCGCACCGACATGTCGCTGACCCAGATCAGTTCCATAGCCGGTCTCGCTCGCGACTTCAGCAATGGCAACGTGACCCAGATCGTGATGCTCTCGCAGTACTACAGCAACCAGACCATCAACGGCCAGGACGCCCTGGTTCCCAATTGGAGCGCGATCAACACCCTGATCGCGCAGAATTTCCCCTCATGAGTGCCCGCCAGCTGCTGGCCAGCCTCGCCACCCTGGCCCTGATGGCGGTGTTCGGGTTCGTGGTCTACAGCGTCCTGGGGACCCTGCAGACCAAGGCCAACACCTCGGTTGATCCCACTCAGGAGCAGGCGCTGCTGGCCCTGCCGGGCACGGTGTACCTGGCCGAGAACGGATCGCTGTACAGCCTCCACGGGCTCACCTTCACCAAGCTGGCGACGCCGGCCGGCGACTGGTACCAGGTGGCACCCGGCCCCGGCGGTGACCTCCTCGCGGTCGACAAGGGCAATGGCTACAGCAACCTCTATCTGCTCAGCCCGACCGGCCAGGTGTTGCGGACCCTGCTCACCGAGAGCTCCTCACAATACTTCGACAATCACTTCGTCTTCTACCCCCGGCTCAGCGCCAACGGGCAGACCCTCTTCTACGCCTGGAACTGGATAGACCCTTACGCCGACTACAACGTGGACTTCGAGATCCAGTCGGTGCCACTCTCCAATCCGGGAGCCTACCCCACCCAGTGGAGCATCCCCAACAACTACCAGGGTGGCGACGTGGAGCCCCTGCCCACTGCCAACGGCGGTCTGATCTACGCCAAGTACGCCACCAACTCCCAGACCGGGGCAACCTACTCGCAGCTGGCCTACGTGACCTCCCCGGAGGGCACCATCAACTACCTCACCACTCCCGCTCAGAACTGCTCCGAGCCCTCCCTGAACCCAGCCGGCAACGAGATTGCCATGATCTGTACCAACAACAAGCTGCAGAGCGACACCCTGCAGGTGGCGAGCTGGAACGGGACTTCCCTGGGTTCTCCGACCGTAGTCTCCCAGGGGCCCATGGCAGCCATGCCGACCTGGTCGCCTTCCGGGAACAGCCTGATATTCATGAACGTCCCGTCCCGCGGTGACCCCTTCCAGCTCTACTGGATACCCAAGGCCGGCAGCGCCAAGCCGGGAGCCGCCCAGGAGGTGACTCAGAACCTCTCCCTCAACGCTCTCTCGGCGCCGGTCTGGGTCTCCTGACCTCCTGACCCGCTGGGCTCAGCGCGGCCGGCCCGGCACCCACGGCTGCGCCAGCTCATCGATGAGCAGCGCCACCAGGGCCGTCCACCCGGTCTGATGGGAGGCCCCCTGACCACTCCCGTCGTCCCCGTTGAAGTACTCGTGGAAGAGCAGCTGATCGCGCCAGCCCGGATCCTCCTGGAACTTGGCTGCGGAGCCGAAGACGGGCCGCCTGCCGTCCGGGCCGCGCCGGAAGATGGCCACCGTGCGCCGGGCAATCTCATCGGCGATCTGGTTCAGGGTGAGGGCCCGCCCGCCGCGGCTGGGAAACTCGTGGGTGAAGGTTGGACCGAGGCCGACCCCGAGAAGTCTGAGAGCCTGCACTAGGAGATAGCCCGTGGGGACCCAGACCGGCCCCCGCCAATTTGAGTTGCCGCCCATGATGCGCTCCTCGGACGCCCCGGGCTCGTAGCGCACCGGCGGCATCCCGGTCACCAAGCTGGATTGGAAGGGCTCTTCCAGATGGAACTTCGAGAGTGAGCGCAGGCCATGGGGAGACAGGAACTCCGCCTCATCCAGCAGACCGTCCAGGAGTTGGTGCAGGCGATGGGGGCTGACCAGAGAGAGGCAGGCGTAGGGGTCGTCGGCCGTCGCCTGGTAGTGGAATGCCCTGTCCAGCTGGGCCTCCTCCAGATACCGGGTCAGGCGCGGGAGCCGCTCCAGGGTGTGACGGTGGACGACCTCGCTGGCGGCGAGCGGCATCAGACCGACCAGGCTGCGCACCCGCAGGACCTCATCCCTGCCATCGGCGAGGCGCAGACGGTCGTAGTAAAAGCCCTCCTTCGGATCCCAGAGGCCGGGCTGCCCGTCACGACCGTTGAGGGCGCTGGCTATGTGGGCGAAATGCCTGAAGAAGCGGATCGCCATGTCCTCGTACTGGGCCTCTTCGATGGCAAGTTCGGCCGCCATCCGAAACATCTTCACAGCGAACATGCCGACCCAGGCCGTGGCATCCGCCTCCCAGATCCGCGCTCCCTCGGGAAGGTGGCTGCGATCAACGGCTGAGATGTTGTCGAGCCCGAGGAAGCCACCCGAGAAGATGTCCCTGGCGTCCACGTCCCGGCGGTTCACCCACCACCCGTAGTTGAACAGCAGAGCCAGGAAGGCGCGCTCCAGAAAGGCTCGGTCCGGAACCCCGGTGCGGTTGCGATCCCGCACGTATATCTGCCAAACCGCCATGGCATGGACCGGCGGATTGGAGTCCGAAAGGCTCCACTCATAGGCGGGCAGCTGACCGTCCTCCCTGAGGTACCTCGGCTCCAGGAGCAGCATCACCTGCTCCTTGGCCAGGCGGCCGTCGATGGGCTCTACCGCCATGGAGTGGAAGGCCAGGTCCCAGGATGCGAACCAGGGGTACTCCCAGCTGTCCGGCATCAGGATGACGTCATGAGCGTCCATCCCCGGCCAGTTCGAGTTTCGTCCCCGGCGCCGCTCCGGGGGCGGGGCCGGGCAGGCGGGGTCCCCGGCCAACCACAGGGGGACGTCGTACTGGTAGTACTGCTGGGTCCAAACCAGCCCTGCGAATGCCTGTCTCTGGATCAAAGCGGCCTCGGGATCGGCGGCCGCCGGGGTTACCGTCTCATAGAACCGGTCGGCGTCCTGTCGCCTTTGGTCACAGATTTCGTCAACCTGGCCCAGGGAGAGGGTTCCCGTGTCCGCCAGCGCCAACCTGACCACCTGTGACTCCCCCGGCAGGATCCGGAACTTGAAGTGGGCGGCGGCCTTGGATCCGAACCCTTCCGGGTTGCAGCGGCTCGGGTCGCCGCTGAGGACCGCATCTCCGATCGCCCCCTTCGGATAGGGGCTCTGCCCAGGGCAGTTGAACAGCGCCAGGTTGTCAGTTTCGTTGTCGCAGAAGAGCCAGCTGAAATCCCCGCCGACCTCGATCCGGTATTTGGACAGCTCCGAGTGCTCCACGGCCAGGCCGCCGCCGGCGGCCCTCAGGCGGGGCGACTCGGGGCGAGGTCGCGCCCAGCTCCAGGTGTTGCGGAACCAGAAATGCGGCAGGAGGTGCAGCTCGGCCGCCTCCTGGCTGCGGTTGGTGGCCGTGATCCTGGCCACCAACTCGGACGGACCTCGCTTGGCGTACTCGACCTCGATGTCGAAATAGCGGTCCCCTTCGAAGACACCCAGGTCCAGCAGCTTGACCTCCGGGCCTGGAGCCGCGTTGCGCTCCCGCAAGAGCTGGTAGGGGAAGGCGTCGATGGGGTATCGGTAGAGGGCCCTTAGGTAGCTGGCGTCGGCCAGCGCGTCGAGATAGTGCCAGTACTCCTTGACGTCCTCGCCATGATTGCCCTGCTGATTGCTGAGCCCGAAGAAGCGTTCCTTGAGGATCTCGTCATGGCCGTTCCATAGCGCCAGCGCCAGACACAGTCGCTGCTGGTCATCGCAGATCCCCAACAGGCCATCCTCACCCCATCGATATGCCCTTCGGTGGGCGGCCTCGAAAGGGAGGTAGTCCCAGGCGTTGCCGTCCGCGCTGTAGTCCTCTCTGACAGTGCCCCACTGGCGCATGGACAGGTAGGGACCCCATATCCGCCAGGCGCTGCGCTCCGACTCCGACCCCTCTGGCGCGACAAACTCACTGGCAGACTGCACTTCAAGATTCTCGCAGGGAACTCCCGGGGCGTGCCCGCCGCGTCGCTTCAGGGCTGGGGCCTAGGCAACCCCCGCGGAGGATTCGACAAGACGCAGTGCCAGCGCCGGACACGCCGCCCTCGCCCTGGCCACCCTCTTGCGGTACTCCCTCGGTACAGGATCCCGGGGCAGCAGCGGATAGCCCCAGTCGTCGACTCCGATGAGATCTGGCAGCATCTCCCGCGTGAGGCGGCCCTGTTGCAGTGGCTGAAGGGCATGAACATCAGTCACCGGGCCTGACTGGCCGCGCTCTCGGCGGGACGCTCATCTCCTCCATGCTGCTGGGCCAGGGCCGCAGCCCGTGGCACGACGCTGGGGTCGGGAGTCGGCCCTGTCTGCCGTTTGGGAAGCTCGACCCGGAAGGTCGCCCCCCCTCCGGGGGTCGGCAGGTGCCTTATCCGGCCGCGATGAGAGGCCACTATCGCGGCCACTATCGCCAGGCCGAGGCCGGCTCCACCCCTGGCCCGCCCGCGCGACCGGTCAGCCCGCACGAACCTCTCGAAGATGCGGTCCTGAGCGTCTGCCGGAACCCCCGGACCGTGATCCACGACCTCCACCACCCCGAGATCCGGCTCGTCGCGGACCAGAATCTCAATGTGGGTGCCCGAGGGTGTGTGCACCACGCCGTTGCGGACGAGATTGGTGATCACCTGGCGCAACCGCGCCTCGTCTCCAGCGACCACCGTCGGATGTGGGGCAGCGACGGTGATGGGATGGCTGCGATCCGCCGCCGACTGGTCGGCGGCGCAGTCCAGACTGAGCTGAGCGAGGTCAACCGGCTGTATCTCCAACGGTCTTCCCTCATCAAGACGCGCCAGCAGGAGCAGATCATCCACCAGCTGGCCCATCCTGATCGCTTCGCTCTCGATGCGGTTCATCGACTTGCTCAGGTCCTCGGGATTGCCCGCCGCTCCCAGGCGAAATAGCTCGGCATAGCCCCGGATGGAGCTGAGCGGGGTCCGCAGCTCATGGGAGGCGTCGGCGACGAACTGACGCAGCCGCTCCTCGGAGGCGGAGCGCGCCTCGAAGGCCTGCTCGATCTGGGCCAGCATCTCGTTCAGGCTCACCCCCAACTGGCCGACTTCGGTCCTGGGATCGACGTTCTCCACCCTCTGGCCGAGGTCGCCGGCAGCGATCTTCTGAGCGGTGTCCCGTATCCGCCGGAGCGGGCTGAGTCCCAATTGCACGGTCCACCAGGCGACAATCCCAAGCAGCAGGACGATGGCCGCGCTCACCAGCGCCTCCACGGTTCTCAGCTCGGAGAGGGTCGCATCGAGGCTGCTGAGGGGGAAGGCGACCACCAGGGCGCTGGGGACAAGTGCCGACGGAGGCAGGTCGGACCCTGGGGGTGGGGTGGGCGCCTCCACCACCAGGAGCCGGTACTCCCCGGGCCCGGACAGGACACCCACCGTCGTCTCCACAGCTCTGGCTCCGGCGCTCCTGATCAAGGTGGCGGGAATGGCCGGATTGGGACCGGACTTCTCGAAGTGAGCGCGGATGGAGGGTGCCGCCCCACTCTGAGGCGCAAGCTCGGCAAAGCTGCCAGCGGGAATTCCGTACACGTTGAAGCACCGGGGATTAGCGGTCTCCAGCTCCCGCACCAGACACGCGTACACCGAATCCGCAGATGAGGTCAGCTGGGAGTCGATCTGCTGGGTCAGGGACGACTGCAGCGCGAGGTAGGTCACCGTGTCGATGGCGCTCAGCCCGATCGCAACCAAAAGAATGAGGCTGATCAGCAGACGAAGTCGCAGGGACACGGTCAGCCGCGAGGCAGCCGCAGCACGTAGCCCATGCCCCGTACGGTGTGGATCAGGGGAGGATCGAAGGCATCGACCTTCTTGCGCAGGTAGCTTATGTAGGTCTCGAGAATGCCCGCATCTCCGCCGAAGTCATAGCTCCACACATGGTCCAGGATTTGAGCCCTGGTCAGGACGCGGCGAGCGTTGATCAACAGGTACCTCAACAGGCGGTATTCGGTGGCCGTAAGGTCGATCGGAGTGCCGGCGCGCCGCACCTCTCGCAGATCCTCGTCTAGCTCTAGGTCAGCGAAGCTCAGCACGTTACGGGTCTCCGCCTGGCGGCCACTGCGGCGCAGAATCACCCTAACTCTGGCAATCAGCTCATCTAGGCTGAAGGGCTTGGTGACATAGTCGTCGCCGCCCACGGTCAGACCGCGAATCTTGTCCTCGGTCGCGTCCCTGGCGGTGAGGAAGAGGATTGGCGTCTCGGAGTTCCCGCCGCCAAGCCTCTTCGCCACTTCAAACCCGTCCATGTCAGGGAGCATGACGTCCAGAATGATGAGGTGGGGCTGGAATGCCTTCGCCTGCTCCAACGCCTCTTGCCCCGTCATCGCAGTGGCCGTGGAAAAGTCGGCGTAGCGCAGGGCCGTGGAAACCAGTTCCACCAAGTTGAGCTCGTCGTCCACCACCAGAACCTTGGTCTGATCCGCCATAACCAGTCCATCATCTGCAAGGAAGCTGGGAACCTGCTGAGAGCATCCTGTGGTGCACCTGTGCCGCCCGGCCCTGCCGGCTGGCCCGCCGACTCCCACTAAGCTCCCAGTCGAATCTCAGTCTCTCCCAAGGTGGCGGTGGGATGCTGACTCTCGTTGAGCAGCCAGCCCCCCACGGGCAGCAGCCGACGCACCTAACCCTTCCCTCCCCGCAGCGGCCCGGCACCGGCCGGGCCGCTGTACAAGGGTTCCCAGCCAGCGGCACTCGAGCCACGCTGCCGGCATGGCCGGAGATGGCGGCGGATTCCGATCTGTGCTTGCTCCGCTGAGTGGTACCCTGTTCGGGTACGGAGAGGGCCGAGACGGCTCGGGGCAGACCGTGCCCACCATCCCCTGACATTCGGATCCCAGTTTGGAACCGAGCGTCAGGGCCGGCTACTGGGGGCCGTGGCGCAGCGGCAGCGCGCTTCCTTGGCATGGAAGAGGTCGAGGGTTCGATTCCCTCCGGCTCCACCAGACCACCCGCCCCACTTCGATCCCATCTCCAAGTTACTCTTCCGGTCAGAATCCGCAGGGAAGCTTTCTGAAATCTGAACCGCCCGGGGTTTAGTGGAGGCTCCGCACCTTGGAGAATGTGGAGCCATGGAAGAGACCAAGACCAGTCCTTTTGCGCGACGGTACCCGGAGGAGCTGCGAGAGCGGGCGGTGCGGCAGGTCCAAGAGACAATCGCCCAGGGGGTGACAACCATGGGGCGGTGACCCGGATCCCGCGCCAACTGGGAGTGGGCCACGAAACGCTCCGGCGGTGGGTCCGGCAGGCGGAGATCGACGGCGGGCGGCGTCCGGGGACAACCAGCTCAGAGCGGCAGCGGATCACAGAGTTGGAGAAGGAGAACCGGGAGTTGCGCCGGGCCAACGAGATTCTAAAAGCGGCCTCGGCTTTCTTTGCGCGGGAGCTCGACCCGCGACTGCCCAGATGACCAGCTTCATCGACACCCATCGGGAGCGCCACGGGGTCGAGCCGATCTGCACCACCCTGCA
>Ga0080006_1169510_pt1 | contig 16863 bp, 28 predicted proteins | sample RS3BMetagenome_FD_69209 | JGI IMG/M metagenome (GOLD analysis project Ga0080006, IMG submission 69209) | Ferric oxide microbial mat and aquatic microbial communities from Rainbow Spring, Yellowstone National Park, USA - RS3B (SPADES... ... | reverse complement strand
TAACTAATTGAGAAGCAAATCTTTGAGTCGCTGTTAAAACTATCGCTCCGTTATCTTTTATAATTCTTTTATATTCAGACCATAATTTATCAAGCGGTATTATGCTATCCCATTTGTTGCGGGTTACTCCATAAGGCAAATCGGCTAAAATCATATCTATAGACTTATCTGGAAGCTTTGGCATAATTTCTAAACAATCTCCTTTTATAATCTTGTTAAGAAATGAACTCATATCGCTACTTCCTTTTTTATTCATAATACTAATACGCTCTTTCATTTTTACACCTTTTTGTTAAAGTGATTCCTCTTTTGTATTTTTGTTTAGCCTCCTCTATGCGTTTATTGCAAATCTCAATATAATCCATTTTCTTGGAATGATGGAGAAACCCTTCCTTATTTAATTCTATACCAATATAATTTCTGCCTTCAAGAACCGCAGAGACCAAAAAACTACCACTACCACAAGCATTATCCAAGACTATTCCATTAGTATTTGTATATGTCCTAATTAAGTATCTGCCCAATTCTACTGGTTTTTGAGTAGGATGAAAAACTTTTCCTTCACTTTCTGCTGTTGGAAAATAAACTACATCTGTCGGATAGCGTCCTCCACTACTTTTTACATGCGTAGATTTGAATAATCCATAAGAACCAGTAAACTGCTCTTTTCTATATCCTTTATCGTAAGGTTCTCCTTCGCCAATCTGAGGATTATAAGTCGGTTGCTTTTTGTAAAAAATACAAATATCTTCATGTTTTCTAAGTGGTTGTTTTTTAGCGTTTAAGAAATTAGTCGCTTTTGATTTAATCCAAACTATTTTATATCGGAATAACTTATAATTACTGCTTATCAGTTTTGCAGTAAATGCGCCTTGAGAGGTTAGGGCTATAACTCCGTTGTCTTTTATTATTCTTTCATATTCCTTCCATAATTTGTCTAAAGGTATTACAGAATCCCATTCATTCTGTGTTGTTCCATACGGTAAATCCGATAAAATCATATCTATTGATTTATCAGGAATTTTTGGCATAATATCTAAGCAGTCTCCTTCTATTATTTTGTTTAGAAAAGGTTTCAATTTAATATTACCTTCATTGCTCATAATTATACAATTATGTTAATATATCAAGACTTAAATTTTTATATTTTCTATGAAACACTTTTAAACTTATTTTTTTAATACTTATGTTATTATGTGCGAAAAAAGTATATCTGAAAATGAATCAGACTTTGTGGTGGTTTTGAAAAATATTTTAAGAATAGATAAGATAGATTCAAATTTTAAAGAATGTTGCGAAAAAGCATTAAATATTATACTTAGAAAATAAAATGATAAATTATTTAGTTATATATTCAACTACTTCATCATTAAAATCTTCTTTTGGCACATATATGTCTAAAAATGAACTTGTTTCATTATAAACTATAAATGATTTTTTAATATTGCTTAACAAATAATTTTTAATGCTTTGAATGTTGGTCTGTTTAGAAAATTTATAGGCACGTATTATTTTATATCCGTTTATTTTTTCCTTTTTAGGTTTTACACGCATATCAAATCCTAATCTATAATTAAATGCTAACAGACTAAGTGTTTTTATATCTTTTTCTTCTATCGGTTTATCTATTTGAACTATATCAGATGTGAAGGCGAAAGAAAAATCTGTCAACGCTCTATCTGGATAAAGAAAATAATCAAAAAATTTATTTGGGTCGATTGAATTTATGTCTTTTAGATCGTTTTTCAAATAAAATATATCTCCATGAACTTTGAAAGAATCATATTCGCTATCATATAGGCATTGAGGATGAAAATATTTTCCTATATATTTTTTGTTTGCAGACGCAAAAAATGCTAAAGCGTACTTCTTTACATCTATTGGAATATTTTTAGGATTTCCTCCATCATATATTTTTGTATCCTCCATTAAACTAATATCATCGCTAATATAGTTTTGACAGAAAATACATCTTGGTTCTTCTAATCTTCCTCTAAACATTTTTATCATCATTTTTTATTTAATGAATCAAATATTGATGAGTAGCGTTTGTGGTATTTAGTGAATTGCTAGTTGTTATGTTTGTTGAACTTATTGGTTTAGTTATATTAGTTATTTTGCTTGTAACATTACTTACTGCATGCCCAACTCCTATTATATACTTAAAGAACTCTAATATGCTTGATGTAAATGAGGCTATTCCACTCAAACTTAACTGCCCAGTTGTAAAGAAGCTATAGCCAATTGAAGCCAAGAGATAAAGAACTATAAGAACAAGAATTATCTTAATGATGTCTTTTATGAATATAAAACCAAGCCAAAGCGTAAGACCTATTATAAGAATGGCGATTATAAAAGAAAATGGTTGCGGAACAGTATAACTACTAGACAGAACACTTGAACTTGCAAATAAGAATGTAACTAACATTAGCTCACTTTTTATTAAAGTTAAAAACTAATACTTTTATGATAAAGCATTCCGACTATAATTCTAAATGCAGAACTTATAATTTCTTTTTCCTCCGCCTTTGAAAGATTTCCTTCATAGCCAATTATGTGCGCCTTAAAGTTGTTGTTAAAGCCATCCGTTATAACAACGTTTCCTTTCTTATTTTTGTATACAAAATCTATTTCTAAGTCTGCTCGCATCTTTTCTATATCTATATCTTTTTCGTTTTTCGTTTAAGTCACCTCTTAATTTTTTTATTCAACATCTTTTTTCATTTTTTCGGAAAACTCTTTTAAGAATTTTTCGAAGACTAACCGAATAATTTCATTTCCTTCTTCATCTGTATATTCAAAGTTCTCATCACTTATATATGCTTCTGCGCCGTTATCAAACTCATCGTCTATAACAACCGTTCCCTCATTCTTTCCGTACTTAAATCCTATTTGGAAAAATGCTTGATATGGTTCTATCTTTATATTTTTTTCATTTTTCATTTTAATCCACCTCTAAATAATCATATTTCGGCTTGTAAAATATAACTATAATTCTTTCTTTGTGCGGTTCACTCTCTCCAACAAATTTTCTATCTGGTAATCTAAATATGTATCCTATCTTCTTGTTTTCAGCATTATACACAGGCTCTATCTTTTTCAAACTCTTCTCCTTTAAAATGGCATCAAGCAAACTTTGTACATTATTTCCTTGTTTTCTTTCGGCATTATAAGTTCTCCATCCTTTTTCTTTTTTGTCATACCATTGCGATATAAGTTCTGCTTCCACTACGCTTATATCTTTTCCCATTTTGCTAACTATACTTACCACATCTTTAGTTGTCTTATCCATAAATATACCAATTATATATAAACGTTAAGATTTAAATAACTTTCTACAAATTATTTTAAACGTGTTTTTGATTTATATAAATATGAATAATAAGATTTTAGTTGCATTTATATTTTTAATAATAGCAGTTGTTATCGTCTATTTCATTTTTACTTCGAATAATAAAGGAAGCACCTATTTGAAGGTTGGAAATATAAAACCTAACACAACGAATATTTTTGTAAATAGCACGATTCATTCAAATAATAGTACTTCTATAAATAAAACAAAACCTATTTTGAACACATCTAAAAATTATTCTAATAGAACTAAAATTATAAAACCGGCATGTTATTCATCAAACGCCTCAATTGTTTATATACCTAATGGAAATTTCTCAACAGGAACATATGAATATTGGAATACAACAGGAACTGGATTCGGAAATGCTCCATTTAATTTAACATTAGCGAATAAAGAAGGCGATTATTACGGAGCAAAATGGAATGGATATACAAATACGAATTTTGCGGGTAGCACATTTCATGGAGGATTGGCAAAATCTCCTGGAAATTTAACATCAGATCCGTTTTTAGTTAATGATTCGTACCTTAACTTCAAAATAGTTTCTCCATTTAATAATGCAATATATATTGAATTGCTAGAAAATCAAACACCAGTTTTAACGGCGCATTTTAACACATATAACGCTTCTGGGAATGTTAACGCTCAAAGTACTTTTGTAAATGCTAGTTTACCTATAGGCGAATTTATGTGCCAAAAAATAAGGATAAGAATTGTATACAATTATGCAGGAACAACTACCACACAATATGTGTTAGCAACAGATTTCTATTTAAGTAATAAAGAGATAACGACACCAGGCATACTTTATCAATTGAATATTCCAGGTTTACCATAACACATTTAAATGCTGTTGTTTATATATAATTGTGTTTTTATGGCGAGATACGAAGAAATTATGGAAAAAGATAAGTTTTATAAATACAGAGTTATTTTAAAACATAGAAAAAACGATGAAATAGAACTGATACTGTATTTCAAAAAAGGAGATGTTAGTCCAACGAAGTATCTTTCTGACTTTTTATATAAGAATGATTTTTGGAAAAATTATTTGGAGAAAAATAATATAGATCCGAGCAATTGGTATGTTGGAGTCGTTGAAGAGTTGCGAATATAAGTGCTAATATTAGATTATTAAAATGTTTTAAATAGATAATAAAAAATATATATAGTGATAATATGGCTAAGAAAAATATAAGGCAAACCAACAAAAATATATATTCAGAGGAAGATGAGAACGAATTTGAAATAATGTTTTCAGATTTGACGCCTGAAGCACAGAAAGAATTATTGAAGGCTTTTCATATAAAAAGTCCCGAAGATATGAATTGGGATGTAGTTCCAATAGCAGTAATTCCAATTTCCGACGAATAATTTAATAGAAACCTTTAAATATTTTTGTTTATATAATATTATTGATAAGTATGGAAGAATCTAGTCTTATAGATGCATTACTTAGGATTCAGTATAAAATAAATGATGCTGAAACACCAAAAAATGAGAAACTTTTTCTTTTATCTGTAGGATTTAGTTCGCACGATTTGATTTCTAACAATAATATAAATTTTTCCACTGATTATTATACCGATATTATTGACGCATACATTAAAAATAACGTTAAATACTTAATAGAAATTTATAACATTTTAGGAGAAAAGATATTTATAGGCAAAATCTTGAGCGATATAGTTGATGGAAAATTTAAAAATTTTGATTATGTAAAAGATGCATTAAAAATGTTTTATAGTGATTATTTGACGGAGAGCGAGAAATCGCATTCTATCGCCTTATTAAATGAGTTGCCACAAACCTTTTTGAAAAAAAGTATGGATATTGGGGATACACGTGCAAACATAGATGAATTATTAGATTTCTTTACGCTTATGCATCATATTACAAATAAAATGTTTAGATACAATGAAAAGGTAGCCTATGATCTATTAAATACAAATAATTATATTTTGCATAAAGCATTTTTTAATTCTTTAAGGGATGCTCTCATACAAGTAAAAAACTATAACTATAAATCATCTGAAATAAGATTAACATTTTTTGATAATATGGAGAGTATATTAGGCGAAACATCAGAAGATTTTAATATGTCTATGGCTAAGTCTCTACTCAAATAAAAAGTCAAAATTAAAACACGGATTGCCAAACAATAAAGTTTAAATAGTTTCGCATACATAATATTATTGATATCTATGAACGAATTTACTCTTACAGATGCGTTTTCGCAACTGCAAAATGATATAAAAGGTGCAGAATTATCAAAAAATGAAAACTTGTTTCTGTCATCTGCAGGGTTTAGTTTGCACACTTTTATAAGCGGAAATAAACTAAATTTTTATGATTGGTATGACCAAGAGAGGTATAACACTATTAATTCATACTTCAATAATAATGCCAAATACTTAATAAAAATTTATAATATTTTGGGAGAAAAAATATCAATAGGCAAAATATTGAGCGACATATCTGATAGAAAAATTGAAGAATTTGATTATGTAAAAGATAGTATTAAAATGTTTTACGCTAATTATATGACCGAAGGTGAGAAGTCACGCGTTATCCATTTCTTAAATGAAGTTCCAAAAAGGTTTTTGCAAGAGGCTAGATCTATCGATTATGTAAGTCTAAATATTAATAGCTTAATTGAATTTTTTGAACTTATGTATTACATTACAGATAAAAGGTTTAGATATGAAGAAAAAGTAGCCTATGATTTATTAGAAACAAATAAATACCACTTACATAAAGCATTTTTCAACACTTTAAGGAATATACTCGTTCAGATGAAGAAACGTTTTAGTGAAAGAGATGAAACAACATTATTGTTCGTTGATAATATAGAAAGCCTATTAAGCAAAGTATCAGAAGATTTCAATGTATCTATGGCTAAGTCGGTCTTCAAATAAAAAATATTTAAAAGTGAAATTTTGATAGAAAGGTTTAAATATTTTTATTTTAATACATGTTTAGAGTGATATGGACGAGTTTGAAGTTCTAGATGGATTTTTGCAAATAAAAGAAGGCGTTAAAAAATCTGAAATGTCTGAAAATGAAAAATTATTTTTATTGCTTTCTATTATGCCTAATTCATATTATTTAATACAAAGCTATGTAGGAAGTACTAATTATTGGTTGTATGAGCGTTATGTGGAATACATTGGTGATGTTGAAAAATATCTATCAACTATTTGTTCTTCTCCTAATAAGTATATTATTAGAGATTTTGATTACTTTGCTGATCGTGCAAAGCAATATTACAAACTCCTTTCAAAAGATGAGAAAATTAACGCCATTCGCATATTGAACGATACAACCAAAATGTTTTTGAAGGGGGCTAGTTGTAGTGGCGAAGTTTATAGAAATGTTTATAATTTATATAAATTTTTTAAAAATATGTATTATGTTACAGATGGAACGTTTAAATATGAAAAAGATGTGGCATATTATCTATTGAATACAAATAAATACAAAAAGAATAAAGCCTTTTTCAATGCTTTAGTATCTTGGGTCGTTTCTCTTAAGCGGTATTTCACAGGAACAACAGAATCTTCCTTGATAGCAATCGATAATGTAGAAAATATATTGAGCGAAGCGTCGATTGACTTCAACGCGTCTATGGCTAAATTATTATTAAAATGAAAAATCTTTTAAAATATAAAAATGATAGTTATTTGGTGATAGTGTGACAAAAAAAGAAGGAGGTGCGAAGGTAAGATGTCCACATTGTGGCGTAGAGATAGATACACTTTTAAATCTGCAAAGTGGTACGATTTATTATGAAATGGATAAGTCTGGAAATTATGAAAATTTAGATCGTTTTGATGCAGATAATGATTTTAATGTTTGGCTATGTCCTGAATGCTATGGAACAATAACGCATAATGAAGAAGACGCTATCGCTTTCTTAAACGGCAAAAAGATAAAAATAGCAGATGATTAATAAGATTAGCCAAATTTTTAGCATATTAAATGAAAAAGGTGCTAAACTTATGGAATTAAACAGCAACACTAAATTTATCAGAAATCTTTATAAAAATATAATATTCACATTGTAAAAGCAAATAGAATTATAAACAGCAATTCAAATGGCAGAGGAAAAATAAACGAAGTTGTTATAACTAATTATTAGATCGCTTATCTTTTATTCATTTCTTAAATTGCTTCTTTAATGGCATTTTCTATGCTGTTGTCTATAAATTCTTTAACGTAGTCATTTATTTTACTTTCTTTATAATCATGTAATTTACCATCTAAGTCATAAAAGTCTTTAGACTTGTTTATAATATCTGAAACTTCCTCTATATATCTTTTTTTATATTCTTTTTCGAAGTCTTCATATTCAACACCTATGTAATCAAAATCAAATAGTTTGTCTATGAATTTTTCTAATGAAATATTTAACTTCAATTTTCTCGATTCTACTATTTCCTTTATCTCTTCGTCAATATAGTCATCTAAGTTTGAAGTGAAATACCATGTTCCATTATCTCCTGAAATTTCATATAAACCATTACCTTTACTGGCGGATTTCAGCAAATCTTTTTTAAATATTGCGAAATCAGCTTTTTTTGATATTCCGCGTAAGAATGCACCTTTAAAATCAGAATTTACACTTCTAATGAAAAATCCGAGTAAATCATTAACGTCATCAGAATTCCAATACCACCCAGCTGTGCTTAAATTTCCGAGCCTAAGAGAATATCTTTTATTGCTCGAAGGATCATAATCAAGTTTTATGTTATCTTCGATGTCTATATAATACTTATTGTCCATTTCATCACAAATTAAGATGTGTCTATATATTTTAAAATGAATTTTGTAGAAATATTATGTGGTATTATGTCAACTATGAGTAAAAATAAGGAGATAGATATAATTGTAAATATGTTAAGAAATTCAGAGTACTTTATGATAGAGGCTCGTGGAAAAGATGGAGAAATCAAAACTTTAAGCAAAAAAGACATCGAAAAAATGTCTAAAGAAGATGTGAAGAAATTTATCAGAAACTTTGACTCTGAAGATGATGTTATAAAACTGCTTGCATCATTAAAAAAGAATTCTGAATGATAATATGTATTTTTTAATTTATAATAGCGAAGAAAGAAAATCAACAATATTCTTTGCTTTAACCACTTCAAAGTAATAGGCATCATATATTTCTTTAAACTCTGCAACAATATTTTGTTCGTCCCCTATGTCCTTTTCGATTGTGCCCTCTTGTCTCATAACTTTGATCATGTTATTTAATCCTTCTAAAATTTCCTTTTTACTAAATATATCGTCAAACTCTTCCTCGCTCATCCCTTCTATATCTTTTTCTATTTTATAAAGATCGCTCATAGTATAAGCGCTCAATTCATCTATTAGAGATTTATATTCTAAAATCATATCTTTTATTTTTGATTCGCTTATAAAATTGGACAATTTATTTTTTATTTTTTCCTTTAATTCGCTAGCCAAATTATAATTGCGTTCAAATGTCGCATTTTGCAGAGGTATTAAATCCAACTCATAAAAATTTATTCCAAGATTATCAAAAGAAACGTTTAGTTTTCGTATCTTTTCAACTGTTTCGAATAAATCATCTAAGGCTTTCATTTCTGGTTTGACCAATGCATCCTTGCCACTTGGCTCAATCAAAATTTCTATCCAAGACTTATTAAGCGAATCTAAATATTCCATAATTATAAATGAATGATGCAATTTAAAAGAGTTGTTTGCCTAAATCATTTTAAATACCATCGATTAAGTATAATTATGGCATATGTGGACGAAGAAGATGGCTATGAAATTATAAAAAGGTCTAATGAGATAGCTTTTTATATAGAAAACGAGGGATTGTCGTGCGAAATATGCGGAATAGCAATAGACTTTCTTGTTGACGATGTGGCTTACTATTGCAAACATTGTGATATTGCGTTCCATAAAAAATGTTTTGAAAAGAAATATGGTAAAGACGCAGATTTAATTTGCCCTAAATGCGGTAGAGAATTAGAAATTGCTTCTCCCTCTTTATAAATCAATAAGTGTTTAATAAATTTTGCATATCGTTTACTATTCTTTTTACGTCGGTCATACGTTTCGGAACATAATCTACCACTCTTTCGCCATATTCGTTCCTATCAAAAAGGTCTTTTATATCATCTATTGTTGGGTATGTTGCCATCCATCCTATTTTATTATAATGCGCTATCGTCCCAATATTTAAGTTGAAGAAATCATAAAGTTTTTCACTCATATCTTTTGCTCCAGAGTTAAGATATCTTTTAAAGTCTTTCATTATTCTCTTATAACTATAAACATTGTTTCCATCATATAGTACATCATATTCAAACCCAGTTCTGTCTATGAAATCTTGTAAAAAGAGTCTATCCTTGGCTTCATTTCCAGAAAGATTCTCAAAGACGTGCTTAAATCTTTCAATTTCCTTCATCGCGGTTTCACTAAGTCGAACATATCCGACTTTTATCCTGCCCTTAACAGTTTTCAAATCAATATAACCCATATTATCACAATTATTGTTATGTTTTTAGTGCTTAAAAAGTATTCTCTTTACTTTAAAAATAAATCTAACACCTCGTCTTCATCTTGCGCAATTACTTTATGGCATTCAGGGCATAAAAATTTATAGTCCGCTTCTATATCATCGTAATCGCCTTCTGGCTCCCATTCTATATTATTCTCATTAGAAGGATATAACCGATTTGTTATTGTGTGTTCCTCTTCAACATAATATATTTTGCTATTACATTTTGGGCATATCGCATAAGGTTCTCCATCTTTATCTAGTCTTAATTTATTTTGTGTTTCTTTCACCATTTTATACACCTAATTTTTTAACACTATTATGATGTTATTTTTTTAAGATTTAAAAAGGTTTTCTCAAATCTTTTTATTTAACATATTTTTCTCCTTCTGCAAACTTTATATTTTGCTTAATTCCATCTACTTTTATTTCTGCATTGTAAGATTCATTGGAATAATCTACTTTTATTTCGATAAAATGCTGTTCGCTTCTTCCAACTTTAAATTTTATATCTTTTGCTGATTCGGAAATTGCGTCCGATTTAAATATTGTGTTTCCATCAACTGTTGCCCTTAATCCTTCAAATTTTGACGCTTCAATCTCCAGCATATGTTTTTCTTTGTTTCCTATTATAATTTTTGTTTTCGCCATTTAATCTATAATAATATTAATGCAAACTTATAAATACCTTTCTTTGGTTCGCAATAACTCACTATATTATCTTTAAATCATAGATAAACAATTAGAAATTATCAATAAATCATTTTTCTGTCTTCAAGGTGACTTTTTATTCTTCTAAACATATTATAGTGCATTAACTTGAATTTATTATTGATGTATTTTTCAATTTTTGCATTAAGTTCCTCTGAATCCTTAGCCGTAAAGATAACATTTGTTCCGTTTTGGTGCAAATATTCAAATATATCAAAATTTTTATCCTTTCCTAGTTCCATCTTTAAAAATTCAGCCAAGTCTCTGTATTTCTTAAAATATATTTTGTTTAACAAATACAATCTTAGATCTTCATTTGTGAACATTTTCATTATATCGCCTTATCATACTTTTGAATATTCATTTTCTTGAATGCTTTTTATTTTCTCAAAATGTATTTCTTTTATAGCATTATATATTTTTTGATACATATATTTTGATGAAAACTCACTTGCATATGTTGATGCATAATTTCTCATTTCTCTGTAAGTTCTTTCATCTGCATCTATCATTAACATTATTTTCTCTGCAAGGTCTTTGTAATCATTGTGATCATAAACTAAACCGTTTTTAGTATCTTCAACTATATTTTCTTTTACTTTTCCGTTAAAAGTAACAAGCTTGGTGTCATTTTTATCGTCGGGAATTAAAACTGGCAACCCTGTAGCCATAGTCTCTATTATATTACTAATTCTTATATCTTTTATTGGCAAGACAACAGAAAATCCTAACGATGACAATAGTTCTGGATAGTTCTTAATTGGTGGCGTAAATATAAAATATTCATCCAATTTCATCTTGCTTATTTTATTTTTAATTATTTCAGAGTTATCACTATCAGTGAGTACGCATAACAAATTATGTGATTCTAGGAAGTCTGTATCTTTTTTTATATAATTAACTGCTTTTAATAAAATGTCTATATCGTTTATATCTTTGTTTAATCTGCCACTGAATACAAACTTATCTCTAAATATTTTATCGCTTTTAACGAAATAACTTTCTTTTGCATAAGGAGTCGTATACACTGTTTCTATTCCAGATATGTTTCTATGAACCGAATCTTCTTGCAATTTCGAAAGAACCACATATTTTTGAATATATTGAAGAATTTTAACGAATTTTTTAAATAGTGTTCTTTCTGGACTAAAAAACCCAATTTTGCTTTCTATCACTCTTACGAAGTTAAATTGATCTATGAAGATTATATCTGGAATTATTTTTGTTGTTTTAATATATTTTATTATAAAATCAAAATCAAACGGAGCATAAGATATAATAAAATCGTATTTTCTTATTAAAGCTTGGCTTTCATCCACGCTTCCTTCTATTGGGCTAACCAAAACTTCTTTTAATATGTCTACATCTTCACCCATATTTTTTAAAAAGTTAAAGAATTCTAATGATTCATAGTATGAAGAACCGTAAGGTATGTATCTTCCATAATCTGTTATTAGTATCTTCATATAAATCAATATAACAATAAATAGAAAGATATTTAAACCTTTCGTTTTTTTCAACCCGTCAAAGTATAATTATTGGTATATAACTAACTAATTCAAAGAGCAAGGTATTTAAACCTTTTTAAATAAGTTGTTTTTATGTTTTATTGATAGCATGATAACAAAAGATGATATAAGGAAATTGCAGTTCTTTCAAAATAGTATAAATAAAAATGACTTTATAAAGGCATTCTTATTGTTCTCTATGAAAAAGAAAAGCGAGGAAGATGCTCGTTATTTGGCAAATAGGATATGGAATTTATACGTTGAAAATCACAGAAATTTGATCGATATAATAGACTATTTAGATGAAGATGTTATTGATATTCTTATTGACATAATAAATCATCTACAGAAGTTTAGATAAGGTTGTAGCTTTATATTTTGCATACCCAGGTATTTTTGAAACTAAATAGTTTTTGATTTCACTTTCTTCTTCTATATTTGTAGCGGTTTTATCTAAAAACTTAAATAAAGGTTTTGAATATTTCGTGTATTCTATTTTTGATAGGGCGGTTATAACACTTTTTACTTTTTCGTTATTTTTTGCAACATTTATTGGTGTTATTTTTTCATTTGATAGTATTGACATTTTTTCGCTGTATTCGCATATTAGCCCTGGAAGTGACATTTTTGGAAACGGTCTTTCATCAAAAAATAAAGATAAATATTTAACATATTCTTTTATCATTTCTAAGTTAGCGTTAAAATTGGTTTCTACTATATTTTTTATTTTATATTTTTCTTCTTCGCTCAATTTTATCTTTTTACTTACATCTCTAATAAGAGCATAATATTCAGTATAATCATTTATGTTGTAATATTTTTTATAAATTTTCGCATACGTGTCTCTAAATCTTTTTCGGAATAAACTTTCTCTTAAATTTAGCATAAATAAAATTTTAAAGTCTTCAAATGTCTTTTTATCCATTTTATCACTAGCCCATATATGCAACAACATCAGCTATATTTTCAACTTCCTTTGGGGTATTGCTTCTACTTTGAGTTGAAATAAATATTTTTCTAAACGTGTTATATTTAGGCAAAGTATAATTAAATTCCATATCACTTATTAAAACTAAAAATTTAATCCTATTTGAGTTGGCATAATCAAGCACCTCTTTTATGCTTGTTCCGCCATAAGTTCTTTTAGACAATATTTCGTAAATATTTTTTATTGATTTTCCTGCCGTGCTAAAGATAATTGGCTCGCCATTTTCGCCCTTTGCAATTCCATCATCAAACAATAGTATCTTCCATATTCCCCCTTCTTCTTTTATCAGATTTATCACTTCGCCGATCTCTGATAAATATTGTTTATCATCTATTGAACCGCTTGTATCTATTGCGATCAAGCCATCTTCAAACGTTTTCTTATTTTTTTGAAACATTATTGGTATATTTTTGTTTATTTGCGATAAAACATAGTATCTTCTATTTACGACATTTATTCCATTTTCGTCTATCTCATGTGTCTTATATGATTTAAGTTCGCTATATAATATTGTTCTCCAATTTAGAACGGGACTTCCATATATATCCTCCAACTGCCTCCATATTCCACTCTGTCCTGTGCCATAAGTCGTTATAGCTTCTTTTATTATATCTGTCAAATACTTTTTGAAATCTCCACCAAATTTTTTCGTATTTTTCTTTACAAAATCATCAAAATCTTTTTCATTTCCTCCTTTCATATGTTTAGTTATATTATCATAGCTGAAAAATCCTTCTTTAATTAGATCTTTTAGCTTACTCATCATTTTTTTCATTTCGTCTATACTCTTTCCACTCTTTTTGATCATCATTTCAACTATTTCCTCAAAACTTTTCTTTTCTAGATCTTCTGGCTTAAACCCAAAGGCACGTTCCATATAAGCGTCGCCAACAACTTCCATTCTCTCTCTATCTTCGTGATAACTAAATAGACCTATATCTTTGTTTATTATATAATCCTGTGCAGTATTTATTAATTCCATAAGATACTCTTCTGGTATATCCTTATGAAAGTTAATCAAATCTTTCGCTCTATATATGTGGTTAAGTAATATATGCTCTAATTCGTGCTTTAATATTTTTTCAGTTGAAAACTTGTTAAGAGTAGAAATTATTTCTTTGGTGCTTCCTGTAATTTTTATTCCTCGTCCATCAGTAAAAATAAGGGCTTGTTTTTCTACACCATCATTTTTAGCATCTATAACTATTGGAATAGAAATCAACGTCATTGCAAAAACTGCATCGGAAGTATTTCTATTCATATTAGTTATTGCGCCAAGAACCCTTTGGTATATTGTTTCATCGTTTGATTTTATTATCATTATCACGCACCACCATAACTCAATCCGTTAGCAATTTTTGCAAACATTTTAATTATATCTGCATTTTTGTTGTTGCTTATTATCTTTGAATAAAGACGCTTTATTTTGTCGCTAGAATATGTTGAGCGCATAAATATATAAAGCAATTCATCTCCATATTTTTCTTTTAGAAATCTCAAGACTTCAATCAAAGTTTTTTCATCCTTTACATATCTCGCTAAAACCTGCAATGAAGCATATTGCTTATCTAATGTTTCTGGAAAAAACTTACCGCTCAATATATCTTCTGCTGGTGGCATAGATAGTATGTAGTCTTCAAACATCTTAAATTTACCTGCGCACTCAAGTCCTAAATAACTTTGATATGCGAAAAGCTTTGTATCTCCAGATATTTTTTCTAAGTAAGGGAGTGCTTTACTTAAAAGTTCCCAAGTTCTTGGAGTTGGAAAACTTGCAGAACCAGCCTCTTCCTTGAACATATATTCCGGATTTGCAACAAGAAATCCTATTATTTTATCATCTATGTTTAATTTTTCCTTTGCTATACTCAACCAATATCTGAAATAGTTGCTATCTCTTGTCATTCCTTTTAAATCAAAGCGATAAATTGGCATTCTCGCTTTTTCTGCTTGGTTTAGTTCGTATGTATCCCTTGAAAATTCTTGGTTTCCTGCTAATATGATTGATGTTGTAGGAGGAAGAACAAGGTCTTCAAAAACTCTCTCATTTATTAACGACAGAAGGGCATTTCTTGTCAATCCGTCTGCTCTGTCATATTCATCAAAAAAGGCTATAATCCTTATCGGATTTCCTTTTTCATCTTTATCTTGCGTTAGTTCTCTAAATTCTTTTGTTATTGCTTTCTTAATCTCATCATTACTGATTATAGGTATCACATAATCGGTATTTGAAGTTCTTGCGGGGTGGAATACCTTTACTATCGTTTTCGTATTAGTTTTCTCGCCTATTTTTTGCGCTATCTCATAAACCCATTGTGTTTTACCTATGCCTGTGCCTCCTACAACCATAAAAGTTTGACCACTTAGTACGTGATTTACCCAAACATCTATAAGTTCATTCATATTATATTCGTTTGAGGCATATATTCTTTCTTTGTCCATATTATCACAACTATATTATAACAATAAAAGTATTTAAACCTTTCTATTGCTCGTTTTCTTCGTTAAAAATGTTTGATTTTTTCAAGCAATACGACGCATATTTTACAGATTTTTTGATTAAATACGCATTAACTTCTGCTTTTATTATTGGAGAAATTAAAATAACATTTTCATTTACAACAATTTTATCATTATTAGAATTAACATTCGCACTATTCAATGTATTATATATTTTATCTAAATTTCTATTTTCCTCTGCTAATCTTACTATTTTTCCAATATTTGATGGTATTATTAGATCGTTAAATATTTCATAAATTGAATTTATAACGCTTAAAACGTATATAAACGTATTATATGATGTATTTTGGCTTAATTTTATTGCGTTTATAAAACTTTCAAAATCTTCTTTAATCTTTAACATCACCTCATTTCTTTCGTCTTTAGTCAAATTTAGCCTTTCAAACACAGATTTTATTATCTTTTTAATTATATCTGTTCTTACGTAACTATAATTAGAGGCGAAAGACCTTAATTTACTTTCCTCATTTTCATTTATAAAATTATATCTGCATAAGAAAGAAAAGTTATCGTTATTGATAGTGTTTTTTAACGACTCGGCTGGAATGCTATTAGACCCAGAGGCAAATATTAAGTTTTTAAACAAGTCTATAAAGCTTTCTTTCAATTCCATAGTAATAAATAGGAACATTAAAATATATAAATCTATTCATTTTATCGCTCTTTCAATTGAAACTATAAACCTTTTTGGTCTCTAAATCTCTTTTTATTTCGTCTTTCGTTTTTATTATATCATACATTATGCTTTCAATTTTTGATCGTGGAAGCTCAACTTTATAAATTGTTTCAGGGTTTATTGCGAAACCTACTATTCTACCTACATTTTTATGAGTTAGCGAATATAGGTAAGCATACGCACCTAACTGGTATTTTACATAATCTTCATTTATTTTTCCTGTTTTTAGATCTATTATATACGTCGTATCTTTATCTGTAGTTGCCAAGTCAAGTTTACCAACAATAATGTCACCATCTACATTAAGGCGCATTTTTTGTTCTGTGGTGAAATTAGCCAAACTAGAGGCATATTTTTCGACTATAGCATGAACTTCGCTTCCAATAAATATTCTTTTGATCTGATCGGGTCTAAAACTTTCATAGAGCTTTTCTTTTTCTGGAACATATATTAAATCGCTGTACCCGAACATATAACCTAAAATCGTGGTTAAACTAAACCTGTCAAAATTTACTTCGCTATAAAGCTTATTCATTTTTATAAAAACGTCGTTTCCTGCAAATG
>Ga0080006_1114171_pt1 | contig 16873 bp, 10 predicted proteins | sample RS3BMetagenome_FD_69209 | JGI IMG/M metagenome (GOLD analysis project Ga0080006, IMG submission 69209) | Ferric oxide microbial mat and aquatic microbial communities from Rainbow Spring, Yellowstone National Park, USA - RS3B (SPADES... ... | reverse complement strand
GTGGTGCGGCAGCCCCCGCCCCGCCCAGCGGGCCCCCCGCGCCATACGCCGGCGGCGATGCCGCGCCACGGCCCGCCGCTGGACCTGTTCCTGCTCCGCCACGCCCCACCCCTTCATCACCGCCGTCCCTTGGGCGCCGTCCCGCCATCCACCCCGTGGAGGCGGCGGGGTGGTATCATCGTGACGGCGCAGGCGGGAGGGACGATTCCCCCGGTGAACCTCGAGCAACTCATCGAGCAGACCTTGCGGCAGGGCGTCGCCCAGGGCGAGCTCACCCACCGCTTCCTACCGGCGCGCGCCGCACAATGGGCCCCGCTGCCGGCCGACCTTCCGCCCGCCCTGCGCCAGGCCCTGCATACCCTGGGCATCGACCGGCTTTACAGCCATCAGGCGGAAGCGTACGCAGCCGCCGTCAGCGGCCGCGACCTGGTCGTCGTCACCCCCACCGCCAGCGGCAAGACCCTCTGCTACAACCTACCGGTGGCCAAGGCCGTCCTCAGCGAGCCGGACGCCGCCCGTGCCCTCTACCTGTACCCGACCAAAGCCCTGGCGCAGGACCAGCAGGCCGAGCTCGCCACCCTCCTGCGGGCGGCTGGCAGCCCCGCGCTGTGCGCCACGTACGACGGGGACACCCCGCTGGACCTGCGCACCTCCATCCGCCAGTCCGGCGCGGTCGTGCTGACCAACCCGGACATGCTGCACGCGGCCATTCTACCGCATCACACCCGCTGGATACGCCTCTTCGAGAACTTGCGGTTCGTCGTCGTCGACGAGCTCCACGCCTACCGCGGGGTGTTCGGCAGCCACATGGCCAACGTGCTGCGCCGTCTGCAGCGCGTGGCGGCGTTCTACGGCCGGACGCCGACCTTCATCACCACCAGCGCCACCATCAGAAACCCCCGCGAACTGGCCGAGGACCTGCTCGGCCGGCCGGTCCGTCTCATCGACGACAACGGCGCGCCCTCGGGACCCCGCCACTTCTTCTTCTACAACCCGCCGGTGCTCAACCGGGCCCTCGGGGTCCGCAGGAGCGGCACGGGCGAGAGCGTGGCCTGGGCGCGGCGCCTCCTCGGCAATGGCATTTCTACCATCGTCTTCTCGCGCAGCCGGCTCCAGGTCGAACTCATCCTCACCCACCTGCGGCGATCCCTCGACCCGCGCCTCGGGGCGCAGGTCCGGGGCTACCGCGGCGGTTACCTGCCCCGCGAGCGGCGCGCCATCGAGGCGGGGCTCCGCGACGGCAGCGTGCGCGGGGTCGTGAGCACCAACGCCCTTGAACTTGGGATCGACATCGGCTCGCTGCAGGCGGCCGTCCTGAACGGTTACCCGGGCAGCATCGCCAGCACCTGGCAGCAGGCGGGACGTGCCGGCCGCCGCCGCGAGGCCTCCCTGACCGTCTTCGTCGCCGGCAACGGCCCGCTCGACCAGTTCCTGGCGGCGCATCCGGAATACCTGCTGGACCAGCCGCCGGAAGCCGGGTTCGTCAATCCCGAGAATCTCTATGTGCTGATGAACCATCTGAAGTGCGCCGCCTTCGAACTGCCCTTCCGCAGCGGCGAGGCCTTCGGTCCGGGCCCGACCGCCGACATGCTGGCCTTCCTCGCACAGGAACGCGTGCTGCGGCCCGCGGGCGGCGCCTACCACTGGATGGCGGACCACTTCCCGGCAGCGGACGTGAGCCTGCGCGGCGGCGATGGGAACGTGGTGATCATCGACCGCACCTTCGGCGGCCAGCCCCGCGTGATCGGCGAGATCGACCTCTGGGCGGCGCTGCTCACCGTCTATGAGGAGGCCATCTACCTGCACGGGGGGGTGCAGTACCAGGTCGAGGCCTACGACCACGCGGAGAACAAGGCATACGTGCGCGAGGTGGACGTGGACTACTACACCGACGCGGATCTGGCGGTGCACCTGAAGGTGCTCGACGTGCTGCGCGCGGACCGGGAGTGCGGCGCGCCGCGCCCGGAGATGCCGGCGATGGGCCGCGAGCCCGCGCTCGCGGCGATCCAGGGCCCGACGGCGGCCCCCCCGGCGGCGGGCGAGGATTCCGCCGTGGACGCGCCGGCCCTGCGCGCCGACCCCCGTCCCGAACCGCCCGCCGCGGCCGCCGCCACCGGCCGCGCCTGGGGGGAGGTGCTGGTGACGGCCAAGGCGACGCTCTTCAAGAAGATCCGGATCGAAACGAACGAGAACATCGGCTGGGGCAAGATCCACCTGCCGGAGCGGGAGATGCACACCACCGCCTACTGGATCACCTTCCCCGACGACATGGAGGCGGTTCTCGGGCGGGAGGCGGTGGGCGGCGGCCTGGCCGGCCTCGCCCGGGCCCTCGGCGCGCTGGCCCCGCTGCACCTGCTCTGCGACCCGGCCGATCTGCACGCCGTGCCCCAGGTGCGGGCGCCCTTCACCGGCGTGCCGACGATCTTCCTCTGGGAGGCCCATGCCGGCGGGGTCGGCCTCGCGGAGAAGGCCTACGAGGCGCACCCCCATCTGCTGCGGGCGGTGGCCGATCGGATCGCCGCCTGTCCTTGTGCCGCCGGATGCCCCTCCTGCGTCGGTCCCGGAGCGGACGCCAAGTCCTCGGCCCAGGCCATCCTGCGGCACTGTGCGGTGGCCGTGGAGGCCGCCGCTTCGTGACGGACCTCATGGATCGCTTCCGGTCGTTCCGCGCCGCGGTGCAGTCCTCGGGGGTGGGGGAGGCGCAGCCGCCACCGCCCCGTGCCGTGCACCTGCCCGAAGGGCTGTGGGAAGAGGTGGCGACCCCGTACGGTCCGGTCCCGGTCCGATCCGACCACCGCGTGCTGCCGTTCATCGATGGATTGCGGGGTCCCTGGCCATCCCGGGTGGCCGGCTGCGACCTCGGCCCCGCCGAGGGCTGGCGGTGGTTCGACCTGGAGACCACCGGCCTGTCGCGGGGCAGCGGCAACCGCGCCTTCCTGGCGGGTGTGGGGCAGTTGGAGGGGGACGGCCTCACCGTCCGCCAGTATCTCCTGACCGACCTGGACCAGGAGTCCGCCCTGCTCGCGGCGGTCGCGGCCGATCTGGCCGGCGGCGCCGCGATCGTGACCTTCAACGGCAAGTCGTTCGACGTGCCGCTACTGCGTGACCGCTGCGTCTTGGCGGGGCTGCAGGCCCCGAGCGCGCCCCACTTCGACCTGCTGCACCCCGCCCGCCGCCTGTGGCAGACCGTCCTGGCGGGCGCCTGTGACCTGCGCAGCCTCCAGGGGGAGATCCTCGGGGACCCGCGGTTCGGCGACGTGCCCGGCGAGATGATCCCCGCCCTCTACACCGCCTGGCTCGACGGCGACGGCCCGGCGCTGGATTCGGTGTGCGCGCACAACCGCGAGGACCTCTACGCGCTCTGCGCGGTTGCGGCGCGGCTGTGCGCGCTCGCCGCCGGCGGGGCCCGGGCGGACCTGCCGCCGGACCTGCTCTGGGGGCTCGGCCGGTTGTATGAGAAGGCGGGTGCGGCCGAGGCCGCGGTGGCGGCCTACCTAGCCTGTCGCGACGCCGGCGGTCGGGGCGCGGCCCGTGCGGCGGGGGCCCTGCTCAAGCGCCTCGGACGGCACCCGGAGGCGGTCCCGCTCTGGGAGGCGGAGCGCCGAGGCCCCCTGCCATCGCTGGAAGCGGCCATCGAACTGGCGAAGTATCTCGAGCACCGGCGGCGGGATCCCGCCGCCGCGCTCGCGGTGATGCGCGAGGCCCTACCGTTCGTCCGCTGGCTCCGGCCCGAGCGCCGGGCGGAGATCGAACACCGGCTGGCGCGGCTGCGGCGCAAGGCCGGCGAGGGCGGAGCCGGCGGGGCGGGGGGCGGAAGCCCTGCCGGCGCAGCGGGTCTGGCCTCCGGCGGGGGGCGGCCGGATGGAGGTGCGGGACCGTCTGGTTCCCGAGCGTCCGGGCGCTGATCGTTGCAGTATCCGGACCCTTGACGACCCGTGTCCCGGCGGGCGCCGGACCGGCTCTCCGGCGGTGCCGCAGGGGAAAGCGCGCGGCCACGCCGAAGCGTCTACGGCGCCCCGGTCCAAAAGCAGCGGAGGTGGTTGCGCATGGCCGCGTGCGTCTTAGACGTGGAGATCACACCGAAACAGGGGCCCAGCGGGGCGCCCGTCCGGTTGACCGTGCGCGCGAGCGATCCCTCGGCCGTCCACGCCATGCGCGCAAGCGTCGTCGGCTACGGCTTCGAGGAGACGCTCGGCAGAAGCGGCGCCGACTGGAGCGCCGACACCAGCGTGCCGTGGGAGGCCAGCCCTGGGGAGTACCTCCTGGAGATCTACGCGGTGGACTCTGGAGGCAACCGAGTGGCCTCGGCCCGCGGCACCTTCACCGTCACCGGGTAGAGCGCCGCGCGGCCGGGGCGGGTCCGGGCCGGGCCTATGCCCGGCCGGACCCCTGGAACGCCTGCTGCAATGCGGTCAGCGTCGTCAGAATGGCCTGGGCCGCGGTCTGCACCGGGCCCGCGACATGTGGCGGGGATGCCGGCCCCGAGCCGGCCATGGTGCCGGTGCGCCGTTGGGACGTGGGGACCGACGGCGTGGCGGCGTTGCTCGCGGAGGCGCGGGCAGTGGACGAGGTCCCGGCCGACCTACGCGAGGCGGTGGCGGACGGCGCGACCGAGGACGAGGCGGACGGGGGCACACCGACCCCGGCCGAGGCCGACGACCCGGAGCCCGACGAGGCCGACGAGGCCGACGCCGAACCGGGACTGGAACCGCCGGGGGACGTAACGGGGGCCATGGTCATGGCGGGTACCGCCGTGCCGCCGGTCATCCCCGCCTGATCCGCCACCGCCGCATCGAGATCCGCGAGTTGCAGGTCGAGGCGGGATGCGTCCCCGGGATCCACCCCCTGGGCGGCCGTCCGGATGTACGCCCACTGCGTACCGAGCGCGCGGGCGTCCTCCCATACCGCCGCCGACTGGCCGGCGTCGGCATCGAACTGCGCGGCACGCGCCAGGTAGGTCATCTCCGCGAGTTGCGGCGGTACAGGCGACGTATAGAGGGATAGCATGTCCGGTACGAAGGCGGTCAGCCGGTTGGCCGCCTGCGCGGTCCCGCGCGCCGACAGCAGGTTGCTCTCGTGGTCGAGTTCGGAGATGGCCTGAGTCGCCGAGTCGAGCAGCCCGGTGCGCGCGCCGCGTCCCGCGAGGTCTGGCCGGAGGCTGCCCCATGCCGTGTGGATCGCGGACAACTGGGCGGACACCTGGCCCCAGTCGCGGGCCGTGGCGCTATCGATGATGGTCGTGGCGTCGGTCTGCAGGGTCCCGAGCGCCGCCGGCGGCGGCGTGACCGCCTGGCCGGCCGGCTGGCGGCGCGCCGTGGCGCACCCGCCCGCCCCGAGCGCGACGGCGCCCCCGAGGGCGAGGGCGGCGCACGCCCGGTGGAAGCCTCCCCTGTACATGGATGGTCACCCCTTTGGTGGCAAGCATTCCCCGAGGAGGCAGGGCGCTATGCCCTCCCACCGGGTCGCGGTGGGGCGGGGATCGGCGCGGGTGTGCGCCGGGTCGCGGCGGCCCGGTGGGGGCCCTGGCGAGTGCGTCCCTGCCGAGACAGGACCCGGCGACCGTCCCGCGAACCGCATCCTTCGGCGCCGGCCCGGCGCCGGCCCGGGCGGCGTACGCCTGCCGCCGTCGGCGGCCCGATGCACGGTGGGGTCTGCCCGCCGAGACCCCGTGGCGGCCGCATGGCGGGCACGGTGCCCGCGAAGGAGGGGAATTCCCGCGTGTTCACGCAGCGCATCACCGACACCCTGGCCCACATCGAGGAACTCGATCGGGAGCAGAAGCGCAGCGGTAAGGACATCCCGTTCTGGCGCGTCTCGGGGGACAACGGCAAGCTGCTGCACATCCTGGCCTACGCCTGCGGCGCCAAGCGCGCCGTCGAGGTCGGCACGTCCTCGGGATACTCCGGGATCCACATCGCCTCGGCCCTCGCCTCCACCGGGGGCCACCTCTGGACCTTCGACCTGGAGCCGTTCAAGATCGAACTGGCCCGTTCCAATTTCGAGCGCGCCGGTGTCAGCGCCGTGGTGACGCAGGTGGGGGGCGACGCCCTGCAGACCCTGCCGGAGTTCGTCTCGGCCAACCCGGAGCCGATCGACTTCGCGTTCCTGGACGCCGTCAAGCCCCACTACGTCCGATACCTGGAGATCCTCCGGCCCCGGCTCCGGCCGGGCAGCGTGGTCGCCGCCGACAACGTCGGCCGGCACAACGCCGAAGCGGTGCGGTCGTATCTTGAAGCGGTGGCCCGCGCCCCGTTTCTGACCAGCATCGTACCGACGGAGAACGCCGAGGGCGGGCGGGACGCGGTCGCCATCAGCATCCTGGAGGCGTGAGGCGGTGGCCCGGGACCCCGCTCCCGTCCGCCGGGCATGCCCGGATTCATCCGGGAGGGAATCTCTGTGCGTGTCGCCGTGCTTTCTGGGCCCCATGACCTCGGCATCGAGGAGCGTCCGGTTCCGGAACCGGGGCCGGGAGAGGTGCTCGTCCGCGTCACGGCCGTCGGCGTCTGCGGCTCGGACGTCCATTACTGGCACCGCGGCGCCATCGGCCCGTTCGTCGTCCGCGGGCCGCTGGTCCTCGGTCACGAGTGCGCCGGGGAGGTGGTCGCCCTCGGGTCGGGCGTCTCCGGTCCGGCCGTGGGCGACCGGGTGGCGATGGAGCCCGGCATCCCCTGTGGGACCTGCCGCGCCTGCCGGGAGGGGCGGTACAACCTCTGTCCCGACATCCGCTTCTGGGCGACGCCACCCTTCGACGGCGCCTTCGCCGAATACGTGGTGCATCCCGCCGACTTCTGTTTCCGCCTGCCGGCGGGCGTCGGCGACGAGGCCGGCGCCCTGATCGAGCCGCTGTCCACGGGGGTGCACGCGGCGCGGCGCGGCCGTATCGGCCCGGGGAGCCGGGTGCTGGTCACCGGTCTCGGCCCGATCGGCCTGGTGAACGTGATGGCCGCCTTCGCGGCAGGGGCGGGTCGGGTGTGGGGTTCCGATCCCGTGGCCTTCCGGCGCGCGGCCGCGCGGGACCTGGGCGCCGAGGTCCTCCCGGCGGGATCTGCTCCGGCCGAGGCCGCGGCGCGCCTGCGGGATGCGGCGGGGGGCGGCGTCGATGTGGCGGTCGACTGCTCCGGGGCGCCGGGCGCCGTGGAACTGTGCTGTGCGGCGGTACGGCCGGGCGGCGCCGTCGTCCTGATCGGCCTCGGCGGCGACCGGGCCGAATTGCCGATCGCCCTGCTCCAGACGCGGGAGGTGGACCTCCTCCCGGTGTTCCGCTATGCCCACACCTATCCCGCCGCCATTGACTGGGTGGCGTCCGGGCACGCCCCGGTAGAGCGCCTGATCACCCACCGGCTGCCGATGTCCCGTGTGGCGGAGGCCTTCGAACTGGTCCATTCCACGGCCGAGGGCGCCATCAAGGTGATGATCGACCCGCAGGCGTGAGGGCCGCGGTGGCGGCCGGGCGGCGCGTCTCCGTCGCCCCGTCGCCCGGCCCGCCCCTCTCGGACGTTGGCCGCCACGGGTGCCGCACCCCTCCCGCGCCGCCCGGCGCCGGTGGGCCCCGGCGTCCGGCGTAGACGGACATGCCGGCCGCCATCTCGGCCCACGTCCCCCGACCGCGCCGCCATCGCCGGCCGGGCGCCTCGGCGCGGCCGTTCCTGTGTGCCTGCCCGGCGCCCGCCGCCCACCGCGGGCGCCGGGCAGGCACCTGCCGCCCCGTCCGGCCGCCGGGGACCCGGCGGTCGCCTCACCGCCGCGACCCCCCGCGTGCGCCAAGCCCCACGTCTGGCCATCCTCGGGGTCGCGATCCCTTGGGCAGGGTCCGGGCACGGTCGGCAGAAGGGCGCCGGTGGGTCGAGGGCCGCGCGGGATTCGGGTGGGCCTGCCCCACCGGGCCGTCGGGGGGAGGCCGGTCCCCTCCCGGCCGCGCGGCGGTCTGCCCTAGACAGGTCCCCTCTGCCATGGGATGCTTGTCCGGTGGCCGCCCGCGCGGCGGCTGCTGGGGAGGCCCCCGTGCGCATCCTGCACACGGCCGACTGGCATCTCGGCCGGACCCTCGAAGGTCGGTCCCGTCTGGATGAGCAAGCCGCCGTGCTCCAGGAGATCTGCGAGATCGCCGAGTCCGAAGGCGTCCACCTCGTCCTGATCGCCGGCGACGCCTACGACTCGGTCAATCCGCCCGCCGCCGCGGAGGAGATGTTCTACGCGGCGCTGCACCGCCTGTGCGCCGGAGGGAGGCGCGCGGTGGTGGTGGTCGCAGGCAACCACGACAGCCCGGAGCGCCTCTGCGCCGCGCACCCGCTGGCCGGTGGGCACGGCATCGCCCTGGTGGGCCTGCCCGGAGAAACGGTGCGCACCTCGGGCGCCGCCGGGGGGGCCCGCATCACCGGCGGACCGGGATGGTTGGAGGCGTCGGTCGCGGGCGCCGACCATGCGGCGGTGGTCGCCGTCCTGCCCTACCCCTCCGAGGCCCGGCTCGGGCGGGCGCTACGCGACACGCTGGAGGAGGCGGAGCTCCGGGTCGCCTACTCGGAGCAGGTGGGCCTCCTGCTCCGGCGGGCCGCCACGTACTACCGCACGGACACCGTCAACCTCGCGGTCGGCCACGTCTACGCCGCCGGCGGCATCGAGTCGGAGTCCGAGCGGCCCATCCAGGTCGGGGGCGCCTATACCGTGGATGCCGCGGCCTTTCCCCCGCGGGCCCAGTACGTCGCGCTCGGCCACCTGCACCGGCCGCAGGTCGTCGCCGGTCCTGTGCCGATCCGCTACTCCGGCTCCCCCCTTGCCCTCAGCTTCTCGGAGGCCGGACAGGCCAAGGGGGTCGTCTTGCTGGATGCCATGCCCGGCCTCCCTGTACGGTCCCGGGAGGTGGCCCTGAGCCGGGGCCGGCCGCTGGTGCTGTGGCGGGCCGCCGGGGGTATCCCCGCGGTGGTGCGCTGGGTGGAGGAGGGGCGGGACCGGGGCGCCCTCATCGACCTGGAGGTTCATGTGGACAGGCCCCTCTCGGCGACCGAGATCCAGACGCTGCGGCAACTGCCCGCGGATTTCGTCCACATCCGGCCCGTGGTGGCCGGCTCCGCCGAGGGACCGCCGCCCGAGGCGCGCCGCGGCCTGCCCGTCGGCGAACTCTTCCGCCTCTTCTACCGCCGGAGCACGGGCGGAGACCCGCCGCCGGCCGTCGCGGCCCTGTTCGCGGAACTCGCGGCCGAAGGCGACGGCGGCGCCGCGGCCGGGGGGGAGGGGTCGGCGTGATCCCGCTGCTGCTGCGTCTGCGCGGACTCCACAGCTTCCGCGAGGAGCAGGTCCTCGACTTCGGCGACGTGCTCGGGTATGGGGTGTTCGGCATCTTCGGGCCCACGGGCAGCGGGAAGTCCACCGTCTGCGACGCCATCACCCTCGCGCTGTACGGCCGCGTGGAGCGGGCCCCCTCCGGCACCCAGGGGATCATCAACCAGGCCGAGGAGCGCCTCGATGTGGACTTCGCCTTCGAACTGCGCGGCCCGGAGGGGAGCCGGCGCTACCGCGCCCAGCGCAGCTTCGCCCGCCAGGGCCCCGAGGCGCTGCGGACGGCGAAGTGCCGCCTCTCCACCACCGACCCCGGCGGCACGGTGCGCGTCCTGGCCGAGAAGGAACGCGACATGACGCGTCTGGTCGGGGAGATCCTGGGGCTGACCGCCGAGGACTTCACCCGGGCGGTGGTGCTGCCGCAGGGGCGGTTTGCCGAGTTCCTGCGCCTGGCGGGCGCGGAGCGCCGTCGCATGCTGCAGCGCCTCTTCAGCCTGGAGCAGTACGGCGACGTCCTCGCCACGCGGGTCAAGGAGCGCATCGAGCGCGCCGAGCACGAACGGGACGGCGTGGCGGCGGAACTCACCGGCCTGGGGGATGCCTCGGGGGAGGCACTCTGCGGGGCCGAGCAGGCCCACGCCGCCGCCTCCGACCGCGCGGCCGCGGCGGCCGCCGCGCTCCAGGCGGCCCGGGCGGAGCACGAGTCCTGGGCCCGCGTCTGGGGCTGGCAGGCCGAACTCTCGGCCGTAGCGGCGGCGGGAACCCGTCTGGAGGCCGAGGTGCCGGAGGCCCGCCGGGCGGAGGCGGAACTGCGGGCGGCCGAACGCGCGGAGCGGGTGCGGCCCCTGCTCGAAGCAGTGGTGGAGGCCAGAGCGGGCCTGGAGGCGGCGCGGCGCCGGTCGGCGGAGGCGCGCGCGGCCTCGGCCGGCCTTGCGGAGCGGCTCTCCGCGGCGCGCCTTGCGCTGGAGAGTGCGCGGCGGCTGTGGCAGGAGCGGCAGGCACCCCTCCAGGAGCAGCGGGTCCTCCTGGCCGCGGCCGTCCAGACGGAAGCGGATCTGGCGGTGGTGCGCGAGCGGCGACAGGTGGCGGCGTCGACCTTGGCCGCGGCCGAGGACGGCCGCACGGACGCCGAGGAGGCCGCCGCGCGCGCCGAGACGGCGCGGGGCTCGGCCCGGCGCCGCGAACAGGCCGCCGCCCTGCAACTCCAGGCGGTCCAGGTCACCCCGGTGGAGCGCGCCCGGGTGGAGGCCGCCGCCCGCGCGCTGCGGGAGTTCCGGCGGGCCGAGGCCGCCCGGCGGCGGGCGGAGGAGGGTGTGGCCCAGGCGGAGGCCGGTGCCGCGCAGAGGGAGGTCGCCGCGTCCGCCGGCACCGAGGCGCGCGCGCTCGCCGAGCAGACCCACGCGGCGGCGGAGGGCGCGCGGCGGGATCTGGGGGAGGCACCCGACCGCCCCGACGCGGGCGCCTGGACAGAGGCCCTCCGGGCCGCCTCCCAGGCGCTGGAGGATGTGCGCCGCGGGATGGCGGAGGTCCTGCGGGCGGAGGGAACCCTCGCGGGCGCCCGGGCGTCCGCGGCGGCGGCGGGCGCCGCCCGCGCGCTGGCGGAGGCCGCCTGGGCACGCGCCGGCTCGGACGCGGCGCGGGCGGCCTCCGCCCTGGAGGAAGCCCGCGGGCACAGCATGGCTGGCCTCTTGGCGGCGCGGCTGCATCCGGGAGGGGCCTGCCCCGTCTGCGGCAGCACGCAGCACCCGCTACCGGCCGCCGGCGACGGCTCCGCCGAGATGGCCACGGCGGAGCGGGGTCTGAACGAGGCGGACGCCGCCTACCGCGCAGTCCAGGTGGCGCTGGATGCGGCCCGGGCCCGCGAGGCGGCGGCCCTGGGGACGCAGGCATCCGAGGATCGGTCGGCCGCACGGGCGCACGCGGCCCTGGGGCAGGCCCGGGAGGGGCTGGGCGGGGCGCTGGCCCGGCTCCCCGAGGCGGCGCGGACCCTGGGGGTGGAGCGGCTCGGCGCCTACCTGCAGGCCGAGGAGTCGGCCCTCCGCAGCCTGCAGGCGGCCCGGGTGGAGTGGCAGGCGGCGCTCCAGGGGGTGGAGCGGCGGCGGCAGACGGCGTTCAGGTCGCTGATCTCGGCGCAGCAGCGGGAGGCGGAACGGCGGGCCGCGGCCGCCTCCGCGACGGGCTCGCTGGCGGCCGCGCGCGAGGCCTGCCTCGCGGCCGCCGCGGAGGCGGGGGAGGCGGCCACGGCTCTGGAGGCCGCCCGGGCCGGCCTCTCCGACGCCGACATCGAGCGGGCGCAGGCCGACCTGGCCGGGCGCGACGCGCAGGCCCGCGGGCTCCTGGAGGGGATGCCGGCGCTCTCGGCGGCGGTGGAGGCGGCGGACCGCGCCCTGGCCGATGCCGGACGCCGTCTGGCGGCGGCGCAGACGGAGGCTCTGCAGAGCCGTGACGCCCTGGGACGCCTGTCGGACGAGGCGGCCCGGCTGCGGGGAGAGGTGGAACGGGCCACCGGCGGCGCCGCTCCGGCGTCGGCCCAATTGGCGGCGGTGGAGACGGCCTTGCGCTCCCTGCGGGCGGCGGAGGCGGAGGCGCAGCAGGGGGCCGAGCGGGCCGAAACGGCGTCCGCCGCCGCGCGCGCGGATGCCGCGGCCGCCGAGGCCGAGTGGACGGGCGCCGGGCTGGGGGCGGAGGCGGCCGAACGGCGGCTGGCTGCGGCGCTGGCGGCGGCGGAGTTTGCGGGTGAGGCTGCGGCCAGGGACTCCTTCCGGGATGCCGCGACGCAGGCCGAACTGCGGGCGCGGGTGGCCACACACGACCAGGAACGCGTGCGGCTGGCGGCGGAGCGGACGCGGCTCCTGGGGCTGCTCTGCGGCCGCAGCCTCGCGCCGGGGGAGTGGGAGGAGCGGCAACGCGGCCTGGCGGCCACCGAGGCAGAGGCGCGCGCGGCCCAGGAGGGTTTGGGTGTGGCCCAGGAGGCGCTGCTCCAACTGCGCGCGCGTTACGCCCGCTGGCGGGAGTTGCAGGCCCGGCGCACCGGCCTGGAGGGGATGCGCGCGCACCTCTCCGCCCTGCAGACCGTTCTCCGTGGGGGCGCCTTCGTGGAGTTCATCGCGGAGGAGCAGTTGCGCGGCGTGGCGCTGGATGCCTCCGCCCGCCTGGGGCAACTGACGCGGTTCCGCTATGCCCTGGAGGTGGATGCCCAAGGCGGTTTCTGCGTCCGCGACGACTGGGGCGGCGGCACGCGCCGCCCGGTGACGACCCTTTCCGGCGGCGAGACCTTCCTCGCCTCGCTGGCCCTGGCCCTCGCCCTGTCCGCGCAGATCCAGTTGCGCGGACGCTACCCGCTCCAGTTCTTCTTTCTGGACGAGGGTTTCGGCACGCTGGACCCGGAGGCGCTGGACACCGCCATGGCCGCCCTGGAGCGGCTCGAGGCGGAGCGCGTGCACATCGGCGTCATCAGCCACCTGCCCGAAGTAAGGGCGCGCCTCGCCCGCCGGGTGGTGGTGGAGCCCGCGGAACCGGGGGGGCGCGGCAGCCGTCTGCGTATCGAGGTGGCGTGAGCATCCCGGGCGTCCCCGCGCGGGGATGAGCCTCCAGATCCCTCGTCCGGCGCCCGGACGCCTCCTGCCGGCGGATGCGAGTGGGTGCTCGGAAGCAGCGTCCATACCCCCATGTTCATATCCCAGGCCGCGAAGTCGGTGGAGAGAAGTCTCAGGAGGCGATGGGCGATGGCCCGGCTGGGCGACGCACGGGGCGAGCAGCGCGCCGGGGTGGCCGCCGCGCGCGTGGCGGCGGAGACCGCCTGGATCCGCTTCGCGGCCGACGGGGGCACCGAGAGCCTGCACGACTACTACGCCGCGGAGGCCGTCGTAAGACGCGCCTACGAGGAGGCTATCGGGGGGGTGCTGCACCTCGGCCGCTCGGTGCCGGCGCGCCGCACGGCCGCGCGCCTGGCGCACCCGGCCTCGGCCTGAGGCCGGCCCGACCCGGCCGGTGCCTTCGAGCGCCGGACTGCGTACTGCCCTCCGCCGGGAGGCGCGGCCCCGCGACCCCTTGAGGACGGGGACCCCGCTCCCGGTCCCCGCGCACCGCGCACCGCCTACGCCCGCGCACGGCGCACGATCCAACCGCATCACCTTCAGCCGGGTCGAGCGCTTCCGGGACTGGACGCCTGCGGCCCCCCCTCCCCAGCGAGGTCCGCCGAGACCCGGTACGGGGGCGGGAGGCGCCGGTGGAGGCCGGTGGTGCATCTCCATCCATTTCGCCCATGTCCGATCCGGTCCGGGCCGTCTATGCTGGTATCGGTGGGATTCCGCCACCGGTCCGGGGAGGCGCGCCGGAGGCACTCCGGTGGAGGGCCGTTCCGTCCGGGCCGTCGGCGGGCGCCGCTGAGAGTGTGCCGCACGTGGGAGGGGTTCGCCCATGTCCGTCGCCCCGCTCCCGGCCGAGGGTCCGGTCCCGCCGTCCGGCACCGGCGCGCCCTGTCGGCTGAGCGTCGCTGAATACGTGACCTTCCGCGAGCAGGGGTTCCTCGTGGTACGGGGACTCGTACCGCGGTACGAGGTCGATCAACTCCGGGCCCATACCGAGGACATCATCCACCAGCGGATCGCTCTGCCCGGGGTGCCCCCCGCCCCGATCGCCGCGCGCGGCGCCGGGGGCCACTCGGCCGTCCTCGACCCCACGGCGCTCGGGGAAATCGAGCGGCGCTACGTGCGGATCCACATGCTGCACCGCACCCTGGAGATCCATGAGCGGTTCCTGCTACACCCGCGGATCCTCGACGTGCTGGAGGCACTGATCGGGCCGGACGTGCTGGCCATGCAGACCATGCTGTTCCTCAAGCCCCCGGGCAGCGACGGGCAGGGCTACCACCAGGACTCCTACTACATCCCGACGCTCCCGGACAGCCTCTGCGGCGCCTGGCTGGCCATCGACCGGGCGGACCTTGCCAACGGGTGCATGCGGTTCACCGTCGGCAGCCAGCACGAGCCCATCTACCCCGACGCCCACAACCGCCGTGCCCACTATCCGCTGGGCGAGTTGCAGGACTTGGCCATCATCGAGAACGCCAGCGACACCGACCCCGCGCGCAACGGCCTCACGCCCGTCGCCCATCGGTACGCCGGGCGCGAGGTGGTGGTGGAGGCCGATCCCGGCGACGTCGTCTTCTTCGCCGGCCACGTGCTGCATCGTTCCCTGGCCAACGACACGCGCGACCGGTTCCGCCGCTCGTTCGTCGGGCACTACGCCAACGCGCGATCCTACACGGAATGGGGTGGCGGCAACCGGGCCCACATCCTGGCGCGGGGCACCACCCACCTGCCGTACGCGCAACCGAAGTTCGGTACGTCGTGCGCCGCGAACGGACCGCGTCCCTCGGATTCCGCGCGGGGGCCCGCCCTGACGATGATGGCCGACGGCGGCGTGATGGCCGCGACGCCGACGGAGCGGTCGCGCCTGGAGCCGGAGTCGCACGAGCGGTGAGCGTCGGGTGGGCGGCGGCCGCCGCGGGGTGGGCGGGACCGGCGGCTCCGGCCGGTGGGCGGCCCCGCAGCCGGGGAGCGGCACCCCGGCCGGTGGGCGGCCCCGCGTGAACCGCGCACAGCTGGGCGGGGGGGCGGGTGAAGCGGCGGGCGCGGGGCCGGCCAACCGGTCAGCCCTTGACGCCCGCCCTCCTTCCGTGGTCTTCTCGCATGGACACCGGTGACTGGCGCAGCACGTGGGGCACCACGGGGGAGCCGGCGTCTGGTTACGCCGCGCGCCTGGGCGGGAACATCCCCTACGGGAGGTGCCCCGCCGTGCCCGAACTTCCCCTGCGCTACGGCCTCAACCCCCATCAGGCCCCGGCCCGTGCCTATGTCGAAGACGGCCGCCTGCCGATCCGCGTCCTCAACGGCGCCCCCGGCTACATCAACCTGCTGGATGCCCTGCACGCCTGGCCGCTGGTGCGCGACCTGCGGGCGGAGACCGGCCTGCCCGCCGCGGCCTCCTTCAAGCACACCGCGCCTGCCGGCACCGCGCTGGGCCTGCCCCTCCCCGCTGACCTCGCCGCCGCCTGCCGCGTCGAGGATCTGGCTCTGTCGCCGCTGGCCTGCGCCTACGCCCGCGCCCGCGGGGCCGACCGCATGGCCTCGTTCGGCGACTTCGCGGCCCTGAGCGACCCGGTGGACGAACCCACCGCCCACATCCTGGCGCGCGAGGTCTCCGACGGGGTGATCGCGCCCGGTTACGCGCCGGAGGCGCTGGAGCGCCTGCGCGCCAAGAAGGGCGGCGCGTACCTGGTGCTGGAGGTCGATCCGGATTACACGCCCCCGCCGGTCGAGCACCGCGAGGTGTTCGGCATCACGCTGGAGCAGGCGCGGTCGGACATGGCGGTCCCGCTGGGCACCCCGGTGACGCGGAACGTGGAGATCCCCGCGGATGTGCGCCGGGACCTGATGGTCGCGGCCATCACGCTGCGCTACACCCCGTCCAACAGCATCTGCCTCGCGCACGGTGGCCAGGCCGTCGGCGTCGGCGCGGGGCAGCAGTCGAGAATCCACTGCACGGCCCTGGCCTGCGGCAAGGCGGAGACGTGGTGGCTGCGGCGGCATCCCCGCGCCCTCGCCCTGCGCTTCCCGGCCGGCACGCCGCGCCCCGCCCGCGACAACGCCGTGTACGCATGGCTGCAGGGCGATGCGTCGCTGGCCGAGCCGCTCACGCCGGGGGAGCGGGCCGACTGGCTTGGCACCCTGCGCGGCGTGGCCATGGCCAGCGACGGCTTCATCCCCTTCCGCGACAACATCGACCGCGCGGCGCGCACCGGCGTGGCCTACATCTGGCAGCCGGGCGGCTCGACGCGCGATGACCTGGTGACGGCCGCCGCCGACGAGTACGGGATGGTGATGACGGTCTCGGGCATGCGTCTGTTCCATCACTGAGGTGGCGGCTGCAAAAGTCCTCTTGTCACCACTCAGCGCCGCTCGAGAGTGGGTGTGGACAAGGGTGGGCTTGGTCGGGACCCCGCCGGCTGGCGGATGAAGGTACGTGCGCCAACGCATGGCAGCGGCCAACCTGGGCAGGGCTCGCGCCTGCGTGTGCCGGCGGGGCCAGGCGCGTCGCAGCGCCCGTCAAGCTGCAACGGCGCCGGCGGTGACGCCGGGCCCTACCGGGTTGGCGGTCGCGGCGATGCGCAGGCCGACCGTGCGGGTGGCCGGCACACACTTTTGCTCAGCAGGCAAGACCCACCGCCTCCTTCGCTGCCGCCTGACCTTCCGCCGGAACGGCTGCACCCGGCTCCCGTGCAGCGGGAAGAGGGAACTACTGTCCGCCAATTCGAGACCACACGTTCTCTTCCTGCAGCACCATCATCCTGCTGATGGCAGGAGATGTCAAGCGCTTGGGCCGTCCGGCTCCGGCGCGGAGGGCAAACCGACTCTTGCATCGCCGTCGGAGTCGGAGAGAGGGGGCACACCGCCGCAGCCCCCCCCCCCCCCCCCCCCCGGGGGCGGGGGCCCCCCGGGGGCCCCCCCCCCCCCCGCCATTTTTTTTCTTTTTTTTTCCCCCTCCCCCCGCTCCGGCGCGCCCCGCTCCTCTCGCGGCGGCGCCGCGCCGCACCCCG
>Ga0080006_1112956_pt1 | contig 16879 bp, 11 predicted proteins | sample RS3BMetagenome_FD_69209 | JGI IMG/M metagenome (GOLD analysis project Ga0080006, IMG submission 69209) | Ferric oxide microbial mat and aquatic microbial communities from Rainbow Spring, Yellowstone National Park, USA - RS3B (SPADES... ... | reverse complement strand
GCCGCGCACGCCTGGGGCCAGGTGCGGCCGGGGCGGTCCCGAGTTAGGGAGGTAGGCCAGGTCCGGCCCAGCCAGTCGGTCCAGGCTCATCCGGAGTGACCCTCGGGTCAGCTTCAGGTCGGCCTGGACCTGATCCCTGGCGGTCCGGATCGCGGTATTGGCGGCGGCGAGGGTCCGATTCTCCTCTCGCTTCCATTCGGCGAAGACACCCAGGCCAATCGTCAGACAGACGAGGATTGCCGCGGCGCCGGTCAAGGCGGTCTGGTGACTCCGGCCCCATCGGATCAAGCGGTCGAGCATCGGCTCGGGATAGGCCAGGACGGGTTCTCCGGCCCTCCACCGTTCGAGATCCTCGATCAGGTCGACCACGGTCGGATAGCGGTCGACCGGCCGGAGCGCCATGGCCTTCAGACAGATCGCCTCCAGAGCTCGGGGGATCGCCGGGTTGACCGCCGAGGGTCGAGCGAAATCCCCTTCAACGACCCGCTGGTAAAACGTCTCCCGGTCCGCCCCTTCAAATGGCGGGTGGCCGGTGGCCAGAAAATAGAGCGTCGCACCCAGGCTGTAAATGTCGCTGGTCGGCCCCAGATCGTGGAGTCGCCCGGCAGCCTGCTCGGGGCTCATGTATCCGGCTGTGCCCACCTTCGACCCGATTCTCGTCGGGGTCATGTCCAGGCCCGACTCGGGTCGAAGGCTCTCGCTGTCGTCGTCGAAGCTGGATTCACTCACGCCGGACTCGTCATAGGACTTGGCCAGGCCCCAGTCGACCACCAGGGTCTCGCCGAACGGGCCGAGCATGATGTTGATCGGCTTCAGGTCGCGGTGCAAAATCTTCCGGTGGTGAGCATAGGACACCGCGTGACAGGCATCGATGAACCGACCGACCAGCGTGTGGAGAGTCGGGCCATCGGCCGAACCGCCTGTTTCCGGAATCCCCTCGGGCTTGTGCAGCCGACCGATGGCGACCTTCAGGGTCTCGCCCCGGATGAATCGCATGATGTAGTAGGGGCGGCCGCCGGGATGATGGCCGATCCCGTAAACCGGGACGATCCCCGGATGCTCGAGCCGGCCGGTGACCTCGGCCTCGCGGAGGAACCGGGCCCGGTAATCGGGATGATCGGCGCAATCCTCGCGGATCTCCTTCAAGGCGACTTCGCGATGGATCTCCCGGTCGCGGGCCAGGTTGACAACGCCAAGCCCCCCCTTGGCGTGCCGCTTGATGATCTCATAGCGTGAGTCGATGTCGGCCCCCCCACCCCGACCCCGCTCCGGACGCGCGGCGTCGACGAACCCGGCGAGAACCCCTCGAAGCTCCGAGTCGGCGACCTGGTCGGGGTCGATCCGGAACCAGACCGACTTTCCCAGAGCCACGAGGCTTTCCCAGGCGACCCCTTGATGCTGCTCCAGATGAATCGAGGCCAGAGTCTCGATGATCAAGGCGTCGGACTCGATCAGATCGCCTTGGTCGACCAGGATCTCGCGGAGCGTCCGGGCCTTCTCGACCGTCCAGACGTCGAGAGCCCGAGTCAAGGTCTCCGCGGAGGTCAAGCCGTTGGCCAGACAAAGGAAACCGAAGAGTAAGCAGACCTCGATTTCGGCGCGATCACGCTGCGAGACCGTCGAGCCTGGCTCGGTCCGACCCAGAAGCTCGTCGATCAGACGTCCCTCGTCGGGAAATCGCTCGAGATATTCCAGAGGATCGACCAGTAAACCATTCGCCTGCTTCCAGTCTCGCTCGGCGATGATCAGATCGCGGAGCAGTAACGACCGGTACACCGGGCCGATCTTGTCCAGTTCATCCTCGATCCGAGGAATCAAACCAGCCCGGAGCTTCGCCAGAAATCGTTCTCGAGCTAATCGTACCGGGTCATAGGGCGTCGTTCGGCTTGAATCCTCATGAGTCGAATCATCCAGACTCATCGTCACATCCCCACCCGAGGTCATCACGGCTCCGCGAGGCCACATCGTCCCCGCGACATCATCACCTCTCTGGCGATTTTAACCGTGTGGAGGGCGAACTTGATCTGAAAAATCGAGGGATTAGATCCATTCTCACCAGTGCATGACGTAGCCGCCGTCAACGTTGATCGTCTGGCCAGTCACATTACCGGCGCAAGGGGAGGCCAGAAAGACCGCCATCGCCGCGATATCCTCGGCGGTTTGCCAGCGGCCAAGCGGGACGATCGCCTTGACCTTCTCTCCCGCCCATTCCTCGTAAGTGGCTTGCGAGGATTCCGGCTGGCGATCGGCCCAGGCCTGGTAAACCGATCGGTTCAGCGCCGTCTTGATCATCCCGGGGTTCAGGGTGTTGACCCGGACTCCATGGGGAGCGAGATCCTTGGCGGCGCACTGGGCGAAGTTGATCAGGCCCGCCTTCGAAGCGCTATAGGGCGGGTCGGTCTGCGAGCCGATCTGCCCGGCGACGGAGGCGATGAACAGGATGGTGCCCGACCGGGCCTCGGCCATCGAGGGGGCGAAGGCGTGCGCCACATTCGCCGCGCCGATCAGGTTGACCCGGATCACCCTCTCCCAGTCCCCCGGGTCGAGATTCCAGAATGGAAACCCGAACTTGCCCGAGCCGATCCCCGCCGCGAAGACGACGTGGTCGCACCGGCCGTAGTCGCGGCGGATCTGCTCGGCGGCGAGCCGGATCGCCTGGTAATCCGTCACGTCGGCGACATGAGCCGAAGCCCGGGCGGGTTCCTCACCCGACAGCTCCCGGGCGACGTCGAGGCTGTCCGGTTCCCGGTCGATGATCGCGATGTCAGCCCCCTCGGCCACAAAAGCCGAGGCGATCGCCCGGCCGATGCCCCTGGCCCCGCCCACGACGACGGCGACCTCGCCCTTCAAATGAAGATCCATGCGGATGACCACCATTTTGGCTACATAGAAAATGACATAGGCCGGGTTGAGACCCAGCCTATGATTCCGATCAACGATTCATGAAACCAGGATTAATTTAACGATCCTGATCCGGAACATCCTCGACGTCGCCGCCGAGGATGATCCGCTGCGGGAAGGTCGGGGTCGTGGTCGGGGCTCCGGTCTTGGGCATCAGGGCCTGGCTGATCCGAAACTGAACGTCGTTCAGGTGGGCCTCGGCCGAGCCGGTGAGCTTCTTTTGCGAGAGGGTCGTGGCGACATCGCGGCCCAGGGCCGTCAGCTCGGCTCGGGTCAGAGCGGGGAGGTCGGACGAGGTGACCTCGCGGCCGACCTCGGCCGTCATGATCTCCAGATAGGCCCGCTGGAGGTTCCGTCGGTAGAGGTCGATCTCGACGGGGTCGCCCTTCAGCTCGGACCAGATCCCGTTGCGAAGGTCGGAGAGCATCGCCTGAGGCGAATAGGCCGACTTCGGATCCCGGGCGTGTTGCTCGGCCATTCGCTTGGTCCGGGAGTCATTGATCAGGCGACGGAGCAGGCTCGACTGCGAGTCGAGAATCCGGTCGGCCACGCCGTTGGCTTCGAGTCGGTCGATGATGTCGGGCGTGACCAGGGACGCCGGGGTCTGGAAAGCGTGGGCGTTGAGGAAGGCGATTGCTTCCTTTTGCTTGTCGCCGGGGACCGGGTTGTAGCGTCGGTTGGCGTCGCCGAACCAGAGGTTCGATTCGACCGACCCGCCGAGGGTGGCGATGACGTGCGAGAGCTCGCGGTTCCGCTGGGCGACGAGCTGGTCGTACATGTTCTGAAGGAGGCTGTAGTCATCCCCCTTCTTGACCGTCGCCTTGACCAGGAACGAGGCGACCCGGTCGAGGTTCTTCAGACCGAGTTCGGTGGCGGCGACGGCGTCGGAGCCGAGATCCTCGGTCTGCGACGAGGGGTCGACCCCGTCGGGGTCGCCGAATCGGAGGGTCACGTCCTTGACCTGCCGGGCGACGATCTCGTCGAGCTTGGCCTTCTCCTGCTCGTAGGTCTTCGCGTCGGGGAAGGGCTTGTAACCCCATTCGACGGCGAACTTGTCATACGGGCCGATGACCGGGATCAGCTTGGCGTTGTCGCCGGGCTGGGCCACGTAGTTGAACCGGCCGTAGTCCATGATCGAGGCTTCGGTGCCGTTCTCGGCGGTGAACTTGGGGTCGCGGAGCTGCGCGACGGTGAACGATGAGCTGGCCTTCATGTTGTGCGGGAAGCCCAGCGTGTGGCCGACCTCGTGCGCGATCACATACGTGATCAGGTCATTCATCAGGTCGTCGGGCAGCGGAAGCTGCTGGGCCCGGGGATCGTTGGGCGAGGCCTGGATGAAGTACCAGTCGCGGGTCAGCTTGAGGATATTGTGATAGACCAGGATGTCGGCCTCGAGGATCTCGCCCGACCTGGGGTCATGGACGTGCGGCCCCATCGCGTTCTCGACGGTCGAGGGGAGCCAGCGGATCGACGAGTACCGCGCGTCCTCGGCATCCCATTCCGCGTCTTCGCGGAGGCTGGGTGCGTCCTTGCCGATGATCGCGTTCTTGAATCCAGCCTTCTCGAACGCCGGCTGCCAGGCTTCGATCCCCTTCTTGATCGCGGCGCGGAACTTGTCGGGAACTTCGCGGCCGACGTAGAACACGATCGGCTTCTTGGGCTCGGAGAGTTCGGCCGAGGGGTCCTTCTTCTCCAGCCTCCACCGGGTGATGTACTTGACATTCTCGACCTGGTGATTCTTGATATCACCATAATCCTGGAACGACTCGGTGAAGAAGCCGACGCGGTCGTCGAACTTCCGGGGCTTCATCGGCTCCTCGGGGAGCTTGATCATGCTGTGGTGGACGAGGACCGTCACGTTGCCGCCGGCTCCGCCACCACCGCCGCCTCGGGGGCTGGGCGTCGGGCCGCCAGGTCCGAACGAGATCCCGCCGCCCCGGCGGAAGGTCATGGTGATCTTCGACTCGATGTTCTCGGGAAGCGACTTGATACTCTCGATGAACGTCTTTCTCGGGTCGTTGCCGGCGGCGTTGAGCCTCCGGCCGACGCCGAATTCGGCCGTGTCGCTGGTGAACAGCTCGGTCACGTCAATGACCGGCGCCTTGTCCTTGCCATACGCCTTGACCGGGAAGACGGCAATGATCGGCTCGACCGAACTGGCCTGGACGGCGTCCTTGATCGGGTCCTTGGTGTCGGCTCGGATATCGAAGCTGACGTCGCGGAGCAAGATGTCGTCGCCCCGCTGCTCCCAGCGGATCACGCGCTCGCCGGCGGGCGAACCGCCGTAGCCAACCCCGGCGCCGGTCTTCTCGATCTGCGTGACCCAGAGCATTTCCTTGCCCAGTAGATCGGCGTAGATCTCATACAGGATCCGGTCTTCGAGTCGGTGAACCATGAACAGGCCGTTATCGCTCTTGGCCTCGGCCGTGACAATCTCGTCGTAGGGCTTGACCTTGCTATTGCTGGCGGCTGACTTGCGGAAAGCCCCGCCAGGACCCCGAGGACCCTCGGGAGCGCCGGTCGGCCGGGTCGGAGTCTGAGGGGTCTCGGGCTTCTTCGGCTCTTCTTTCTTCGGCTCTTCTTTCTTGGGCTCTTCTTTCTTGGGCTCTTCTTTCTTGGGCTCTTCTTTCTTCGGTTCTTCCTTCTTCGGTTCTTCCTTCTTGGGCTCGTCCGGCTTCTTGGGTTCTTCCGGAGTTTTCTTCGGCTCAGGCGGCTTGTCTTGAGCGAGCGCCGGGCCTCCAGGAGCGGTCAGCGCGGAGCCGACCACGAGAACCAGGGATAACCAGGCCGCCACGACGCTACGAATCATCGAGACCTCCGCAATGGACGACGAGATCGGACGGAAAACTTTTCTCGCTCTTCTCTTCGCAACAATTTCATCTTAACGAGGCGGAGGGAGGTTGCCACAAGCCCGAATTTCATCGTCTGCGCAAAAATGCCCGATCCTCCCGATTTCACCGATGGCGCGGTGAAAATCGGTTGGATCGGAAAATGGGATTGGGTCGTGAAGTTCGGGCTGATTCAATTCGCGGGCCGAGCCGCCTTCTTCGTCGCCGGGCGAGTGGGTGCTCCCGAGGCTTCCGCGGGTGTGACGTCGGGAACCTGCAAGTTAACGCGGAGCCGGATCAGCTCCGCTTTCAGATCGGCGACCACTTTTGCGTTGGCCGGGTCGTCGATGACGCTTCTTGTCTCTTTCGGATCGGTCTGAATATCGAATAATTCCCAGTAATCGGCGTCGGAGGCGGTAAAATGAACGAGCTTGTGCCGCTCGGTGATCACCCCATGATGCGGCCGGACGTGGTGGGGCTGGGGGTACTCGTAATATTCATAATAAAGTGATTTGCGCCAGTCAGCCGGGTCGAGCCCCTTCAGCAGCGGTACGAGGCTCCGGCCTTGCATGTCTCCGGGGATCGGCAGGCCGGCGACTTCGAGGAAGGTCTCGGCGAAATCCAGGTTCGAGACCAGTCGGGCGGTCGATGATCCGGGTTTCGTGACGCCCGGCCAGCGAACGAGCAGGGGGGCGCGGAGCGATTCCTCGAAGATCCAGCGCTTGTCGAACCAGCCGTGCTCACCGAGGTAAAATCCCTGGTCGCTTGAATAAACGACGATCGTGTTCTCGGCCAGCCCCTCGTCGTCGAGGAACTTGAGGACCCGGCCGACCGAGTCATCCACGGCCTTGACGCATCCGAGATAGTCGTGCATGTACCGCTGATACTTCCAGCGGACCAGGTCCTTGCCCTTCGGGTTGGCCTTGAGGAAGGCGGCGTTCCGGGGCTGATAATAGGCGTCCCAGGCGGCGCGCTGTTCGGGGTTCAGGCCGGCGGGCGAGGTCAGCTTGAGGTCATTGGGAGTCATGGTCTTCGCGATGGTCATGTCCTGGTCGTGCTCGGCGAGTCCTCGACCGGCATAGTCGTCAAAAAGGGTCTCGGGCTCGGGATAGACCCGGTCGCCGTCGTGGCCGAGGTGGCGGATCGGCGGCGACCACTCACGATGCGGCGCCTTGTGTTGCGACATCAACAGAAATGGCTTCGTCTTGTCGCGGTTCTTGAGCCAGTCGAGGCTGAAGTCGGTGATCAGGTCGGTGGTGTACCCTTCATGCTTGACCCGCTTCCCGTTGTGGACCATCGGCGGGTTGTAATAGACCCCCTGGCCCGGCAGGATGTGCCACTCGTCGAAGCCGGTCGGGTCGGAAACCAGGTGCCACTTGCCGACGATGGCCGTCTGATACCCGGCTTTCTGAAGCATCTTGGGGAAGGTCGGCTGCGAGCCGTCAAACCGGCTGTTGGAATTGTTATAGAAGCCGTTCTTGTGCGAATACTTGCCGGTCAAGATCGTGGCGCGGCTGGGACCGCAAATCGAGTTGGTCACCAGGCAACGATCAAACCGCATCCCCTCGCGACCGATCCGGTCGATGTTAGGTGTCTCGATCAGCTTCCGGGCGTCGCTATAAGCACTGATGGCCTGATAGGCGTGGTCGTCGCTGAAGAGAAACACGATGTTCGGGGGTTTGACCTCGGCCGCGGTCACCGCCTGCGCGGCGTTAATGGCCATGAGGACTGACATTGAAACCGTCCAGACTCTTTGCATCGCTCGCATGACGTTTCCCCCGTCGCCTGATTTGATCCCGCACAGACGTTTTAAGGGATCACCGGGCCAGATGCGAGTGGGTGGCGAGTCGATTTGATTTTCTCCAATGGAAACGAGCCCGGCCGGAGGGATGATGGATCCCTCCGGCCGGGCTCGATTGAGGTTCTGATTGTCGGTCGAAGCGTCAATCCTCGATGGCCACCCGGCGGGGGGTCGATGCGAGAACCTTGCGGCCGAGCGTCAGGTAGTCGCCGACGATGCTCAGGACCTCGTCGTTGTAGAAGTTCGGCTCCCAGGCCTGGTGGTCGCTCAGGCGCTTGCGGGGGTCCTTCTTCTTGGTCTTGGCCTCGTCCTTGTTGTCGTCCTCGGCCACGGTCTCGGCGCGGAACTTCTGCTCGTTCAGCGAGATCGAGTGACGGGCCTTACGCTCCAGAATCTTCTTGATCGCCGCGTCCCGCTTCTGGAACTTCTCGCTGCCGGCCCGACGCTTTTCGGACAGGGTGTTGAGATGCGCCACGAGATCGGCGGGAACCCGGTCGTACTGGTCGTGGGGTCGCTCGGCGACATGGTCGAACTTGAGGGCGTTCTCCATCTTGCCCTCGCCGAACTCGGCCTGGTCGAAGATCGAGGGGATGTGGATGTCGGGCTCGACCCCCCTGATCTGCGTGCTGTCGCCGTTGGCCCGGTAGAACTGCTTGATGGTGAGCTTGAGCGCTCCCATGGTCGCCACGTTGGTCCGACGGTTGAAGAACGAGTCGGTGATCGGCTGGAGGCTCTGGACGGTCCCCTTGCCGAAGGTGCTGGCGTCACCGATGATCAGCCCTCGGCCGTAATCCTTGATCACGCCGGCGAAGATCTCCGAGGCGCTGGCGCTCTGGCGGTCGATCAGGAGGACGAACGGACCATCCCAGGCAGTCCCTTTATCCTCGTCGAGAAGAACCTCGACGCCGCTGACGTCCTTGACCTGGACGACCGGCCCCTTGTCGATGAACAGGCCGGAGAGCGAGATCGCCTCGTCGAGCAGGCCGCCGCCGTTGCCCCGGAGGTCGAGCATCACGGCATCGACGCCCTTGGCCTTGAAGCCGTTGATCAGCTTCTTGCAATCGTTGGTGCTGCTGACGGCGTCGGCCTCGCCCTTCGCCACGGCGTCGGAGTTGCCGTAGAAGGCGGGCAGGCTGATCACACCGACCTTGAGCTTCTTGCCCTCGGCCTCGGTCTCGATGATCTGTCCCTTGGCGTGGGCCTCGCTCAGTTCGACCTTCTGGCGGACGATGTCGTAGACCTTCTTTTCTTTCGACTCGCTCGGCTGGACGACGAGACGGACATGGGTCCCGGCGTCGCCTCGGATGTACTTGACGACGTCGCGGAGCCGCTGCTCGACGAGGTCGATCTCGGTCCCATCCTCCTTCTGGATGGCGATGATCTTGTCTTCGGGCTGGAGCCTTCCGTCTTTCTCGGCCGGACCACCGGGGATCAGCTCCTTGATCACGGCGAAGCCATTCTCCGACTGGAGCGAGGCGCCAATTCCGGTCAGTGAAAGCTGGAGCGACTGCATCATGTCGTCGAACGAATCCTTCGACATGTAAGTGGTGTGCGGGTCGAAGGTCCGGCTCAGGGCGCTCAGATAGAATTCGAGCAGGTCCGAGTTGTTGAACTGGTGGACCATCCGGTTGCGGTCCCGGTACTTGATCCCGAGCTTCTTGATCGCGTCGTCTTCCTTCTCGTCGTCGAGCTTGGCCTGGAGCAGTTCGAGCTTGACTCGCTTCCGCATCCGGTCGCGGGCCTCGGCGTTATCCTTGGGATAATCAAGGTTGTCCGGGTCATCGACGATCATCTCATCGATGCTGAAGTCGGGCTTTTCCTTGAGGATCTCCTGAACCATCGCCAGCCGTTCGTCGGACCGCTTGAGGAAGCGATCGAACACGACCCGGGAGAAGTCGAGGTTCCCCTCGTGAATCTTCTCGTCGAGGGTGGTGGCCTGAGGAAGGAACTCGTCGGCGTCGGCCTTGAGGAAGTAATACTTCTGCGGGTCGAGGTCTTTCAGGAACGTGGTGCACCACTTCTTGGCGGTTTCGTCATCGATCGTCGGCTTGGCCATGTGTCGGGCTTCGAGAAGCGCGACGACCCTCTTGGCGGTTTTCTCGTCCTGGAGGGTTGGCGTCGGCGCGGGTGCCTGGGCCCCCACGACAAAGGCCACGCTCACGAGGAGCCCAAGTGCCGCGAGGGGACGAATTGAGGATCGGGACATAATGTTGAGATCCCGTGAGTCAAGACCGTTCGGTCTGGGTGGGCGAGGCCCTTCCACACCGAGTTATCATAATCCAAAACAGCACGACCCACAAGATCGGCAAAACGCTCACTCTTTGACGAATGAACCTCTCGACGATCCTGAGCCACTATTCTTGATTACGACCCTGAGGGGAATCGGTTCAGACCGGGATCAAAAGCTCGTCGATTTTCGATCCATCGGGACAAGACCGACCGGCCTAAAATGGTGGGCGATGTCCATGGGGTCTGGGTGGCCGGTCTACTACGAAAGCCACCGCGCCCGACTCAACTCATTTCTAGTTCAAGATCTCCAGCTTGGGCATCTTGGGCGTCTTGATATTCTGGATGCTGATCTGCGCGGCCAGTTGCTCGACCACGCCGAGCAGATACGGCCTCGAAGGCGAACCCGGCGCCAGGGCGTCGCGGAGCCGGCCGTCGTCGCCGCTTTCCCTCAAAAGAATGTTGAGCGGAACCTCGCCGAGGAACGGGACACCCATCGACTCGGCCTTGCGTCGGGCTCCTCCCCGGCCGAACAGGTAAACCCGCTCGTCGCCTGGGCTTTCGAAGAGGGTGTTCGACGCCGCCGCGTCCCGGGCGTTCGGTCCGCCTCGCTCGCGGAGGTACGCCTGGACGTCGAAGAAGCTCATGTTCTCGATCATCCCGAGGATGGGCACCTTGAGCTGTCGGAACATCGCCACGGCCCGGACCGCGTCGATCAGGGCGACTTCCTGCGGCGTGCAGACGACCACCGCGCCGGTCAAGGGGAGGCTCTGGGCCAGGGTCAGGGGGACGTCGCCGGTGCCTGGCGGGAGGTCGATGACCAGATAGTCGAGTTCGCCCCATTCAACCTGATGGAGAAACTGCTGCATGATCCCGTGGAGCATCGGCCCCCGCATGATGACCGCGCGTTCGGGTTCGAGCAGGAATCCCATCGACATCAGCTTGAGACCGTTGGCCTCGATCGGCATGATCCGCTCGCCCATTGCCATCGGCCGCCCCTTGGCGCCGACGAGGTGGGGGATCGACGGGCCGTAGACGTCGGCGTCCATCAGGCCGACCTTCGAGCCGTAGGCTTGCAGGCCATAGGCGATCGAAGCCGCCATCGTCGACTTGCCGACGCCCCCTTTGCCCGAGCCCACGGCGATCACGTTCTTGACGCCAGGGATGTCTCCCTTCTCGACGACTCCCTTGCCCCGGACGTCGGCCGTCATGTGGATCGTGTAGGTCAACTCGGTCCCGAGCCGGCTGGTGAGGGCCTCGCGGACGTCCCCCTCGATCTTGGCTTTGAGAGGGCAGGCGGGGGTGGTCAGCTTGACGGTCAGCGCGACCGAGCCATCGCCGATCTGGATGTCCTTGATCATCCCGAGGTCGACCAGATCTCGCTGAATGTCGGGGTCCTTGACCCCTTTGAGGGCGGCGAGGACGTCTTGCTCGGTCAGGTTAGTGCTTTTCTTGCCGAACATCAAACGAAGTCCTTGGTTGAGTCATCAAAGCTTCGGGTCGATCCCAGATTTCCGGTTCCGGCTCGGTCGCGACCGACCACCCCTGGGCTTCCGAGCGACCCCGGGCGATCGGCAGCCATCGCCTCAGGAGTTGTTCGACCTCGGGCGGGACCACCACACCGGGAAGGAACAAGGTCGCCCCGATCTCCCGGGCGACCGGCTCGACACCCGGCCGGTTGAGCGGATCGAGCACGAGTGAGAGCGCGTTGGGAGACGCCTCAAGGGCCCTTTCCAGGTCGCGAAGCCCCTGAAAGCCCCGGCGATCCAGTTCGACCACCACGATCGGACAGCTCGACCGCGAGGCCGCCAGGACCAGGGCCGCTTCCGACCGGGTCTCCGACCAGCGGATCGGCCAGTCCTGGAGCCTCGGACGGAGTTGCCTCGACCAGTTCGCAAGCCGTTCGTGGAGGATGATCGAAAAAGCCGACATGCTCCTCATCTTAACAGTCAGGCCCGCACTCGGCGAGGGGCCATGATGCCGGGACGAGGCGGGGCACCGTCTGAAATGGCCTTTCGGGATAAAAACCCGGTTTGCGGGTTTCTTTTTTTACGAAACTATGATTGACCGGCGAACTTTCGTCGAATCCAGAACGTCACCAAAATGGGTTCGTCTTGGAAAAACGGTCAGGTCGATTCCCGACCGGACGAGTGGAGTGCCGCAGTGGCTTTGTTTTTTCAGAAGGCCCATTCCAGCAGAGCCACGATGGGTTCGTTTTTTCGGAGAGCCCATCGAAGGACCCAGGAGTGTTCCTTGAAGCCTGGGCGTGGTCGTGGATAAAATAACAGGATGGCGGACGTCCCAGGGTCCCGACCCGGCGACCCTGGCGGTTTGTGGGGGATGCGATGGCTGACCGAGATTATTACGAGGTTCTGGGCGTGGCCCGAGACGCGACTCCTGAGCAGATCAAGAAAGCGTATCGAGGGCTCGCCCGCAAGCATCATCCCGACGCCAACCCTGGCGATAAGACCGCTGAAAAGAAGTTCAAGGAAGTCCAGAACGCCTACGACATCCTGTCGGACCCGGAGAAAAAGGCAAAATTCGACCAGTTTGGCCATGCCGCGTTCGAAGGGGGCGGCCCGTTCGGTCCCCGAGGCGGCGCCTCGGAGTGGGCGGCCCGGCAAGGGGGTGGGGCCGGGTTCGAGAATATCGACCTCAGTTCCTTCTTTGGTCCCGGAGCGGGGGGCAACGCGGGCCAGGAGGCCGGCGGCGGGATGTTTGAAGAGATCATCAGCCGGATGCGAGGCGGGGAGAGGCAAGGCCGCCGGCGTCCTCCTCAGCGCGAGCCCGAAACCGCCGAGGCCGCGATCACCATCCCCTTTCTGACCGCCGTTCAGGGGGGTGAGACTTCGATCGACCTCCAGCGCGACGGTGGGCCTCGCGAAACCAAGGTCATCAAGATTCCCGCCGGTCTCGAATCCGGCAAAAAAATCCGACTGAAAGGCCAGGGAAGCCCCGACCAGCAGGTCGACCTGATCATCACCGTCACCGTCGAGCCCCATCCTTATTTCAGCAGAGACGGCCGCGACCTCTCGGTCGAGGTGCCCATCACGGTGGCCGAGGCGATCCTGGGAGTCAGGGTCGAGGTGCCGACCCTGGACGGGCTCAAGACGATGCCGATCCCGGCCGGGACGAGTTCGGGGCAGAAGCTCCGGCTTCGAGGGCAGGGGGTGGCTGCCTCGAAAAACCATCCCGTGGGGGATCTGTACATCATTCCCAAAGTCGTCGTTCCCAAGACGGTCGACGAGGAGAGCAAGAAGCTGATCGAGCAGTTCGCCGCGAGAAACCCGGCCCAGCCCCGGGAAAACCGCTGGTGAAAGGGGCGCTGCGTCCATGGAGACCATGAATCAAGGCGTCTGGCCTCGGGAACACGTGGCCGAAAAATTGACGATCTCGACCACGACCTTGCTCCGATGGGAAAGCCGAGGGCTGGTCAAGCCGGTCCGATCCGGCGACTTCGAAGGCTACGGGCCGGCCGAGATCCGTCGAGTCTGGACCATCCTGACCTTTCACCGCGACCTGGGGATCAACCTGGCGGGAATCGAGGTGATTCTTCGCCTCCGCGACGAGATGCAAGCCACTCACGACCGACTGGATCACCTGGCCCGGACCCTCCGATCGACCCTCGACGAGGCGACCTCGGCCGTTGAACCCGATGCCTGATCGTGACGGGGCTCCCCCCTCGAAAGACCGCCGACCACTGCTCGAACGACCCGAACTCAAGCCCCAGGAACGAGTTCGGATCGGCAAGGCGGTCGCCGTCCTGCTCGGCTGGGGACTGGTCGCGTCGGCCCTGCTGGGCTTGCTGGCCCTCTGGCACCTGATTCGCCGAGGGCGAATCCTTCGAGCGAACCTGACCCGGCCGCGATCGGTCTCCCTGCCCGAGGACGTCGACCCGCCCCGGGCTCCTTGACAAATGACCTGGACCGATCGGAAGCTCATGCACCCGGCCACTTTCCGCCCTCACGAGCGAATCAATGACCCGACCGTCTTCAAACGGGCCTTCGAGCGGAAGCGGTCGGCCTCCGACGGCTGGCTGATCATCTACGGGGTCGAGAACGGCCTGGATTACCCCAGGCTCGGCATCTCCGCCTCGAAGCGAAAAGTCCGCAAGGCCCACGACCGCAACCGGGTCAAACGCTTGATCCGCGAAGCGTTCCGGCTCAACAAGGGGGACCTTCCGCCGGGGGTCGACCTGATCGTCGTGCCGAGGGGACCGGCCCTGACCTTCGAGGCCGCCCATCGATCCTTGCCCGACCTCGCCCGGGCGGTGGCCCGGAGGCTCGGCCTTCAACCAGCCAAGAGCCCGCCATGATCGGCCGGATGGCCCGGATGGCCGGGGAAATCCCCTCGGCCCTGGTGATCGCCTTGATCCGGGTTTATCAAAAAACCCTGAGTCCCTTGCTCGGCCCGGTCTGCCGGTTCGAGCCCAGTTGCAGCCAGTACATGGTCGGAGCGATCCGGAAATACGGGCTGATCTGGGGTGTCGGCAAGGGCTTGCGGCGACTGGCGAAGTGCCACCCCTGGCACCCTGGCGGATACGATCCCCCCTGATCGGTCCCACCATTCCCGAAGTCGATGGTCTTGCCTATAAAGCGATATGGAGATCGCGAGTGGTCAGGCATCACTTGTTGCGAAGGGGTTTTCATGGGGCGGATCCATCACGTTCTCAAGGTCGTCGCGGCCGGTCTGATCCTGTGGAATGCCGATCGGCCGACCGTCGCCGGTGAGGTCGACCCGGCGGCAGCGGAGCGCGGTCGGATCGCGCTGACCTCGACCGGCTATCTCAAGCCGGCCTGGTCCGATCAAACCTTTCAGAACGTCGGCAAGCTCTGGGGAGCCTCGGCGCCCGATCCGGTGAGCGATCCGATGGGTTATGCCCAGGCTTTCGCAAAACGATACGGCCTGCACCCGGCGCCTTATCCCAATGACGGCCTGCCGATGGGAATTCGCAAAGGGAACGGGCCCGACGGCTCGAAACAGGGGATCGCGATTGATTGCATGGCCTGCCACGGCGGCTCGATCGGCGGCAAGAGCTACGTCGGCCTGGGAAATACCCAGCTCGATATGAAGTCGCTTTTCAATGAGATGATGAGAGCCGACGGAAAGCGGCCACCGCCGAGCTTGTTCGTGACCAACTCTTCGAGAGGGACCGTCAACGCCGGGATGTTCTCGGTGGTTCTGCTCAGCCTGAGGAATCCTGACCTCTCGTTCCGGAGCTTCCCCTTGCTTCTCGGAGCCAACCTTCCCGAGCTCGACGTTCCCCCCTGGTGGATCCTCGGCAAGAAGGCGACCATGTACTACGACGGACGGACCGATGCCCGATCGGTCCGGACCAACATGCAGTTCCTTCTGGGCGAGAAGACTCTCGAACAGTTCAAGGAACTCGAGCCGACCTTCCGCGACATCCATGCCTATCTGAAAAGCCTGTCACCGCCAAAATACCCGTTCCCGATCGATGGGCCCAAGGCGGACGCGGGGAAAGCGATCTTCGTGAAGACCTGCGCCAGGTGTCACGGAACCTATGGACCGGGCGGCGAGTATCCCGACCGGATTGTCGAGTTGAAGGAGATCGGCACCGACCCCGCCAGGGCCGTCGGTGTCGCTCCCAGGTTCGTCGCGCATTATAACTCGACCTGGTTCGGCGAGGATTTCCCGGTCGATGAGCAGATGGTTGGCTATCAGGCTCCGCCGCTCGACGGGATCTGGGCGAGTGCTCCGTATCTCCATAACGGATCAGTGCCGACCCTGGCGACCCTGCTCAAGTCGTCTGATCGGCCGGGTCGGTACTATCGACCCACCTCGACCGACTTCGACCAGTACGACCCGGAAAACGTCGGCTGGAAGTTTGAACGACCGACGGATTCGCTCGATAAATCCCGATCACTGTTCGATTCGTCGCGGTTCGGTCTGGGCAACGGCGGCCATACCTTCGGCGATGGGCTGTCTGATGATGCTCGCTCGAAGTTGATCGAGTATCTCAAGACACTCTGATTATCAGATTAACTGACGATCCAGCAAATTGAAGAGCCCGCGAGATGGAGGTCTCGCGGGCTCACAAGATGATCGTGGTCATCGACCCCAGGGTCGATCAATACTGGTCCGAAGAGAGGACCTCGCCACCGTTGGGAGTGACGAGGCCCCGAAGGACGACGACGTTGGTCGACGCCTTGAGGAAGTGGACGCTGCCGTCGCCGAAGACGACGTTAGCGCCGCCTGGGTGGAAGGCGAAGATCTCGTCGTTGGCCGCACAATTGTTGCCTGCGTTCGGGCAGGCCGTGGTCGAGAACGGCGTCGTGCAATAGCCCAGGCTGATCTGGCTGGCATTGTTGTTGACCTGGCCGGAGACACCGAAGCCGTTGTCCGCCTCAGCCCAGCGCCAGTAACGCAGGTAAAGGCCGCTGTCCGCAGGGTTGATTACGCTGTAAGGGGTCGTGACATTGCCAAAAGTCGCGGTATAGACGCCGTTGGCATTCTGGGTCGCGACCGGAGCGGGGCCGGAACCGCGAGTGTATGGGCTCTGGTAACGCGGGTCACGTCCGGCATCTTCGGCGATGGCGATGGTATTGCTGGTGCCGTCGGTGATCTCGGAGATGCTGGTCTTGCCAAACTTCAGCATGCCGCTCGACGTGTAAGCCTTGTTTCGGTAGGGGGTGCAAGTACCCGCGAAGCCCCCGGAGGTCCCACCGGTCGGATCGATGTCGGTGTAGACCGTCGGGCCGTAGTCGCCGACGCCGTAGCCGCCGAAGGTGGCGGCCAGAGCGCTGTCGGCGTCGGTGCCAGAGGCGCCGTCTTTGCCGTTAGGCTGACGGACCGAGCTGGGGCAAAGGAACACGTTCAACTGGCTGCAGAACGCGGTCACGTTGCCGTTGCTCGCGTTGTTGTACTCATAATTGAAGTTGATCGTGTTGTAGATCGTGGTACCTTCGAGGTACTGGAGAATTCGGGCGAGGGCACTGTAATTGCCATCAAAGAACTGCGTGTTCGGCGTCCCGGGGATCTTCGACTCTCCACCGGGGGGGAAACAGCCGTTTGAACTCTCGTAGTTCATGAGCGCCAACCCGAGTTGCTTCAGGTTGTTGACGCACTGCGTCCGGCGGGCGGCTTCTCGCGCGGCCTGAAC
>Ga0080006_1137836_pt1 | contig 16926 bp, 14 predicted proteins | sample RS3BMetagenome_FD_69209 | JGI IMG/M metagenome (GOLD analysis project Ga0080006, IMG submission 69209) | Ferric oxide microbial mat and aquatic microbial communities from Rainbow Spring, Yellowstone National Park, USA - RS3B (SPADES... ... | reverse complement strand
GCTGCAGTTCTTCTACGGCAGAATTGCGAATGCCCAGGTTTACAACTCGCTGCTTACGCAGGCGCAGATATTGCAGCTCTACCAGTCCGGAATATCAGGGGTGCCTGTAACTTCTGGCAGTGTTGTAGGCTGGTGGCCGCTCAACGGAAACGCGAACGACTACAGCGGGAATGGCTTCAACGGCACGATCTACGGCAACCTGAACTTCATCCCCTCTCAGGCAAGCCCGGGCAACAACGCCACAAGCGTGCTTGCGGCGAGCTTCAACGGAGTGGCCGACGTGATTGTGCCTCCAGCCGTGTCCCTGAACGCAACCAGCATATCGGTGTCGAGCTGGGTCAATCCGTACGCATCGGGAAACCAAGCGATAATCGCAAAGTCGAACACTTGCAGCGGCGGAATAAATAACGGCTGGGTGCTGGAACTGATAAACAACAATCCATCGGTGTGGATATATGGCGTAACGTCCGGCTGGGTCAGCAGCACGCTTGCGGTACCTACGAATGCAATCTCAAATGTGGGCTTCACCTATGGCTCGGGGCAGCTGGCCTTCTACGTCAACGGCCAGAAGTCCACAGCCACAACCGCGACTTCGAACGCACTTCCGTTAAATAACGCCAATGTCCTTATCGGCAACCAAGGCGCGTGCAACCTTTTCCACGGCAACATATCCAACGTGCAGATGTACAACAACGTGCTCACCTCAAGCCAGATGCAGCAGATATACAGCATGGGCGAGGCGGGAGTGCCACTCAGCAATTCCAGCCTCGTGGGCTGGTGGCCGCTCAACGGCAACGCGAACGACTACAGCGGTCATGGGAATAACGGGACCGCAACGAACGTAATCTACGTTCCGCAGGGTGCGGTGCAGCCAGCTACTCCAAGCCCGATAGAGGGAACGGGCGTGAACCTCAACGGCGTGAACGGATGCGTAACCGCAAACGTTCTTCCGTTGCCCACCGCCACCGAAACCCAGACCGCCTGGGTTTATCTGAGGAGCCTGCCGGCATCCGGCTCGTTTGAGCAACTGACATGGCAGGAAGGCGGCATCGGAGGCTTGTACATCAGTGGCCCGACTGGCACGGTGCAGTTTGGGGTGTTCAACCCGGGATTTAACAGCCTGTCTGCAAACGCGCTGCTTACAAAAAACACGTGGTACTTCGTTTCAGGCAATTATTCGGGCTCGCAGATGACCGTCTGCGTGGATGGAGCCAACTGCAACTCTCTTGCCACTTCTGGATCAATAGCCAGCTCGTCGAGCCTTTTTGACATCGGCTGCAAGGACAACAATCAGCTTTTTGTCAACGGCTCAATCTCCAACGTTCAGCTATACAACACCGGCTTGACAAAGACGCAGATGCAGAACCTGTACAACAGCCAGATAGCGCCAAGCGCGAGCATCACAATTCCACTGAGTTGGTTGCCGTGAAGGTGCTATTGGCCGATTGCGCAAGAGCAACAGAAAGCTTATATATTTAATGTTAATTATAAGTATCATAAAATATATTATATGAGATGTATAAGTGCCATCAATCAGAGACGTATTGAAGGAATCCAACCCATGGTGGGGGGCGCCGTTCAGGATAGACTTCAAAGAGCGCGATATTTATGATGAGATAAGGGGCTACATGGGCATGCCCCAGATAATCGCGCTCACCGGGCTGAGGCGCGTCGGCAAGACGACGCTGATGTACAAGATGATCGAGGACTGGATCGGGGGCGGCGGCGATGCTAGGGACATACTCTACTTTTCGTTTGAGGAGTTCAAGAACGTGGAGATAAGGGACATAATCTCAGAATACGAGAGCATAATGGGGAGCGACTTCAAGGAAAAGAGGCGCCTGCTGCTGCTCGACGAGATACAAAAGCTCGACGGCTGGGAAGACCAGCTCAAAAGGATCTACGACCTGAATTACGGCAGAGCAAAGATAATAATCTCGGGCTCGGAATCGCTGTTCGTGAGGAAGCGCTCTAAGGAGAGTCTCGGGGGAAGAATTTTCGAATTCAGGATAAACACACTCTCGTTCAAGGAATTCCTGCGTTTCAACAACAGGTCATATGATAACCTGGAGATACATTCGAAAGAGCTTCTGGGCCTTTTTGACAGATTCATAAAAACGATGGGATTCCCGGAGCTCATAGGCGTTGAGGAAAAGGAAAAGATCAGGAAGTACGTGAGGGAAAGCATCGTAGAGAAGGTAATATACAGCGACATACCTAAAATTTTCAAGATAGATTCGCCGGAAACTGTTGAATCGATGCTGAATATAATCATGGACGAACCGGGCCAGGTGATAAACGTACAGGAACTGGCGGGGGAGATGCACGTATCAAGACGCACCGCATCCAACTATCTTAACTACCTTGAATGGTCCTTCCTGATTATAAAGCTGTACAACTTCTCAAAAAGCAGGAGGAAAACAGAACGCAAACTGAAGAAGTACTATCCGGCGCTCATAGCCCCGGAGCTGCTCTTCAAGGATGACGCGATATACAAATCTCAAGTATTTGAATGGCTCATGGTAAAACTGCTAGGCGCAGGATTCTTCTGGAGGGACGCCTACAAAAACGAGGTGGATATGGTATTGACAAAAGGCGGCATCGTACCGGTGGAGGTCAAGTACGGGAAGATAGAGACGAAAGGCATCCTTTCGTTCATGTCCAAGTTCAAGATAGATACAGGCTATGTAGTATCTTACAGGCAGGAGCAGACGATAAGATCAGATGGGAAAACAGTGAAAGTGGTCCCTGCGTTCAAAGCGCTCTTGGATAAGAAGCAGATGTTAGCGGGTGTGCGACCATGAAAGCGCAGTTCTGGTCCTTCGACGTGATATTCGCGATGATCATATTCGGATCGGCGCTCATACTGCTCACCTTCGTCTGGGTCAACGTGAGCAGCCAGTACAGCACCGCGTACAGCTTCGGCCTTCAGACGATGCAGGCGCAGCTGCAGAGCCTTCAGAGCAGGATACTGACGCAGGGCGTTCCCCCCAACTGGAATTCTGAGATAAACGTTACAAACCCAGCCACCTGGTCTAACGTGAGCGTAGGCCTTGGGACGGGGAGCGGCAGCAACCTGTCGCAGAGCAAGATAGCTACGCTCGCGGCGATGTCAAACTATAACACAATCACCTACCAGGCAACAAAGCCGCTGCTTGGAGTGGGCTATGACTGGTACATAGCAATAAACTACAGCAACTCCACTCTGGCGATGGGCCTGTATCCATATACCAGGAACCCTTACGCCATACAGGTTGCAAGGCAGTCGGCTGTGCTCAACGGCGTGCCTGTAAGCGTTCAGATAATAGTCTGGACCAACAAGAGCTTCGGTGTCGGCTGATGAAAGCGATAGTATTCACTATGGATTCCATATTCGCGCTCGCGATAGCAGTGACTGGCATATCCATACTGCTCTTCTTCCAGTACTCTTCGCAGGCGCCGTACAGCCTGCAATACTCCAATGCGCAGGCGATACTTGCAAACCTGGCCTCCACCTCTGTTGGATCTGTGAGCAACAGCAGCATAGTGGCAAAGTCGCTCGCAATCCGATATGGTGGCATTAACGAGACATGGCCGATGTTCCTCGGGGGCCCATCCTCAAACAGCAGCGGTGGCGTAGGGCCAGCCTACCCGGTGCTCGCCTATGTCTTCAACCCCTCGAACACTATAACCACAGGCATAGTTGCGGGCTACGGAAATGTCTACTTCGCGGCCAACTCCATACTCTACGCGCTGAACGCCACTACAAACAGGACCGCATGGACAATCAATACTGTATCCAATGTTGTCAACACACCTGCGCTTTACTCGGGCCTGCTCTTCTATGCGAACGCCACCAACCTTACCGCAGTTTATCCAACAACCGGCAGCGTCCTATGGACCACAAACTCGATAAGGACAATATCGATCACCACTCCTCTGCTGGCCTACAACAATGAGATAATCTTCGGCGGCAGCGACAACAAGGTGTACGCTTATCTGGCCAGCAACGGCACCCAGCAGATGGCCTACGGCATAGGCTCCACTGCGGTTTCAATAGCTGTCTCTGGAGGAAATTTGGTGATAAAGACAAACACGGGAACAGTATATACTGCTGTGCAGTCGGGTGCCAACCTGGTTGTGCTTTCGACCACTGCATATGCTGCGGGCAACACACCGACCAGGTTTGCTAACCAAGGAAATAAAATATATTTTGGTACGGGCAGCTCGGCGAATGCCATTTACATAAACGGCACAGCGGCCGCGGGCTTTCCGGCAGGCACAGGCAGCACGATAACCGGAGTGGCAGCATACCAGAACAACATCGTATACCAGACAGGAAGCGGAGTGGTATCGCTCTCGCCGACAGGCAGTCAGCATTGGAGCGCTGCGGTGCCCGCATACTTCGGAGGCAGCATAGTCAACGCTACTCCTGTTGTAACCGGCACAATGGTATACACGCTCTGGGCAAACGGGCTGGCCGGCGAGAACCTCACAAGCGGGACGATACAGTGGTTCGCAGAGATGCCTGGCGCCATATCATATCCATACATGACGCTCGCTTACGGCATGCTGTACGTCGAGGCCAACAACCGAATAATTGTGTATGGCTCGTGCTATTCGCCTCCGTATGCAACCATGCTCTCTGCGGCAGCAACGATGTTTCTGAACGGGCAGCGCGGCTGCGGGACCGCCCTTCTAAACAGCGTCTATCCGGCTACAAACTACGCCATGTTTGTCAATTCGCCATCGGCCAACTCCATCGGCGTAGCGCACTTCAACGGCGCGAAGGGCTACATAACTGCGAGAAACTCTGGATTGCTCAACAACTCTTACGTGGCTGTATCATTCTGGATCAACGTCAGCTCAGCGCCCCCAAGCGGAGTGAGGCTGGTGAATTACGGGGACAACGGAACGTGCACTGATACCTCCGGCTACTGCGGGTGGTTCTTCTACCTGAGCAACTCGATGCAAATTCAGTTCAACGTCATGAACGGCAGGCAGATAAGCGCCAACGGCATAGTGCTGAACACCAACAGATGGTACATGATAACGGGCGAGACAAACGGAACAGTGGCGCTCTACATAAACGCCAATGCGCCTTACACGCAGGCAGCGGCAAACGTGGTAGCCACAGCATCGTACACTTCACCTAACATACAGCTGACTATAGGCGCTGGCCTGCCCTCCGACACGAGATACTTCACTGGCAACATTGCAAACGTGCAGATATACTATATGCCGATGAACAGGCAGCAGATATCGGCGCTGTACAGGGAGGGCGTTAACGGAGTTCCGCTTCCAAAAGCAGGGCTCGTGGCATGGTATCCGCTGGAAGGCGACCCCAACGATTACGCAAACTTCAACACTGGCTTTGTGGTGGGCAGCACGAAATTCGTGACATCAACGTATACGGCGCCGGCATTTGCAAATGCCTACCAGATATCCAGGGCTAGCACGCTGATTCCGGTGATCAACTACACAAGCGGGACCAGCAGCACGATAAACGTGGGTGTATATTCATGGAGCTGAACAATAGGGCTATGGGATCGAGCAAGGGCCAGCTCATGACGCTGGTTATGCTAATCATTTTGGTGCTCCTCGTGGCTGAGCTCTTCGCCTTCGCGCTACTCAACATTAGCTCTAACAGCATCGGGCAGTCGCTGACGCTCACATCGTCTTCCGCCGGCTACAGCAACCTCTTAACGCTAAGCGCAGACAGCTTCGCATCTTCAAGCCTCAGCAGGGCCATAACAACGCTTGCGAACTACGAGTCTACTCCGGCTTACAGGAAAGGCAACTTCATCACCAACGCCAGCCTCTACCTATCGGACCTGGTGGCAAAGGGCGTGCTGCCGAACGACACCTCGGGCTACCCGCAGAATGCGATGGGCAACCTTACGCTCAGGCTCTACAATCTTTCGGTGGCTAACGTAATCGGAGTCGCCGCTCAGTCCGTGAGGGTGAACGAGTCGCAGCCGCTCGTATTCCAGACAGACCCATACCACATACGCATGGCATACATTGAACGCATAGCAGTCAACTCATCCGGCAGCAACTTCAGGTACACAATACCTGTAAACGTCTCGCTGCCGCTGAACGGCACGCCTGACCTCTTCTACTCGCAACAGGGCCTTTCAAGGCAGATAAGGTTTGCCAGCCTTGCAAACATAACTTCTGTAGTGGGGGGCATGCAGGCCGCATCAGGAAACACGCTCGCCTATGCATATGGCACGGTCTACTGGCTGCAGAGCAACTCTATAAGCGGCGCCGCTTGCTCATCCATCCCAGCGGCGATTTCCGCAGCTTCAGTAAGCGGCAACATAATACTTGCCACTTACAACGCGATAGGCCTGGAAGGGTGCGAGAACAGCTACGCCGGGCTCATAACCTACATCGCGCCGACCACCCTCCCCACTGTGGCTTATCTCGTGTATCCAAGCTCGTCCAATTTTCTCCAGCTAATACCTTCGGGAACGACAGTGCTGATATGGGGTCCTTTGCTAGAGACGCTTAATATCGAGGGGCTGAGGAGCGCGATAAGCAATGGATACTACTTCGCCTCTCCTTTCGCCCCCTCTTATCTTGACAGGGCACAGGCCAACTTCCTCAAGCAGTCGCCCAACGGAATATTCAAGTTTTCCAACTATGACAGAGAGGCATTGAGTTTGGCTGGCGGAAGCAACCAATACGTGCAATCAACCGACACCGGACTGCCGAGCGGCAGCAACGCGAGATCTATGTTTGCATGGGTTAAGACGTCAAACACAGCCGGACAAACAATAATTTCATATGGTACCGCGGCAAGCACTGAGCTCTCCGCGATGTTCATAAACTGGAACCAAGCAAATGAGCTCAGTTGGGACATCGACGGATACAACTGCCAGATTAGTGTTGACCTTACCAACAACGCTTGGCATTTTGTTGGCATCACATATAGTGGAGGCGCAATTGCCTCGGGAACATCACCGAATGTTGTGATCTATGCCGATGGAACTGGGACTGTTGCGACGTGCACAGCTTCAGTGACACCAAACACAGTTCTTAGCGGGAGCTCGTACATAGGCGTTTATCAGACAAGTGGCGGAGGGCCGTTCACGGGGCAGATCAGCAATGCTCAGATTTACAGCAAGGTGCTTGCACCATCACAAGTTGAGGAGCTTTACCAGGAGGGAATATCTGGCATTCCTCTGAGTAATTCCGGGCTTGTCGGCTGGTGGCCGCTCAACGGCAATGCGAACGACTACAGCGGAGGCAACAATAACGGCATCCTTAAAAATGGCGTAACCTTCGGCTTGCTTCAGAACTACAGCAGGGACAGCATACTCAACACGCCTGTTCCGACGAAACTTTCGCCGCTTCCCGGAATCCTTTCGTGCACCTCTAACAGCAACTGCGCCTCAAACACTCTGCCGCAGCTCTACCTCGGCTACATGCCGCTAGAGGTGCAAAACGCGCACTTACAGACAGGCAGCTTCAACGGGGCGAGCAGCTATGTTTATGGAAGTCTTACAAGTTATTTTGGCACAAATAGTCCATTAACAGCTGAAGCTTGGGCTTATGTGTCTCCCAGCGGAAATGGGCCAGTATTTGGAGTAACTTCTTGCCCGCCTGGTGGCTGTTGGAATATGCCGTTTCTTAGCGAAAGCGGTCTAACGGTGTTTGGCTGGATATGGGGGGTGAATGCAAACAACCCGATAAGTTACACGGTTAAAAATCCTGGATGGTACATGCTAGCGATCACATACAATCCTTCAGGCTCAGGCACAGAAAACTTTTATGTAGACGGGCAACTTGTTGGCACTGCAAGTGGCTACTACTCCCCTTCAGGCTCTACCGATTATTGGACCACATATATAAGCGGCTCTAAGCCAGGCGGAGTAAACTCTTATTACAACAGCCAAATTGCAAATGTCCAAGCGTACAGCACATCTCTTTCGGCAAGCCAAATTCAGTCGCTCTACCAGGAAGGCATTGCTGGCTTGCCGATGACTGGAAACCTAATCAGCTGGTGGCCGCTCAACGGCAACGCCAATGACTACAGCGGCAACGGCAACAACGGAGTGGCGGCAAGCGTGGTCTATCCCTACTTCTCCGGCAGCTACAGCTCTCCTGGACTTTCCACGATAGCTGCCACAGCCAATGAGTGGCAGGCTCTGGGGCTGGCGAACACTTAGTCATATGCCGCTTATGCTGGTGAAGATTCCGCCTATGAGCGAAGACACCACGAAGAAGACGCCGAGACCGACGATCAGGAATATCGGAAGGAAACGCATGCCCTTCAGCACCGAGCCTGTAGATATCGCTGAAACTATGAAGGCGCCGAAGCCGCAGATGATAATCACGCTCGCGAGGGCGAAGTTATGGTACGCGTCTATGGTTATCTTGGGCGGGCTGGGCCTTAGGAAGGACACTCCGGCGGTCGGGAGGCCTCCTGGGTTCTGCTTGAGTATGCCTGCCCACACTGTATCAGTAACTCCGATCATCTGCGACGTGAGCGCGTAGAGGACAGGGGCACCTATCAGCGCGGCGAAGGCGATGAATATGGTGTACATGAACAGCTGCCCGCTTATCTCGTTCTGCACCATGTGCTGATTGCGTATGTCCCTGGCTATCTGGTTCAGAAGGTCTGTCATGCCGCCCCCGTACTGTATTCCCTCGTTCATCATTCGCACAGTGTGCTGAAGCTGCAGCGATCTGTACTTCTTCCCCAGGTTGGTCATCGCCTGCTGCAGCGTCCCGCCGGAGTAGAGCTCCCTGTTCATCTCCTTCACGTCCTCGCTGAAGTAGCCGAATTCAGGCCTGGCGGCCAGCACCATGGCCTTGTCAAGGGCTATTCCGCTCCTGACGTTGGCAGCCGATAGCTGCAGGTAGTCCGGAAGAATCGATTCTATGAAGGTCCTCCTCTGCTCTATCCTGAACTCGAGCATTGCGTACACTGCAACTTCCAGCATTACAGCGGCTACTATGCCACCCAGTGCCGCAACAGCGGGATTGATGCCTGCAAAGACAATCAGCGCGATTGGGACGAGTATGAAGAGGGCAAAGCCTCCGACGATGAGGATGCGAATGAAGCTGTTTATGTCCATCTTCACTCCTGCTAGCTGGAGCTCGCGCTCCAGCAGCGTCACCACGCTCCTTGATATAAGCCTTTGGTATGCTATCTTCATTCTCTCACATCGCGAAGGTTGGCCTCGAGGACCTCATTACGTTCAGGAATATGATCTGGAGGAAGAAGATCCCAACGAGCGCAAAGAGAAGCGTGTTCTGGTCTACGGTGAAGAGGCTGATGAAAGTGGTGAGTATCGCTGCCACTGCTATGCCCATGCTCGGAAAGATGACTCCGAAGAGCATGTAGAACATTGCGAGCGCGTTCAGCCTCTGCCCGTACCTCCTCAGCTCGATAACACGCTCCTGCCCCACCTCGTCCACAACTCCCTGCAGAGCGCTCACTACGTCAGCACCAGCCTTCAGGCTCACTGTCGCCTGAAGCATTATCCTCTTGAACGTCTTTGACTGGCTCCTGCTGCTCACATCGTCTAGCGCCTGCTCTATCGGTGCGCCAAGCTGCACCAGCTCCACCACCTTGGCGAACTCGAGGCTAGCGGCCCCGTAGCCGGTGCTGACAGCTGTTATTGCGTTGAAGAGCGGCATGCCTGACCGCATGCTAATCACTAGGTCCCTGGCTGCGAAGAGTATATCCTTCTCTATCTCTTTGCCGACCACCTTGCTCCTGTCGAGCGGGTAGCGTATGAACCTGTTGAAAAACGCAAAGTAGCACGCTACGCCTAAAAGCAAACCGAGTATTGGAGGCACCCCGTAGGAGAGAAGCAGCACGCTCATTGCGAGAGCTACGACTACGCTAATCGCTACCGAGTAGATGAACATCTTCCTGACGAACTCATATGGACTTTCCTTGATGTTCTGCGCCCTGAGCGCGGCCTCGAGGTCCTTGTGCTTTCCGGCCTGGGCCATCAGGTACATCTGCAACTTGTTGGGCTTCCCCGCTGGCTTGCCAAGATTCATCTTAGCTGGAGCCTGCGAGCTCTGCTCTTGCTGCTGCTGATGCTGCCGGGGCAAATGCCAAGAAAGGCGGGCAAAGGGGTTCTGAATGCGCGGCGCTGTGCCTACGTTCTGCGCCTGCTGGCCCGGCTTATTCTGCAGAAAGAAGAATGGATTGCGCGCATGCATTGGCTGCCTGGGTCGTGTTGATTGCTGTTGCAACTGAGGCTGAGGAGAGCCGTATGCCGGCGTGTCGCCCTCCCCTTCTGCATATATCGGTTTTGACTTTATCTTGAAGAACAGAAATCTCATGGGCTTTGTGAAGCCTACTATTTGGCCTTTCTTCTCATCCTTGCCGCCCTTTTTCGAACCAAACAGCTCCATCTAGACCACACAGGCAGATCGTCAGGTATTAAGTCTGCCTTTTATCTCTTTAATCCTTTGGTTTCTCATCAGCACGAGCTCGCGCTGGTCCTCACTCATCTTGCTCACGTCTTCGCGGGAAGATATCCGCGACATGCCGTTGATCTCCTCTTTGATTATCTTGAGCTGCTCTTTGTCGAAAACGTTCTCTTCAAGACCCTCCCTTATCTTCTCAAGGTCTGAGAGCTGATCCTGCAGCGAAAGCTTGGGCATTATAAGCTTAGCCTCTTCTGCTTTCTCGATCTTCCTCGCGACGCTCTCGGCAAACTCCTTCTCAACCCCAGCCACGATGCCTCTGAGGCTCACCGCGGCCCCTGCCATCTCCTTGCTCGTTTCGCGCTTCGGAACCTGAACCTGAGGCTTGGGCTGCTGGACATTTGGCTGGGGCGCCGGCTGCGCTTCAGGCCTGGCCCTAACTCTCTCAAGCACAGTGCCGACCTCGCTGTACGCCACCTTCTTTACCGCAAGCCTGTTGGCAAACACCTCGCTAATGTCTATGGTGGCTTCTGCCCCCTTGAACGATGCTTCTGCAGAGTCGACAAGTTCTGCCATCTTTTCGTAGCTGGTCTCGCCATCCGTGCAAACACCTACAGCTTCTCCAGCAGCTCCCTGGAGTATGGCTGGTTGTCATTTACAATCTTCAGCACCTTCTCCGCATCGCGATAGTAGCTTGAAACCACGTATCCAGCGCTGTCTACGTCAACCACATTGTTCTTCACCATCCAGTCGATGATCTTCTGCTTCTCCTCCAGGTTCTTTGCCAGCTCTTCCTTCGTGTATCCGCCATAAAGCGATATTGTCTCTGTCATCCTCGCTGCCTCAGCAAGCTGCGTGAACGTGTCGTTCCTCGAGTCCCACCTGTAGATTACGTTAACGTCACCGGTGCCCAGCATCTCGGCGAACTCCAGCACGCGCCTCACCCCGAGCCTTCTGTGCCTGAACAGCGCGATGACTCCCCCGAAGGCGTTGAGCATCATCTTTGGCACAGCGATTGGCGGGTTGGTCATTCGCACCACTGTGTCCTGGGCATTATCGGCGTGCACTGTCCCGTAGACCGCGTGCCCTGTGTGTATCGCTTCAAAGAGCGTCTCTGCGTCCTTCTCAGTTCTCACCTCTCCAACAAGCATTACGTCGGGCCTCTGCCTGAGCGCGTTTATCATCAGGTTGTACAGAGTGACCTCGCCCTTGCCCTCGGGGTTCGGCTGCCTCGTGAGCATCGGGACCCAGTGCAGGAAGTTCGGCAGCGTGAGCTCGCGGTCCTCCTCTACCGAGATTATCCTGTGGTTCGAGGGTATGAAGATGCTCATGGCGTTGAGGAAGCTCGTCTTCCCGCTCGCGGTGCCGCCGGATATGAGCATGCTGACCTCGTTCTCGATGGCCATCCAGGTGAGCGCGGCCAGCTCTCCAGACAGCGTGCCATTGGCCACCATTGCGGGCATCGTCCACGGGTTCTTTCCGAACTTTCTTATCGTTATTGTGTTGCCCTTCTGAGATATCGGATAAAGGGTGGCATTGACCCTGGAGCCGTCGGGAAGCTCGGCGTCCATGAGGGGGGAAAGGTTTGTTATCTGCCTGCCGATCCTCCTGCCTATCTGCTCGGCGGCGTCGTATATCGTGTTCTCGTCAGGCATCTTTATGTTGGTTTTGCACCAGCCGAACTTCTTGTGGTATACCCATATCGGCTCCTTTGAGGAGTTGACCGCAACCTCTTCGAGGTTGTCGTCAGCCAGAGGCGCTTCGAGCTCCCCGAGGCCAAGCATGAAGTTGACAACGAAGGCTATGAGTATCTTCTTTGTCTCTGGCGTGGAGCCCGGCAGGTACCTGTCTATGACCATATTGGTTGCATCTACGTACTTCTTGGTAAGCTCATCGACGTACTCCTTGTCTTCGATTCTCGTGGGGTCTATTGGCACCATCGAGAGCAGCTCCTGCCTCAGCGAGAGCAGCAGTATCTTGGTGGCGTCGCCAAGCCCCGGCACGGTGACCTCGTAGAGTGGAACGAACGAGCCGATGTTGACTATTCTCACCTTAACGTTCAGCCCGTGAGCGTCAAGCTGATACGAGGCGTACTCCTTTCCAACTCCAGTTTCAGATTCTGCGCTTTGCATCGGCTCACTTCGCAAGTTCGTCTATGCCGCTCTTCAGGCCATTGGCCTGCTTGCCAAGCTGGTCGGTCTTCCTGGCAGTTTCTGACATGCGCTGCTCAGCGAGTCGCAGCTTATCGCTCTTCGTGGCGAGCTTCGTGTCATCTATGGCAGAGATGGCTTTCAGCTGCTCCTGGAGCTCATTAAGCTCCTTCTTAAGATCATCCCTCTGCCTCGAGATTGAATCTATGCTGCTCTTTATGGCATTGATCCTGTCGCTCAGGTCGGCGAAGCCGCCGAACTGGCTCTTCGTTTCATCAAGTGTCTTCTTCACCTCCGCTATCTGCCTTTCTGCAGCTGCGTACGCCTTCCTGGCCTCGTCGCTCGACTTTACTACATCGTCAAGCATGCGTATGCGCTCGCGGGACACCTTTCGCCTTATTGACTCAGATTCCTGCTTGTACGACTTCAGGAACGAGTCGTATTCCTGCATCTCTTTCTCACGCCGAGCCAGCATGTCCTTCAGCAGCCTCGTCTCCTCGCGCACGCTGTCTGTGAGCTGCATGAAGCTCTTTCTGCTCTGCTCGAGCGTGGAGTTCATGCTTGCGTTCAGTGCCCGGAGCCTCGCCTCCGAGTCATCAAGCTTCGCCCTTATGTCGTATATTACCTGCGTGGGGTCGCTACCGCTCGCGGTCATGGACGTTGCCGCCTTCGCCTTCTCCTCGAGCTGCGCGGCCTCCTTATCTAGCTTTGCAGACATCTGGTCTATGAAGTCCTTCTTCTCCTTGAGCCTCTTGTATGCGCTGTCAACCTGCAGGCTGAGCCTGTCTATCTGGTCTATCGTCTTCTTTATCTGGCCGGCCTTGGCCTTGAAGGCGCCCTCAGCGCCGGCTATGTACTTTGCGAACTCATCCAGCTTCGCGCTTATCTGGTTTACCGCATCTATCTGGCTTGCAAGCGAGGCCTCGGCTGTACCGCGCCTGAGCTCGATCGCTTTCCTAGCGGCCTCCTCCCCCTCCTTGCTTATCGTCATGGGCGAGACGAACATCTTTCCCAGCTTGTAGCTCACACGCACTATCTGCGCCTTTTCGAGCACGTCTGCCCATGTCTCTATTATGCTCTCGCCTACCTTCAGCGCTGCGGCGAGCGTAGAGGAATCTGTCTCCCCGTGCTCGTTCAGGTACTTTACTAGATCGTCTATGCTTGTGGTAATCGGCTGGTCGGCCATGCTATACCATAAGGGTGCCTCCTTTAAAGATTTAACTCTTTCTGGAACGAGGACATAGGCAAGCGAAAATCAGATGTTCGCCACAAGAAAATCGCTGATCTCCACCCCGACCGCTGCTTCGGGGAGTATGATCCTTCTGACGCCTGAGCGCTCCATCTTTGGTATGTCGTCAAGCCTCTTTATCCTTGTGAGCACGCTGATAGGCCTGCCTCCGCTCCTCGCCTCTATGGCCACCAGAGTGTTCTTTATGTCGTCGTCATAGAGCGCGCACAGCGCGACAGCCTTGTCTAGGCGCGCCTCCTTCAGCGTCTCCTGCTTCGTCGGGTCGCCGTGCACAGCGAGGGCACCGAGACCGTGAGCCCTCTTCACCTCGTACCTGTTCTCGTCTATGAAAACGACAGGCACCTTTGCCTCCCCGAGCCTCTTCGCTAGTTCGCGGCCCATGCCGTTTATCGGAGTTACGATCACATGCCCGGATAATCCCCTCAGCTTCTGCTTGGTAAGCAGGTAGCTCACGTCCACAGACACAAGCAGCTGGTAGAAGATAGTAGCGAATGTGATTGTGAATGCAATGTTTGCTATTCCGGAAAGCAGGAGCGAGAAAAGCACAAACGGGTTGGGCGCATCCACAAGGCTTGGCACAGGCGGGAAGGTAGCGCCTATTATGTTCATGAAGCTGAAGAGGCCGGCTGCTGCTAGGCTGTACCCCTGCGTTGCAACAAGCACGGTGGAGACTACGAACAGCACTGCTACCAGCAGCATCGAGGCTGCCTGTATTGCCCTCAGCTTCACCATCAAGCACCACCAACCCTTGCAACCCTTGCTGTATACTCACCCATCTCTATGCCTGCAAGGTGCTCTGGTATTACCGCCATATCCGCACCTATCTCGTAGACCTGCTTGCGTATGCCCTCTTCTGCCAGCCTGAGCAGAATCTTGATTTTTGGATTGAGCCTACGCGCGACCATTGCTGCGACTACGTTATCTGCCTCGTTCTCAGATGCGAAAACTATCGCATAGGCCCTGTCAATCCTTGCAGCCTTGAGGAGATCTGCTTTCGTGAAGTCGCCCACCAGCCCAAGTACCCTCTTCTCTGCGAAGACTGTGTCAACGCCCTTGCGCGAGTCTATGACCAGATATTTGGTGCGCTGCTCCTTCAGCTTTTTGATCAGCCTGTCAGCGATGTCGTTGTAGCCGCAGATTATGACATGGTTATTGAGGGCGTCAGCCTTGAGCGTGTTTATCAGCTGCTCGACGTTGGCATACGTGAGGAAGTCTATGACAGCGGCTATTATGAAGCTCACTATGAGTATCCTGCTGAGATTATCTATGACCACGATGAGGAGTATCGGAAGCAGCTGCGAGGGCCCCTCTGAAAACGCGAGCGCAGCAAGCTGGGTAGACGCTGCTGTGTTCTGCGCATCGAAGAAAGCCTCGAGAGCGAAGTATGAGTCAAGGTAGAGGTTGTGCGTCAGTGCAGCGAGGGCGAATATGGAAATGAGTATGACAACGAGCACCACTACTGCAGCCGGCACCATTACGTTGAAGGCGTCCTCTTTGTTCGTCTGCATGCTATACACTCTTGGTAAGCTCTCTGAACAGCTCGTCGCTTGCTGATTTGTTGGGTGTGGCCACGAATTTGGCTCCTGCTTCCTTGAGCTTGTCCTTCAAGAACTCATCGTTTGCACGGGTGGCTATTATTATCTTGTCGTTCAGGCTGCGTGCGGTTATGACAGTAAACAGGTTCTTCGCGTCGTCGTCCATCGCGACGGCTATAGCGGCGGCCTTTTCTATGCCTGCTGCCTTCAGCACTTTCGAGGAAGTGGCATCTCCGAAGACTGCGCGAACACCGCGCTCGTTGAGCAGGTCTATCTTGCTCTTGTCTGAATCCACGACCACTATGTCGATGTTGTGCTGCAGCAGTATGTCCACTATCTTCTCGCCGACGAGGCCGTAGCCGCAGACTATGACGTGGCCGCCAGATTCAGCTGACATGCTTTCGAGTGTCTTCTACAAATGCAAGCATAAAAAAGTATGCGTAGTGCAGCCAGATCCGAACTGGCGTCAGCCTAGCCCATCGGCTGTGATTGTTTCGACATAGCCTTTAACTTTACTTGCCAGTTTGCCATCTTCGGTGACCAAAACTGCATTTAGAGATTTTGCAAGATAGACATAGGAGGCATCGTAAAAGGATATGCGATATTTTATTGCAACATCCATTATCTGCTGCTCGTTACCGCGTACGCTATTTATTAGCATAAAGTCTAATGCCCGCGAGATTGCTGAAAGAAGGTACTTTTGTTCGGATTCGGTGATCGTTTTCAATAAATTTCTCTCCACCAACAAAACATTGCCTAATTCGTAAGCGGCCAGACTGCAAGTACTGCCCTGGACCAACAAGTGCGTTCTTCCTGACTTTGTTATAGCGTATATGGCAGAGGAATCAAAAAAATAAGTCATTCGCGGGACCTGTCTTTTCTTATCTCTTCGACTACTTCCTCGACGCTTAATTTATCGAATATCTTTCTGTGCTTCCTGATGTCTTCGTCTAGTTTGCGTGCTTCCTCTTCGAACGTTTTGCGCTCAAGAAATTCCCGAATCACCGTTGATGTCTTTATGCGTGATCTTTTCATCCTGTCCTTCAACTTTTTAGGTATCTTCACAGATATTGTAACCATTTGGCCCATGGTCAAGTTATGCGCCTAAGGGTATAAAAGGCTTACTATTTGGTATTACTATAAGTAATACAATAAGCTGCATTGGTAAAATCTGGCAGATAAAATATTCAGGCTCATCTACCTAACCATATACGCCGAGGCTACAGAATTGGAATACGCATAGTGCCAGTCAGACTACTGGCCTGTTGTTAGTAGTCCTTCCTGTTCTCTCCAGTTTGCTTGCTGCGTCCACAGTCTCACGTTATTTAGAAGCCAGCCAAGCCCTGTAATCATGAGGACGTATTATTCTAATTCCTCTAATCTTCTCAAAATCACTATAGTTTTCTGTTATTATAGTTGTTAGGCCTTCATTCTTCATTGTCGCCGCATGTATCGCGTCATAACCGTTTATGCCTGTTTTTTTCGATATCTCGGCGGCTTCCATTATTATGGCTTGCGAAATGCTCACGATTTTCAAGTTGAATGAAAAGAAGCCAATTAGTGTTCCTTGAGCTACTTGGATGCTTTTTCTTGATAGGGAACCCAGTATCTC
>Ga0080006_1096150_pt1 | contig 16930 bp, 15 predicted proteins | sample RS3BMetagenome_FD_69209 | JGI IMG/M metagenome (GOLD analysis project Ga0080006, IMG submission 69209) | Ferric oxide microbial mat and aquatic microbial communities from Rainbow Spring, Yellowstone National Park, USA - RS3B (SPADES... ... | reverse complement strand
CCACATGCTGCAATGGGGCATCAGTACCCGGTTAGGCCAGTCGGGTGTCTGATCCAGGGAGATCTCCGCTACGTAAGCGACCTTGACTGCACAATCTCTAGCCGGTCGCTTCAAAATCCCTTGACCTACCGGACGGACAGTCAATAAAATAGTTAATGAATCGATGCAGCTAATCATTCGGTCGCACCAACTGTAGTTGAGCTTCGGATAAGGTGAGAGCGGATGACGAGTTATCGTAGTAAGTAGGTGGAAAAACTACCGTCCTGCAGAGGGAGGGGAGGTCTCAGCGAATATGGCTTATGTTATTGGTGCTACTTGCATAGACACCAAGGATCAATCGTGCGTGGACGTGTGTCCGGTAGACTGCATCCATGCCGATGAAGGTGATCGGATGCTCTATATCGACCCTGACGAGTGTATCGACTGCGGTGCTTGCGTAGAGCCCTGTCCAGTAGATGCTATCTATGCCGAGGAGGATCTCCCCAGCGAGTGGAAGGAGTTCATTACCATCAACAGCCTCTGGTACAAGGACAAGAATGGGGCTAGGGCCATGGTTGATTCCTGGATAGCGCGGAACTGAATGGTGAGCAGAGAGGAGATGTTCGCACATCCTACTGTCGCCGAAGAGATACTGGCGCGAGCCGCGGGCAAAGATCGGGTGAGTGCAGGCGAATATGTAGTAGCCCAAGTGGATGCCATGATGATGCATGATATATTCGCAGCCGATGTCCTCTCCATGTTGGAGAGGACAGGGATTCGACGACTGCACGATCCCGACAAGGTGACCGTGGTCTTCGATCACATGGTTCCCCCACCCTCAGTGTCTGCAGCGGCTCATCAGGCGAAAGCACGCGAGCTGGTTCGCCACTTCGGGATAGATGCTTTTTTCGAGATAGGAAGGGGTATCTGCCATCAAGTGATGGTTGAAGAAGGACGAGTGGCACCAGGGCAACTGGTAGTAGCCACAGATTCGCATACCACCACTTACGGGGCTCTAGGGGTAGCATCATCGGGAATTGGCAGTTCGGAGATGGCCTATACCCTAGCCACAGGCCAGTTGTGGTTCAAGGTTCCAGAGAGCATATCCGTTGTCCTGGAAGGCCGGTTTTCTTATGGTGTAACTGCCAAGGATCTTGTCTTGTATCTGATGAAGGCCGTAGGGTCCTCAGAGGCGCAGTACCGCTCGGTGGAATTCGGTGGGTCTGGCGTAGGCGAACTCGACCTGTCTGATCGCATGACCGTATCCAATATGGGGGTAGAGATGGGAGCCAAGTTCGCCATTTTCCCTGCCGGCTCTATCCAGACTATCAGGAAAGATGCTAATTATGTAGCCAGTCATACGATTTTGCTCGACTCGTTAGCTCCACAAATCGCTGTTCCGCATCACGTGGAAAATGTAGTTGATGTTAGCGAGGTGGCAGGAATTCCCCTGGATCAAGTGTTCATAGGATCTTGCACGAATGGGAGGTTGGAAGATCTTCGTCAAGCTGCCAGCATTCTTAGGGGTAGGCATATTGCCAAAGGAGTGAGGCTGATTGTCACTCCTGCTTCCTCTCAGGTGATGGAGGCTGCAGCACGAGAAGGGATCATCGAAGAGCTCACCGAAGCCGGTGCCTATGTAGGAGGCCCTGGATGCGGACCTTGTTTTGGTGGTCACCTAGGACTTCTAGCTCCAGGAGAGCGGTGCCTTGGAACGCATAACCGAAATTTCCGAGGAAGAATGGGTTCATCGGATGCCGAGATATACCTAGGTTCCCCCATGACAGCTGCTGCATCAGCACTGCTTGGTGTCATTGCTGATCCACGGGAGATAGAAGGCATATCGTCAGGCAGAGAGCTTGTGGGAATCTCCGTTTCTAGTTCTTCCGAGGGATCGAGGACAGGGGAGTGACGATGGATCTAGCTTCGATACGTGGTAGAGCCTGGCTGTTCGGCGCTGATATCTCTACCGATATGCTCTCTCCCGGTCAGTATGTACACCACCCTATGGAAGAGCGTCTCAAGCATGTATTGGAGTCGGCTCGTCCTGAGTTTGCTGGAGAAGTGAGACCTGGAGACATAGTTGTGGCAGGTCCCAACTTCGGATGCGGATCCTCACGCGAGTCCGCACCTCAGCATCTAAAGGATCTGGGGGTTGCTGCCGTAGTAGCCGACTCATTGGCAAGGATATTCTCAAGGAATGCAATAGCCATCGGCTTGGTGGCCGTTGCCTGCCCCTCCATCTCTGAAGTGGTCAAGGATGGCGATATCGTCGAAGTGGACGTCATATCCGGAAAGGTGAGCGTTCCAGAACGAGGCATATCGCTGGATGCCGACCGTATACCGGAGCCGATGCTCGATGTTCTGCGACACGGTGGGATTGAGCCACTGCTCACCTCTATAGCTGCGGAGCAAGGGGATGAGTGATTCGATCATAGCTAGTTTCAGTGTGAATGGGCACAGGAGAGAGGTGCTCACCAAGTCCCATCACACGCTCTTGGAGATATTGCGAGAGGATCTAGGTCTAACTGGTACTAAGCACGGCTGTGAGCTCGGCGAGTGTGGTGCCTGCACCGTACTGGTTGATGGCGTGCCTCAACTTTCTTGCTTGCTCCTACCACATCAAGTAGAGGGCAAGGAGATTACCACAGTAGAGGGTTTAGCCAAAGGTGGAGATGAGCTGCACCCTCTCCAAGAAGCCTTTGTCGAGGCTGGAGCTGTTCAGTGCGGCTACTGTACTCCAGGCATGCTACTTGCCGCTAAAGCTCTCCTTGACAAGAACCCGACTCCTAGTCATCAAGAGATTGCAGAAGCACTGTCTGGGAATATATGCCGATGCACTGGGTATGAGAGCGTTACCAGGGCGGTCGAGTTAGCAGTACGGCGGATGGAGGTCTAAGGGTGCGCGTAGTTGGAAAACCTCTTGCCAAAGTGGATGCCAAGGCGAAAGTGACCGGCAGTACCCTCTATGCGGACGATCTTGTCTTCCCCGATATGCTGTTTTGCAAGATATTGCGCAGCCCGCATCCTTATGCGCGAGTCAAGCATGTCGATGTCCGAGGAGCTCTGGCGGTCGATGGTGTGGTGGCGGTCATAACCGGTGAGGACCTACCTATCAAGTACGGAATACTACCGGTTACTCAGGACGAGCATGCGTTGGAGAACGAGAAGGTCCGCTATGTCGGGGACCCGGTAGCGGCTGTAGCTGCTTACGACGAGGAGACGGCTGCCTCTGCTTGTGAGAAAATCGTTGTCGAGTACGAAGTGCTCCATCCGATCACCAGCATCGAAGAGGCTCTCTCCGATCCAGTGGATGAACCAATTCATGACTATGGTGGACCGGCCAACATTCACAAGATGGCCGCTCTCTCCTTCGGCGACTTGGACTCTGGTTTTGCTCAAGCCGATCATATCCGAGAAGACGTCTTCTTCTATGAAGGCAATACTCATCTGCCCATGGAGGAGCACTCTGCTACCGCTAGCTATGTCGATGGCAAGCTGACCCTCTGGTCGTCCACACAGACGCCACACTATGTTCATAGGGCCGTTTCCAAGGTAATGGATTTGCCCATGTCTTCGGTCCGTGTAGTGGCCACTCCTCATGGGGGTGGTTTTGGCGGCAAAACCGATCCGTTCTCTCATGAAATGGTTGTATGCAAGTTAGCCATGATAACGGGCAAACCGGTCAAGTGCACCTTGACTCGCGAGGAGGTCTTCTACGCTCATAGAGGCCGTCATCCCGTGTTGATGTGGATACGTACCGGAGTGAAACGTGATGGCAGGATAACGGCTATGCACTTCAAGACGGCACTTGATGGAGGAGCCTATGGCTCTTACGGAGTAGCCACAACCTTTTACACAGGAGCACTGCAGACCGCGACCTACGATATTCCTGCCTATCGGTTCGAAGGAGTTCGAGTCTTTACTAATAAGGCACCTTGTGGTCCCAAGAGAGGGCATGGGACCCCTCAACCTCGCTTTGGTCTGGAGCTGCACTTGGACAAGATAGCGGAGGATCTGGGACTCGATCCAGTGGAGGTCAGACGTCGCAACTACGTAAAGCCCAATACTACTACGGTGAACTGGCTGAGGATCACCTCTTGTGGCTTGGAGGAGATAACCGATAAGGTACTCCAGGCTTCTGGCTATCCCAGACGCCGCAGGGTGGAAGGACATGGAATGGGATTTGCAGTGGCCAGCTACTTGAGTGGTGCTGGCCTTCCCATCTACTGGAACAAGCTTCCTCATAGCGAGTGTCAGATCAAACTTGATCGAGGAGGGGTTACTGCTTATTGTGGGGCTACCGATATTGGCCAAGGTTCTGATACGGTCATAGCCACGGTAATTGCGGAAGAGCTAGGTCTTTGGCCCTCAGATATTCGACTGGTGACGGGGGACACAGGTCTTGCCCCTGTCGACCTAGGCTCTTACTCCTCAAGGGTAACCTTCATGGCAGGCAACGCTGCTTTGGATGCGGCAAGGAAGCTACGTGATCTGCTCGTAGGGGTAGCTGCAGAATCCATGGGGTGTTTACCTGGAGAGGTTGAGGTGGGTGATGGAAAGATTGGAGCGCTCAGCTTTGAGGAGGCAGCTCAACTAGCTCAAGAGCGATACGGGGCGATCTCTACCGCTGGCAGCTATCGTCCACCCGATCTAGCTGGCCCTTACAAAGGTTCAGGTGTGGGACCTAGTCCAGCTTATAGCTACTCTGCTGCGGTAGTCGATTTGGATGCTGATCCGAAGACGGGAATCGTCAAAGTGAACAAGGTTTGGCTTGCTCATGACATTGGCCGTTCCATCAACCCACTTTCAGTGAGAGGCCAAGTGGAGGGAGGCGTGTATATGGGGCTGGGCGAGGCGCTCATGGAAGAGCAGGCCTACAGGAAGGCTCTCCACAGGCAGCCATCCATGCTCGATTACAAGTCGCTCACCTTCGTCGACATGCCCGAGGTGGAGACCATTCTCGTGGAGACCAACGATCCGGAGGGACCATATGGAGCCAAGGAGGTCGGGCAAGGTCCTCTGCTCCCAGTTGTTCCTGCAGTAGCTTCTGCTGTGCATGATGCTTTGGGGATATGGGTTGATCAAGTGCCGCTCACCCCTGACAAGGTGCTCAAAGCATTGGATGCAAAGTCCAAAGGCGAAGCTCCGAGATTTGGACCCAAGTCATTCCCTAACGTTCCTTATCCTCAGTTCATAAAGGTGGAGCCTCCCCATGCTACGACTCAAGCCGTTTAAGTACCTGCATCCATCTACCGTCGAAGAAGCAGCATCTTTGGCTGCCGAACTAGATGGTGAAGCCATGATAGTGGCAGGTGGAACTGATCTAGTACCCAAGCTGAAAAGACGACAGATGGAACCCTCGGTGTTGATAGGCATAGGGCACCTAGAAGAGTTGAAGACCATCGACCTTCGCTCGGATGGAGGGGTAGCTGTGGGAGCAGCTGTGACCCTTTCCGAAGTGGTGGACAACCAGTATCTACTACAGCAATATCCCGGGTATGTGAGGGCAGCCTCGCTTGTCTCCTCTCCACCACTTCGGAACCTGGGGACCATTGGTGGCAACTTGTTAGTGGACACACGCTGCAACTATTACGACATGAGTTACGAGTGGCGCCAAGCAATCGGGTTTTGCCTGAAAAAAGATGGTGATATCTGCCGTGTGGCTCCCTCCAGTCCACGGTGCTGGGCTGTATCTTCCTCTGATACAGCCCCTGCAGCCATTGCACTCGATGCCACTGTCTCTCTGGTAGGTCCTAATGGGCGACGTGAGGTTCCAGTAAGCTCTCTTTATCAAGATGATGGCATGCGCTACACAACCAAGGAGCCGTATGAGGTAGTGGCTGAGGTGTACTTTCCTCCTCGGCCAGGTTGGCGTTCCTCCTATGTGAAGTTGCGTCGTAGGGGGTCGATCGACTTCCCCATAGGTGGAGCTGCAGTCGCTCTACGCATTCAAGACGGTTTGGTCGCCGAGGCGAGGATAGTTCTTTCTGGAGTAGGATCTCATCCGGTCATTGCCGAGGAGGCCGCCGCTTGTTTGATCGGTCGTCACCTCGATGCCGATGCCATAGCTGATGCTGCCGAGAGAGCAGCAAAACCAGCAAAGCCATTGGATAACACCGATCTCTCTTACACTTGGCGCAAAAGGATGGTTAAGCACTTGGTCGGTCAGGCTATTGCTGAAGCCGGCGGGATAGGTGCATGAAAAGCTAGCGAATGGCTAGCTATTTTTTGCATTCAGCTAAGTCCATGCTGCTTCGCGATCGAGAATTGGTTCGTAATCGAGAATTAGGCTGAAGGAACCGTTCGGCGTTGGGAGGTAGGGGGACATTTAGTAAAGGTACTTGACTGACTGGACAGTCGAACGTAAAGTATCTATATAGGCAATCTTGAAGTACGGATATGTACGAAGTGCGAAATACATCGAGGTGTGCTGAGGTCCTCAGGTTAGCGAGAGATGGAGTTGCATTTGTCCTAGTCTGAACGGTCGGTGCAAAGCTCGGTTGTCAACCGAGAGATTTGCACCGACAGGCAGGGCTGGAGGCTTCCTTAGTTTGATGTCGGTTTTTCGTAAGCAATTAGTTTAAAGCAATAAGGCTTACAAGGAGGGGTGGAGTCATGTACGAAACCAGCGAATCATCCTCCGGCGCATCGGCCGTGAGGCTGCCCAAACTTTCAGAGCTTGTCTTTGATTGGAATCAGGTAGATCCACCGAGCTGCTCGTTCGAGCAACCGTCAAAGATCATTCTCAATGACGAGACGCTTCGTGATGGGTTGCAATCTCCCTCTACGCTGCAGCCCACGGTCACTCAAAAGCAAGCCTTCTTGAGACTTCTTCCTGCTCTAGGCATACATGCTGCGGATATTGGCTATGCGGGAGCTAGCAGCAGCGCTCTTGCCGATGTGGTCAAGCTTGCCGAGACGATCCGTAACGAACAGTTGTCGATAGAGCCCAACTGTGCTGGGCGCACTCATATTGCCGATATAGACCCGATACTAGAGGCAAGCCAGCGATCAGGAATGCCTATCCAAGCGGCGTTGTTTCTTGGATCCAGTCCTATCCGACAGCTAGTGGAAGGATGGGACCTCAAGCACTTGGAGGAGACGCTCACCAAGGCAGTGAGCTACGCCAAGAACCACGGTCTCGATGTCATGTTCGTTACCGAAGACACTACGAGAGCTCGTCCTGAGGATCTGTCTCGACTTTATCGCGCAGCTGCAGAGGCGGGAGCTAGCCGGGTATGCGTCTCGGATACGGTTGGGCAGGCTACCCCTGTAGGTGTACAGCACGTCATCAGTTTTCTCCGGCAAGACCTGGATGAAGCAGGTTTTTCCACTATCGAGATTGACTTTCATGGTCATAGGGATCGAGGCCTTGATTTGATCAACAACTTGGCTGCCCTTTCAGCTGGTGCAACTAGGGTGCATGCCTGTGCTCTAGGCGTCGGCGAGCGAGTAGGCAACGCAGTTATGGATACCTTGGTAGTCAACCTCGTCCTTCTCGGCTGGATGGAGGCAGACCTGACAGGTCTACCGGCCTACTGTGAACTAGCTAGTGAGATGACAGGGTTCCCGATCGCTAAAAATTATCCAGTAGTAGGCGATGATGCCTTTGCGACCAGCACAGGCGTTCATGCAGCGGCCGTAGCTAAAGCATATGAAAAGGGCGAAGCATGGTTAGCCGATCGCATCTATTCAGCCGTTCCTGCGGGGCTCGTCGGGAAGCAGCAACGTATATCCGTAGGCCCAATGAGCGGAAGGTGGAATGCCTTGTTCTGGTTACGTGAGCATGGTTACGAAGAGTCTTCGGATTTGGCCTCTGCCATCTTAGATGCTGCCAAGCGGTCTGCTCACGTATTGAGTGACGAAGAGACGAGAGCCGTTGTGGAGTCGGCTTTGAAGGAAGCCGCCGCCAAGGAAGAGCATAAGGAGACACTTGTATGAAGATAGAAGTAAGTACCTCTTTTGACGCGAGTACAAAAGAGGAGGATAAGCTCGATAAGTCAGGAACGGGCAGGACATCGCGGAACGGAACTGAGGTATCGGTAGGGCCTGTTCTGGACGGCTCTGCGGGCAGATCCACCCATGAGACCAGCCTCCTCTCCGGCAACGAGGCCATCGCTTTGGGCACCTGGCATGCTGGGGCCGGCATGGCTGTAGGATACCCAGGAACTCCGAGCACAGAGGTGCTTGAATACATAGCGAAGATTACACCGGAGTCGGATATAGACGTGGAGTGGTCGACCAACGAGAAGGTGGCCATGGATGTAGCCATGGGTGCTTCTCTGGCCGGTGAGCGAGTAATAATGACCACCAAGCATGTCGGGTTGAATGTAGCCATGGATTCGCTTATGACCAGTCCATTCATTGGGGTGAACGGTGGTGTGCTGGTCTTCAATGCTGATGACCCAGGTATGCACAGCTCTCAGAACGAACAGGACAACCGCTATATGGCTCGTTTCGCTGGGGTTCCTCTCTTGGAGCCATCGGACAGCCAGGAAGCCTACGACTTTACGAGAGCTGCATTTGCTCTGAGCGAGCAGTGGGACACCCCGGTCATCCTGCGTACCACCACCAGGGTTTCTCACTCTCGTTCCAAGGTGGTTCCCACCTCCCGGGAGGATCGTAGAAAAGGAGAGTTCCACCGAGATCGGCGCAAGTACGTCATGCTCCCTGCAAACGCGCGAGTTCGCCATCTGGCCCATCTGGAGCGCTTGGCCAAGATGGAGGAGTGGGCAGAGACAGCGCCTTTCAACAGAGAGGAGTTGCGCTCGTCATCCATAGGAGTGGTTACCTCTGGTATCTCTTATCAATACGTGCGAGACGTGCTTCCCGATGCTAGTGTGTTCAAGCTCGGCCTGACCTTCCCACTGCCAAAGGAGCGCTTGAAGAGCTTTGCCTCCAAAGTGGACAAGCTATTTGTTGTAGAAGAGCTGGAACCCTATCTTGAAGAGGCATTGATGCTGTTCGGCATTACCGCACAGGGCAAGGAGTTCTTCCCACGCTATGGGGAGCTTTCCCCTCACTTGGTACGCGTAGGCTTCCAAGCAGCCGGTGTTCTTGAAGCTCCTAAAGATCAAGTTGCTCCTAGCGAGTCATCCTCTCCCTCTGTAGGTGCTCGTTTCCCTCTCCTATGCGCTGGGTGCTCTCATGCAACCCCATTTTTAATACTGAGAGAGCTGGATGCAGTAGTGGCCGGTGACATTGGCTGCTATACCCTTGGAGCCACAGAGCCTCTCTCCTCCATGGATACCTGCCTTTCCATGGGCTCAAGCATTGGTATGGCTGTAGGGCTGGCCAAAGCAGGAAATACTGGCGGGAGGCCAGTAGTAGCAGTATTGGGGGACTCGACCTTCCTCCATGCCGGTATCCCACCACTCATCGATGCAGTGCATCGGGAGGCCAACATGACCGTCGTGATACTCGACAACGGGATTACAGCTATGACTGGCGGACAGCCGCATCCAGCCACTTCCTTGACCATCCGTGGGGGTGTCGCTCCTAAGGTTGACATTCCTGCTATATGCAAGGCTATTGGGGTTGGCTCGGTCACCGTTGTCGATCCGTATGATGTCGGGGCTACGAGGAGAGCGATCGAGAATGCCGTGGCCAAGGAGGGAGTTTCTGTAGTTGTCACGGTGAGGCCATGCGTCGAGTCACCGGTGAAGAGCCGGGGTCCGGTCTACTGCGTGGAGACTGATCGCTGCGATGGTTGTCAGCTGTGCATGAACCTCGGTTGTCCAGCCCTCGTGTGGGACATGAGCTTGGATGTCATGCCCAAGCGGGTCCGCATAGATGCTGCTTTGTGTTCTGGTTGTACCGTCTGTGCTCAGATATGTCCACAGGGGGCGATACTTCCTACTAGCAAGCGAATCTCGGTTTCCGAGGCAGTGTCATCTGTGTCGGTATCCTCTGACTCGAGTGAAGGGGGGCGGTAACAGCCATGGCCAAGGTTACCCACAGGGCTGTGAAGACGGCTCAGCAAGAAGACGATTTACCGGCTACCGCTTCGCACGTCGAGAGTTCGGTCAAGCCTTCGGAGAAAGAAAACCCCATTGCTGGGCTCCATGGGAATATGGTGTTGAGTGGTGTTGGTGGGCAAGGGATCATCACAGCTAGCAATACCATCTCTTTCGCATGTATGCAGGCTGGTTTGGATGTGAAGAAGTCCGAAGTGCATGGCATGTCTCAGCGTGGTGGCACGGTAGTAAGCCATCTGCGCTTTGGCCCCGAGGTTCATTCGGTGATGCTAGAGCCCAGACAGGCAGAGTGGATCCTCGGCTTTGAATGGGAGGAAGGACTCCGCTTCTTGGACTATCTCAAGCCAGGGGGTGTGGCTTTCATCAGTACCGAGCGACGAATACCCCCTACTGCACAGGCAGATCGCCGAGGGGGCAAGGTCGACTATGCGTTGGAACCAACACCTCCAACAGGAGTCGTCCCGGTGGACACCTATGCGATCGCTGGTGAAGCTGCCCTAGAACGGCCTGCTATTGCTCAAACCGTCCTCTTGGGGGCTCTCTCCGTGGAGATGGGTCTTCCTCTGGAAATATGGCGGGAGGCAATAGCCGCTACAGTTCCCCCGAAGACGGTGGAGGCCAACTGGATCGCCTTCAATAATGGGCGGAGCTGGTACGAGCGGTGGAAGCAGGATGCCGCTGCCTCTAAGGGACAAACTGTCTTGCAGGCCAATGGCTCGAAGAAGAGTTCTAGCACCCTCCAGGAGGCGAAGGCAGGAGTTGGCCAAGACGTTAGTGGGTCGAAGACGACGATAGAGGCTTGGCGGGGAGGTATACCTAGAGTCGAGATAACAAGGGATTGGTGCAAAGGCTGCAATATTTGTGTGGCGGTGTGTCCGGAAAGGGTTTTGTCCCTTGATCACCTTGATGTTGCAGTTGCAACTAATCCTGATCGTTGCACGGGTTGTGGGCTGTGCGCTCGTCTATGCCCGGATATGGCCATAGAGATCTGGTTGGAGATGCCAACGCATCTTGGTGTGAACACCAAGTAGCGGCGAGGAGGAGATTCGAGATGAGATTGATACAGGGCAACGAGGCGTGTGCGGAGGGTGCTATAGCTGCAGGATGTCGGTTCTTTGCCGGCTATCCTATCTCGCCGTCTTCAGAGATTGCCGAGGCGATGGCTAGGTTACTTCCCAAGTACGAAGGTGTGTTCTTGCAAGCCGAAGACGAGATGGCCTCGTTAGGTGCCGTGCTTGGTGCTTCTTTAGGTGGAGCAAGGGCTATGACTGCCACATCGGGACCTGGGTTCTCTCTGATGCAGGAGCATATCGGTTATGCGTACTTGGCAGAGATACCCTGTGTAGTTGTGGATGTCATGCGAGGGGGGCCGAGCACAGGGCTACCCACACTGCCCTCTCAAGGAGATGTCATGCAGGCGCAGTGGGGATCACATGGGGACAGAGCTGCAGTGGCGCTTGCCCCCTCTTCCGTGCAGGAGGTCTACGACCTAACTATTCAGGCTTTTAGCTTGTCGGAGTCTCTACGTACCCCGGTCACCGTCCTCTTTGATGAAGTCGTTGGGCATATGCGAGAGGGCGTTGATCTGTCCGTTCCTGATCAGCGGAGCATTGGCTCACGTCCTCGTCCCACTCAGCCACCAGGGGAATCCTTTGCACCTTATAGAGCCAACGCCGACCTGATAGCTCCTTTGCCCGACTTTGGTAGGGGCTACAGGTTCCATGTAACTGGACTGATGCATGACGAACGAGGCTTCCCCACCACAGATACCTCTATAGTGGCTGCTCTCCTAGAGAGGTTGGAGAAAAAGGTGCAGGTAGTCAAGGAGATGGTTGCTCCGGAGAGCTATTTGATGGACGATGCCAGCCTCGTCATCGTCTCTTACGGAATAACTGGACGAACAGCCAAAGCAGCGGTAGATGCTCTTAGGAACAAGGGCGTAAAAGCAGGGCTTTGGCGTCCACGACTACTCTGGCCAGTCCAGGATGAGCTATTGAAGGAGGCTTTGGCCAAAGCAGATGTCGTGATGACCGTAGAGATGAATCGAGGCCAGTGGTCTAGAGAGGTTGAAAGAGTAGTTCATGACAGTGCCTTACTGTATCCCTTGCTCAAGGCGGGAGGAGCAGTGATCACTACAGAAGAGGTGATCGACCATGCTCTAGCAGTAGCAGACGGTCTCTCAGTAGCTGCAGGGAGAAGAGCACCACTGAAAGAGGCTGTCTCTTGGGTAGAAAGAGGTAATGAAACTCGCATGTCCGTATCGGCAAATCTAAATAAGAAGGTGGATGGAGAATGAGCACAGTAACCGATGCGACTACCTCTACAAGAGTGCCCATTACGGGCAAGGAGAAGCGACTTCTGCGTCATGCCATGATGCCACATATGCTCTGTCCAGGCTGTGGCCATGGGATCATTCTTGACGCTATGCTATCTGTGTTGTCGGAGCGGTACGACAGTTTGGACAATGTAGCCTTCGTGGCTGGAATTGGCTGTTCTTCGAGGATCATAGGGTATATAGATGCCTGTACGCTTCACACCACCCATGGACGACCGCTTTCTTTCGCTACTGGATTGAAACTTGCTCGTCCAGAGTTGACCGTTATAGTCATTACTGGAGATGGTGATGGGCTTTCCATTGGCGGCAATCATCTTATTCATGCTGCCCGTAGGAACATAGATTTGACCTGTGTGCTGTTGAACAACGAGATATACGGGATGACCGGTGGACAAGCCGCACCAACCACTGTCCTGGGTGCTTATACCACCACTACTCCACAGGGCAATACTCAGCATTCCTTTGATGCTGCTGAGTTGGCCAAGGCAGCTGGAGCTACCTTTGTTGCCAGAGCCCAGAGCTATCGTCCACAGGTATTTGGAGAGGTTTTTGGTCAAGCCCTCGATCATGTGGGGTTTTCCTTCATCGAGGTTATGAGCGACTGCACAGAGTACTTCGGCCGAACCAATCGTTTCGGTACCGGTGCAGACATGCTCATGAGCCAAGCCCGATACGAACCGTCTATCGATGCCGATCTAACCAGGAGACCCACTGTAGAGCCAATCGTCAATGCACAGCCGGTAAGGCCCGTGCTTCCTACGGGTCTTCTCTATCGCTCTAGCCGGCTCACCCTTGAAGAGACTCTAGGAGTCAAAGGTGGTCGTAGTTCTGAGGCTAGCGAGACAAGTTACTATGACGGAGACCAGAGGAGGAACAGTTGATGGCTTCAGAGACCAATACTGCTACCGCCCATAACAGAGTAAATGTCAGGCTTACTGGTTCAGGAGGTCAAGGGATTGCATTAGCTGCCACTGTCCTTGCTGAAGCAGCATTGAACTCTGGACTTTATGCCACTATGTTGCAGGAGCATGGCCCAGAGGCTAGAGGGGGCGCTACTCGGGCAGATCTGTCGCTCTCCTTGTATCCAATTGCTAATCCTCAGTTTCAAGTACCAGACCTATGTCTTGTTCTTTCAGATAAAGCGTGGATCAGATTTGGCGAGAAGCTCGTCGGCAAAAGGGGTGTTGGCCTCATAGTGGACAAGGACAGGGTCGGGTTGACTGGTGTAAGTCCTTCTGATCAAGGGGATATCATCGCTTTGCCATTCGAAGAGATGGCCAAGGTCAAGGTGGGCGCAAAGGTTGTAACCAATATGATATGTGCGGCCTCACTAGCTAGACTGATAGAGGCGATACCTTTGGAGGCTCTCTCGGAGGTTGCGGAGAGGAGATCACCGCCAGCTTTCAGGGAAAAGAACAGACAAGCAACTAGGCTTGGATGGCAGATGATGGGTGACTATCTGGAGTCGGATGCCCCTTCGTGGCGGCTATCAGGAGATGAGGTTGGCAAGCTGGCCGTAGTCAACAATGGCAGTAGGGATGCAAGCAAGGAGGGAGTCAGAGGGAGTGCACTCAGCGCTTGAAGGCATCAGAGTGTTGGATCTCTCCCAAGGAGCAGCAGGGCCTATTGCCGGCATGGTGCTCGGAGAGTATGGTGCCGAGATCATCAAGGTTGATCCCCCTGGTGGAGAATGGGGGCGTAAGCTTGGTCCCCCTTTCATTCAAGATCAAGCCGCTTCATATCTAGGAATGAACAGGGACAAGCGTTCCATAGTGATAAATCTTAAGCACAGCGAGGGAGGAGATGTTCTTCGCAGGCTTGCGCTCCTCTGCGATGTGGTTATGGAGAGTTTCAGGCCAGGGGTGCTGGACAGGTTAGGTCTCTCCTATGAGAGTTTGAGCACTGATAGACCAGGTATCATATGGTGTTCTATCACTGCCTTCGGCCAAGAGGGTCCTTGGCGTGACAAGCCTGGAGTTGATGGGATTGTGCAGGCTATGTCCGGCATCATGAGCGTTACTGGAGAACCTGATGGCGCGCCGGTCAAGGTCGGTGTGCCAGCAGCCGATACGGTAGGGGCCTTGGTTGCTGTACAAGGTATCCTGTTGGCCTTGTTAGCGCGACAGAAGACCGGTCGCGGCCAAAGAGTGGATGTATCCTTGCTCGACTCCATGTTCATGTTCCAGACAGTGCCTTGGTCAATGTTCCAGGCAAGTGGTCGTTCACCTGGGAGGCAAGGCAGCGCTGCCCCTTATGCGGCTCCCAACGAGGCCTTCCCAACCATGGACGGCTATATCATGGTCGCTGCTTACTGGCCAGATCGCTGGATAAAGTTTACGGAGGTGATTGGACGTCCTGAACTGGCCAATGACCCTCGTTTTGCAGATGTAGCCCAAAGAGTGGCCAATCGTCGTGAGCTGTTCGAAGAGCTTTCCAGAGTCTTCAGGACGGCCTCTACCGACGAGTGGGTTGAGAAATTGGAGAGCGCAGACGTAGTCTGTGCCAAGATATACGACTACGAGTCCTTGGCGAGCGTTCCTCATCTCGTCGACGAGTATCGCTTTCCAGATATCTACCACCCGATATTAGGCAAGATGCCTGGAGTAGGGATGCCTGCCAGGTTATCGGCTACTCCAGCACGTGCTCGCACAGCTGCTCCTCTTCCAGGCGAGCACAGCGTAGAAATCTTAACCGAGGTGGTCAAGGTTCCCATGGATCAAGTGAATCGTTGGCTTGCGGAAGGGGTGGTTGAACAGTGGGAGAAGACCGATGGTTAGCCAGAACTAGGCAGATTGGCTCTACTTGGCTGGTATGTTGGCTGGGGGCGTACTGTCGATTGTAGCTAGAAGATGTAGCTAGAAGAGCAAGAGTGCGAAGTTGGTTGAGGGTGTTTGAAGTTTTAGCGGTGGCAGGGAACCGGTTAGGCGGAGAATGGAGCAATGGATGGAGGTAGAGGTCTAGTGAGCGACTTGATGCAATCAAGCCTTGCTGATGGAGTAGCGATCATAACCATTAACAGAGCAGAGGCACTGAATGCTCTCACCCCGGAGATGCTGACTGAGCTGCGGGAGTTACTTCAAGACTTTGACCGAGAGGCGGATTGTCGTGCAATAGTGCTGGCTGGACAACCAAAGGCGTTTTCGGTCGGGGCAGACATAAAAGGCAGAGTAGCTGAGTACGATACAGGCGGAGCCAGAGATCCACTCGGAGAGATCATAAGAGGGTTGTTTTCCTATATGGAAGAGGTGTCGAAACCCATTATAGCTGCTCTAGCTGGCTATGTACTAGGAGGAGGATTTGAGCTAGCGCTAGCGTGTGATCTGCGCATTGCCGATGAGACTGCCAAATTTGGATTCCCGGAGGCCAATGTGGGCAGTATGCCTGGTGCCGGTGGAACTCAGAGATTGACCAGATTGGTAGGCCCAGCAGTAGCCATGGAGATGATGTTCGGTGGTGAACGCATCAGTTCAGACGAGGCATACAGGCTTGGGATCGTCAACAAGGTGGTGGCAGAGGGGGAAGCAGTTGCTGCTGCTGTAGACTTCGGGAAGAAGGTTGCGAGCAAGGCCCCGTTGTCCATCGACCGTATAAAGCGAAGCGTCTATGTAGCTACCAGTTCGGATTTAGCTACAGGTCTGGAGTTCGAGGCAGTTTGTCACGCTTTTCTCCGTGGCACTCATGACAGAGAAGAGGGCATGCGCGCTTTTGTGGAAAAGCGTGCTCCCAAGTTCATAGGAAGGTGATGACCAAATGGGCATAAAAGATCGTGTAGCTATAGTTACTGGTTCAGGCCAAGGAATTGGCGAAGGAATTGCTCGTCGCCTAGCTGTTGGTGGAGCTAGGGTAGTTTTGAACGACATCGATGAACCACGTGTAGCAACTCTTGCCGACGAGATGAAGGCAGCTGGATTCGAGGTGGGCTATTACGTTGGCGATATCTCCACTAAGAGTGGTGCTGATGGATTGGTGGACTACGCCAAGGACAACTATGGCCAAGTGGACATTCTCGTCAACAATGCTGGCATTGCTCGGGACAAGTGGCTCGTAAAAATGAGCGAAGAGGATTGGGACGAGGTACTCAGGATCAACCTGAAATCTCAGTTTCTCTGTACTCAAGCTGCTGTCAAGCACATGATGGAGGCCAACTACGGGCGGATAGTGAATATCGGGTCTCGTGCCTGGTTAGGTGGAGCTGGACAGGCTAACTACTCCGCGTCCAAAGGAGGGGTGGTCAGCTTTACTCGTACGCTCGCTCTCGAGTTTGCCAAGTATCAGATAACCGCAAATGTCGTGGCCCCTGGCCTTGTGGACACTCCATTATTCCGAGGACTGAGCCAAGAAGCTCAAGAACGGTTGGTGAAGACCGTTCCCGTTGGACGTATTGGAGGACCGGACGACATTGGCCACGCGGTGGCTTTCTTCGCTGATGACGATTCATGGTACATCACTGGTCAAGTTCTTTATGTGTGTGGTGGTCGTAGCGTAGGGGCATATTAATCATAGGAACATTATTGATTGCAAGGGCTTTGCAAGAGTTTGTTGATTGGGACCCAAGGGAAGTTTGTGATTTTCCTGTAAGAGTTCTTGGTTTGGATATTGATTAAGGAGGAGTGCGATGACCAAGGTAGATGAGGCG